>Ga0207853_1000083_pt1 | contig 21973 bp, 22 predicted proteins | sample LuqExpMetagenom6_FD_187764 | JGI IMG/M metagenome (GOLD analysis project Ga0207853, IMG submission 187764) | Tropical forest soil microbial communities from Luquillo Experimental Forest, Puerto Rico - Sample 6 (SPAdes) | ecosystem: Environmental > Terrestrial > Soil > Tropical forest ...
GGTCTCGTCGGGCGGACTCACCTGCAACAGCTGCACGTCCGCACGCCACTCGCCGGCGTCGAACAGGCCCGGAATGGCGGACAGCGGATGGCGCAGTGCGCGGGCGCGGCCCGCATCGAGCGCCGCGCGCAAGCCCTTGCCCGGGAAGAAGGTGCAGAGGTCCAGGTGGGCAGCCGGTGTCGGCTCCCCGTACGGCGCATCGCCCATGGGCATCATGGTCACCACGCGCGGGCGGCGCATCGCGGCGGCGTGCTGCGCCAGCGTGCGCGCCAGGCCGCGCGGCTCGGCGAAGCCGCTGTGCAGCACGATGGTCGTGCCCGCCGGCAGGCTCGCCAACAGGGCGCCGGGATCGTCCAGCCGCTTCATGCGCGCACCGCCGCCGACCGTTTGCCGCGAGTCGTCATGCTTCGCGCCGGATCACCATGGCTGTGGTCACGCCGCCGCCGCCGCAGATGCCGGCGACGCCGATCTCCTTGCCCTTGTGGCGCAGGATCGAGTTCAGCGTGATCAGCAGGCGACCACCGCTGAAGCCGGTCGGGTGGCCCAGCGCGATCGCGCCGCCCCAGATGTTCACGCGCTCGCGCTCCCACTTGAGCTCGCGCTCGTTGGCCAGCATCTGTGCCGCGAAGGCTTCGTTGACTTCGATGAAGTCGGCGTCGCCCAGCGTCATGCCGGCGGCCTTCAGCGCCAGCGGGATCGATTGCGAGGGACCGTCGCCCATGGTGGCGGGATCGACCGCGGTCTCGGCGAACGACACCACCGAGAACAGCGGCTTCAGGCCGTGCGCCTGCGCCTTCTCGCGCGTGGTCAGCACGATCGCGCAGGCGGCGTCGCCCATGGTGCAGGAATTGCCAGCCGTGACCGTGCCGTCCTTCTTGAACACCGGCTTGAGCTTGGCGAGCTTCTCAATCGTGGTGTCGGCGCGGCCCGACTCGTCCTGCGACAGCAGGCGGCCGTCCGGGTTCTTGCGATCCGGCTCCAGGCGGAACGGCACGATCTCGTCGGCATGCCAGCCGGCCTGTTGCGCGGCGGCGGCACGCTGCTGCGACAGCAGCGCGAATTCGTCCTGCTCCTGGCGCGTGATGCCGTACTTGTCGGACTGGTTCTCCGCGGTCACGCCCATGCCGAAGCCGCACAGCGGATCGATGGTGTCGGACCAGCTGTCCATCAGCGTCTTGTCGCCGGCCTTGAAGCCTTCCCAGCGCGCGCCCTTCAGCAGGTAGGGCATGGTGCTCATCGACTCCATGCCGCCGGCCAGCACGAAGCCAGCGTCGCCGGCCTGCAGTTCGCGCGCGGCCAGCATCACGGTCTTCATGCCCGAGGGGCAGGCCATGTTGACCGTCATCACGGGCGAAGCGATCGGCAAGCCGCCGCGAACGGCCGCGGTGCGCGCGGGGTTGGGGCCGTTGCCGGCCTGGCGGCAGTTGGCGTAGATGACCTTGTCGATGGCTGACGGGTCGACCTTGCCGCGCTCCAGCGTGGCGCGGATGATGGCCGCGCCCAGGTCGTAGGCGGGCACGTCTCGCAGCGTGCCGCCGAAGCTGCCGATCGGCGTACGGGCCGCCGCGACGGCGACGATGTCATTGGGTTTTGCCATGAGGATTCCTTTCAAGAGCTGTGCAGGCGCAGGGGCACCGGAAAAATCTGTTCACTGGGGCAGCATGTGCAGGCCTGCGCCCAGGTGCGCGGCGCCGTCGATCTGGATCAACTGCCCGCTCATGAGGCGCGCGGCCGGACTGGCGAGGAAGGCCACCAGTTCGGCGACCTCCTCCACACTCGTGGCGCGACCCAGGGGGGTGGCTTCGACCAGGCGGTCCAGCAGCGACTTGGCCGCCTCGTCCGCGAGGCCGGGCGTCAGCACCGCGCCCGGGCCGATGCAATTGAGGCGAATGCCGTCGCGCGCCCATTCGAGCGCGAGGGTGCGCGTGAGGGCGAGCACACCGGCGCGTGCTGCGACCGAATGCGCAATGCCCATCTGGCCGCGATCGACACCGGACAGCGAGATGCTGATCACGGCGCCGGCACTCGCCTTGAGGAAGGGATACGCCGCCTTCGTCACGACGAACACCGCGTTGAGGTTCACGTCCAGCACCGCGTCCCAGCCCTTGCGGCTGATCGCCGTGGCCGGGGCGAAGAACTGCCCGCCGGCGTTGTTCACCAGCAGGTCGATGCCATGCTCGGCGCCGACGCGCGCCACCAGGCTTTCGATGGCCTCGGTCTCGCGCACGTTGCAGGGCTCGAAGCGGAAGCGCCCCGGCAGCTCGCTGGCGAGCCGGCCGGTCTCGGCCAGCGCCTCGGCGCGGCGGCCGGTGCCGAACACGTCCATGCCCAGGGCCAGCAGACGCAGCGCGATGGCGCGGCCGATGCCGGAGCCGGCGCCGGTGATGAAAGCATTGCGGCCAGCAAGGACGCCGGTGCGCAGCACCTGGACGTCGGCGTTCGTTTCGGTGGAGGAAGAAGAGGACATCGAGAAACTCCGAGACTGCGCTGCTTCAGGGCGCACGCCGCGCGCCGCCGACCGCCGGCGTCGCCGTGCGAGGCAGGCGCTGGCCATCCAGCAGCGCGGGGAATAAGGGAAAGTGCTCGCCGCTGGCCAACCCGCGCGTGACCGCGTCGGGGCGCGTCTGGCGCATGCGCGCGAGCGCATCGGCCGGATCGCGCACGGCGCCGGCCGGAATCTGCAGGCGCGCCATCTCGGCCAGCACCTCGTTGCGCGAGCGCTGCGAGGTCCAGCGCTCCAGCAGCGCGTCGAATTCGGGGGCACGCGCGATGCGTTCGGCAATCGGCGCCTCGTCGCTGCAGCCGATCAGCGGCTTCAGGCGCGACCAGTACGCATCGAGGCCGCCCAGCACGTAGACATGGCCGTCCTTGCAGCGGTAGATGTTGGACGGCGCCGAGGCGCGGTCGCGGTTGCCCATGGGGCGGCCGAGTGCGTCGCCCTCGCTGAGCGCCAGCGCGGCCGGGCCGAGCAGCAGGTTGGCCGCGACCTCCATCATCGAGATGTCGATCACGCAGCCTTCGCCGCGCGGATCGAGCAGGGCCATCGCGCAGGACATGCCGGCGACCAGCCCGCAGGCCATGTCCACCGGCCAGCCGGTGGACAGCCGCGGCGAGCCGTCTTCGTCGGCGTTGAGCATCGCAAAGCCCGACTCGCACTGGGCCACGGTGTCCATACAGGGCCGCGCGTCGTCCTGGCCGTAGCCGGAGATCAGCGCGATCACCAGCCGCGGGAAGCGCGTGCGCAGCGTCGCACCGTCGAGTCCGAACGCTTTCAGCGACGCCGGCGCCAGGTTGCAGACGAAGGCGTCGGCCTGCGCCAGCCAGTCATCGAGCTGCTGGCGCTGCGCCGGATCGCGCAAGTCCAGCACGCGGCTTTCCTTGCCGCAGTTGAACGTGCGCGTGTAGTAGCTGCCGAACGCGTTGCCCGGCAGCGTGCGCGAGCCATCGCCCTGCGGCGGCTCGACCTTGATCACCTCCGCGCCGAAGTCGGCGAGGTACATCGCGGCCGACGGGCCGGCGATGAATTGCGACAGGTCGATCACGCGCTTGCCGGCCAGCGGCCGGGGCAAGGCACGCGCACGGGCTTCACTCATGAATGACGCGCTTGGCCTTGTGAATCGTGCGCGGCAAGGCGCCGGACTCGAGCACCTCGACGTTGAAGCGGACCTGCAGCTTCTCGCGCAGGCGTTGCTGCAGGCGCTCGCCGATGTCGGCGGGCGCGCCGGCCTCGCGCTCGACGCGCAGCTTCACACCCGTGAGGAACTTCGTCTTCGGGTCCTTGACACTGTCATCGACCACCAGCACGTACTCGTTCGTGAGGCCCGGGAAGGCGCGCACCACGTCCTCGACGGCCGTCGGGAACAGGTTGACGCCCTTGATGATGAGCATGTCGTCGGCACGTCCCTGCACGCCGCCAGCCAGCCGCGCATGGGTGCGGCCGTCCGGGGCCGGGCGGCTGTCGCGCACGACGATGTCGCCGGTCCACCAGCGCACCAGCGGGCAGGCTTCCTTGTCCAGGTGGGTGATCACCAGCACACCACGCTCGCCGTCGGCGACCGGCTCATGGGTGTCGGGATGCAGGACTTCCACGTAGATGAAGTCCTCGGCCAGCGTCGGGCCCAGCTTGGCTGCGGTGTCCCAGCCGATCGGCTGGCATTCCAGCGCGCCGTAGCAGTCGAACATCGGCGCGCCCCACTGCGCTTCCAGGCGCTCGCGAGTGCCGGGCACGCTGCCGCCGGGCTCGCCGCCCACGCAGACCATCTTGACCTTCGACTTCGTGAGATCGCGCCCCAGCTTGGCGGCGGCCTCGGCGACGTGCGCCATGAACGAGGGCGTGCCGATCACGCATTGCGAGCCGTACTGGAAGATCGTGTCGATCTGCCGCTCGGTATCGCCCGAGGATGCCGGAATCACCAGCGCGCCCACGCGTTGCGCGGCCAGCGTGGCGCCCAGGCCGCCGACGAACCACGCGTAGTTGAACATGCACTGGAACACGTCGCCGCGGCGCAGGCCCTGCGAGTACAGGTAGCGCGCGTACAGGTCGGCCCAGCGGTCGATGTCGGCGTGGCTCCACAACACCGGCGCGGGACGCGCGGTGGTGCCCGAGGAGAAGTGCACGCGCGCCGCCTCGCCGGGGCCCACGGCAGCCATCGTGCCGAAGGGCGGCTCCGCTTCGAGCCCGGCCAGGTAGTCGGACTTGCGCGTGAAGGGCAGCTTGCGCAGGTCGGCGAAGCTTTTCAGGTCTTCGGGACGGAAGCCGTGCTCGGCGAACACGCGCTGGTAGTGCTTGCTGCGCTCGCCGACGCGGGCGAGCTGGCGCTTGAGCGCCTGGAGCTGGAACGCCTCGATCCGGTCGCGCGACCAGGTCTCGACGTCATCCCAGATCGTGTCGGAGTAAGGCTGCTTGGGCTGATTCATGTGTCGGGTCTTTCAGGAGGCCACGCATCGCGCAGGCCGCGAGCGTGTGGGCGATGTCGTTGATGTCTTCGGTTCGCTGCAGCCGCCGCTGGCTGTACCAGACCGTCGCCCAGTTCATGGCACCGAAGAACGGCTTGGTGGCGAGTTGCAGCGGCAGGTCGATCAGGGCGCCGTCGCGGATGCCCTGGTCGATCACTTCGGCGAACAGCGCTTCGTAGTCGTCGCGCATGCGGATCACCGAACGCAGGCGCTTCACCGCTTCGCCGCTGAGCAAGTGCCGCTCCAGGCCCTGCACGGCGACCTTCTGCATGGGCAGCTCGGTCAGCAGGATCTGGGTGTGGCGCAGCGCCATGGCCGCCAGCCGGTCGACCGGCGTGCCCGGACCGCGTGCGATCGGGGTCACCTCGTCGTGCAGCCGCGTCATCGCGGTGACCTGCACGTCGAAGAAGAGATCGGCCTTGCTGCGATAGTGGTGGTAGATGCGTCCCTTGGTCGAACCGAGCCGATCGGCGACGGCGTCCAGCGAGGTCGCGACATAGCCGAACTCCATGAACAGCTCGGCGGCCGCGCGCAGGATCTCCTCGCGCGAGTCGCTCGCCGACTGTCGGGTCACCACGGATGCAGAAGTCGCCACGGTGGGAGTCAGCGCGCCTGGTCTTCCACTTCCTTGCGCACGCTGCGGGCGAGCACAAGGCGCTGGATTTCCGAGGAGCCTTCGTAGATTTCGAGGATGCGCTGGTCGCGATAGAGGCGCTCGGCCACGGTGGGCTTGCAGTAGCCCAGTCCGCCCCAGATCTGCACGGCGGCGTCGGCGGCGCGGTGCGCCACTTCGGAGCAATACAGCTTGGCCATCGCGCCGATGTTCGACACGTCGGCGCCCTGGTCGTACATGCGCGCGGCTTCGTACAGCATCAGCCGCGCAGCGGAGATTTCTGTGGCCATGTCGGCGAGCTTGAAGCCGATGCCCTGGTTGTCGATGATCGGCTGCCCGAAGGTCTTGCGCGCCACGGCGTAGCGCGAGGCCTCGCGGTAGGCGGCCAGCGCCAGCCCGAGCGATTGCGAGGCCACCATGATGCGCCCGACGTTGAGCGTCTGCATCGCCAGGCGCAGTGCGCGGTTGAGATCGCCGATGCGGGCGCTGTCGGGCACCACCAGGTCGACCTTCAGGTTGGACGTCTGCGTGCCGCGGATGCCCATCTTGTCGTTGAGCTCGTCGATGACGGCGCCGGGCTGCTCCTTGTCGACCATGAAGGCGCTGATGCCGCGGCCGCCCGCAGCCGGGTCGGTCTTGGCGAACACCACGTAGTAGCGCGAGGCACCGCCGTTGCCGATCCAGTACTTCTCGCCGCGCAGGCGCCAGCCGTCGCCTTCGCGGACTGCCGTGGCCTCGATCGCGGCAGCGTCGGAGCCGGCGATGCGCTCGGACAGCGCGAAGCTGGTGGCGCGGCCCTGCGTCATCTCACGCAGGTAGAAGTCCTTCTGCTTGTCGGTACCCGCCAGCAGGATCGGGAAGGCGCCGAGCTGGTAGGCGCACATGATGGCCGCCGTGGACGCGCAGTGCGTGCCCAGCGTTTCCACCGCCGCCACCGTGGTCACCAGGCTTTCGCCCTGGCCGCCGAAGTCACGCGGCAGGAACAGGCCCGTGAACTTGTTCGCCACCAGCGCTTCGATGGTTTCCCAGGGATAGCGTTGTTCGCGGTCGAGCTCCTCGGCCAGGGGGCCGAAGCGCACGCGCCCCAGTTGGTCGGCCAGCGCTTGCCACTTGGTGGCGGCAGCGTCCAGCGTGGGCTTCCAGATCACGGTCATTTCAATTCTCCAGTGTGTGTGTAAGAGCTTGGATGGGTTCGCGGCGCGAATGGCGCAGCCGCGCGAGTGGCCGCGCCAGGCCGGCGAGCCCCTCGGGGAAGAAGGCCAGGATGGCGATGAGGACGGCGCCCAGCACGATCTTGTCGACGTTGCCGCCGAAGGAGAAGAACTTCTCCTGCACCAGCACCAGCGCGGTGGCGGCCACGGGGCCGAGCAGCTGGCGCCGGCCCACCAGCACGACGGCCGTGAGCATCAGGATCAGGAAGTAGTTCTCCAGCACGTCGGCGCTGACGTAGGCGCGCTGGTAGGCGTAGAGCCAGCCGGCGACCGCGCTGATCGGCGCCGAGAACAGGAAGACCTGCAGCCGCACGCGGGCCGGATCGATCCCGCTCATGGTGGCCAGGCGCGGGTTGAGGTGGGTCATGATCGCGGCGGCGCCGAGCGCGGAGCGCCGGAAGCGCGCCACCAGGTAGATCACGATCACCAACGTGGCGAAGGCGAAGGGCCAGAGCTCGCGGTCGTTGCGGGCCGTGAGCGTCAGTCCCGGCAATGACAGGTCCAGCATCGGAATGCCGCGCAGGCCGTCCGAGCCGCCGAGGAAGGCCCAGTTCGCCGCCAGCGTCATCGCCACCACGGCCACCGCGTAGGTGACCAGCGAGAAGACGAATTCACGCAGCCGCAGCGTCACCAGGCCGATCAGGCCGGCGCAGGCCAGCGCCACCGCGATCGATGCGGCCAGCGTGAGCCAGGCCGAGCTGACGCCGGCGCGGGTCGACAACAGCGCGGTGGCATAGCTGCCGGCGGCGAAGAACACCGTGTGCGCCAGGCTCACTTCGCCCAGGTCCGAGACGACGATGTCGAGGCCGTAGGCCATCACGGCGAAGATCGCGATCAGCACGGCCGCGCTGTACACGACGCCGCCCCCGCCCAGCAGCATGGGTGCGACGAAGGCCGCGATGGCGAGCACCGGGAGCACGAACAGTTGGAGGCTCTTGGATTTCATCAGTGGACTCCCGCGGCCGAGCCGGCGCTCATGCCACCCGGGCGCAGCACCAGGACGGCGATCAGGACGAGGAAGGCCGCCGCGGTGGTGTAGGCCGGCGAGACCAGCGCACCGAACAGGGCGGTGAAAAGACCCAGCGCGACGCCGGCGACGTAGCTGCCCTTGACGCTGCCGATCCCGCCGAGCACGACCACGACGAAGGTCATGATGACCTCGTCGAAGCCCATCGAGGTGAGGATCGGTGTGCGCGGCGCGACCATGCCGCCGGCGAAGGCGACGGCGGCGCCTTCGAAGGCGAACACGCCGTAGTAGACCCAGCGCACGTTGATGCCGGCGAGCATCGCCAGCTTCGGGTCCTCGGCGACCATGCGCACGAGGCGGCCGACGCGGCTGGCGTCCAGGATCCACTTGAGCGACACGAACACGGCGATCGCGGCGACCACGATGGCGGCGTCCTGCCAGGTGAGCCACAGCTCGCCCAGGGTGATCTCGCGGGTCGACAGCGCGGTCTCCAGGATCTGGCCGGTGGAGCCGAACACCATCGCGGCACCGCCGTTGAGCACGTAGCCGAAGCCCAGCGTCATGATCATGATCGAGACGAGGTTCTGCTCGAAGGTGGCCTTGAGCATGATGCGCTGCATCACCAGCCCGAACAGGCCGCCGATCACCATCGCCATCGGCAGCGCCAGCCCATAGGGCACGCCGGCCTTGGTGACGGCCCACCAGCTGACGAAGGCGCCGAGCATATACATCTGGCCGTGCCCGAAGTTGACCAGGCGGGCGACGCCCAGCAACAGCGTCCAGCCGATGGCCACCAGCGCGTACGCGTGGCCCAGCACGATGCCGTTGATGATCTGTTGGAGGAAGGTCATGCGGCCGCTCCCAGATAGGCTTCGGCAATGCGCGGGTCGTCGCCGACTTCGCGCGCGGGGCCTTCCAGCACCTTGCGCCCGCGTTCGAGCAGCAGCAGGCGGTCCACGACCTCGATGGCCGCGCGCACGTTCTGCTCCACCAGCAGGATCGCCAGGCCGGTGCGCGCCAGCGCGCGCAAGGTCTCCAGCACCTGCGACACCATCTTCGGCGCCAGGCCGATCGAGGGTTCGTCGAGCAGCAGCACCCGCGGTCCCATCATCAGGGCGCGGCCGATGCCCAGCATCTGGCGCTCGCCACCCGACAGCTGCGCGCCCAGGTGCAGGCGGCGCTCTTCCAGGCGCGGGAACAGTTCGTAGATCTCGTCGCGCGAGTACACGCGACGGCCCGGTGCCGGCGGCGCGGCGAAGGCGGCGCTGAGGTTGTCCTCGACCGTCATGCGGCCGAACGCGACACGGCCCTCCGGCACCAGCACCAGGCCGGCGCGCACGCGCTGGTGCGTCGGCCAGGCGTCCACACGCTCGCCATCGAGCGTGATCGGGCCGGCGACGCGCGGCGCGCCACGCGACCAGCCAGCCACCGCATTCACCAGCGTGGACTTGCCGGCGCCATTGGCGCCCACCACGCCGACTACCTCGCCGGGTGCGACGGCCAGCCCCGCGAGGTCCAGCGCGCGGTTGCCGGCATAACTCACCTGCAGGCCTTTGAGTTCGAGCACGGGTGCGCTCATTGCTTCTTCCCCAGATACGCTTCGAGCACTCGCTCGTCGTGCTGGATCTCCGCAGGGAGGCCCAGCGCCAGCTGGCGGCCGAGGTCGAGCACGCAGATGCGGTCGGCCACGGCCATGATGAGATCCATGTGGTGTTCGATCACGACGAGCGCGACGCCTTCCTGCTTCAGGTCGGTCAGCAGCGCGATCAGCCGCGCCATGTCCTCGCCGCCCAGGCCCGCGGCCGGCTCGTCCAGCATCAGCACGTCGGCACCGTCGCCAAAGGCCAGCGCGATCGACAGCATCCGCTGCACGCCGTACGGAATCTCCTTGGGCGAGAGCGCGTGGTAGATGGCCGGCACGCTGAAGCGCTCGAGCTGCTTCGCGGCGAAGCGCGCAGCATCGTCGCGGCGCCGGGCGGCGGCGCGCGGCGTGGAGATGCTGGCCAGCAAGCCCGCATGGGCGCGCCCGCCAAGCACGGCCACCATGTTGTCCAGCACGCTGAGGTCGTCGAAGAACGCGTTCTGCTGGAACGCGCGCTTCAGGCCACGGCCGGCCAGCCCGTGCGGCGGCACGTGAGTCACGTCCTCGCCGCCCAGGAACACGCGGCCCTGGCGCCCGACCATCGCGGTCACCGCCTCGTAGCACGAGCTCTTGCCAGCGCCGTTCGGGCCGATGATCCCCAGCAGTTCGCCGGGCTGCACGTCCCAGCTGACGCCCTCGAGGGCGACCAGCGCGCCGTAACGCACGCCGAGTCCCTCGACGCGCAAGGCGGGAGTCGTCTGCATCGCCTGCACCGCGTTCGCCTTACTTGGCCGCGCTGTTGGTCTGCACGGCGATGTTGCCGCCGTCCACGGTGAAGATGTAGTGCTGCGACTTCATCTGGCCGTTGGGCTCGAAGCCGACGTCGCCGAACACCGTGCCCTTGAAGGCGCCGCCGCGGATGCGCTTGGCCACCGCCTCACGGTCGAAGGTCTTGGTCTCGTTCACGGACATCGCCCACACCTGCAGCGCGGCGGCGCCCAGCGCCATGAACTTGTCCGGCGTGGTCTTGAACAGCTCCTGGTTCTTGGCGACGAAGCGCTTGTTGGCCGGGTTGGACGCGAACGGCTCCACCTGCGGGAAGTAGATGTCGGCGCTGACCAGGCCCTGTGCCGCCTCGCCGGCCACGCTGACCACGCTGGGGGCCACGGTGCCCACCGCGGCGACGAGCTTGCCGCCCAGGCGCGACTGGCGTGCCTGGCGGATGATGGCCGGCATGCCCAGGCCTTCGTTGGCGTTGATCGCCACCGTGATGTCGGGATTCGCCGCCTTCACGTTGGTCAGGGCCACGCGGAAGTCGGCCTGCGTGAACGGAAACTTCTCTTCGGCCACCTTCTCGTAGCTGTAGTTCAGCTTCTTGAGTTCCTTCTCGATCGATTCCTGTGCGCCGTTGCCGTAGGCGTCGTTCTCCGTCAGGAACGCCACGCGCTTGGCCTTGCTGTTGGCGATGTAGTTGGCGATCACGGCGCCGTCCTGCGAGTTCGAGCTGTTCAGGCGCACCGCCAGCGGGTTACCTTCGCCGGACAGGATCGGGTCGGCCTTGGAGACGGCCGTGATGTCCAGCACGCCGGCACGCGCGATCACCGGCTGCATCGCCAGCGTCACGGGGCTGTTCCAGCCTTCGATGATCACCGACACGCCCTGGCCGATGAGCTCGTTGGCGCGCGACACGCCCACCGCCGGCGTCGACTCGTCATCGCGTGAAACGATCTCGATCTTCTTGCCCAGCACGCCGCCGCTTTCGTTGATGAGGGCCGCCATGCTCTGGATCGCCTGGGTGACGTGCTGTCCCTGCGGGCCGGCCCCGCCCGACAGCGGGAAGATCACTCCGACCTTCACCGTGCTCTGGGCGTAGGCGCCGGCAGCGAAGCCGAGGCCCGCGACGAGCGCGAACGTCCACTTGTGAACTGACTTGATCATCATCTGTTTCCTTGAAGGTTGATGGATGTGCCGGTGCGGCACGTTCAGGGCTGCTGCTGGACGGCGATGCGGCCGTCCTGGACTTTGAAGAGGTGGGCGCGCGTCAGCATCTGGCCGCTCGGCGCGAACGACACATCGCCGAACACCGTGCCCTTGAAAGCGCCACCGCGGATGCGGCGGGCGATCGCCTCGCGCTCGAGCGTCTTCAGTTCGTTGGCCGAAGCGGCCCACAACTGCAGCGCGGTGGCGCCGACCGCCATGAACTTGTCCGGCTTCTGCTTGAACATGGACTGCATGCGCGCGACGAGCTGGCGGTTCGCCGGATTGGAGGCGAAGGGCTCGACGTCGGGGAAGTAGATGTCGACACCCAGCAGCTCATTGGCCGCGTCGCCAGCGACCGAGATCACGCTGGGCGCGACGGTGCCCAGTGCGGCCAGGAGCTGGCCGGGCACGCGGTTCTGCCGGAACTGGCGGATGATGGCCGGCATGCCCAGGCCTTCGTTGGCGTTGATCGCCACGGTGACATCGGGAGCAGCGGCACGCACGTTGGTCAGCGCGACGCGGAAGTCGGCCTGCGTGAACGGGAACTTCTCTTCGGCCACCTTCTGGTAGCTGTAGTTCAGTCGCTTGAGTTCAGCCTCGATCGCCTCCTGCGTGCCGTTGCCATAGGCGTCGTTCTCGGTCAGGAAGGCCACGCGCCTGGCCTTCAAGGTCTGCGCAATGACCTGCGCGACCGCTGCGCCACCCTGCGTGTTGGAGGCGTTGAGCCGGATCGGCAGCGGATTGCCCTCGCCGGAGAGGATCGAGTCGGCGCTCGCGAACAGCGTGATGTCGAGGACGCCCGCGCGGCTGATCACCGGTTGCATGGCCAGCGCCACAGGGCTGTTCCAGCCTTCGATGATCACGGCGACCCCCTGCCCGATCAGCTCGTTGGCACGTGAGACGCCGACGGCGGGCGTGGACTCGTCGTCGCGCACCAGCACCTCGATCGGACGGCCGAGCACGCCGCCGCTTTCGTTGATCGACGCGGCCATCGACTGGATGGCCTGCGTCACGTGCTGGCCTTGCGGGCCCGCGCCGCCCGACAGCGGAATGATGACTCCCACCTTCACGGGCTGCGGCTGCGCGAACGCCGGTAGCGCGAGGGTGATGGCCAGCCCTGCGGCAGCCAACATGGACTTCAACACGCTCATCTGACTTGTCTCCTCTTCTTGATGCGCCACCTGCGTGGCCGATGCAACGAATGGACAGCAGCATACTATCCAGTATGTCGAACCGTCAAGGCGATTTGTCGCAAATCTTCTAGGGGTATAGCTGTAGAGTGACTCATCACCAAAGCGGGCATGCAACGCATCACCGTTTGCCAAGATACCAAAGAGTATGTAGGATGCCGCGCATCGCACACGACCCTCAGGAGCACACGCAATGAACATCGAAGGAAGCAGCGCAGTCGTCACCGGCGGCGCATCCGGGCTCGGCCTGGCCACCGCACGGCGACTCATCCATCAAGGCGCCAAGGTCGTCCTGATCGACCTGCCCGGATCGGCCGGCGAAGAGGCGGCCGCCAGCCTCGGCCCGAACGCGCGCTTCGCTGCGGCCGACGTCACGACCGAAGACTCGATGCGGGCCGCACTCGATGTCGCCGAGAGCCTGGGCCCCTTGCGCGTGCTGGTGCACTGCGCCGGCCGCGGCGGCCCCGTCCGCCTCCTCGACAAGGAAGGCAAGCCGGGATCGCTGGAGGCCTACACGAACATCATCAACATCAACCTGATCGGCACCTTCAACACGCTGCGCCTGGTGGCCGAGCGCATGGCGCGCACCGAGCCGGTCGATGGCGAACGCGGCGTATGCGTGCTCACCGCCTCGGTTGCAGCCTATGAAGGCCAGATCGGCCAGATCCCCTACGCCTCCTCCAAGGCCGGCGTGGTGGGCATGACCATCGTCGCCGCGCGCGACCTCGCCAGCCGCCTGATTCGCGTGTGCACGATCGCCCCCGGCATCTTCGACACGCCGATGCTCGCGCGGGTGTCGGAAGACGCACGCAAGACGCTGAGCGCTTCGGTGCCGCATCCGTCGCGCCTGGGCATGCCCGACGAATACGCCCAGCTGGCGATGCACATCGTCTCCAATTCCATGATCAACGGCGAGACCATCCGTCTCGACGGCGCGCTGCGCATGGCGCCCCGCTGATTCCCCGCACAGAAAGGTCCGCTCCATGACAACCGAAGTTGCAAGCCCCGACGTGCTGGTGGAAGCCAGCGAAGGCATCCTGACGATCACCATCAACCGGCCCGCCGCGAAGAACGCGATGACGCTGGCCGCTGCAAAGCGCATCGCCGCCGCGCTCGATGAACTCGACGCCCGCGACGATCTGCGCATCGGCATCCTGACCGGTGCCGGCGGCACCTTCTGCGCCGGCATGGACTTGAAGGGCTTCCTGGCAACGGGCGAGCGTCCGAGCCTGCCAGGCCGCGGCTTCGGCGGCCTGACGCGCAAGCCGCCGCAAAAGCCGCTGATCGCCGCGGTCGAAGGCTATGCGCTGGCCGGCGGCTTCGAGCTGGTGCTGGCCTGCGACATGGTGGTGGCCTCCGAGGCGGCGCAGTTCGGCGTGCCCGAAGTCAAGCGCGGCCTGGCCGCGACGGCCGGTGGCCTGATGCGCCTGCCGCGCCAGTTGCCCTATCGCATCGCGCTGGAACTCGCACTCACCGGCGATATGTTCCCGGCCAAGCGGGCCTACGAGTACGGACTGATCAACCGCCTCGTGCCGGTGGGCCAGGCGCTGGACGAAGCGCGCAAGCTGGCCGCGACCATCGCCGGCAATGGACCGCTGTCGGTGGCGGCCAGCAAGCGTGTGATCGTCGAGTCGCAGGGCTGGTCGGCCGAGGAGATGTGGGACAAGCAGGCCGCACTGACCGAACACGTGTTCGTCTCGCAGGACGCGCGCGAAGGCTCCAAGGCCTTCGCGGAGAAACGCAAGCCGGTGTGGCAGGGCAAATGATCGACCCGCAGCAACTCCTCGCGGCGAAGATCCCCGAGGTCGAACAGCGCTACCACTGGCGCGACTGCGTGCTGTATGCCCTGGGCATCGGCGTTGGCGTCGACCCGATGGACGAGGCCGATCTCGCCTTCCTCGATGAGACCGCGCCGCAAGCGCACCCGGCGATGGCGAACGTGCTGGGCTATCCCGGCTTCTGGCAGCGCGACCCCGCGTTCGGCCTGGACTGGGTGAAGACGGTGCACGGCGAGCACGCCATGCGCATCCATCGCCCGCTGCCGGCCGAGGGCCATGTGCGTGGCACGAGCCGCATCGTCGACCTGGTGGACAAAGGCCAGAATCGCGGCGCGCTGATCTATGTCGAGCGCGAGATCCGCGAAGTCGCTTCCGGCGAGCTGCTGGCCACCGTGGAGCAGACGGTGTTCTGCCGTGGCGACGGTGGCTTCGGCGGCAAGTCCGAGGCCCCGGCCGTGCACGCGCTGCCCGAGCGCGCGCCGGACACCAGCATCGATGTTCCGACCTCGGCGCAGGGCGCATTGATCTATCGCCTCTCCGGCGACTACAACCCGCTGCACTCCGCCCCGCAGGCGGCGCGCGCGGCCGGTTTCGAGCGGCCGATCCTGCACGGCCTGGCGACGTTCGGCGCCAGCTGCCATGGCTTGATGAAGCGCTTGTGCGACAGCGATCCGACCGCGGTGCGCGCGCTGCGTGGCCGCTTCTCGGCCCCGGTGTTTCCGGGCGACCTGCTGCGCATCGAGATCTGGCGCGACGGCGGCGGGCGCTTCTCCTACCGCTCCACCATTCCCGCGCGCGGCGTGGTGGTGGTCAACAACGGTTTGTTCGAGGTGGCGACATGAGCGGCATTCTTTCCAACATCCGCGTGCTGGACCTCAGTCGCGTGCTCTCGGGCCCGTGGGCCGGTCAGATGCTCGGCGACCTGGGCGCCGATGTGATCAAGGTGGAGCGGCCCGGCACCGGCGACGACCTGCGCGACCAGGGCGCGCGGCTGAAGGACACCTCCGGCAAGGAGACCAACGAGCGCTCGACCTTCCTGTCCACCAACCGCGCCAAGCGCTCGATCACCATCGACCTGGCTCAACCCCGGGGGCAGGCGCTGGTGCGAGAGCTGGCGGCGCAGTCGGACGTGCTGATCGAGAACTACAAGACCGGCGACCTCAAGCGCTATGGCCTGGATTACGCCTCGCTGCGCGAAGTCAATCCGAAGCTGGTCTACTGCTCGATCACCGGTTTCGGCCAGACCGGCCCCTACGCCCAGATGCCGGGCTACGACCTGCTGTTCCAGGCGATGGGCGGCGTGATGGCGCTGACCGGCGTGCCCGACGGCCAGCCCGGCGCCGGCCCGCAGCGCGCGGGCTACCCGGCGTCGGACCTCACCTCCGGTTTCTACGCCACCATCGGCATCCTGGCGGCACTGCATCATCGCGACACCGTCTCGGGCGAAGGCCAGCACATCGACCTGGCCCTGCTCGACGCCACGGTAGCGGTGACCTCCTCGATGGCCATGAGCTACCTGGTGGCCGGCCAATTGCCGGTGCGCGTGGGCATGGGCTCGCAGCTGGTGGCGCCCTACGGCGACTTCGACTGCGCCGACGGCAAGATCATGATTGCCGCGAGCAACGACAAGCAATTCGCCCAACTGTGCAAGGTGCTGGGCCGCCCCGAGCTGGCCCGGGAAGAGCGCTTCTCCAATGTGCCCAACCGCGTGGCGCACAAGCAGGAGCTGTTGCCGATCGTCGCGGACCTGCTGAAGGACAAGCCGATCGGGCACTGGATGCCGCTGCTGCGCGATGCCGTCGTGCCCGCCGCGCCGATCTACAACTTCGACCAGGTCTACGAAGACCCGCAGATCCGTCACCGGCAGCTGGTGAAGACCGTTCCTCACCCGTTGTCCGGCACGCTCCAGGTGGTGGGCAACCCCTTGAATTTTTCCGAAACCCCGCTCGAATACCACCGGCCGCCGCCGCTGCTGGGCGAGCACACCGCCGAGATCCTGCGCGAGGTGCTGTCCCTGACCGACGCCGAAATCGAGCGTCTCGCACAGCAAAAGGTCACTGCCGCATGAAAGCCGTTCTCTGCAAGCAATACGGGCCGCCCTCGTCCCTGGTCGTCGAGGAGGTGCCCGAGCTCGTGCCCGGCGCTGGACAGGTGCTGATCGACGTGCACGCCGCGGGCGTGAACTTCCCCGACTCGCTGATCATCCAAGGCAAGTACCAGTTCAAGCCGGAGCTCCCCTTCTCGCCCGGCGCCGAAGTGGCCGGCATCGTGAAGGCGTTGGGCCCGGGCGTCGCCGGCGTGCAGGTGGGCGAACGCGTGATCGCCTCGACCACCTGGGGCGGCTATGCGCAGCAGGTGCTGGCGCAGGCCGAGCGCGTGTTCCGCATGCCGGAGGGCATGGAATTCGAGACGGCGGCCGGCTTCCTGATCGCCTACGGCACCTCGCACCACGCGCTGAAGGACCGCGGCGAGCTGAAGGCCGGCGAGACCGTGCTCGTGCTGGGCGCGTCCGGCGGTGTCGGCCTGGCCGCCGTGGAAATCGCCAAGGCGATGGGCGCGCGCGTGATCGCGGCCGCCTCGTCCGACGAGAAGCTCGCCGTTTGCCGCGAGCACGGCGCTGACGCCACCATCAACTACACGACGCAGGACCTGCGCGAGCGCATCAAGGCGCTGACCGACGGCCGCGGCGTCGACGTGGTGTACGACCCGGTGGGCGGCGCACTGTCCGAGCCGGCACTGCGCTCCATGGCCTGGCGCGGCCGCTTCCTGGTGGTCGGCTTCGCCGCCGGCCCGATCCCGAACATTCCGCTGAACCTCACGCTGCTCAAGGGCTGTTCCATCGTCGGCGTCTTCTGGGGCGCCTTCGTGCGCAACGAGCCCAAGCGCAACGAGGAGGAAATGCGCGAGCTGGTTACCTGGGTGCGCGCGGGCAAGCTGCGTCCGCGCATCAGCGGCGTGTATCCGCTGGAGCGCTGTGCCGAGGCTTTGCAACGCGTGATGGACCGTCAGGTCACGGGCAAGTTCGTTCTCACCACCGGTCTGTAAGGTGAAACCTACCCTCGTTCACGAAGGCGCCTTCTCCCGCTTGCGGGAGAGGGCGCGCGCAACGCCATGGAGCAACTGAAATGGCCAAGGTCCTGATCGCCGGCGCGCTGGGCGTGGTCGGCCGCGCGGTGGTCGAGCGCTTCGTCGGGCGCGCCGGCATCGAGGTGGTGGCCTTGTCGCGGCGCGCGCCGGACTTCGCTGCGCAGGCGACCTGGGTCGCCTGTGATTTGCGCGATCCCGCGGCCACCGCCGCGGCCCTCGCGGGACACCGCGACACCACGCACATCGTCTATGCGGCGCTGTCGGAGCAACCCGACTTGGTGCGCGGCTGGCGCGATGCCGGCAATGCGGCGCTCAACACGGCGATGCTGCGAAACCTGCTGGATGCCCTGCCCGGCGCGCCGATCGCGCACCTCACGCTGCTGCAGGGCACGAAGGCCTACGGCGTGCACACCGGCCGGCCGATGCGGGTACCGGCGCGCGAACAGGACGCGCTGCGCGACCACAGCAACTTCTACTTCGAGCAGGAGGACCTGGTGGCCGAGCGCGCGCGGACCGCCGGCTTTCGCTGGACGGTGCTACGGCCGCAGATCGTGCTCGGCGTCGCCGTGGGCAGCGCCATGAACCCGGTGGCGGCGCTGGGCGCCTACGCGGCGCTCTCGCGCGAGCTGGGGCGGCCGCTGCGCTTTCCGGGTCATCCGCATCTGCTGACCGAATGCACCGATGCTCGCCTGATCGCGGCGGTCGCCGAGTGGGCCTGGAGCGAACCACGCGCCCACGGCGAGGCCTTCAACGTTGCCAACGGCGACGTGATCGTCTGGGCCACCTTCTTCGAGCGGCTGGCGCGCGAGTTCGGGCTGGCGCTGGGAGTTCCCACGGAAACGAAGATGGCCGACGAGATGCCGCGCCACGCCCAGCTGTGGCGCGAGATAGCGCAGCGCGAAGGCCTGGCGGTCGCCGAGCTCGATCAGCTGCTCGGCCTGTCATGGCAATACGCCGATGCGACCTGGGCCTCGCGCCGGCCGCTGCCGGTACCGCCCATCGTGTCCACCATCAAGCTGCGCGAGGCCGGCTTCGCCGACTGCATCGACACCGAAGAGTGCATCGTGCAGCACCTGCGCGCCATGCAGGACTTGCGCTTGCTGCCGCGGCTCCTCGCAGAGGCCACACCATGAATGAAGTTTCGCTGCGCTTTCAGCTCGTGTACCAGTCGGTCGCCGGATCGCTGGGCAACTACAGCTTTCCGTGCAACCCGCGCGGCGATGTCGACCTGAACGCGCTCGACGATCGCAGCCGCAACAACTACTACTTTGCACGTGCCATGGTGGGGCGTGCGATGAAGCTTCCCAAGGTGGTGCGGGCCAGCCTCGCACCCCGGATCAATGAAGGAATCCTGCAATGAGTGCACTCGACTCACTCACCCTCACGGCCATCCCGGCCGAAGACGAGGCGCTGCGCGCCCCGGTCCGCGAGTTCCTGCAACAGCAGGTCACGCAACTGCCCGCACACGTGCGCGCCCGCTCCTGGGGCGGCTACGACAGCCACTTCAGCCGCGAGGCCGGCCAGCGCGGCTTCCTCGGCCTCACGCTGCCCAAGGAATATGGTGGCGGCGGTCGCAACGCCTATGCGCGCTACGTCGTGGTCGAGGAGTTCCTCAACTTCGGCGCGCCGGTCGGCTCGCACTGGATCGCCGAGCGCCAGAGCGCGCCGCTGATCCTGAAGTACGGCACCGAGGAACAGAAGCGCCACTACATCCCGCCGGTCTGCCGCGGCGAGTCCTACTTCTGCATCGGCATGAGCGAGCCCAACGCCGGCTCGGACCTCGCCAGCGTGCGCACGCGCGCCACCCGCAACGACCAGGGCTGGCTGCTCAACGGCCAGAAGATCTGGACCACCAACGCCCACCACTGCCATTACATGATCGCGCTGGTGCGCACCTCGGGCACCACCGAGGATCGCCACAAGGGCCTGTCGCAGGTGGTCGTCGACCTGAAGCTGCCCGGCGTGACGGTGCGGCCGATCACCGACCTGTCGGGCGACTCGCACTTTTGCGAAGTGTTCTTCGACAACGTGCAGCTGGCGCCCGATGCGGTGCTGGGGACCGCAGGCGAGGGCTGGGAGCAGGTGATGTCCGAGCTGGCCTTCGAGCGCAGCGGCCCGGAACGGCTGTTCTCCAGCATCGTGCTGTTCGACGAATGGCTCGCCTTCGTTCGCACGCCGCAGGGGCGCACGCCGGAGTCGGTGCAGCTGGCCGGCAAGCTGCTGTCGCAGATCGCGCCGCTGCGTGCAATGTCGATCGCGGTGACAGCCAAGCTCGCGCAGGGCGAAAGCCCGGTGGTGGAAGCCGCGCTGGTCAAGGACCTGGGCACCGGCGTCGAGCAGGCGATCCCGGCGCTGATCGCCGACGACCTATACCGGCGCCCGGCACAGCAATTGCCGACCGAGCTGCTGCTCACCCTCAACTACGTCACGCAGGTGGCGCCGTCGTTCTCGCTGCGCGGCGGCACCCGCGACATCCTGCGCGGCATGATCGCGCGCGGCCTGGGCCTGCGCTAAGAAGCTGTGAACGAATCGCTCACACCCGCGCGAGCCTCTTTCGAGGCAACTGACTCACTACGGTCGCGTCCAGGCTCGCCCTGCGGGCCGGGGCGCCTCAGGGCGCATGCGGGCGTTGCGGCCCTTGTCCAGGCGGCCAGCCTGTACTGCGGCCCGCGCTTACGCCTGCACCCTGAGGCACCCCGTCTCGGGCGCGATCAATTCATTCACAGCTTCTGAGAGGAAAAAGATGGACGATCTCCTGACCGATGCGCTGCGGCAGCTGCTGGAAGACCAGTGCACACCGCAGCTGGTGCGCGATGTCGAAGCGGGCCAGTCGCCCGATGCGCTCTGGGCCCAGCTGGAGGAATCCGGCTTCGCCGACGCGCTGGTGCCGGAAGCGCAGGGCGGCGCTGGCCTGACACTGGCCGATGTGTTTCCGCTGCTTGAGCTGTGCGGGCGCTTCGCGGTGCCGGTGCCGCTGGCGCACACCATGCTGGCGCGAGCGGTGTTGGCCGAGGCCGGCCTGGCGCGGCCGACAGGCAGCATCGCGATCGCTTCGGTGGCCGTTGCCGCATCGCTGCGCTGTGCGCTGGTGCCGTTCGGCCGCGTGGCCGACTGGGTGCTCACCTTCGTCGAGGGCTCAGCCGTGCTGCTGCCCATCACAGAGGCACGCATGACGCCCGGCGTGTTCCCGCTCGACGCGACGCTGGAATGGAGCGAGACCGCTTTGGCGCAGGCGCGGCGTGCGCCGGTGACGCATGACCTCGAGGCGCTGGCGGCCTGCTGCGCAGCGGCGCAGCTTTCCGGCGCGCTCATGAACGTGTTCAGCCGTACGCTGCAGTACGCCAACGAGCGCCAGCAGTTCGGCCGTCCGATTGGCAAGTTCCAGGCCATCCAGCACCAGCTGAGCGTGATCTCGGAGCATGCCTTTGCCGCACGCATGGCCGCGCAGATCGGCTGCCACTCCACGAATCACGTGCCGAATCGGCAGCGCGTGGCCGTCGCCAAGGCCCGCACCAGCGAGGCCGCACTCGAAGTCGCGGCCCTGTCGCATTCGATCCATGGCGCGATCGGCTTCACCGCCGAGTTCGACCTGCAGCTCTACACGCGGCGCCTGCACGCCTGGCGCCAGGCGGCCGGCTCCGAGTCCTACTGGCACGGCGTGCTCGGCGAAGAACTGATCGACCGCCACCAAGGCCGGGCCATCGACCTGATCCGCGCAACGACCGACATCACCTGAACATCGAGAGAAACATGAGCTTCCTGAAGAAAAGTCGCATTGGCGCGGTGCTGGTCCTGACCATGGACCACCCGGAGACGCGCAACGCCCTGACCGGCAACACCGCGGTGGAAGAGTTCGTGCAGGCCTGCGCCGAGATCCAGGCGGACCGCACGATCCGCGCCGTCATCCTCACCGGCGAAGGGCCGGTGTTCAGCTCCGGCGGGAACGTCAAGGACATGCAGCGCTACTTCCAGCAGCAGCTGTCGCCCGACACCATCCGCGAGGAATACCGCAACGGCATCCAGCGCCTGCCCAAGGCGCTCTACAACCTGGACGTGCCGGTGATCGCCGCGGTGAACGGCCCGGCAATCGGCGCCGGCATGGACCTCACCTGCATGTGCGACATCCGCGTCGCCAGCGAGAAAGCCACCTTCGCCGAGAGCTTCGTGCGCGTCGGCATCGTGCCGGGCGACGGCGGCGCGTGGCTGCTGCCGCGTGCCGTCGGCCGGTCCAAGGCCGCGGAGATGGCGTTCACCGGCGAGGCACTGAACGCGCAGGAGGCGCTGGCCTGCGGCCTGGTGTCGCGCGTGGTCGCACCGGACGAGCTGATGCCGACGGCTTTGGCCCTGGCCAGCAAGATCGCGGCGAATCCCGGCGGCGTGCTGCGCATGACCAAGCGCCTGCTGCGCGAAGGCGAACGCGCCACGCTGGAGTCGCTGCTCGAGATCTCGGCCTCCTACCAGGCGATCGCGCACATGGAGCCGGATCACCATGAGGCGGTTCGCGCCTTCGTGGAGAAGCGGGCGCCGAAGTTCTCCTGACAGTCCACGCCTCGCGGCCTCTCGGGCGCACCGGGTCGATATCCTTCACAGGCTCGACGCGCCCGCGGCT
>Ga0207853_1000084_pt1 | contig 21627 bp, 20 predicted proteins | sample LuqExpMetagenom6_FD_187764 | JGI IMG/M metagenome (GOLD analysis project Ga0207853, IMG submission 187764) | Tropical forest soil microbial communities from Luquillo Experimental Forest, Puerto Rico - Sample 6 (SPAdes) | ecosystem: Environmental > Terrestrial > Soil > Tropical forest ...
CCCGCGGGTCGGCGGGATTCGCCGGCGTGCCGAAGTGCGGGTTGGTTCCCACGCCGGAGAACGCGAACTCGCTCATGTTGGTGCGGCCCAGCAGCGTGGCACCGGCGGCGCGCAGGCGGGCCACGGCCGGGCAGTCCTGCGTTGCAGGCGCCGCATCGGCGAGCACGGCCGACCCGGCGGCGGTGGTCTGGCCGCGCACGTCGAAGAGGTCCTTGATGGAAACGGCCAAGCCCATCAATGCAGAGCTTGCTATCGATGCGTCAGCGGCGGCGCGGCGTGCTTCGTCGAAGCTGGTCTTCAGGAAGGCCCGCTCGCACGCGGCCGACTGGGCGATACGAATGGACGTTTCAAGCTCGGCCGCCGGATTGCTGCGGCGCTGGCGCAGCGCTTCGAGCGTGGCGTGGAGGTCAGGGCGGGCGTGAGGCAGGAGGGCCACGTGCTAGAATTTTGGCGTTTTGCCGGGTGGGTGATCATGAATCATCTGCCTAGAGCGCAAGACAAAACGCGAATCCTGCCCACCTAGGTGTTGCAGCGGCCCTTCGAGGCACGGCAATTTCGGGCGGGATTTTAGACCCAACCTTCAGGAATACACATGTCCTCTGTGAGCATGCGCGAGATGCTGGAAGCCGGCGTCCATTTCGGACACCAAACCCGCTTCTGGAACCCCAAGATGGCCCCCTTCATCTTCGGCCATCGCAACAAGATCCACATCATCAACCTCGAGAAGTCGCTCCCGATGTTCGAGGACGCGATGAAGTTCGTGCGCCAGCTGTCGGCCAACCGCGGCACCATTCTCATGGTCGGCACCAAGCGCCAGGCCCGCGAGATCGTCGCGACCGAAGCGCGCCGTGCCGGCGTGCCCTTCGTCGACCAGCGCTGGCTGGGCGGCATGCTGACCAACTTCAAGACGGTCAAGACCTCCATCAAGCGCCTGAAGGACATGAAGGCCCAGCAGGAAGCCGGCCTGGAGTCCATGAGCAAGAAGGAACAGCTGATGTTCCAGCGCGAGATGGAAAAGCTCGAGAAGGACATTGGCGGCATTCAGGACATGAACACCCTGCCGGACGCCATCTTCGTGATCGACGTCGGCTTCCACAAGATCGCCGTCTCCGAAGCCAAGAAGCTGGGCATCCCGCTGGTCGGCGTGGTCGACTCCAACCATTCGCCCGAGGGCATCGATTACGTGATCCCCGGCAACGATGACTCCTCCAAGGCCGTCACGCTGTACGCCCGCGGCATCGCCGACGCCGTGCTCGAAGGCCGTGCCAACGCCGCCGCCGACGTGGTGCGCGCGGTGTCCGAAGGCAGCGGCGACGAGTTCGTGGAAGTGCAGGAAGGCGCGGCCTGACAGCCACCCCGGCTACAGCGAAAACAAGGGGGCTTTCGGGCCCCCTTTGACCATCCGATTTTTTGAAAGGTTGAGACAAATGGCTGCAATCACCGCAAGCATGGTCGCCGAACTGCGCGCGAAGACCGACGCCCCCATGATGGAGTGCAAGAAGGCGCTCACCGAGGCCGAAGGCAACATGGAGAAGGCCGAGGAACTCCTGCGCGTCAAGCTGGGCAACAAGGCCGGCAAGGCGGCCGCCCGCATCACCGCCGAAGGCGTGGTGTCCTCGTTCATCGACGGCACGACCGGTGCGCTGCTCGAGACCAACTGCGAAACCGACTTCGTGACCAAGAACGACAGCTTCCTGGCGATGGCCAAGGCGGCGGCCGAACTGGTGGCCAAGAACAACCCGGCCGACGTGGCCGCGCTGTCCGCGCTGGCTTACTCCCAGGACGGCTTCGGCCCGACGCTGGAAGACGTGCGCAAGGGCCTGATCGGCAAGATCGGCGAGAACATGAGCTTCCGCCGCTTCAAGCGCTTCGAAGGCGGCAGCAAGCTGGCGTCCTACCTGCACGGCACGCGCATCGGCGTGGTGGTCGAGTACGACGGTGACGAAGTCGCCGCCAAGGACGTCGCCATGCACGTGGCCGCCATGAAGCCCGTCGCACTGACCAGCGCGGACGTGCCCGCTGAGCTCATCGACAAGGAGCGCTCGGTCGCCACCGCCAAGGCCGCCGAATCGGGCAAGCCTGCCGACATCGCCCAGAAGATGATCGAAGGCTCGGTGCAGAAGTACCTGAAGGAAGTGTCCTTGTTCAACCAGCCGTTCGTGAAGAACGACAAGCAGACGGTGGAGCAGATGCTCAAGGAAAAGGGTTCCAAGGTGACCGGCTTCACGCTGTACGTGGTCGGCGAAGGCATCGAGAAGAAGGTCGACGACTTCGCGGCCGAAGTGGCGGCGCAGGTTGCCGCGGCCAAGCAGGCAGCCTGACAGGCGTCTGACTCCGATGCGCCGCAGTCACCCTGCGGCGCATCTGATGACAAAATGACGGGAGGTCGTTTTGTCATCGAGCGGCGCAAGCCGCCAGCATTTCGTCACCCAACCACAAGGAACCCATCCATGACCGTCGCCAGGCCGGCCCACAAGCGAATTCTTTTGAAGCTGTCCGGCGAGGCGTTGATGGGGGAAGACGCGTTCGGCATCAATCGCTCGACCATCGTGCGCATGGTGGAAGAAGTGGTCGAGGTGGTTCACCTGGGCGTGGAAGTCGCCATCGTCATCGGCGGCGGCAACATCTTCCGCGGTGTCGCGGGAGGCTCCGTCGGCATGGACCGGGCCACGGCCGACTACATGGGCATGCTGGCCACGGTGATGAATTCGCTGGCCCTGGCCGACGCGATGAACAAGCAGGGTCTGGTGGCGCGTGTGATGTCGGCGATTGCCATCGAGCAGGTGGTCGAGCCCTACGTGCGCCCCAAGGCGCTGCAATACCTCGAAGAGGGGAAGGTCGTGGTCTTTGCGGCCGGTACCGGCAACCCGTTCTTCACCACGGACACCGCCGCCGCGCTGCGCGGTGCGGAGATTGGTGCCGAGCTCGTGCTCAAGGCGACCAAAGTGGATGGCGTCTACACGGCCGATCCCAAGAAGGACCCCTCCGCCACCCGCTACACCAAGATCTCGTTCGACGACGCCATGGCGCAGAATCTGGGCATCATGGATGCCACAGCCTTCGCCCTGTGCCGTGACCAGAAGCTGCCGATCAAGGTCTTCTCCATCCTGAAGCACGGCGCGCTGCGCCGGGTGGTGATGGGAGAGGACGAGGGTACGCTCGTCTATGCCTGAGGACACGAGGAGAGCCGCATGAACAGCATTCCGGAAATCAAGAAGAACATGGAAGGCAAGATGGACCAGTCCATCGCCGCTTTCAAGAACAACCTGACAAAGATCCGTACTGGCCGCGCCAATCCGGGCCTGCTCGACACCGTACATGTCGACTACTACGGATCGATGGTGCCGATCAGCCAGGTGGCCAACGTCGCGCTGCTGGACTCGCGCACGATCAGCGTGCAGCCCTGGGAAAAGGGCATGGGCGCCAAGATCGAAAAGGCCATCCGCGACAGCGACCTGGGCCTCAACCCCGCGTCCATGGGCGACCTCATCCGCGTGCCGATGCCGCCCATGAGCGAGGAGCGGCGCAAGGAAATGACCAAGCTGGTCCGCCATGAGGGCGAAGCGGCCAAGGTCGCGGTGCGCAACCTGCGTCGCGACGCCAACGAGCACGTCAAGAAGCTGGTCAAGGACAAGGAGGCGTCCGAAGACGACCAGAAGCGCTCCGAGGCCGACATCCAGAAGGTGACGGACAAGCACATCGCCGAAATCGACAAGATGGTCGCCGCCAAAGAGCAGGAGATCATGGCGGTCTGATGACAAAGCAGCACATCCCGCATCACGTCGCGATCGTCATGGACGGCAACGGGCGCTGGGCCACCCGTCGTTTCCTGCCGCGTGTGGCGGGCCACAAGAAGGGCGTGGATGCACTGCGCGCCTGCGTGCGCTATTGCGGCGACCGCGGGGTGAAAGTGCTCACTGTCTTCGCTTTCTCATCCGAAAACTGGAACCGCCCCGCGGAGGAAGTGTCGGGGCTCATGGAACTGCTGGCGGTGGCGCTCGCGCGCGAGGTGCCGCAGCTCAATGCCGAAGGGGTGCGCATCCATTTCGTCGGCGACCGCAGCGTGCTGTCCGACAAGGTGCGGCATGCGTTGTCGCAAGCCGAGGCCGCGACGGCCGCCAACACGCGCCTGGTGTTCAACATCTGCTTCAACTATGGTGGACGCTGGGACATTGCCCAGGCGGCTGCACGCGTCGCCGAGCGCGGCGAACTGATCACCGAGCACAACCTGGTCGCGGCAATGGCGCTCGCGCACGTGCCCGACCCCGATCTCGTGATCCGTACCGGCGGCGAGAAGCGCCTGTCCAATTTCCTGCTCTGGCAGGCGGCCTATTCCGAATTGCACTTCAGCGACAAGCTGTGGCCGGAATTCGACGAGGCGGCGTTCGATGCCGCCCTGGCCGACTACGCGGCTCGCGAGCGCCGCTTCGGCAAGACCTCGGAACAGATCGGCAAGCCGGCGAAGAAGGTCGCTTGATGCGCCGGCTCGCGGTGGAAGGCCAGGGCCCACTCACACAACCTTTGAACCGCAACCCGCGTTCGCACTGCCAAGAATGGCGTGAATAGGCTTCCATGCTCAAACAGCGCGTCATCACGGCCATCGTCCTGCTGGCCATTCTTCTTCCAGCCCTGTTCTGGCCGTCGCCGGTGCCTTTTGCCACGGTGGCGTTGATCCTCATCGCCGCGGCTGCCTGGGAATGGGGACGTTTGAACGGCCTGGACTCCACGGGCGCCGTGGGTCTGGGCGCCATCTGCCTGGGCATGTGCGCGCTGGCGTGGCAGCAAGGATGGACGCAGGCGCCGCTTCCGCTGCTGTGGTACCTGGCGGCAGTCGCCTGGGTGCTGGGCGGGACGGCGCTGCTTCGCGCGGGCGTGGCCGGCTGGCCGCACATTCCGAGATTCCTGCGCATTGTGGGTGGCCTGTTGGCCTTGTGGGTGGCCTGGCTCGCCGTGGCGCAGGCACGCGGCATCGGCGTGAACTTCCTGCTGTCGGTGCTGGTGCTGGTCTGGGTGGCGGACATCTTCGCGTACTTCGCCGGACGCACGTTCGGTCTGAAATTCACTCGCCAACGGCTCGCACCCACCATCAGCCCCGGCAAAAGCTGGGAGGGTGTGTGGGGAGGCATGGCCGGCGTGGTCCTGCTGGCATTCGCCTGGACCTGGGCCGACCGCGAATTCGGCGGCTCGGATCCCAGCCTCTATTCGCGCCTGGCGGTCCACGGCTGGTGGCTGCTGGTGATCGCGGCGCTGTTCCTGGCCGCCATGAGCGTGGTGGGCGACCTGTCCAAGTCGGTCGTCAAGCGCAGTGTCGGCGTCAAGGATTCCAGCAATCTCCTGCCGGGGCACGGCGGTGTCCTCGACCGCGTGGACGCGCTGCTGCCGACGGTTCCCCTTGCCATGATGCTCACTACCCTGGCCGGACGATGAAACAGCAGGTCGCAGTTCTTGGTTCCACTGGTTCGATCGGGGCCAACACCCTGGACGTGATAGCGCGTCATCCGGACCGCTTCGAGGTGTTCGCCTTGACCGCGGCGACCCGCGTGGACTTGATGCTGGCGCAATGCCAGCGCTTCCAGCCGACCTTCGCGGTCATGGCCGATGAAGCCGCCGGGCGCGAACTGGCCAGCCGGCTCCGCGGTGAGGATGCTCGCACCAAGGTGCTTTGGGGCGCCAAGGCAATCGAAGAGGTTGCGGCGCATGAGGCGGTGCACAGCGTGATGGCGGCCATCGTGGGGGCGGCCGGCCTGGCGTCCTGCATTGCCGCCGCGCGCGCCGGCAAGCGCCTGCTACTGGCCAACAAGGAGGCGCTGGTGGTCGGCGGCGACCTGTTCCTGCAGGCCGTGCGCGAGGGGGGAGCCAAGCTGCTGCCCATCGACAGCGAGCACTCGGCGATCTTCCAGTCCCTGCCTGAAGATCCCGACACCTGGGATGCGCGGGTCGACAAGATCATCCTTACCGCCTCGGGCGGTCCCTTTCGCACGCGTGAGCCCGCCACGCTGCGCGCCGTGACGCCCGAGGAAGCCTGCGCGCACCCGAATTGGGTGATGGGGCGCAAGATCTCCGTCGATTCGGCCACCATGATGAACAAGGCGCTGGAGTTCATCGAGGCGCACTACCTGTTCGGCCTGCCGCCCGAGCGGCTGGAGGTGGTCATTCACCCGCAGAGCGTTATCCATTCGATGGTGCAGTACCACGACAAGTCGGTGGTGGCGCAGTTGGGCACGCCCGACATGCGGGTGCCCATCGCTTACGGGCTGTCGTGGCCCGAGCGCGTGGTGTCCGGCGCGGCGGCACTGGACTTCCATACGCTGGCGGACATGAGCTTCGAATCCATGGACACCCGCGGCCACCCGGAGCGTTTTCCCGGACTCGCGTTGGCCCGGCAGGCCTTGCACGCGGCGCCCGGCACCACCGCTGTGTTGAATGCGGCCAACGAAGTGGCGGTGGCGGCATTTCTGGACCGGCGGATTCGCTTTGACCAGATCCACCAGGTGAATCTTGCAACTTTGTCGGCAGTCAGCCCCTCCAAACCGGAGTCGCTGGAAGACCTGCTGGGGCTGGACGCGTTGTCGCGCGAGGCCGCCAACACCCATATCGGCAGACTGACCGGCTGAACCTGCAAAGGAGCGTCGCTTGCTGACCATTTTGGCTTTCCTTGTCGCGCTCGGACTGCTGATCGCGGTCCATGAATACGGCCATTACCGGGTGGCAGTGGCTTGCGGGGTCAAGGTGCTGCGCTTCTCCGTCGGTTTCGGCAAGGTTGTGTACCGCTACAAGCCGAAAAGGCAGCGGCCGGGGCAGGACACCGAATTCGTGATCGGCGCCTTTCCGCTCGGCGGTTACGTGAAGATGCTCGACGAGCGTGAAGGCCCGGTGGCCCCCGATGAGCGGCATCTGGCATTCAACACCCAGCCGCTGAAGTCACGGGCGGCCATCGTGGCGGCCGGTCCGATCGCCAACCTGCTGCTGGCGGTCCTGCTCTATGCCGGCGTGAACTGGTACGGCGTGCAGGAGCCCAAGGCCGTTCTGGCCAGCCCGGTGCCGGGCTCCGTTGCCGAGCAAGCGGGCTTGCGGGGCGGCGAGCGCGTCCAGGCCGCCGGCTTCGAGGGGGAGGCGCTGCAGCCCGTTCGCTCCTTCGAGGACCTGCGCTGGCTGATCACGCGGGGTGCGCTGGACGGCCACGATGTGCGCCTTCAACTGGAGGGTGGTTCGCGCCAGCCCTTGCTGGCGCTCAGCCAACTGCCCACTCGCGAAGCCGACGCGCAACTGTTTCGGCGAATCGGCCTGATCGGGCCCTGGACGCCGCCCGTGATCGGCGAGGTGATGGATAACGGGGCCGCACTGCGCGCGGGCCTGCGCAAGGGCGATGTCGTGCTCGCCGTGGGCGATGCGGGCGTGGTGGACGGCCCGCAACTGCGCGAGCGCATCCGCGCCGCCGTCAAGGACGGACAAGGTCTGCGCGAGACCTGGCGCGTGCAGCGCGATGGCCGCGTGCTCGATATCGAAGTACAGCCCGACACGGTGCAGGAAGGGGGCGCGACCGTCGGACGCATCGGTGCCTACGTCGGCGCCCCGCCTGAACTCACGATCGTTCGCTACGGGGTGGTGGAAGGCTTCTGGAAGGGCGTGGTTCGCACCTGGGAAGTGTCCGGGATGACGCTGCGCATGATGGGGCGCATGGTGATCGGCCAGGCCTCGCTCAAGAACCTGAGCGGCCCCCTGACGATCGCCGACTACGCGGGCAAATCCGCCAGCATGGGGCTGACGCAATATCTGGTGTTCCTCGCCCTCATCAGCGTGAGCCTGGGCGTGTTGAACCTGCTGCCTCTCCCGGTGTTGGATGGAGGGCACCTGATGTATTATTTGTATGAGGCCGTCACGGGCCGGAGCATCTCCGACGCCTGGATGGAGCGCTTGCAGCGGGGCGGGGTCGCGGTGCTGCTGCTCATGATGTCGATCGCACTGTTCAACGACGTCACTCGCCTTTTTGGATAACGAATAACTTGCTGCCGCCACGCCATCGCCTCGAAGCGATGCGGGCCCAACCCTGATTCAATGAAGAAACACATCAAGCGCTTTCGCGTGCGTACCGTGGCGGCCGTGGCCGCCGTGGCGTTCGCGGCCAACGCATGGGCGGTGGACCCGTTCACCGTGCGCGACATCCGCGTCGAGGGTCTGCAGCGAGTGGAGCCGGGCACGATCTTCGCGTCGCTGCCGTTTCGCATCGGCGACCAGTACAACGACGAGAAGGGCTCCGCGGCAATCCGTGCACTGTTTGCACTGGGCCTGTTCAAGGATGTGCGGCTGGAAGTCAGCGGCGATGTGCTCGTGGTCATCGTCGAAGAGCGGCCCACGGTGGCGGACGTCGATTTCGCCGGCATTCATGAGTTCGACAAGGACAACCTGAAAAAGGCCCTGCGCGATATCGGCCTCACCGAAGGGCGGCCTTTCGACCAGAGCCTGGCCGACCGCGCCGAGCAGGAGCTGAAGCGCCAGTACATCAACAAGAGCTTGTACGGCGCTGAAGTCGTGACGACCGTTACTCCGGTCGAGCGCAACCGGGTGAACCTGACCTTCACCGTGACCGAGGGCGAGCCGGCGCACATCAAGGAAATCCGCATCGTCGGCAACCACGCGTTCAGCGAGTCCACGCTGCGCCGGTTGTTCGACCTGGATACACCCAACTGGTTGTCCTGGTACACCAAGTCGGACCGCTACTCGCGCGCCAAGCTCAACGCCGATCAGGAAACGCTGCGCTCGTACTACCTGGCGCGTGGCTTCCTCGAGTTCAAGATCGACTCGACTCAGGTGGCGATCTCCCCGAACAAGCAGGACATCACCATCACGATCAACGTGACCGAGGGCGATCGCTACGTGGTCTCGGGCGTCCGGCTGGAGGGCAGCTTCCTCGGCAAGGAGGACGAGTTCAAGTCGCTGGTGACCATCAAGCCCGGCGAGCCCTACAACGCTGACAAGGTGACCGAGACCGTCAAGGCCTTCACCGACTACTTCGGCAATTTCGGCTACGCCTTTGCCCAGGTGGAGGCCCGCCCGGAAGTGGACCGCGAGAACAACCGCGTGGCCCTGGTGCTGGCGGCCGAGCCCTCGCGCCGCGCCTATGTCCGGCGCATCAACATCTCCGGCAACAACCGCACGCGCGACGAGGTGGTCCGCCGCGAGTTCCGCCAGTTCGAATCGTCCTGGTATGACGCGGACAAGATCAAGCTATCGCGCGAACGTCTCGACCGCATCGGCTACTTCAAGGAAGTCAACGTCGAGACCAGCGATGTGCCCGGCGCGCCCGACCAGGTGGACCTGAACATCACGGTGACCGAGAAGCCCACCGGCAGCTTGCAGCTCGGCGCCGGCTACTCCAGCGCGGAAAAGCTGGCGCTGTCGTTCTCGATCAAGCAGGAGAACGCATTCGGGACGGGCAACTACCTGGGCGTGGACGTCAACACCAGCAAGTACAACCAGACCCTGGCGTTCACCTCGGTCAATCCGTACTTCACGCCGGACGGCATCTCGCGCACCGTGGACGTGTACCACCGCGCGTCCGAGCCGTACGAGAACCAGGGGGGCAACTACCGGCTGGTGACCACCGGTGGCGGATTGCGCTTTGGCGTGCCCTTCAGCGAGTACGACACGGTGTTCTTCGGCGGCAGCCTGGAGCGCATCGAAATCAAGCCGGGTACCAACATTCCGGCGGCGTATCTGGCGTACGCGGAGCAGTTCGGCTATGCCAGCACGTCCTTGCCGCTGACCGTGGGCTGGGGCCGCGACAACCGCGACAGTTCCATTGCGCCCACCAGCGGTCGCCTGCAGCGCGCATCTGGCGAACTGGGCCTGATTGGCGACGCGCACTACGTTCGCGCCAACTACCAGTTCCAGCAGTTCCTGCCGCTCACCAAGCAGTTCACCTTCGCCATGAACGGCGAGCTGGGATACGGTGCCGGCCTGACCGGCCAGCCTTTCCCGGTGTTCAAGAACTTCTATTCGGGCGGCCTGGGTTCGGTGCGCGGCTTCGAGCAGGGCACCCTGGGCCCCAAGGACGTCACGGGCTCGGTCATCGGCGGGGCACGAAAGATCACGCTCAATGCGGAGCTGGTCACCCCCTTCCCGGGGGCCGGCAACGACCGGTCGCTTCGCATGTTCGGTTTCGTGGATGCCGGCAACGTGTTCGGCGAGAACGAGAAGGTGAGCTTCGGCGACCTGCGTGCTTCCACCGGCGTCGGCCTGTCCTGGATTTCGCCCGTCGGTCCCTTGCGCATCGCCTTTGCACAACCGCTGCGCAAGTTCGCTGGCGATAAAATCCAGAAAATGCAATTTCAGATCGGGACCTCCTTCTAATGAAGTACTTGACCCGCTACTGCCTGCCGGCCGTCCTCGCCGCGCTGTCACTGTTCGCGCACGCGCAGGCTGTGGCCGAGGACTTCCGCATTGGTTTTGTCAACACGGACCGGATCTTCCGCGAGGCCAACACCGCCAAGGCTGCACAGGCCAAGCTGGAGCAGGAGTTCTCCCGGCGCGAGAAGGACCTCGCCGAGCTCGGCAATACGCTCAAGGCGGCCTCGGAAAAGTTCGAACGCGAGGCACCCACGCTGACCGAGAGCCAGCGGGCACAGCGCCAGAAGCAGCTGGTGGACATGGATCGTGATTTCCAGCGCAAGCGCCGCGAGTTCCAGGAAGACCTGAATTCGCGCAAGAACGAGGAACTGCAGCAGGTCCTGGAACGCGCCAACCGTGTGGTCAAGCAGGTGGCCGAGCAGGAAAAGTACGACGTGATCCTGCAGGAAGCTGTCTACATCAACCCGAAGCACGACATCACCGACAAGGTGATCAAGGCGCTCAACGCGTCGAAGTAGGCGCAATGTGCGGGTTCGCCTAGGCTCCATCGTCGAGGCGCTGGGCGGTGAGTTGTGTGGCGACGCCGAGCGCGTCGTTGTCGGCATCGCACCGCTGGACGCGGCCACGTCGCAACAGCTGAGCTTTCTCAGCAACCCCAAGTACCAGCAGCAACTGCTTGCGTCGCAGGCCGGATGCGTGATCGTGGCGCCCGCCGCGCGCGAGGCGGCTGTGGCGCGCGGCGACTGTATCGTCGCGCCCGACCCCTACCTCTATTTCGCTCGCCTCACCCAATGGTGGAAGCGGCAGCTGGGCTCGGAGGACGGTCCGGCCGTCCACCCGAGCGCGGTGATCGATCCTGAGGCGGTGGTGCATCCCAGCGCGCGCATCGGCCCCTTGTGCGTCGTTGAACGCGGGGCCAGCATCGGCGCCGAGACGGTGCTCAAGTCGCGGGTGAACGTCGGCGAGAACTGCGTCATCGGCGAACGCTGCATCCTGCACCCGGGCGTGGTCATCGGCGCGGACGGCTTCGGCTTCGCTCCTGAAGGCGGCGCGTGGGTCAAGATCGAGCAACTCGGCGCAGTGCGCATCGGCAACGATGTGGAGATCGGTGCCAACACCTGCATCGATCGCGGTGCGCTGGCCGACACCATCATCGAGGACGGGGTCAAGCTGGACAACCTGATCCAGATCGCCCACAACGTGCGCATCGGCAAGCACACCGCCATGGCCGGCTGTGTCGGCGTGGCCGGCAGCACCACTATCGGGGCGCACTGCACGGTGGGCGGCAGCGCCGGCATCCTGGGCCACCTGACGATTGCCGACGGCGTGCACATCTCATCGTTCTCGCTGGTGACCCGCTCCATCCTCAAGCCCGGCCATTACACCGGCGTGTTTCCCATCGACGACAATGCGACCTGGGAAAAGAACGCCGCGACGCTCAAGCAGCTGCACACCTTGCGAGAGCGCATCAAGGCGCTGGAAAAGAAACTCTGACTCTCCTCATGGACATCCACCAGATCCTCAAGAAACTGCCGCACCGCTACCCCTTCCTGCTGGTGGACAGGGTGCTTGCCGTCGACCCGGGCAAGTCGATTCGGGCACTGAAGAACGTCACGATCAACGAACCTTTCTTCGGCGGCCACTTCCCGCACCGGCCGGTGATGCCGGGCGTGCTGATGCTGGAAGCCATGGCACAGACGGCGGGCCTGCTGGCCTTCGCCGACGAGTCCACCGGTCGCGACCCGAACTCCGTCATCTACTTCGCAGGCATCGACGGTGCCCGCTTCAAGCGGCCGGTGGAGCCCGGCGACCAGCTCATCATGGACGTGGAGATCCTGCGCCACAAGGCCGGCATCTTCAAGTTCAAGGGCACCGCGCGCGTGGGCGAGGAAATCGCTTGCGAGGCGGAGCTGATGTGCACCATGCGAACGGTGGCATGACACGGATCCACCCCACGGCGATCGTCGACCCGAAGGCGCAGGTCGACGCATCGGTGACCATAGGCCCGTACAGCGTGATCGGGCCGCACGTGAAGATCGGCGCCGGCACGACGGTCGGCCCGCACGTGGTGATCGAAGGCCACACCACCATCGGCCGCGACAATCGCTTCTTTCAGTTCGGCTCGATCGGCGCGGCCAACCAGGACAAGAAGTACAAGGGCGAACCGTGCGAGCTGGTGATCGGCGACCGCAACACGATCCGCGAGTTTGTCACTCTCCATATTGGCACCGTGCAGGACAAGGCTGTCACGCGAATCGGCGACGACAACTGGATCATGGCGTATACCCACATCGCGCATGACTGCGTGGTGGGCAACAACACGACACTGGCGAACAACACCACGCTCGGTGGCCACGTCGAGCTGGGCGACTGGGTCACGGTCGGCGGCCTGTGCGGCATCCATCAGTTCGTGAAGGTCGGCGCGCATGCCATGCTTGGCTTTCAGAGCGCGATCTCGCAGGACGTGCCGCCCTTCATGCTGGTGGACGGCAATCCGCTGGCGGTGCGCGGCGTCAATGTCACCGGGCTGAAGCGCCGCAATTTCAGCGCTGAGCGCATCCAGGCGATCCGCCAGATGCACAAGCTCATTTACCGCGAAGGCCGCACGCTCGAAGACGCCAAGGCGGTGATCGAAGCCCTGGGCAAGCAGGTGGGCGAGGCCGCGGAAGATGTCGCGCTGATGCAGCGTTTCCTGGCTGCCGCCGACCGCGGCATCGCACGCTGAGCCCTGTGGATTCGCCACGCTTCGCGATGGTCGCTGGCGAAGCGTCTGGCGACTTGCTCGCGGGGTTGCTGCTGGACGGTCTGACCCGGCGCTGGCCGCAGCTGGTGAGCCAGGGCATCGGCGGTCCGCAGATGCAGCGCCACGGTTTCCAGTCCTGGTGGCCGCACGAAAAGCTGGCCGTGAGCGGCTACGTCGAGGTGCTGCGCCATTATCGGGAAATCGTCGGCATCCGGGACCAGCTCAGGGAGCGCCTGCTGGCCGATCCGCCCGATGGGTTCATCGGCGTGGATGCGCCCGACTTCAACCTCGGCCTGGAGGAATCGCTGAAGGCGCGCGGCATCAAGACCGTGCACTTCGTCTGCCCTTCGATCTGGGCCTGGCGGCCCGAGCGCGTGCACAAGATCAAGCGCGCCGCCGACCATGTGCTGTGCCTGTTTCCCTTCGAGCCGGAGATCCTGGCGCGCGAAGGCATTCCTGCGACCTACGTCGGCCATCCGCTGGCCAATGTCATTCCCGTCGAACCCGACCAGCGCGCTGCGCGTGCGTCACTCGGCCTGGCCGACGGGGACGAGGTGCTGGCCGTGTTGCCGGGCAGCCGTGCTTCGGAGGTCGATCATCTTGCGGGCACGTTCTTCGCGGCAGCGGCCCGATTGCAGCGTGCGCGACCGCGCTTGCAGGTCGTGGTGCCTGCGATTCCGTCATTGCGGCCGAGGATCGAGCAGGCCGCGCTGCGAGCCGGCCTCGGCAAGTCGCTGCAAATCCTCAATGGGCAATCGCATGCCGCGCTTGCCGCCTGCGACCTCACACTCATCGCCAGCGGTACCGCCACGCTGGAAGCGGCGCTGTTCAAGCGGCCCATGGTGATCGCCTACCGCGTCAATTGGCTCACTTACCAGCTGATGAAGCGCAAGCACCTGCAGCCCTGGATCGGACTGCCCAACATTCTTTGCCGCGACTTCGTCGTGCCCGAGCTGATACAGGCTGACATGAATCCCGAGTCGCTGGCATCGGCCCTCTTGGATTGGCTGCAGGCGCCTGAGAAAATGGCGGCCGTGCGCAGCCGCTTCACCGCGCTGCACGAACTCCTGCGACGCGATACCGCCACCCTTGCCACCGATGCGATCGAAAAGACTCTCCAAGGGTGAACAGGCACGCCTCGAAGGCTGGGACCCGATCGGGTTGACCGCCGGCGTGGACGAGGCCGGCCGTGGTCCATTGGCGGGCCCGGTGGTCGCCGCGGCCGTCATCCTCGATGACGCCAAGCGCATCCGCGGGCTGGCCGACTCCAAGATCCTCACCCCGCTGCAACGCGAGAAACTGTACGACCAGATCCGCGACAAGGCGCTGTGCTGCTCGATCGGCGAAGCCTCGGTCGAGGAGATCGACACGCTCAACATCCTGCACGCGACCATGCTGGCGATGAAGCGCGCCGTCGAGGGCCTGCGGCTGAAGCCGGCGCGCGTGCTGGTGGATGGCAACCGGCTGCCGCGCATCGACATCTACTCCGAAGCCATCGTCGGTGGTGACGCCAAGATCAAGTCGATCTCCGCAGCTTCCATTCTGGCGAAGGTGCATCGTGACAAGCTGCTGGCACAGCTGCACGAAGAGTTTCCTCAGTACGGCTTCGCCTCGCACAAGGGATACAGCACCGCGGAGCACCTGGAGGCGCTGCGCGTGCACGGTGCTTGCCGGCACCACCGCAAGTTCTTCAGCCCGGTGGCTGCCACCTTCGCGACGCCCGAGGGCGACGTGATCGAACTGCGCGACGAGTGAACACGCAGCAGCCCCAACTCATCAGTTCGGCAGCCAATCCGCTGCTCAAAGACCTGCGTCGCCTGGCGCAGGACAGCACGGCCTACCGCAAGCAAGGCCGCATCTGGCTCGAGGGCGATCACCTCTGCAGCGCCGCGCTCGCCCGTGGTCTCCAGCCGGCGATCGCCGTTTTCAGTGAATCGGCGTGGCAGGCGCAGGCGTCGCGCTGGACCACGCTGCGCGGGCGCATCGTGCTGCTTGCCGACGCGCTGTTCGGATCGATCAGTGCGCTGGAGTCGCCCGGGTACATGGGCTTCGTCGTCGAACTGCCGGCCGCACCCGCCATCGCGCCCGCAGCGCCAACGGTCATCCTCGATCGCGTGCAGGATGCCGGCAATGTCGGCTCCATCCTGCGAAGCGCTGCGGCTTTCGGGTTCGGACAAGTCATTGCCATCAAGGGCACCGCAGCACTCTGGAGTCCCAAAGTGCTGCGCGCCGGCATGGGCGCGCACTTCGCGCTATCGCTGATCGAAGGGGTGGACATCCCGGATCTGGAGCGGCTCGACGTGACCTTGCTGGCGACGAGCTCGCATCGCGGCGAATTCCTTCACGAAGCGAAGCTGCCCTGGCCCTGCGGCTGGATGCTGGGTCATGAAGGGCAGGGCGTATCGCCGGAACTCGAGGCGCGCGCGGCGCATTCGGTCAGGATCGCGCAGCCCGGTGGCGAGGAATCGCTGAACGTGGCCGCAGCTGCGGCGATCTGTCTTCACGCAAGTGCGTGCACTAGGTTGGGGTAAACCCCTTCAAGCTATAATGAGGGGCTTTCCCGCAAACCCCCCGTACGCCTAGCGCACAAGCTTCTCCCTGACAAAACTCGGCAAACAAGAGGGCACTCTTGAGCGCGGTTGGGCGTACCCGTCAAACTCGGAGAACCCAGTGCTCTTGTCTCAACAGGGATCTTACCCTGCCGCCATCCTGGCGCTCGCGGACGGCACGGTCTTTATCGGCAATTCGATCGGCGCTTCCGGCTCCACCACCGGCGAAGTCGTGTTCAACACGGCGCTCACCGGTTACCAGGAAATTCTCACCGACCCCAGCTACTGCCGGCAGATCGTGACGCTCACGTATCCGCATATCGGCAACTACGGGGTCAATGAAGAAGACGTCGAAGCCGCCAAGGTCCATGCCGCTGGCCTCGTCATTCGCGACCTGCCCCTGGTCACGTCGAACTTCCGCGCGAGCCTCTCGTTGTCGGACTACCTGCGCAGCCAGGGCACCGTGGCCATCGCCAATATCGACACGCGCAAACTCACACGCCTGTTGCGCACCAAGGGCGCGCAAAACGGTTGCATCCTGAGCCTGGCCGCCGGCGAACAGCCGACACCCGCGGTCATCGACAAGGCGATCGCCGCCGCGAAGGCGGCGCCGTCCATGAACGGCCTGGATCTTGCCAAGGTGGTGTCGGCGCAAGCGTCGTACCCGTGGACTGAGGGCGAATGGCGCCTCGGCTCAGGATTCGATGAGCGCCAGAGCGGCAAGTACCACGTGGTCGCCTTCGATTTCGGCGTAAAGCGCAACATCCTGCGCATGCTGGCCGAACGCGATTGCCGCGTCACCGTCGTGCCCGCGCAGACGAGCGCCGCCGAAGTCAAAAGACTCAACCCCGATGGCGTCTTCCTATCCAACGGACCGGGCGACCCGGAGCCTTGCGACTATGCGATCGCTTCCTCGCGCGAACTGATCGAAGCGGGCTACCCCACCTTCGGCATCTGCCTGGGCCACCAGATCATGGCGTTGGCCAGCGGTGCGAAGACCTTCAAGATGAAGTTCGGCCACCACGGCGCGAATCACCCGGTGAAGGACCTCGACACCGGTCGCGTCAGCATCACCAGCCAGAACCATGGCTTCGCGGTGGACGAAAAGACTTTGCCGGCGAACCTGCGGCCCACGCACGTCTCGCTGTTCGATGGCACGTTGCAGGGTCTGGCGCGCACCGACAAGCCCGCATTCTGCTTCCAGGGCCACCCGGAAGCTTCGCCGGGCCCGCACGACATCGGCTATCTCTTCGACCGCTTCACCGCGCTGATGGAGAAGAAATAAATGCCCAAGCGCACAGACATCAAGAGCATCCTCATCATCGGCGCCGGCCCGATCATCATCGGCCAGGCTTGCGAGTTCGACTACTCCGGCGTGCAAGCCTGCAAGGCGCTGCGCGAGGAGGGCTACAAGGTCATCCTGATCAACAGCAACCCCGCGACGATCATGACCGACCCGGCGACGGCCGATGTGACCTACATCGAGCCGATCACCTGGCAGACGGTCGAAAAGATCATCGCCAAGGAAAAGCCCGACGCGATCCTGCCGACTATGGGCGGGCAGACGGCGCTGAACTGCGCGCTGGACCTGTGGCATCACGGCGTGCTTGAAAAGCACGGCGTCGAGCTGATCGGTGCCACGCCCGAGGCCATCGACAAGGCCGAAGATCGCCAGAAGTTCAAGGAAGCGATGACCAAGATCGGGCTGGGCTCTGCCCGCTCGGGTATCGCGCACTCGCTGGAAGAAGCTTGGGCCGTGCAGAAAACGGTGGGCTTTCCCGTCGTGATCCGCCCCAGCTTCACGCTGGGCGGCACCGGCGGCGGCATCGCCTACAACCCGGAAGAGTTCGAGACCATCTGCAAGCGCGGCCTGGAGGCCTCGCCCACCAGCGAACTGCTGATCGAGGAATCGCTGCTGGGCTGGAAAGAGTATGAGATGGAAGTGGTCCGCGACAAGGCGGACAACTGCATCATCGTCTGCTCGATCGAGAACCTGGATCCGATGGGCGTTCACACGGGTGACTCAATCACCGTCGCGCCGGCGCAGACGCTGACGGACAAGGAATACCAGATCATGCGCAACGCCTCCATCGCGGTGCTGCGTGAGATCGGCGTGGATACCGGCGGCTCCAACGTGCAGTTCTCGATCAACCCCAAGGACGGGCGCATGATCGTGATCGAGATGAACCCGCGTGTGTCGCGTTCGTCGGCACTAGCGTCCAAGGCCACGGGGTTCCCGATTGCCAAGGTGGCAGCCAAACTGGCCGTGGGCTACACGCTGGATGAGCTGCGCAACGAGATCACCGGCGGTGCGACCCCGGCGAGCTTCGAGCCCAGCATCGACTATGTGGTGACGAAGATCCCGCGCTTTGCCTTCGAGAAGTTCCCGCAGGCCGATTCGCGCCTGACCACCCAGATGAAGTCGGTGGGCGAGGTGATGGCCATGGGCCGTACCTTCCAGGAGTCGTTCCAGAAGGCCTTGCGCGGCCTGGAGGTCGGCGTCGACGGCCTGAACGAGAAGACGCAGGACCGCGAGGTGCTCGAAAAGGAACTGGGCGAGCCCGGTCCCGAGCGCATCTGGTACGTGGGCGACGCCTTCGCCCAGGGCATGAGCGTGGACGAGGTCTTCGAACTCACCAAGATCGACAAGTGGTTCCTGGTGCAGATCGAGGAGATCGTGAAGATCGAGCTCGAGCTGGAGAAGATGAGCCTCGACGATCTGAACGCGGCGCAGCTACGCATGCTCAAGCGCAAGGGTTTCTCGGATCGCCGCCTCGCCAGGCAGCTCAAGACCACCGACAAGGTGATTCGCGAGCGCCGCCGCGCGCTGGGCATTCACCCTGTCTACAAGCGCGTAGACACCTGCGCTGCCGAGTTCGCCACCAACACCGCCTACATGTACTCGACCTATGAGGACGAGTGCGAAGCCGAGCCGACCAATCGCAAGAAGATCATGGTGCTGGGCGGCGGTCCCAACCGGATCGGCCAGGGCATCGAGTTCGACTACTGCTGCGTGCACGCGGCGCTCGCGATGCGCGAGGACGGCTACGAGACCATCATGGTCAACTGCAACCCGGAGACCGTGTCCACCGACTACGACACATCCGACCGCCTGTACTTCGAGCCGCTGACGCTCGAAGACGTGCTGGAGATCGTCGACAAGGAGAAGCCGACGGGCGTGATCGTGCAGTACGGCGGCCAGACGCCGCTGAAACTGGCGCTGGACCTCGAGGCCGAGGGCGTGCCCATCATCGGCACCAGCCCGGACATGATCGATGCTGCCGAGGATCGCGAGCGCTTCCAGAAGCTGTTGCATGAGCTGAAACTGCTGCAGCCGCCCAACGCGACCGCGCGCACGGAAGCTGAAGCGCTGGAGAAGGCCTCCGCGCTGGGCTACCCGCTGGTGGTGCGTCCGAGCTACGTGCTCGGCGGGCGCGCCATGGAAATCGTCCATGAGCAGCGCGACCTCGAGCGCTACATGCGCGAAGCCGTGAAGGTGTCCAACGACTCGCCCGTGCTGCTGGACCGATTCCTGAACGACGCGATCGAGTGCGACGTCGATTGCCTGAGCGATGGCCAGCGCACCTTCATCGGTGGCGTCATGGAGCACATCGAGCAGGCTGGCGTGCACTCGGGTGACTCGGCGTGTTCGTTGCCGCCGTATTCCCTGTCGAAGGAGACGGTGAATGAACTCAAGCGCCAGACGGCGGCCATGGCCCGCGCGCTCAACGTGGTCGGCCTGATGAACGTGCAGTTCGCTATCCAGCAGAAGGATGGCCAGGATGTGATCTACGTGCTGGAAGTGAACCCGCGCGCCTCGCGCACCGTGCCTTACGTCAGCAAGGCCACCGGCATCCAGCTGGCCAAGGTCGCGGCGCGCTGCATGGTGGGCCAGACGCTGGAGCAGCAGGGTATCCTGCACGAAGTCACGCCGCCTTACTTCAGTGTCAAGGAAGCGGTGTTCCCGTTCGTGAAGTTCCCCGGCGTGGACACCATCCTCGGACCCGAGATGAAGTCCACCGGCGAGGTGATGGGCGTGGGCAAGACCTTTGGCGAGGCTTTCGTCAAGAGTCAGCTGGGCGCCGGCACCCGCCTGCCGCGGCCGACGGATGCGGTCAAGAAGGTGTTCCTCACCGTCAAGAACAGCGACAAGCCGCGCGCGGTCGAGGTGGCGCGACAGCTGGCCGCCCAGGGGTTCGAGATCGTCGCCACCAAGGGCACGGCTGCCGCCATCAGCGCTGCGGGCATTGCGTGCCAGCCTGTGAACAAAGTCACAGAGGGTCGCCCGCACGTTGTGGATATGATCAAGAATAACGAAATCTGCATGGTGATCAACACGGTGGAAGAACGGCGCAACGCCATTGCCGACTCGCGGGCGATCCGAACCTCAGCCTTGCTGGCGCGGGTGACAACCTTCACGACCATTGCGGGCGCGGAGGCGGCAGTGGAAGGGATGAAGTACATGGACAAGCTCACCGTGTCCTCGCTGCAGGAGCTTCACGCTCAGCTGCACTGAGATGGAGAACCCGGTCCACACGGTCAGTGCCAGCGACTGGTGTCGCCCCGGCACCGACCCCGCGTGGATCGCGGTGGTCGAGGCCGGAGGCGTACTCTATTTCCCTCGGCTGGCGTTCGATCTCTCCAGCGAAGAGCGGGCGCTCTTGCGGCCTGAACTGCTGGCCGCAGGCGTGCGCAATATCAGCTGGGATCGTGCACGCGGACTGAAAGGCGTGGCGGGGGACTCCACGGTCCAACAGGCGGTGCAGGCCATGGTGGCGCGCTTTGCGGATCAGGCGACGGCACTCGTGAACGGCCTGTTCCCGGCCTACGCTGCGCACCTGCGCATCGCCTCGACGAGCTTGCGCCCGATGCAGGTGGCCGACCGGCGCCAGTCGGTGCGAGCCGACGACCGGCGGCTGCACGTGGATGCCTTTCCCTCGCGCCCCAACCGCGGCGAGCGCATCCTGCGCGTCTTCACCAACGTGAATCCATACGGGGAGCCGCGCGTATGGCGGGTAGGCGAACCGTTCGAGGACGTGGCGCGCCGCTTTCTGCCCCAGGCCAAGCCCTACTCACAGTGGCAGGCGCGCTTGTTGAGCCAGCTTGGCGTGACCAAGTCGCTGCGCAGCGAATACGACCATCTGATGCTTCAGCTGCACGACCTGATGAAGGCCGACGAGCGCTACCAGAGCGATTCCCCTCAGCTGCGCATGCCCTTCCCCCCGGGGAGCAGCTGGGTGTGCTTCTCGGACCAGACGGTGCATGCTGCCATGTCTGGCCAGCACCTGCTGGAGCAGACTTTTCATCTCCCGATGGCAAGGCAATACAATCCCGAGACAAGCCCGCTGGCCATTCTCGGCCGGCTGGTCGGGCATCCGCTGATCTGACCTGACGGGCTACCTGCCAACGATGTCGCCGGACAAGACGTCCGGCTTTTCATTTTTTGCAAACCAAGAACCATGGCTACCATTCCCATCACCAAACGCGGGGCTGAGCAGCTCAAGGCCGAGCTGCATCGCCTCAAGACCGTCGATCGGCCTTCGGTGATTAATGCGATCTCCGAAGCACGTGCCCAGGGCGACCTGTCGGAAAACGCCGAGTACGACGCGGCCAAGGACCGCCAAGGCTTCATCGAAGGGCGCATCCAGGAAATCGAAGGCAAGCTGTCTGCTGCGCAGGTCATCGATCCGACGTCGGTCGAAGCCGGTGGTCGCGTGGTTTTCGGCGCCACCGTCGAGTTGGAGGAAGAAGACAGCGGCGAGCAGGTCAAGTACCAGATCGTCGGCGAAGACGAAGCCGACCTGAAGCAGGGCCTGATCAACGTCTCCAGCCCGATCGCCCGCGCGCTCATCGGCAAGGAAGAGGGCGACACGGCAGAGGTGCAAGCACCTGGTGGCATCAAGCGCTACGAAATCGTCGCGGTCCAATACCTCTGACCGTGGACTGGAAGGCAAGGGTCCCGGTGCTGGCAGCTGCCTTGTGGTGGGG
>Ga0207853_1000085_pt1 | contig 21622 bp, 21 predicted proteins | sample LuqExpMetagenom6_FD_187764 | JGI IMG/M metagenome (GOLD analysis project Ga0207853, IMG submission 187764) | Tropical forest soil microbial communities from Luquillo Experimental Forest, Puerto Rico - Sample 6 (SPAdes) | ecosystem: Environmental > Terrestrial > Soil > Tropical forest ...
ACCCTGCGCGACACCCGCCTGCCCGACTGCGACGGACTCTTCATCGGCGGTGGCTTCCCCGAAACCTGCATGGAAGAGCTCGAAGCCAATGTCGCCATGCGCACCGCGGTGCGCGAAGCGATCGAGGACGGCCTGCCGGCCTACGCCGAATGCGGCGGCCTGATGTACCTGGCGCGCAGCATCAGTTGGCAGGGGCGCCGCGCCGGCATGGCCGGTGCGATTCCCGGTGACGCCGTGATGCACCCGCGTCCGATCGGCCGCGGCTACGTGCACCTGGAATCGACGCCGCACATGCCCTGGCCGGGCGCCTGCGAAGGCACACGGGTGCTGGGGCACGAATTCCACCACTCGAGCCTGGAAAACCTCCCGGCCGCACAGCGCTTCGCCTGGCGCGTGACGCGCGGCCACGGCATCGACGGGCAGCACGATGGCTTGCGCGTGCGCAATCTGGTGGCGTCTTACACGCATTTGCGCAGCGTGGCCGGTTCGGGCTGGGCCGGGCGGTTCGTCGCGTTCGTGCGTGCCTGCCGCGAATCGAGGCGGGCCGCACAGGTGTCTGCGCTGCTGCTGGGAGCGTGAGTGGAAACTGGCCAGCCGCCTTCACCGCAGCGCACCGTGCGCGTGGGTGACCACGCCATCCCGACGGATTCCGAAGGGTATCTGCTGGATCGACACGACTGGTCCGAGGACTTCGCATATGCGCTTGCCCGCGAGGAGGGGCTCGTGCTGACCGCGCGGCACTGGGCGCTGATCCGTTTCCTGCGCGAGTACTTCCAGGAACACGGCGTGCAGGCGCAGGTACGGGTGATGATTCGCCACTTCACGAATCTGTGGGGACCGCAGCACGGCAGCAACCATGCCCTGCACGAACTGTTTCCCGTCGGTGGTCCGCAGAAGCAGGGCAATCGGCTCGCCGGATTGCTGCGCACCAAGGGCGAACACTGATGGCATGGCGCACGCTTCTCGCATGAACGAAACAGGAGATGCCGCATGAACTCTTTCGTCGAGCTTCCGGCCATGGTGGCCGCCTGCCGCGCCAGTTGCGGCACGGTCTATCTCGTGGGGGCCGGCCCGGGCGATCCTGAACTGCTCACCGTACGTGCGGCCCGGCTGCTGGCCGATGCAGATGTGATCGTGTACGACCATCTGGTCGGCCCGGACGTGCTGTCGCTGGCCGGTGCGCAGGCGCGGCAGATCTACGTGGGTAAGGAGCGGTATCGCCACACGCTCCAGCAGGAAGACATCAATGCGCTGCTGGTGCGTCTGGCGCGCGAGCATGCCTGCGTGGTGCGCCTCAAGGGTGGGGATCCGTTCGTGTTCGGTCGCGGCGGCGAGGAGCTGGAAGTGCTGGCCGCCGAGGGCATCCGCTTCGAAGTGGTGCCCGGTGTCACGGCAGGCTGCGGGGTCGCGGCCTATGCCGGTATTCCGCTGACACACCGCGACCACGCCCAGAGCTGCGTGTTCGTCACCGGGCATCTGAAGGACGGCAGCTGCGATCTCGACTGGCTCGCACTGGCGCGCCCGCGACAGACCGTCGTGGTGTACATGGGCTTGGCGGGCCTGTCGCACATCTGCGAGCGCCTGATGGCGCACGGCTTGCCGGGCGACTGGCCGGCCGCGGTGGTGGAGCAGGGCACGCTGCTGGACCAGCGCGTGGTGGCGGCCACCCTGTCTACCTTGGCTGCCGAAGTCGAAGTGGCCGGCCTGCGATCCCCCTGCCTGACCATTGTGGGCGAAGTGGTGCGCCTGCGTGAGCAGCTCGCCTGGTTCGAACCGAGGGCTGACCTCGCGATTCCCTTCCTCCCTGCGGTTCCTGCGGAACTGCACGCCTGACCCACTGGCGCGGGCCGCCAGGCCCGGTTTCCTGCGCTGACCACGCCAGCCGCGGCTCGGGAGACGCCGCGCGGAATCCCCGTTGACGCGGAGTTGTCATACCGGCGTGGCCTTGGTTGAGTTAAATCAGGCCCGGACGCAAGCTCATCAATAATGATGATGCGATGTCACGCTCCGCCTGCGCGGACGGCCCAACCAAAGCTTCATGAACGCTCCCAGCCTGCCGACCCCTGCCCTTGACACTGCGATCCCGCCAAGCCCCCTCCATGGCAGGCGCGGCCTGGTGATCGGTGCCGCCAACGACCACAGCATCGCCTGGGGATGTGCCCGCATCCTTCATGAGCGCGGCGCCCGGCTCGTGCTGTCGTGCCTGAACGAGAAAGCCCGTCCGCACGTTGCGCCCCTGGCCGAAGCCATCGGCGTGCCGCTGCACCTGTGCGATGTCGAACAGCCGGGCGATCTCGAAAAGCTCGTCGCACAGGCGGCCGAGCACCTCGGCAGCCTCGATTTCGTCGTTCATTCCATTGCTTTTGCCCCGCGCGACGACTTGCACGGGCGGGTGACCGACAGCAGCGCCGCCGGCTTCGCCAAGGCGATGCAGGTGTCCTGCCATTCATTTGCCGAACTGGCGCGCCTGGCCGAGCCGCACATGCCCCAGGGCGGCACCCTGGTCACCATGACCTACATCGGCGCCGACGAGGCCGTTCCGCATTACGGCCTGATGGGGCCGGTGAAGGCAGCGCTCGAATCGATGGTGCGCTACATGGCGCTGGAGCTTGGGCCCTCGAACATCCGCGTGCATGCGGTGTCGCCCGGGCCCATGCCGACGCGGGCCGCCAGCGGCCTGCAGGAGTTCGACGCGTTGATGGCCCGGGCGGCCGAACAGTCGCCGCTGGGGCGGCTGGTCAGCCTGGACGAGGTGGGCGGCTGCGTCGCCTTCCTGGTGGGCCCCGACGCGACCGGCATGACGGGGCAGACGCTGTTCGTCGACGCCGGCGTGCACGCGGTGCGCTGATCCGCGTCCTGCCAAATTCAAGCCAACAACAAGGACGGAAGGAATCCCCATGGGAGCGAATGAAGAACTGATCGAGAACCTGACCTACGACGAGCTGTCCATCGGCCAGATCGCCCAGGCGCAGCGCACGGTGACCATGGCCGACATCCAGGCCTTCGCGCTGGTGTCGGGCGACGTGAATCCGGCGCACGTCGACGAAGAATACGCGCAGGCCACGCGCTTCCACGGCGTGATCGCCCACGGCATGTTCGCCGGTGCACTGGTCTCCAGCCTGCTGGGCACCGAATTCCCCGGTCCCGGCACGATCTACCTGGAGCAGGGCCTGCGCTTCCATTTGCCGGTGCACGTCGGCGACACGCTCACCGTCACGGTGAAGGTGATCGATAAGGACGACAAGCATCGCCAGGTGCGCATGGACTGCACGGTGCAGAACCAGGGCAGCGAGCTGGTGGTGAGCGGCCAGGCCCTGGTGCGCGCGCCGGTACAGAAGGTCGTTCGTCCGCGCGCCAACCTGCCGGTGATGCACCTGTTCGATCCGCAGGCGCGGCTGGAGGCCTGGCTGGAAGATCTGCGCCTGCCTGAGGCCGTGCCCTGTGCGGTGGTCCATGCCTGCGACGAGCCCTCGCTGCGCGGTGCGATCGAGGCTGCGGCACATGGACTGATCGTTCCCGTGCTGGTCGGGCCGGTGGCGCGCATGGAGTCGCTGGCCGCGTCGCTCGATATTTCGCTGGAAGGCATCCGGCTGGTCGACACGCCGCACAGCCATGCTTCGGCGACCGCGGCCGTCGAACTGGCGGCCAACGGCGAGGTGGCCATGCTGATGAAGGGCAGCCTGCACACCGACGAACTAATGCACGCGGTATTGACCGAACCGCGCCTGCACACCGGCCGGCGCATGTCGCATGTGTTCCGCTTCGAAGTGCCGGCCTATCGCAAGCCGTTGCTGGTGACCGACGCGGCCATCAACATCGCGCCCGACCTGCAGGAGAAGGCCGACATCATCCGCAACGCCGTCGACCTGGCCCATGCGCTGGGCGTGGCGCGGCCCAAGGTGGCCCTGCTGTCGGCGGTCGAAACCGTGACCCCGCGCATCGCGTCCACGCTGGATGCGGCGGCGCTGTGCAAGATGGCCGACCGCCAGCAGATCTGCGGCGCCGTGCTCGATGGTCCGCTGGCGTTCGACAACGCCATCTCGGCTGCGGCCGCGCGCATCAAGGGCATTGATTCCGAGGTGGCGGGCGACGCCGACATCCTGATGGTGCCTGACCTCGAGGCCGGCAACATGCTGGCCAAGCAGCTCGAATACCTGGCCGGCGCCGCCAGCTGCGGCGTGGTGCTGGGCGCACGCACGCCGATCGCGCTGACCAGCCGGGCCGACTCGCCGGCCGTGCGCATGGCCTCGGCGGCCCTCGCCGTGGTGGCTGCGCGCGCGCAGGAAGCGGCGGCCAAGGCCGCCTGAGCGCCGCCATGACTGCATTTCCTGCCAGCCAGGCTGGCGCGACGGTGCTGGCCGTCAACGCCGGCTCGTCCAGCCTGAAGTTCGGCCTCTACCCTGTTGCAGGCCAAGCCCTGTGGAAGGGCCAGTTCGAAGGGCTGGAGCCGGGCGGAACGCCGGTGCTGAAGCTCGATGGCGAAGCGCCGCGCGCCGTGGTGGCTCGCGAAGGCCAGGTCGGCTTTGACGCTGCGCTCCTTGAACTGGCTGCGTTGCTCGAATCCGGCGGCGCTGGCGTGGCCGCCGTGGCGCACCGCATCGTGCACGGGGGCGATCGCTGCGTGGCGCCTTGCCGGCTGGACGAGTCCACGCTGGCCTACCTGCAGACGCTGAATCCGCTCGCACCGCTGCACCAGCCGCACAACCTCGCCGGCGTGGAAGCATTCACCCGTGTATTCCCCGGCGTGGTGCAGATCGGCTGCTTCGACACCGCTTTTCATGCGACGTTGCCCGCAGTCGAGCGGCGCCTGCCCATCGCACGTGCGCTGGCCGACCAGGGCTTGCGCCGCTTCGGCTTCCACGGCCTGTCATACCAGTACGTAGCGGGCGAACTGAAGCGAGCCACACAGCGCATGGAAGGCCGCGCGCTGCTGGCCCACCTGGGCAGCGGCGCCAGCCTGTGCGCCACGCGCGGTGGGCGCTCGGTGGGCACCACCATGGGTTTTTCCGCGCTCGACGGGCTGATGATGGGCACGCGCAGCGGCAGCCTTGATCCCGGCGTGCTGCTGTACCTGTGGCGCGAGGGCTGGGACCTGGCCCGCGTCGAACAGCTTCTCTACAAGAGCTCCGGCCTCAAGGGCGTGTCCGGCCTCAGTGCCGACATGCGCAGCCTGCGCGCCAGCAGCCGCCCCGAAGCGGCGGAAGCCATCGCCTTGTTCACCCACCGCGTGATCCGCGAAGCCGGTGCGCTGACGGCCGTCCTGGGCGGGCTGGACGTGCTCGGTTTCACCGGTGGCATCGGCGAGCACGACGCGGTCCTGCGCGCGGCCGTTGTCGAGGGCCTGGCCTTTGCCGGATTGCGCGTGGACCCCGAGCGCAACGTCGCGGCAACAGGGGACCAGACCATGGCCATCCACGCCAGCGACAGCTGCGCCGAGATCTGGGTTGTTCCCACGGATGAGGGCCGCGTCGCCGCCGCATCCGCCTTCCGCCTGCTGGCGACCCCCACGTTTGAAAAAGAAGAAAAGCCAACATGACCACCAATCCCCCGGATGTGCCCCTGACGGATCACACGGCACACCAGACCGACCTTCAACGCGAAAAGGCGAGGGCCTTCGACAGCCGGCTCAATGCGATGAGCGCGCGGCTGAGCGCGGGCCTGTCGCCCATCTCGGCGGCGACTGCGTGGCTGGAATGGGGCATGACCGCCGCGAGCCAGCCGGCCGAAGTCACCCGGCTGCTGCTGGACGGCCAGCGCAAGATGGTCGAAGGGATGTCGGCGTCGCTGACCAGCAACTCGCCGCCGGTCGACGGCTTCGGGCATCCGAAGTGGCAGACCTGGCCGTGGGCGCCGACCGTGGCCTCCTGGCAGGCCGCGCGCGACTGGTGGCAGCAAGCCAGCCAGTTGCAGGGCATGAGCCCGCATGCGCAGGAAATGGTTCGCTTCATGGGCTCGCAATGGCTGGACATGCTGTCGCCAGCCAATGCAGGACTGCTCAATCCCGAAGTGCTGGAGCGCACGCGCGAGCAGCGTGGCCAGAATCTCGTGGATGGTGCGCGCAATGCCATCGACGAATGGCGTTGGGAACACGGCCTGCCGTCGCGCCAGTCGGCGCAGGAAGGCTATCGGCCCGGCATCGAAGTGGCGTGCACGCCGGGCAAGGTGGTGCATCGCAACCGCCTGGCCGAGCTGATCCAGTACCTGCCCACGACCGAGCGCGTCGACGCGCAGCCGGTGTTCATCGTGCCGTCGTGGATCATGAAGTACTACATCCTCGACCTGTCGCCGCACAACTCCATGGTGAAGTGGCTGGTGTCGCAGGGGCACACCGTCTTCATCCTGAGTTGGCGCAACCCGGACGAGTCCGATGCCGGCCTGGGCATGGCGGACTACCTGGAACACGGTGTGTTCGACATGCTGGCTGCCATCGCGCGTCTGGTTCCAAAGGAATCGGTGCATGCCTGCGGCTACTGCCTCGGCGGCACCCTCGTGTCGATCGCGGCGGCGGCGCTGTCGCGGCCGGGCAAGGTGTCCGCGGCCGCGCCGCTGGCACCCTTGGCCAGCGTGACGCTGCTGGCGGCTGAAACCGACTTCTCGGAACCCGGCGAACTCGGCGTGCTGATCGATGAGCCGCAGGTGCGCCTGCTCGAAGACATGATGGCTGAGCGCGGATTCCTCACCGGCCGCCAGATGGGCGGCTCGTTCGCCTACCTGCATTCGCGCGACCTGGTGTGGTCGCGCCGGATGCACGCCTTCTGGCTGGGCGAGTCCGACCAGCCCAATGACCTCATGGCCTGGAACGCCGACGTCACGCGCATGCCAGCGGCCATGCACAGCGAATACCTGCGTCGCTGCTACCTGCACAACGAGCTCGCGCAATCGCGCTTCCCGGTGCAGGGGCGGCCGGTGTCGCTGTCCGACGTCAAGCTGCCGAGCTTCGTCGTCGGCACCGAAAAGGACCACGTCTCGCCCTGGAAGTCGGTCTACAAGATCCACCTGCTCAGCCCGGCCGAGATCACTTTCGTGCTGACCAGCGGTGGGCACAACGCCGGCATCGTGAGCGAACCGGGGCATGCGCACCGCCACTACGCCCTGCACACCCGGCCCGCCGGCGGCGCTTGGCTGGCGCCGGGCGAATGGCGTCGCGCTGCCGTGCGCAGCGAAGGCTCATGGTGGCCCGCCTGGAGCGAGTGGATGCGCCGCCAGGGCGACGGCCAACAGGTCAAGGCCCGCGTGCCCAAGGCAGCCGAGGTGCTGTGCGACGCGCCGGGCGAGAACGTGCACGTCCGGTACAACGACTAGGAACCCGGCACTTCTCGCTAGCGGCTGGACCCCACGCTGCGCGCCTTCACCGCGAACACCGCCGCTTCCACACGCGAGCTGAGATTCAGCTTGGCCAGGATGTGGCGCACATGCAGCTTGACGGTGTCGTGGCTGATCTCGAGCGCGCGGGCGATGGTCTTGTTGCTTTCGCCGCGCGCGAGGTGCTCGAGGATCTGACGCTCGCGTTCGGTCAACGAGGCCAGCAGGTCCTCCTGGCTGCCCGTTCCCGGCCGCTCGGCGTTGAGCATCTGGGCCAGCTTGAGCATGAGCGAGGGCGCCACGACCAGTTCGCCGCGCGCCGCGCGGCCGATCGCGCCCAGGATGTCCTCGGGTTCCATGTCCTTGAGCAGGTAGCCGCGCACGCCCAGGCGCAGGGCAGCCGCGAGGTCCTCCTGCGTGTCGCTCATGGTGAGGATCAATGCCGGCGTGTCGATGCCGGCGGCGCGCAACTGCCGCAGCAGGGTGAGGCCGTCGGTGTTCGGCATACGCAGGTCCAGCACCGCCAGGTCGGGACCATGTTCGCGCAGCAGGTCGGCGACCTTGCTTGTATCACCCGTGGCGGCACAGACCTCCATCTGGCCGCGCTGGCGCAGCAGGTCCGTCAGGCCGGTGCGGCAAAGGGCATGGTCCTCGACGAGGACGAGCTTGATCGGTGCGTTCATGAAGTCTCGGCTCGGGGCAGGGGAATGGCACAGCGCACCACGGTGCCGCCGCCGTGGCGCGGCGACACGTCAAGTTCGCCTCCCAGGCGTAGTGCGCGTTCGCGCATGATGGCCAGGCCCCAGTGGCCCGGCTCGCTCGCGCTGGCGCCGGGGCCCACGCCATCGTCTTCGATGCGCAGTTCCATGCGGCCCAGGCCCGGGTCGAGCGACAGCCACACGTTGCGGGCCATCGAATGGCGGGCTGCATTCGCCAGCGCTTCGTGGGCGATGTGGTAGAGCGCGGCGCGCGCGTCTTCACCCAGCGCCAGCTCCGGCAAGGGTGTCGGCAGATGCATGGCGATGCCGGTGCGTGAACTGCAATCGGCGGCCAGTGATTCGAGGGCACGCGCCAGTCCTCGCGGATCGGTGCGAGTGCGAAAGTGGGTGATGATTTCGCGCAGGCCCGCATGGGCCTCGCCCAGCGTTTCGCGGACGTCTTCGAGATAGGCCAGCGCCGTCTCCGTGCGGCCCGTCTCGATCGCATCGCGCAGCAATGGCAGCCGCATCTTGATGAAGACCAGGTTCTGGGCCGCCGCGTCGTGCACTTCAGCCGCCATCATCTGGCGCTCGCGGCTGATGCTGGCACGCAGCGTTTCCGCCTCCAGCCGGTGCTTCTCGAGCGCCAGCCCCAGCAATTCGCCCACGGTCCGCAGCAGGTCCAGCACGGGCGGCTCGGGCGGCTGTGCCTGGGCGAAGAACAGGCAATACACACCCAGCACGCGCCCCTGGTACTGCAAGGGCAAGCTGACCGCGCTGCGGCACGCCTGTGCGAAGAAGGGATCGCCCAGGCGTTCGCTGCAACCGTGCAGCTCTCGGGCGTCGGCGAGCCGCACCTCGGCGACGCCGTCGCTGCAGAAGCCGCATTCGCGGGTGACCCGGCATTCGGCACGCTGCACCGATGCCGGCAGCCCCCGGCAGCCGACCAGCTCCAGCGCATCGCCCTGCGCCGACAGCATTCGCACCGCACCGGCGCGCGCATGGGCCAATTGCAGTACGGGGTCCAGGAAGCGATCGAGCAGCTGGCGCACGTCCTCGCCCGCTGCGAGGTTGGCGGTGATCTCCGCGACGAGGGTCTGGCCCAGTGGAGCAGCGTGCAAGGCGGACACGGAAGTGGTGCAGCTGGGCATGGTTTCCGGCCGGCTGCCGCCGCCCGCATGGAGATCATTCAATAAGCAGTGACTGATTTAATGGCTTTTTGCCAACCGCAGGGCAGCGGGTATTCCCTGATCGAGTGATGCCCGGCCGCAGCGGCTCATCACCCAGATGGGTAGCGATCCATCCCCCCTCGCGGCTATAGACGGTGGGTGGCTGACCTGCGCCTAATCCTTCACGATTGCGGCGACGACCGCCTGCGCACGGGCAACCTGTCTTGGATGGGGTGCGCGCCACCTCGACAAGGACAACATGGGTTCTTCATCACAGCTGCAGCGCGAGCGCAGGTACGGGCCGAAGGCGGTGCGCTGATGCGGATTCGCGCCTTCGCCTTGCTGTGCGCCGGCTTGCTCGTGGCGGCTTCGGCTCATGCGGCGAGTCCCGTGGCCTCGAGTTCGGCGCCGTGGTGGTTCTGGCCGCTGGCGCTGTTCGTCTGCTGCTTCGCGATGGGCGTCGTTGCGGTGCCGGCGGGCATCGGCGGGGGCACGCTGTTCGTGCCCCTCATCGGCAGCTTCTTTCCCTTCCATCTCGATTTCGTGCGCGGCGCGGGCCTGCTGGTGGCACTTGCGAGCGCCTTGTCGTCCGGCCCCATGCTGCTGCGAAGCGGGCTGGGCAGCCTGAGGCTGACCTTGCCGCTCGCGGTGCTGGCCTCGGCCAGTTCGATCGTCGGCGCCATGCTCGGTCTGGCGATGCCGGCCTCGATGGTGCAAATGCTGCTGGGGGGCGTGGTGCTTTGCATCGTCGTGCTGATGCTGGTGGCCAAGCGCTGCGAATTTCCGGTCGTGGAGCGGCCGGATGCCTTGTCGCAGTCGCTCGCGCTGCACGGGGTGTTCCTCGACGGTGCCTCCGGGCGCAGCGTGCACTGGCAAGTGCATCGCACGCTGCCGGGGTTGTTCACTTTCATGGGCATCGGCGTCATGGCTGGCATGTTCGGCATCGGGGCCGGATGGGCCAATGTGCCGGTGCTCAACCTGTTGATGGGGGCGCCGCTCAAGCTGGCCGCCGGCACATCGGGTGTCGTGCTGTCGCTGGTCGACTCCGCCGCGGCCTGGGTTTACCTGCACCGCGGCGCGGTGCTGCCCATGATCGCCGTGCCGTCGGTGGTGGGGATGATGCTCGGTGCGCGCATCGGGGCGAAATTGCTGCACAGGCTGCCTGCCCACGTGGTGCGCCGCCTGGTGCTCGGCGTGTTGATATTTGCGGGCCTGCGGGCCCTGCTGAAAGGAACGGGACTATGGCCGTGAACGCCGCTGCCGCGGCAGAGCTGAGGGAGATCGACTCGACGCAGTCGGCGCCCCAGGTGCGCTATGCGCTGCTGCTGGAGTGGGGCACGCGCATCGGACTGTTCGTGCTGGTGCTCAGCTTCGCTGCCTACCTGAGCGGCTGGCTGCCCGCGCACGTGGCGCCTGACGAATTGCCCCAGGTGTGGTCGCTGCCGGTGGCGCAGTACCTGAACCAGACCGGCGCACCTGTGGGGTGGGACTGGATAGCCCGGTTGCACCAGGGCGACATGCTGGGCCTGGCGGGTATTGCCGTCCTGGCCGGGTGTTCGGCACTGGCCTTGCTCGCGCTCGTGCCGATGTACGCCGCGGCCAGCGACCGCCCGTTCGTGGTTCTGACCGTGCTGCAGATCCTGGTGCTGGTGGCCGCCGCTTCCGGGTGGGTGACCTCATGAGCGAGGCGCTGACGTACCTGGTCAAGGCCCGGCCGGAGGCCATGAGTCACTACCTGGCCTTCCTCAAGGATTGCGGCAGCCGGCTCGACCCCAAGACCCGCAACCTCATTTCGGTCATCACCAAGGTGCATGGGCAGACCGAGCGCGGCCTGCAGCAGTACCTCAAACGTGCACTGCAAGAAGGGTCCAGTGCCGAGGACATCCTGGATGCCTTGCTCATGGCGTTCCCTGCACTGGGGCTGTCGAAGATCGTGTGGGCCGTGGACGTGATCCTGAAGATGCAGTTGCCGGAGTTTGCAATGCTGCCGCAGGCCGCCAATCCGCCCGAGCGGCCGGCGGACTGGCACGATCTCATGCCGGTGCGTGGTGTGCGCGTGGGGCTGACCCGCCGCATCGAATGCGACGGGCGCGCCGTGTTTGCCCACCGTGCGCCCGACGGCTGGCGCGTGTACGACAGCCGCTGCCCCCATCAGACCACCGACATCCCGCAACTCGCGCTGCGGGGCCGCACGCTCACCTGTCCCAAGCACGGGTGGCGATTCGACATCCGCAGTGGTGCCTGCACCGCACACGGATACAAACCCTTGCTCGAATGGCCGTCCCGCATCGAAAACGGACGCCTGCAGGCCCACTGGTAAAGGCCTCCGCGGCACGACCAGCGGTGGTGCCCTGAAGCCTGATCAGGGCTTCTCCTGCTCCATCAGCAGGTAGGTGTTGTAGGCGTTCATGCGATTGGCGGCGCGAAACAGCGGCAGCCGCTCGAAGCGCGACCAGTCGGTGCGGCGGTAGGCATCCTCGAAGGGTTCCATCTCGCGCGCAGCCTGGCCCATGGTCTGGCGCAAGTACGCCAGGTAATCGCGGGTGAGCTGAAGATCCTCGCGGGCGGACGTGGACATCGGCCCGTGGCCGGGCACGATCGCCTTCGCATCGAAGGCGAGCACCGTGTCCAGTGCGGCAACCCAATGGCGACTGTCGGCCTGGCCCACGAAGGGAATGCGTCCGCGAAACACGAGATCACCCGCGAACAGTACGCCTTCGGCAGGCAGGAATACCACGAGGTCCTCGGGCGTGTGCGCGGGACCGACAGGCTGCAGCAGCAGCTTGACGCCGCCAATGACCAGGTCACGCGGACCGTCGATCCACTCGTCGGCCGGGACCAGTGTCGTGTCGGCATCGATCCAGGGCGCGAGCTCTGCCCGTGAGGCGGCCAGACGCGACTGTGCCGTTTCCGAGTGCAGGTACTCCAGCCCGCCGCGGTGGGCAATGATCGTCGCGCCGGCGCGCTTGAATTCCTGCAATCCGTAGATGTGGTCTGCGTGGTAGTGGGTGAGGATCACATGCGTCACCGGCTTGCCGGTGCGGCGCCTGATTTCCGCGATGAGCTCACGCGCGAGCGCCGGAGATCCCAGTGCATCGATCACGACCACGCCCGAGGCGGTCTCGATGAAACCCGCGTTCGAAATGAAGTTGCGATTTGCCGTGCTGCCCAGGGCCGACTCGCCTTGCACGTACCAGGCGGAAGGGGACACTTGCACGGCGGCGACTGCGCGCGCCTTGGCCGGCGCGACCACGGGCGGCTCCGCCGACTCTTCATGTGCCTGGGCGGCGAGCGCGCTTGCCAGGACGACGGCCAGCAGAAACCGCGACATTCGGCCGATGGATGTGAACATCGGCCAAATATATAAGCGAATGCTTAAATTGTCGAGCCGCTCAGGCGCAAGGCCGGCTCATCAGCCGCTTCAGGCCAGCGTGTCGGCCCAGATGTTGTCGGCCCAGCCCCGCGCAATGCTGCCTTCCGCCACATTGGCCGAGCTGGACACGCCGCCCGAGCCGGCCACGGTCAGCATGGTCTTCTGCACGGCGTCGTAACGATGCACGCTGGAGACGTGAATCACGTCGGCGTCGGTCACGAAGCTGTAGCAGGTGTTGTTGTAGATCGGCAGCGGGTTGGGTTCCTTGCCGGTGAGCAGCGCCACGATCGCGGCTGCGCAGGTCTTGCCGTGCTGGTTGGCCATGTGCGCCGACTTGGGCATGAGCGGTGCGATCTGGATCGAGTCGCCCAGCACGTGCACGCCCTTCATCGCCTTGGATTCGAAGGTCAGCCAGTCGACCTCGCACCAGCGCTTGTTGGCTGTGGCCAAACCCGACTTCACCGCGATTTCGCCGGCACGCATGTCGGGCACCACGTTCAACACGTCGGCCTTGAGGTCGTCGTTGAACTCGAACTTGAGCGTCATTTGCGCGACGTCGACGTCCGCCAGCGTGTGCTTGGGGCGGTATTCGATGATCTTGGCGTAGCGATCGGCCCAGGCCTTCTTGAACAGCGCGCCCTTGGAGATGACGTCGTCGTTGGCGTCCAGGATCAGGACCTTGCTGCGCGGCTTGGCCTTGCTGAAGTAATGGGCCACCTGGCAGGCGCGTTCATACGGGCCGGGCGGGCAGCGGTAGGGCGCCAGCGGAATGCTGATCGCGTAGACGCTGCCGTCGGGCATGGCTTCGAGCTGCTTGCGCAGGGCCACGGTTTGCGGGCCGGCCTTCCAGGCGTGCAGCACGCGGTCTTGCGCGCCCGGCCGGGTCATGCCCGGCAGCTTCTCCCACATGAAGTCCACCCCGGGGGAGAGCACGAGGCGGTCCCAGGGCAGTTCGGCACCGCTGCCCAGGCGCACGACCTTGCGCTCGGGATCGATGGCGGTGACGGTGTCGCGTACCAGGTTGACGCCGTGGCGCTTCACCAGGTTGTCATAGGGTGTGGTGACTTCGGCGATCGTCTTGGATCCGCCGATCACCAGGTTGGACATGGGACAGGACACGAAGCTGGCGTTGGGCTCCACCAAAGTGACCTGGATGCCCTGGTCCGACCACATGCGGATGTATTTTGCGGCGGTCGCACCGCCGTAGCCGCCGCCTACCACGACCACGCGCGGTCCGCTGCCGGCTGCCGGTGTGGCGCACCCGGCAACGAGGGCGGCGGAGCCCAGCGCGCTTCCTGCGCCGAGGGCGTGAACGAATTGTCTGCGCTTCATTCTTCTTTTCTCCTCGGGATCAGGGCTTCTGGGCGGCAAACCAGCCGGCGATCGCGGCGAGCTGCTCGTCGCTGTAGCCCTTGGAGAGCTGGTGCATGATGGTCGCGTTCTGGCGCCCGTTCTTGAAGTCGAGGAGCTTCTTGAGCAGCTTCTCTCGGTCCACGCCGGCGAGCGGGTCCATGCCCTCGAGGGCCCGGCCCTGCGTGCCATGGCAATTGGAGCAACTGGCCGCCCAGCTGCGCACCTGGTGTGCGTCGGGCGTCTGGGCAAAGGCCGAGCTGCATGCAGCCGCCAGCATCGCCGGAATCAGGATTCGAAGCTTCATGGGGTCCCCTCGTCGCGCCAGCCCGCGACAGGATGGGCCCTGTACGCTTTCTTCTAAATTGCCGACGCCTTATATATCCTAGGCGCTGAACGGTACCTGAATGCTCGGTGTAAACCCGCGCCAAGGGCGGGGTTATATCAGCGTGCGCTGTCGGCTTCGATGGCAATCTGCGTGCACACCGCCCGGCACAGCGTCACCACGCGGTCGTTGATGATGCGGTAGTAGATCTGCACGCCGTCGCGCCGCTTGCCGAGCACTCCTGCCTGGTACAGAGTGTTCAGATGCTGCGACATGTTGGGCTGGGTGGTCTCGATCTCCGCCAGCAGTTCGCTGACGTTCTTCTCGCCATTGCACAGGCTGGAGATGATCTTCAGGCGCATGGGCGCCGACATCACGCGGAACACTTCTGCCGCCATCTCGAAGACGAGATCCGATTCGACGGCGGCGCTGGGTGCGGCGGTGGCGGTAGATCGCATGGGTGTGTTCCTCATATCGTCAAGCGCCAATATAAGCCTAGAGCCGCTCCAGGCGCCACATCTGGTAGCGCAGCCCTGCGAGCGCGCCCGCCATCATCGCGGCCAGGGCGGCCAGGCTGGTGAGGCTGAGCGTCGACAGGCCGGAGATGCCCTGGCCGATGGTGCAACCCATCGCCGTGACGCCGCCCACGCCCATGAGCGCGCCGCCCACCAGGTGGTGGCCCAGGTCCGCCGTGTCGGCAAACCCTTCCCAGCGGAAGCTGCGCTGCGCCAGCGACACGGCCGCCGAGCCGCAGACCACGCCGAACGTGGACACGATGCCCACAGTCAAGTGCTTGTTCGCGTCGCTGTAGAACATCAGCCAATCGAGCCCGAAGGCGATCGGCGACACGAAGCTCAGGGCCTCGGCCCGCGTGGAGTTGGTCGCCAGGAAAGCTTCCTCCAGCGTTTGCGGATGCTCTGCGACATGCCCCAGGTGCCCGGTGACCCACCACATCGCGAGCACGGCCGCGCCCACGCCGAGCCCGGCCAGCAGGCTGCGCCGGGTGCGGACATCCCGTGCGGCCAACGCCCAGGCGATCAGGCCGGCGCCCAACGCCAGGCCAGCGACCAGCGCTGTGCTGCCGTGGGGTGTGCCCAGGGCATCGGCGAGCCATGCGGACACGCTGGCATTGCCCGCGAATTCGACCGCGACGCGATCGACCGTGGCGCTGCGCCAGACGGCCGTGAGTCCCTTGAGCGTCGCGAAGCCCGTGAGGCCGATCACCAGGCTCACGACCAGCGCCTTCAGGTTGCCGCCGCCCACGCGCACCAGTGTCTTGCTGGCGCAGCCTGACGCCAGCACCATGCCGAAGCCGAACACCAGGCCGCCGGCGAGTGCCGAAAGCCACAGCCAGCGCGGCGAGGCGTACAGCGTGTTGTCGGCGTTGACCAAGCCCAGCCAGGACAGCAGCGCCATGCCGGCCAGTGCCGTGCCGGACGCCAGCGCCCATTGGCGCATGCGCGTCCAGTCACCCAGGCCCGCCGCGTCAGTGAGCGCGCCCATGGTGCAAAAGCCGGTGCGCTGCACGATGGCGCCAAACACCATCGAGACCGCGAAGGCGCACCACAACACGAGCTGCGTCAGCCGGCCGATGTCGTCAATACTCATCTGCAAATTCTAGGGCTTGGCCCCCGGGCGCCGGCTTTTGCCGCCGCCGGCCGCAAACGCGATTCAGCGACGCTCGCCGCCGTGCTCGTGCGCCGATTGGCAGGCGGTGCAGAACGGCGTGGCCGGCAGGGCAACCAGCCGACGCAGGTCGATCGGCTCGCCGCAGTCCAGGCACTGGCCGTAGCTGCCGTCAGCGATGCGCTTGAAGGCGGAGCGGATCTGTTCCAGCTCGCGACCGGCATGTTCCGCATGGGCCGCATCGACAGCGGCGATGGCTTCCTGGCCGGCGGCATCCTTGTAGTCGCCGACCTCGCGCGAGGGATCCTCGCCCGCACCGTCCGCTTCGTGATGAAGGATTTCGCCAAGCTCACGCGCGCGCGCAATGAGCAGATCCCTGAAGCGGGGCGACATGCTGGGGTCGTAGGTGTCCATGGCGGGCCAATGGTTGCGGTTGCGGCAATTTCAGCCGACACCATCATCGCACGCCTGGATCCCATCGCAAGAGGTTGCGGCGGGCGGCGAGGGTCAGTTGAGGCAAGTCAAGAGCCACGGGTGTGTTGCGCGCCACCATTGAGGCCGCTCACCCGCGATACTTTTCCCAGTGAGGTCAACATGTTCAAGAATATTCTCTTTGCCACCGATGGCTCTCCCGCTTCCGAGCAAGCGGCACAGCTGGCAGTGTCGCTGGCGCAAAGCAGTGGTGCGCGTCTGACGGCGCTGTACGTGATCGATCCGTATCCCTACCTCGGTGTCGGCGAGGCCAGCGCCGTGGGGTTCCAGGCCTACATGGGGCACGCCTACGAGCATGCGGCCCAGGCGCATGCGCGCATCAGCGCCTTGTGCGAACAGGCCGGGGGCAACATCGACTTGCAACTGCGACGCGGCGAAGACGCGAACGCAGCCGAAAGCATCGTGACCACGGCCGTGGAAGAGCAGGCGGACCTCATCGTGGTCGGCTCGCATGGCCGCAGCGGCATCTCGCGCCTGATGCTGGGCAGCGTGGCGGCCAAGGTGGTGGCCCAGTCGACTCTGCCGGTGCTGGTCGCGCGCCAGAACACGCCGTCCTGATCTCGAAGCTGGCTGCGTCGCGCTGATGAGCGTTCGCAACCTCGACAGTCTGCTGCGGCCCGCGTCCATTGCGGTGATCGGCGCGTCGGACCGACCCGGCAGCATCGGCGCGGTGGTGTTCCGCAATCTGCGGGGCGACGCTTTCCGCGGCCCGATCTGGGCGGTCAACCCCGGGCACGAACGCGTCGACGGCGAAAAGGCCTGGCGCGATGTTGCGTCTCTCCCGGAAGCGCCGCAACTGGCCGTGATCTGCACACCGGCGGCGACGGTGCCCCGGCTGATCGACGAGCTAGGCCGCAAGGGAACCCGCGCGGCTGTCGTGCTGAGCGCCGGGCTCAAGCAGGCGGCGGGCGATGGCAGGACGTTCGAGCAGGCGATGCTCGATGCGGCGCGGCGCCACCTGCTGCGCATCCTGGGGCCCAACTGCATCGGCCTGCTCGTGCCGGGCATCGGCGTGAATGCGAGTTTCGCGCCGGCCAACGCCACGCCGGGCCAACTGGCCTTCGTGACGCAGTCGGGGGCGCTGGCCACGGCGCTACTCGACTGGGCCAACGGCCGCACCATCGGCTTCTCGCATTTCATCTCTCTGGGCGACAGCGCCGATGTGGATTTCGGCGACGTGCTTGATTACCTCGGCAGCGATGCCGGCACGCGCGCGATCCTGATGTACGCCGAATCGGTGAAGAATGGGCGCAAGTTCATGTCGGCGGCACGCGCGGCTGCGCGCAACAAGCCGGTCATTATCGTGAAGGCTGGCCGTGCGCCAGAAGGCGCGCGCGCCGCCGCGTCGCACACGGGCGCGCTCGCGGGCTCGGACCTGGTGTTCGACGCCGCCGTGCGGCGCGCGGGCATGTTGCGCGTGCCCACGCTGGAATCGCTGTTCGACGCCGCGGAAACGCTGGGGCATCGCTGGCCCTATCGTGGCGAGCGGTTGGTGGTGATGACCAACGGCGGTGGTGCCGGCGTGCTGGCCGCCGATGCGCTGTCGCTGGCCGGCGGCACGCTCGCCGCACTGGGCGCCGACACGCTCAAGGCGCTGGATGCCTGCCTGCCGGCCGGCTGGTCGCGCGGCAACCCGGTGGACATCATCGGCGACGCACCGGTGCAGCGTTACCAGGACACGCTACGGGTGCTGCTGGAGGCGGGCGAAGTGGATGCGGTGCTGTTCGCGCATGCGCCCACGGCCGTGGTGCCCGCCGCCGACATCGCGGCGGCCTGCCTGCCGATGATCGAGAAGGCGAACAAGCCGGTGCTGGGGTGCTGGCTGGGCGGGCCCTCGGTGGCCGCCGCGCGCGCCAAGTGGTCAGCCGCCGGCCTGCCGAGTTTCGACACGCCCGAGCGAGCCGTGGCCGCCTGGCTGCAACTGGTCGTGCATGCGCGCAACCAGGCGGCCTTGCAGCAGACACCTTCGGAGACCTTGCCGGACTTCACACCGGCTCGCCCGTACGCCCAGTCGCTCATTGAAGCAGCGGTGCATCAAGGGCACGAGTGGCTGGACGAAGTGCGGGCCAAGGAACTGCTGCGCGCCTACGGCATTCCCGTGGTGGACACGCGCATGGCCGGATCGGCCGAGGAAGCGGCCAGCATGGCGCAGCAGATCGGCTTTCCCGCGGCGCTGAAGATCATCTCGCCGCAGGTCGTCCACAAGTCCGATGTCGGCGGCGTGGCGCTCAACCTGGCGTCGGCGCAGGACGTTCAGGCTGCGGCCGAGCGCATGCTCCAATCGCTCGCCAACCTGATGCCGCAGGCGCGTGTGCACGGTTTTGCCGTGCAGCGCATGGTGAACCGGCCCGGTGCGCGTGAACTGATCATCGGGCTGTCGAACGACCCGGTGTTCGGCCCGGTCATCCTGTGCGGAGCCGGTGGTACCGAAGTCGAACTGCACAAGCAGCACGCCGTCGCCTTGCCGCCGCTCAATGACCTCCTGGCGCGCGACCTGCTGAGTCGCAGCGGCGTACACCCCCTGTTGGCCGCCTTCCGCGGGCGGGCTGCAGCCGATGAGCCGGCGGTGCGCGATGTGCTGTTGAAAGTCTCGCAAATGGCCTGCGACCTGCGCGCGCTGGCCGAACTCGACATCAACCCGCTGTTCGTGGACTCGCTGGGCGTGGTCGCGCTCGACGCCCGGGTGCGCGTGCGTGAGGGTGCGAGCCTGGCGCCACTGGCGATCCGGCCCTATCCCCAGGGACTGGAGGAGCACTTCATGCTGGATGGCAAGTCGCTGCAGGTGCGTCCGATCCGCCCCGAAGATGCCACCCGGCTGTCGGACTTCTATGCGACGGCGCCGCTGCAAGACATGCGGCTTCGCTTTTTCCTGGCGCGACGCGAAGTGCCGCGCTCCGAACTCGCGCGCTACAGCCAGATCGACTACGACCGCGACATGACCTTCGTCGCGCTCGATCCCGGCACGGGCGCGATGGCAGGCGAAGTCCGGGCGGTGTGCGATCCGGACAATGAACGCGCGGAGTTCGCCATCCAGATCGCTTCGACCTGGCAGGGCAAGGGCCTGGGGCGGGCGCTGCTCACCAAGCTGATCGACTACGTCCGCCAACGTGGCACGCAGGAGTTGTGGGGCGAATGCCTTTCGGAAAACCAGGGCATGGCGACACTGGCCAGGCGGCTGGGGTTCGAGGTGAGGCATCAGCCCGGAGTGATGAGGCTGACTTTGCCGCTGGCCGCGCGGTCACGGGCATGACCGTCCAGGGATCCCTGGCATGCCTCGCAATCACTTGATCCGCGGCGGCGCTGCCATCTGCTCCGGTGTCGTGAACCAGGCGCTGCCGCCGCCCATGCGTTCGCGTGCCTGCGCCAGTTCATGCCGGGCGACGGTGCGCAGGTGCACTTCGTCCGGCCCGTCCATCAGGTGCAGCGCGCGACCCCAGGTCCAGAGGTAGGCCAGCGGCGTATCGGGTGAGAGGCCCATCGCGCCGAAGGCCTGGATCGCCCGATCGACCACGCGCGTCTGCAACTGGGCGGCCACCACCTTGATGGCCGCGACCTGCGCGCGCAGCTGTTGCGGATCTTCATTGCCCTGGTCCAGCGCCCAGGCGGTGCGCAGCACCAGCAGCCGGGCCTGGTCGATCTCGATGCGGCAGTGTGCGATCCACTCCTGCACATTGGAGAAGTCGCTGAGGTAGTGGCCGAAGGCGCGGCGCTCCAGCGTGCGCTCGGCCGCCAATTCGAGCGCCAGTTCGCACTGGCCGATCGTGCGCATGCAGTGGTGCACGCGTCCGGGGCCCAGCCGTGCCTGCGCCATGGCGAAGCCTTCGCCCCAGGTTCCGAGCAGATGGTTTGCCGGCACGCGGACGTCGCGCAGCACGATTTCACAATGGCCCTCGGGCGCCAGGTGATGCAGCACGGGGATGTTGCGCACCAGTTGAACGCCGGTGGCATCCATGGGCACCAGCGCCATGCTGTGCCGATGGTGCGCGTCCACCGGCTCTTCATCGTTGCGCCCCATCACGATCAGCAGCCGGCAATGCGGATGCGCCGCGCCGGTGATGAACCATTTGCGTCCGTTGATGACGATGAAGTCGCCATCACGGCGCAGCGTGGTCTGCAGGTTGGTCGGGTCGGACGAGGCCGCGTCGGGCTCGGACATGGCGAACGCCGATCGGATGTCGCCGGCCAGCAGCGGCGCGAGCCAGCGCTCCCGTTGCGCCGGTGTGCCGAAGCGATGCAGCAGTTCCATGTTGCCCGAATCGGGCGCGTTGCAGTTGAAAACCTCGGCGGCCCAGGGCAGGCGACCCATGGTTTCGGCCAGCGGTGCGTAGTCGAGATTGGACAGGCGCGTGCCGGGTTCATCCTCGCGCAGCATGGGCAGGCACAGGTTCCACAGGCCTTCCTCTCGCGCCAGTGCCTTCAGATCCTCCAGGAAGGGCGGTGGAAACGCCTGCTGCAGCACCGCGGCGTGCCAGGCCGCGTTGTAGGGCAGCAGGTAGCGCTCCATGAAGGCCTGCAGCCGGCCGCGCAAGGCGAGGGCGCGGGGGCTGTGGTCGAAGTCCATGGACCGGTGATCAGCGGCTCGGGTCGACGAGGCCCCGGCGGGCCATCATGTCGCGGCTCATCACCTGCAGCCGCTCGCCCTCGATCAAGGTGGCGGCGCGTGGATAGGCGATCGACTCTTCGGCGGTGATGTGACCGGCGTACAGGCCGGCAAAGGCCTCGAGTACCGCCTCGTCGGCTGCGTCGAACACCGCGCGACGGCCCTCGGCCAGGTCGATCAGCAACACCCGCGCCGCTTGCCAGCGCTTCTCCATCTGCAGGTGGTCCTGCTGCAATTGAGCGACCACTTGCGCGATGGCCTCGTCATTCGATGCGATGAGCGGCGGGAAGACATGCAGCTCTTCGTCTTCGTGGTGCTTGGGCGCAGCGGTGTCGAAGTAGCGCATCACATCGCGCGCTGCCTGCCGCGCCTGCTCATCGGCGCCTTGTGCCCGCACGTGGTCACGCAAGCGCTGCAGCAAGGCCAGCATGCGTTCCACGCGCTCGTGGCAGGCCTGCAGCATCTCGAAAGGCTGCTCGAAGCCAGCGGCCAGTCGGGCCCCCGGCGCGGCGATGCCGACCACGCGGGTCATGGCGTTCTCCCCAGTTCGACGACATAGTCCTTCGGCAGCGGGCGGTGACGTGCCGGCTTGCGTGCGTTCGGCGTGCCGATATTGATGAAGCACAGCGCCTGCTCGTTCGCGCCCAAGCTGAACAATTCGCGCAGTGGCGCCGATCCCAGCGCCTT
>Ga0207853_1000086_pt1 | contig 21429 bp, 15 predicted proteins | sample LuqExpMetagenom6_FD_187764 | JGI IMG/M metagenome (GOLD analysis project Ga0207853, IMG submission 187764) | Tropical forest soil microbial communities from Luquillo Experimental Forest, Puerto Rico - Sample 6 (SPAdes) | ecosystem: Environmental > Terrestrial > Soil > Tropical forest ...
GCCGGCCCGAGCGGGCGGCTGTATGCGCGGCTGGTCCGGCTGTCGATCGCGGCCGCGGCGGCCCAGCAGGTGGAGTCGCTCCTCGTGGAAGAGCAGCCGACCACGTTGCCGGCGCTCGACATCGTGGTCGATGACTTCGACCTGCGCGGCAAGAAGCTCGGCAAGCTCGAGATCGAGGCGGTCAACCGCGGCGGGCCCGCGCGCGAGTGGCGGCTCAACAAACTGAACCTCACCATGCCCGAGGCGTCCTTCAGCGCCACCGGCAACTGGGCGGCCGCTGCTGCGCCGGCGCCCGCGATGCGCCTGACGCCCTCCGCCGCGGAACGGGCCCGCACGGCGATGAAGTTCCGCCTGGATGTGGCCGACTCCGGGCAATTGCTCGGGCGCTTCGGGATGAAGGGTGTGGTGCGTGGCGGCAAGGGCCGGATGGAGGGCCAGGTGGCCTGGCTGGGCTCGCCGCTGTCGCTGAACTACACGACCATGGACGGCACGTTCAACGTCAACATGGAGTCGGGGCAGTTCCTGAAGGCCGAACCCGGCCTGGCCAAGCTGCTGGGCGTGCTCAGCCTGCAGTCGCTGCCGCGGCGCCTGACGCTGGATTTCCGCGACGTGTTCAGCGAGGGCTTCGCCTTCGACTTCGTGCGCGGCGACGTCACCATCCAGGATGGCGTGGCGGCCACCAACAACCTGCAGATGAAGGGCGTGAACGCCGCGGTGCTGATGGAGGGCAAGGCCGACCTCTCTCGGGAAACGCAGGACCTGCGGGTGCTGGTGGTGCCCGAGATCAACGCCGGCACCGCCTCGCTGGCGCTGACGGCGATCAACCCGGCCATCGGCCTGGGCACCTTCCTGGCGCAGATGTTCCTGCGCCAGCCGCTGGCGCGCGCGGCCACGCAGGAGTTCCGCATCGACGGCACCTGGACCGATCCGCGCATCGCGCGCGTGTCCCACAAACTCGAAGGCACGGCCGAGGCGCAGGCAGAGAAGGCCCGAACGGGCAGCACGAACTAGGGCACCTCAACTAAAGTCACCGGAATGAAAGTTGCTGCCATCCAGATGGTGTCGGGCACCTCGGTGCAGGCGAACCTCGACAGCGCTCGTCGCCTGCTCGAACAGGCGGCTGTCGCGGGCGCCGAACTGGCGGTGCTGCCGGAATACTTCTGCCTCATGGGCCGGGACGACCGCGACAAGCTGGCGGCGCGCGAGCCCTTCGGGCAGGGACCGATCCAGGCATTCCTGCGGGGCGCGGCACGCGAGTTCGGCCTGTGCCTGGTCGGCGGCACGCTGCCACTGCAAGCCGGCGACGAGCGACGCGTGCGCAACGCCAGCCTGGTGTTCTCGGCCCAAGGCGAGCTGCTTGCGCGCTACGACAAGATCCACCTGTTCAGGTTCGACAACGGCCGCGAGCGCTATGACGAGTCGCGCGTGATCGAGGGCGGGGGCGAGCCGGTGAGCTTCGTGCTGCACGCGCGCGACGGCCAGGCCTGGCGCATCGGCCTGAGCGTCTGCTACGACCTGCGTTTTCCCGAGCTGTACCGCCGGCTGAACGCCGACCTGCTGCTGGTGCCCAGCGCCTTCACCTACGTCACCGGGCAGGCCCACTGGGAGACGCTGCTGCGTGCGCGCGCGATCGAGAACCTGGCCTACGTCGCCGCGCCCGCGCAGGGCGGCACGCACGAGAACGGCCGCCGCACCTGGGGCCACACGCAGGTGGTCGATCCCTGGGGCGGGGTGCTGGACCAGCGCGACAGCGGCGAAGGCGTGGTCCTCGCCGAACTGGACGCGCAGCGCCTGGCCGACGTGCGTCGCCAGTTGCCGGCGCTGGAGCACCGCATCCTATGAGGCGATGGGCAGGCGGCGCATTCGCCGCCTGGCGGGAATGGCGGGCAGCGCACCAACGCTGGTCCCTGTGGGGACTGTTGGTCGTGCTGGTCGCCGGCATGCTGGTCACGCTGGTCTGGCTGGCTGGCCGCTACGAAACCAGCGAAGTCCAGAGCCGGGTCGAGCGCGACACCGCCGACGCCGTGGCCGACATTCGCGCCGCCCTGATGCGCAACGTCCAGAGCCTGCAAGCCCTGCAATCGGGCGCACCGGCGCCCGCTGAATGGTCGCGCGAAGCGCAGGGGCTGTTGCGCGAGCGTCGCGAGCTGATGCGCATCGAGTGGCGCGACAAGGATCTCTCGACCCTGGCCTTTGCCGACACGCCCTACCGCGCGCCCGTGTTCGAGCGCCTGGGCCGCGCCAATGCCCAGTCGGATGTGGCCTTCGGTTGCGCCAGCGCGCGCCGCTTGAGCGGGCCGGCCTATTCCACCAGCTATTTCGTGCCGCAGGCCGACGGCATGGGCGTCGAAGTCATGGAGCTGTGCCTGCCCCTGGTGGCGGCGGGCGAGCTCACCGGCTACGTGGTGGCCACCTATTCGCTTGGCGAGATCCTGGCCAACCTGCTCGGCCCGCAGCTCACGCGCAGCCAGGACGTGTCCTTCACCGAAGCCGACGGCACGCGGCTGGCGATGCATGGCTCGGCGCGGCCGGGCAGCCGCGTCTTCAGCGCGCAGCAACTGCTCGATCTGCCCGGCAACACCGTCGTGCTGCGCATGGACAGCTGGCGCGGCGCGCCGCAGCTGTTTCCCAACGTGCTCACGGCGCTGGTCACCGCCATGTCGATCGCCCTGCTCTCGGTGCTGATCCTGCTCGCCAAGGACACGCGGCGGCGCCAGCGCGCCGAGCAGGACCTGGCCGACGCGCTGGCGTTTCGCAAGGCGATGGAGGACTCGCTGGTCACCGGCCTGCGCGCCCGCGACCTGCAGGGGCGGATCACCTACGTCAATCCGGCGTTCTGCGCGATGGTGGGCTTCGAGCCGCAGGAACTGCTCGGGCACGGCTCGCCCGCGCCTTACTGGCCGCCCGAACTCGCCGGCGAATACCAGAAGCGCCAGGAGATTCGCTTGGCGGGCCGGCACCTACCGCCGCGCGAGGGCTACGAATCGGTGTTCATGCGCAAGGACGGCTCGCGCTTTCCGGTGCTGGTCTTCGAAGCCCCGCTGATCAACCACGAAGGCGTGCAGACCGGCTGGATGAGCGCCTTCATGGACATCAGCGAGCAGCGGCGCGTCGAGGAGCTGTCGCGTGCCAGCCAGGAGCGGCTGCAGGCGACCGCGCGGCTGGCCACGGTGGGCGAGATGGCGTCGCTGCTGTCGCACGAACTGAATCAGCCGCTGGCCGCGATCTCCAGCTATGCCACCGGCTCGATCAACCTGCTGAATTCGCAGGCCCTGGCGGCGGGCGGCGAGACCGACTCGCTGGCCGACATCGAGACGGCCATGCGCCGCATCGCGCAGCAGGCCGAGCGCGCCGGCAAGGTGATCAAGAGCGTGCACGACTTCGTGCGCCGACGCGACAAGGACCGGGAGGCGGTGGCGCCACGCGCGCTGATCGACGCCATCATGCCGCTGGTCACGCTGCAGGCCCGCAAGCTCGACGTGCGGGTGGAGACGCGCCTGGCGCCCGGCCTGCCGCCGGTGCTGTGCGACCGCACCATGGTCGAACAGGTGTTGCTCAACCTGGCGCGCAATGCGATGCAGGCGATGGACCAGGCGCAGGTGGACCAGCCATCGCTGGTGATCGATGTCAGGCAATCCGAGGACGGCAAGCCCTGGCTGGCGTTTTCGGTCGCCGACGTCGGCCCGGGCATTTCGGAGGAGGTGAACCGGCAGCTGTTCACGCCGTTCTTCACCACCAAGAGCGAAGGCATGGGCCTGGGCCTGTCGCTGTGCCGCACCGTCGTCGAACAGCACGGGGGATTTCTCGGGTTCGAGCCCAACCATCCGCGCGGTACGATCTTCCGGTTCACCTTGCCGGTGGACCCGCGAGCGCATTCCGCGTAGAGAAGTTTCCGCATGCAACCCTCTTCCCCTGAAACCGTGTTCATCGTCGACGACGACGACAGCGTGCGCGAGGCGCTGGCCTGGCTGCTGCGATCGCGCCGGCTGCTCAGCGAGTGCTTCGCCGGCGCCGAACCATTCGACGCCATGCTCGAACGCGGATTCGCGCCGTCCCAGCCCTGCTGCCTGCTGCTGGATGTGCGCATGCCGGGCATGAGCGGCATTGCCTTGTTCGAAAAGATCGCGGCACGAGGATTGGTCGACGCGATGCCGGTGATCTTCCTCACCGGCCATGCCGATGTGCCCACCGCCGTCGACATGGTCAAGCGCGGCGCTTTCGATTTCTGCGAGAAGCCCTTTTCCGATAACGCGTTGGTGGACCGCATCGAGCAGGCCTTGCAGCGTTCGCGCCAGGTGTTGGACGCGAGCCGCGAGAAAGGTCGGCTGCACGCGCGGCTGTCGGAGTTGACCGAGCGTGAGCGTGACGTCATGCGGCTGGTGATCGAAGGCCTGCCGAACAAGCTGATCGCCGACCAGCTGGACATCAGTGTGCGAACGGTGGAAGTGCACCGCGCGCGGGTGTTCGACAAGATGGAAGTGAAGTCGGCCGTGGAACTGGCCAACCTGATGCGCGCGGCGTGATGGCCGTGCCTACCCGGCCGGGTCGTCCTTGTCGCGGGCCGGCTCGCCCTGGTTGCGGCCGGCGAACATGGTCCACCAGACGATGAAGATCAGCACCGCAAGCGCGAGCAAGGCTTCGAGCAGAATCAGCAGCATGAGATGGCGTTGGACAATTGCTGCGATTCTAGGGACGCTGGCGGCGTGCACCTCGGTGCCGCTGCCGCCGGCCGATGAGATCACGGCCCCGGCCGCACCCGCGGCCATCGCGCCGTCGACACCCTTGCCGCCGCTGTTGCAGGCCAAGAGCCGCTGGCAGCCAGTGCCCTGGTCGGAGCTGCCGGGCTTTGGCGACGACGCGTTGCACGAAGCCTGGAACGCGTGGCTCAAGAGTTGCGAACGTCCGCCGGCGACGCTGGCCACCCTGTGCCCGCAGGTGCGGCAACTGTCGATCGCTTCGCCGGAAGAACAGCGTGCCTGGATGATGCAGCGCCTGCAGCCCTACCGGGTCGAGCCGCTGCAGGCCGGCGGTGAAGGACTGCTCACCGGCTACTACGAGCCGCTGCTGGAGGCCACTCGCCAGCCGACCGCGCGCAACACGACGGCGCTGTACCAGCCGCCCGCCGGCCTGGCCGCGCGGCGTCCCTGGTACACGCGCCAGGAGATCGACAGCCCCGGGCCGGCGCGCGAGGCCCTGCGCGGCCGCGAGATCGCCTACCTGGCCGATCCGCTGGACGCGCTGGTGGTGCAGATCCAGGGCTCGGGGCGCGTGCGCATCACCGAGCCCGACGGCAGCCGGCGCCTGGTGCGGGTCGCGTTCGCCGGCAGCAACGAGCAGCCCTATCGCAGCGTCGGCGCTTGGCTGCTGCAGCAAGGCGCGATCCGCGACGCCTCCTGGCCGGGTATCAAGGCCTGGGCCGCGCAGAACCCGCAGCGCCTCAACGAGCTGCTGTGGAGCAATCCGCGCGTGGTGTTCTTCCGCGAAGAGCCCTTGTCGGAGCTCGACGCCGCCTTCGGCCCGCGCGGCGCGCAGGGCGTGGCGCTGACGCCCGGCCGCTCGATCGCGGTGGACAAGGACAGCATTCCCTACGGCACGCCCGTGTGGCTGGCCTCCAGCGGGCCGATGGTCAACTTGCAGAAGCTGGTGCTGGCGCAGGACACCGGCAGCGCGATCGTGGGCGCGCTGCGCGCCGACTACTTCACCGGCTGGGGCGCCGACGCCGGCGAACTCGCCGGGCGCCTGCGGCAGCCGCTGCGGCTGTGGGTGCTGTGGCCGCGCTGAACTGCAGACGCAGTTGTCGCACGCGACATGTGGCTGATCCTCGCGGCATACACTTTGAAATCACCGCAGGAGACAACCGGTCATGAATGCACCGCTGCCTGAACACATCCGCAAGGCGCTGGAAACCGTCACGCTGGACGACAAGTATTCGCTGGACCAGGGCCGCGCCTTCATGAGCGGCGTGCAGGCGCTGGTGAAGCTGCCGATGCTGCAACGCCAGCGCGACGCGCTGCTGGGCAAGAACACGGCCGGCTTCATCAGCGGCTACCGCGGCTCCCCGCTGGGCACCTATGACCAGGCGCTGTGGAAGGCGCAGAAGTTCCTGAAGGCGCAGAACGTCGTGTTCCAGCCTGGCGTCAACGAGGAACTGGCGGCCACGGCGCTGTGGGGCACGCAGCAACTCGGATTCACGCCGGCCGCCGCACACAAGTTCGACGGCGTGTTCGGCATCTGGTACGGCAAGGGGCCGGGCGTGGACCGCACCTCGGACGTGTTCAAGCACGCCAACCTGGCCGGCACCACGCCCTGGGGCGGCGTGATCGCGGTGGCAGGTGACGACCACGTCGCCAAGAGTTCCACCGCGGCCCACCAGAGCGACCACATCTTCAAGGCCTGCGGCCTGCCGGTGTTCTTCCCGGCGAGCGTGCAGGAGATCCTGGACCTCGGGCTGCACGCCTTCGCGATGAGCCGCTATGCCGGCCTGTGGGCGGGTATGAAGACGATCCAGGAAATCGTCGAATCGGCCGCCACCGCGGTGATCGATCCCGAGCGGGTGCAGATTCGCCTGCCGGAGGATTTCGTGATGCCACCGGGCGGTCTGCACATTCGCTGGCCCGACGCCGCGCTGGAGCAGGAAGCGCGCCTGTTCGACTACAAGTGGTACGCGGCGCTGGCCTATGTGCGCGCCAACCGCCTGAACTACAACGCGATCGAAGGACCGAACGATCGCTTCGGCATCATCGCCAGCGGCAAGGCCTACAACGACACGCGCCAGGCGCTGCTCGATCTGGGGCTGGACGACGCGACCTGCCGGCGTCTGGGCATCCGCTTGCACAAGGTCGGCGTCGTGTGGCCGCTGGAGGCGCAAGGCACGCGCGAATTCGCCCGCGGCTTGCGCGAGATCCTGGTGGTCGAGGAAAAGCGCCAGGTGATCGAGTACCAGCTCAAGGAGGAGCTCTACAACTGGCGCACGGACGTGCGGCCCCATGTCGTCGGCAAGTTCAACGAAGCGCCGGGCGATGTGTCCGGCGGCGAATGGTCGCAGGCCAACCCGAGCGCCAACACCTTGCTGCGCGCCAACGCCGACCTGTCACCCGCCTTGGTGGCCCGGGCGATCGCGCAGCGCCTGAAAAAGCTCGGCATCGACAGTGCCATCGCGGCACGCCTGGACGCGCAGCTGGCGATCCTGGAGGCCAAGGAGCGCGCGATGCAGGTGCTGGAGGTCAAGGCTGACCGCATGCCCTGGTTCTGCTCGGGCTGCCCGCACAACACCTCGACGGTGGTGCCGGAAGGCTCGCGCGCGATGGCCGGGATCGGCTGCCACTTCATGGCGACCTGGATGGACCGCGCCACGGTCGGCTTCACCCAGATGGGCGGTGAAGGCGTGCCCTGGGTCGGGCAGCAGCCGTTCACCACCGAAAAGCATGTGTTCGCCAACATCGGCGATGGCACCTACTTCCACAGCGGGCTGCTGGCGATCCGGCAGTCGATCGCGGCCGGCGTCAACATCACCTACAAGATCCTCTACAACGACGCGGTGGCGATGACCGGTGGCCAGCAGGTCGGCGAGCGGCCGGAAGGCCACTCTGTGCTGCAGATCGCGCACAGCGTCGCGGCCGAAGGCGCGACCCGGATCGTGGTGGTGACCGACCAGCCCGAGAAGTACCAGGGCGCCACCCTGCCGCCGGGCGTGCCGGTGCATCACCGCGACGAACTCGATCGCATCCAGCGCGAGTTCCGCGAGATCGCGGGCACCACGGCCATCATCTACGACCAGACCTGTGCCACCGAGAAGCGGCGCCGGCGCAAGCGCGGCACCCTTGTCGATCCGGCGGTGCGGGTGGTGATCAACGAACTGGTGTGCGAAGGCTGCGGCGACTGCGGCGTGCAGAGCAACTGCCTGTCGGTGGAGCCGCTGGAGACCGAGTTCGGGCGCAAGCGCACCATCAACCAGAGCACCTGCAACAAGGACACGAGCTGCCTGAAGGGCTTCTGTCCCAGCTTCGTCACGGTCGAGGGCGGCAAGCTCAAGGAGAAAGCACGGGCGCAGGCGCCCGTGTCCTTGGATGGTTTGGGTGAACTTCCTGATCCGCTCTTGCCCGAAATGCGAGGCGCCTTCGGCATCGTGGTGGCCGGCGTCGGCGGCACCGGCGTGATCACCATCGGCCAGCTGCTCGGCATGGCCGCGCACATCGAAGGTAAGGGCGTCGTCACCCAGGATTCGGCCGGCCTGGCGCAAAAAGGCGGCGCCACCTGGAGCCATGTGCTGATCGCCGAGCGCGCCGAGGATATCGCCACCACGCGCGTGGGCATGGCCGGTGCCGATCTCGTGATCGGGTGCGACCCCATCGTCACCGCCGGCAAGGAAACGGTGCTGCGCATGCGCGCCGGCCGCACCCGCGTGGCGCTCAACGGGCACAGCACGCCCACGGCGGCCTTTGTCAAGAATGCCGAGTGGCGAAATCCGGCCGAGGCGTGTGCCGGCGAACTGGCCAAGGCCATCGGCGCCGAGGCCCTGGCGGCCTTCGATGCCGACCTGGCGGCCACGCGGCTGCTGGGCGACAGCCTCTATACCAACCCGATGATGCTGGGCTTCGCCTGGCAAAAGGGCTGGATACCCCTGGCGCGCGAGTCACTGCTGCGGGCCATGGAGCTCAATGGCGTGGCCGTGGACAAGAACAAGGCCGCCTTCGAGTGGGGCCGCCGTGCCGCCCACGATGCGTCGGCGCTGCAGACGCTGATCGCGCCGGCGCAGGTGATCGAGTTGCACAAACGCGAAACGCTGCAGTCGCTGGTCGAGCGTCGCGTCGAATTCCTCACGAGCTACCAGAATGCGGCCTACGCGCAGGACTATCGCGCCTTCGTCGAGAAGGTGCGCGAGGCCGAGGCGCCGCTGGGCAAGACCGCGCTGGCCGAGGCCGTGGCGCGTTCGTTGTTCAAGCTGATGGCCTACAAGGACGAATACGAGGTCGCTCGGCTGCACACCCAGACCGGCTTCGACAGCCGCATCGCCGGCATGTTCGAGGGCGACTACAAGATCCACTTTCATCTCGCGCCGCCGCTGCTGGCCGGGCGCAACGACAAGGGCGAGCTGGTCAAGCGCAAGTTCGGCCCGGCGACGGTGGTCGCCTTGCGCCTGCTGGCCCGGCTGAAGGGATTGCGCGGTACCGCGCTCGATGTATTCGGGCGTACCGCCGAGCGCCGCACCGAGCGGGCGCTGATCCGCGAGTACCGCGCCAGCATCGAGCAGGTGCTGGTGCAACTGGAGGTGGCCAACCATGCGCTCGCGCTGGACATTGCACGTGTGCCCGAACAGATCAAGGGTTTCGGCCACGTGAAGGAGCGCCACCTGGCGGCTGCGCGCCTGCGTTGGAACGCGCTGATGCAGCAGTGGTCCGACGTCGGCGCGCAGCGCTTGGCCGCCTGAGTCGCGCTCGCGTTTTCCGGCGTCTGCGGCGGGCTGTTTTACAAGTCCTTACGCTGATGGGCGGAGCATACAATCGATGGCTTTCGCCATCGCGTCGGCCATGCGTCGTGCGGTGGATAGGCAACGAAATACCCATTCGGGAGTCCACGTGTTTATTTCTTCCGCATACGCCCAGACCGCCCCCGCCGGCGGCGACATGTCCTCTTCGCTGATGAGCATGCTGCCGCTGGTGCTCATGTTCGTGGTGCTTTACTTCGTCATGATCCGCCCCCAGATGAAGCGCCAGAAGGAGCACCGGTCGATGATCGACGCGCTGGCCAAGGGCGATGAAGTCGCGACCTCCGGCGGCCTGATCGGCAAGGTGACCAAGCTGGGCGATGCCTACCTGAATGTCGAGATTGCCAATGGCGTCGAGGTCCAGGTGCAGCGCAGCGCCGTGATCCAGGTCCTGCCCAAGGGCACCATCAAGTAATAAAAGAGGAGCGAACGCGGCGTCCTGCGCCGCGTCCTTTGGATGAATCGATACCCCATCTGGAAATACGCGATCATCCTGGTCGCGTTGGTCATCGGGGCGCTGTACACGCTCCCCAACTTCTTCGGCGAAGCGCCTGCAGTGCAGGTGTCCTCGAGCAAGGCCACCATCAAGGTCGATGCCGGCACCCGCGCGCGGGTCGAGGACGCGCTGGCCAAGGCCGGCATCCGGCCCGAAGCCGTCATGCTGGACGCGTCATCGGTGAAGGTGCGTGTCGCCGACACCGACGCGCAGCTCAAGGTCAAGGACGCGCTGCAGAAGGCGCTGAACCCGGACCCCGCCGACCCCGTCTATGTCGTGGCGCTGAACCTGCTGTCCGGCTCCCCGCAGTGGCTGTCCGCGCTGCGCGCCGCGCCCATGTACCTGGGCCTGGACCTGCGCGGTGGCGTGCATTTCATGCTGCAGGTGGACATGCAGGCGGCGCTGTCGAAAAAGGCGGAATCGCTGGCTGGCGACCTGCGCACTGCGCTGCGCGAGAAGAGCGTGCGCCACGGCGGCATCAGCCGCAATGGCCAGGCCATCGAGGTCCGCCTGCGTGACACGCCGACCGTGCAGGCAACCCGCGATGTGATCGCCGATCAGTTTACCGACCTGGTGGTGGCGGTGGCGCCTGAAGGCAGCGAGTACAAGCTCACAGCCACCATCAAGCCGGAAGCCGCGCGCCGGGTGCAGGAGCAGGCCCTCAAGCAGAACATGGTCACGCTGCATAACCGGATCAACGAACTCGGCGTGGCGGAGCCGGTGATCCAGCAGCAGGGGCTGGATCGCATCGTGGTGCAGCTGCCGGGCGTGCAGGACACGGCCCGGGCCAAGGAAATCCTGGGCCGCACCGCGACGCTGGAAGTGCGCATGGTCGACGAAAGCGCCGAGGCGCGTGCGGCCGAAGTCGGCGCCGGCCCGGTGCCCTTCGGGACCGAGAAGTTCCTCGAGCGCAACGGCCAGGCGGTGGTGGTGAAAAAGCAGGTGATCTTTACCGGCGACAACCTCACCGACGCCCAGCCCGGCTTCGACAACCAGACGCAGGAAGCGGCCGTCCACCTGACGCTGGATGCCAAGGGCGCGCGCATCTTCAAGGATGTGACGCGCGAAAACGTTGGCAAGCGCATGGCGATCCTGCTGTTCGAAAAGGGCAAGGGCGAGGTCGTCACCGCCCCGGTGATCCGCAGCGAGATCGGCGGCGGCCGGGTGCAGATTTCCGGCCGCATGACCACCGTCGAGGCCAACGACACCGCGCTGCTGCTGCGTGCCGGCTCGCTGGCCGCGCCGATGGAGATCATCGAGGAATACACGATCGGCCCGACGCTGGGCGCCGAGAACATCAGCAAGGGCTTCCACAGCGTGGCCTGGGGCTTTGCCGCGATCTGTGCCTTCATGGCGGTGTACTACATGCTGTTCGGCCTGTTCTCTGGCCTGGCGCTGGCGGTCAACCTGCTGCTGCTGGTGGCGGTGCTGTCCATGCTGCAGGCCACGCTGACGCTGCCGGGCATGGCGGCGATGGCGCTGGCGCTGGGCATGGCGATCGACTCCAACGTCCTGATCAACGAGCGGGTGCGCGAGGAATTGCGCAACGGTGCGTCGGCCCAGGCTGCGATCAACGCGGGCTACGAGCGGGCCTGGAACACCATCTTCGACTCCAACATCACGACGCTGATCGCCGGTGTCGCCCTGCTGGCCTTCGGTTCGGGGCCGGTGCGCGGCTTCGCGGTGGTGCACTGCATCGGCATCCTGACCTCGATGTTCTCGGCGGTGTTCTTCTCGCGCGGCCTGGTCAACCTCTGGTACGGTCGCAAGAAGAAGCTCAAGACGGTCTCCATCGGCACGGTTTGGCGTCCCGCGGCGGATGGGGTTATAACCAAGGCTGAGTAAGGGCAGGTACAGCAGATGGAGTTTTTCAGAATCCGCCGGGACATCCCGTTCATGGAAAACGCGTTGATCTTCAACGTGATTTCCTTCCTGACCTTTGCCGCGGCGGTGTTTTTCCTGATCACGCGCGGCCTGCACCTGTCGGTGGAATTCACCGGCGGGACCGTGATGGAGGTGAGCTATTCCCAGCCGGCCGACGTCGAGAAGGTTCGCCGCACCGTCGCCGGCCTCGGCTTTGCCGACGTGCAGGTGCAGAACTTCGGCACCTCGCGCGATGTGCTGATCCGCCTGCCGGCGCAAAAGGGCGTGAGTTCAGCGCAACAAAGCGAGCGCGTCATCCGCGAGCTGTGCACCAGCGAGGGTGGCGACTACAAGACGGATCCGCAACAGGACGGCCGGGTGAGCTGCAAGACGAGTGCGGGCGCGGAGCCGCTCGTCTTGAAGCGCACGGAATTCGTGGGGCCGCAGGTGGGCGAGGAGCTCGCCACCGACGGCCTGAAGGCCCTGGCGATGGTGGTGTTCGGCATCGTGGTCTACCTGGCCTTCCGCTTCGAGTGGAAGTTCGCGGTGGCGGCGATCATCGCCAACCTGCATGACGTGGTGATCATCCTGGGCTTCTTCGCCTTCTTCCAGTGGGAGTTCTCGCTGGCGGTGTTGGCCGCGGTGCTGGCGGTCCTCGGCTATTCGGTCAACGAATCCGTGGTCATCTTCGATCGGATCCGCGAAAACTTCCGGCGCTACCGGAAGCTGACGACGATCCAGATCATCGACAACGCGATCACGTCCACGATCAGCCGCACCATCATCACGCACGGCTGCACCCAGATGATGGTGCTGTCCATGCTGCTGTTCGGCGGCCCGACGCTGCACCACTTCGCGCTGGCGCTGACCATCGGCATCCTGTTCGGCATCTATTCGTCGGTTTTCGTCGCCGCCGCCATCGCCATGTGGCTAGGCATCAAGCGCGAAGATCTGGTCAAGTCCTCCACCCGCCGGGAAGGGGACCCGAACGACCCGAACGCGGGCGCGACCGTTTGAGGGATCAGGACCCGTGAGCGCAACCAGACTGCAACCGGCCAAGGGCGCCCTCCTCGGTCGCAAGGCGCGGGAGCAGTTCGTCACGCAAGCGCGCGCCTGCCTCACCCCGATGGGCGAGGCCATCCGCAATGCGCTGTCCGAAGTGCCGCAGAACGGCATGAGCTCGCGCGAGATGCAGGATCGGCGCGATGCCCTGGTGACCTTCGAGCAGCACGGGTCCGACTTCCTGAAGGGCACCGCCACGGCCTGGGCCAAGGCCATTGATCCGCCAACCGCGACAGCGCGGGTGCGACTGGATGCGCTCAACCTGGAACTGGTCGATGAGGATGTGGTCGATCGCAAGATCCTGGCGTCACGACTGGCGCTGGTTCTGGGCGAAAAGGCGATCTGGGACCTCAACGACCTGAAGGTGCGCATGCAGTACCTCGACGGCGAAGATCAGGCCAGCACCGATATCCTGCGCCCCGAGGCCATGTGCCAGCTGCTGGTCGAGCAATGGTTCGCGGCGGAGTTGACCCAACAAGGCTGGGAGGCCTCGCAGGAAATCATCCGCAAGACCCTGCTGGAGCACATCCCCAAGGCGTACAGCCTGACGAATGAATTCCTGGTCGCCAACAACGTGATGCGCGACATCGACCTGAGCGCGCGCGTGCGCCGCGGCGGCAGCGCCACGGGGGCACCCGGTGCCCGGGGCGGCGCAGGCGACGCACAGGACACGCAGGGTGGCGGGTTTGGGGCGCATTCTCGGCTGGACAGTGGTCCGGGCGCGATGGGCGCGCAGCATGCTTCCGGATTCGGGGGATACCACGGCAGCGGTCCAGCGGGGATGGGCGCTGGCGGTGGTCGCCCGGGATATGCCGGCGGTCATGGCGTCGGCCAGGACTTTGTCGGAAGTCAGGGGCAAGGTTTCGCGGGCGGCCAAGGGTTCCCCGGCGGCCAGGGCTTTGCTGGCGGGCCGGGCTTTCCGGCCGGGCAAGGCGGCGGCGGTGGGCAAGGCTACGCCGGCGGCCCCGGTTACGGGGGTGGCCAAGGCGGCCACACCGGAGGCGCCGGCGGTGGTTCGGGCACCGGAGGTGGTGGCCAAGGCTATGCGGCTTCAGCACCCACTGGCATTGGCGATGAGACCCGCATGCTGACCTCGACCCTGCCACTGGCTCGTGCACGGGCCAGGGCCACCGGCGTGCTGGGTCAGCTGCGGCGCTTCCTGAGCGACCGCATCGTCGGCTATGAGGAAGCGCCCCCCAGCCGGCCATCGCCGGCGCTGGCGGAGGCCCTGTCGTACCAGGCCACGCAGGCGCTGGAAGGCGGCGTGGAACTGCGGCAGGTCCCTGGCGGCGCTGTCTACTACGACCACACCGTCGTGCAGAACGTGGCGGGCGACCTGCGGCGGCGCAGCGGCGAGCTGAAGAAGAAGGCCGAGACGTCCAACGAAAAGGCGACGATCGAAATCGTCGCCCTGATGTTCCAGAGCATCCTGTCCGAAGAGCGCATCCCGCCGGCAATCCGTGTCTGGTTCGCGCGTCTGCAGATGCCGGTACTGCGGGTGGCGATCGCCGAGCCAGAGTTCTTCGGCTCGCTCGACCATCCGGCGCGCCTGCTGATCGACCGCATGGGCTCGTGCGTGCTGGGCTTCGATTCGGCCAGCATCGGCGGCAGCGCCCTGGAGACCGAGGTCAAGCGCGTAGTGCAGGTCATCGAGCAGTACCCCGAGACCGGCCGGCGCGTGTTCCAGCTGGTCTACGACGAATTCCAGAAGTTCCTGTCGAAATTCCTGACCGAAAAGGGCCCGACCCAACGGGTGGTCAGCATCGCGCAACAGGTCGAGCAGAAGGAAACGCTGGCGATCCAGTACACGATCGAGCTGCGCAACATGCTGGCCGACATGCCGGTTCGCGACGAGATCCGCGAGTTCCTGTTCAAGGTCTGGGCCGAGGTCCTCGCCCTGGCCGCGGTCAAGCATGGGCCGCAGCACCAGGAAACGCTGCAGCTCAAGTCGGCCGCCTCGGAGCTGGTGTGGGCGGCCAGCGCCAAACCGAATCGCGCCGAACGCGCCCGCGTGATCCAGGACCTGCCCCAGCTGCTGCTGCGCCTGCGCGGGGGCATGGCTCTGGTGGGCATCACCGGCCCGGCCCAGGAGGAGCACATCAACGCGATCGGCGACACCCTGGCCGACGCTTTCCAGTCCAAGACCGAAGCGATTCCGCAAGCGCGCATCGACGCGATGTCCAAGCGCCTGGCGCATCTGGAGGAATTCGTCGCCAACGATCCGGACACCGACCTGCCGCTGGACCGGGACAGCATCGAGATGATGCTGGGCATCGACGCCTCGATGATCGAGGTGGTGGCCGACGGTGGTTCGCGGCCGAGCACGGGCATGCTGGCCTGGGCCCAGGAGCTGCAACTGGGCAACTGGTTCTCGCTGGACCACAACGGCGCCACCGCCCAGGTGCAGTACGTCTGGCGCAGCGAACGCAAGCAGCTGCACCTGTTCGCGGCGCCGGACGGCCGCAGCTACCTGGTCCAGATGAAGCGGCTGGCCGCGTACCTGCAGGCCGGCCTGTTGCTGCCGGTGGAAGAAGAAACGCTGACCGTCCGTGCGACGCGCGATGCGCTCGCCAAGCTGGACGCCAATCCGGAGCGCCTGCTGCAGTAGTTCTGGGGACGCCGACGCGCAGCCCGCGCGTTGCGTCGAGTGCGCGTCAGTGCGCGAGCCGGCCTTCCGGCGAGTCGCACAGCTCGTCGAGCACCAGCGCGTCGGGCTGCTGCCCGAAGCTCCAGTACACCATGAGCACGATGATCTTCAGGTCATCGAGCGACACGGGGTCGCCGGGGGCCGCCATCGCGCGGTCGATCACGATTTCGCGCATGGACGCGGGCAGCACACCGGAATCGGCCAGGAACGAGATGAAGCCCAGGCAGCGCGCACCCAGATGCTCCTGTTCGGCCACCGAATAGACACGCATGCTGGTGGCCGCCGCGGACAGCTCGGCGAAGGTACAGGAGGTGACCGAAGCACAGGCGTTTTGCGCCGCGAAGTTCAGGCCGTCGAGCCAGGCCAGCGCCTCGTGGATCTGCTCGAGGTCGAAGCCGTGGGCGCTGAGTTTGCGCTCCAGCTGCTGGAGCTCGGGGCAAGCGTCGCCTCGCCAATAGTGTTCGTAGACAAAAACGAGCACGTCAAACATTGGCTCAATATAGCTGAGAAAGCAGGGCCGAAACATTCGGCAGCACCCTGTTGCGTCGTCGCCGCAGCGGTGACCGGACTGGCCCTGAGGTTCTCAGGCGGTGGCCACGCGCTGGAACAGGCCGCCGGGCAGGCGCGCCACTTCGCCCTGCAGCTCGAGTTCGAGCAGGCGCGCTTGCAGCGTCGATGCCGGCATGCCGGTGCGGGCCACCAGTGCGTCGAGGCTGACGGGATCGAAGCCCAGCGCGGCCAGCAGCGGGTCCTGGTCGCCGGCGGGCTGCGGGCCGGCTTCGACGGCGGCCACCACGGCCCCGAGGGCCGGAAGCTCCTCGAGTACATCCTGTGCCGTCTCCACCAGCTTGGCGCCCTGCTTGAGCAAGGCATGGCAGCCTCGCGACTGCGGCGAATGGATGGAGCCGGGAATCGCGAACACTTCCTTGCCTTGCTCCACCGCCTGGCGCGCCGTGATGAGCGAGCCGGACTGCAACGCGGCCTCCACCACCACCGTGCCCTGGGCCAGCGCCGCGATGATGCGGTTGCGCTTGGGGAAGTTGGCCGCCAGCGGCGGCGTGCCGATCGCATACTCGCTGACCACCAGCCCGCGCTCGGCGATCCGATGCGCCAGCGCCAGGTTCTGCTTCGGGTAGACGCGGTCCAGGCCGGTGCCGACCACGGCGATCGTGGCGACCGCGCCCTCGATGGCGCCGGCCAGTGCGCCTTCATGGGCTGCTGCATCGATGCCCATGGCCAAGCCCGAAACCACGGTCCAGCCCGCGCGCGAGAAGGCCGCGGCAAACTGGCGCGCGTTCTCCGTGCCCTGCGCCGTCGGATTGCGGCTGCCGACCATCGCGATGCCGGCGGGCCAGGGCTGCGCCAACGGCCCCATGACGTAAAGTAGCAGCGGCGGATCGGCCATCTGCAGCAGGGCCGCCGGATAGCGGGCGTCGGCCAGCGAAAGCACATGGCGTGGCTGCCGGGCCTCAGCCGCCGTCAGCCATTGCCAGGTGGCCTCGATCAAATCCGCCAGTTCGGCGGCGGGCAATCGCAGGGCCTCGGCTTGCGCCGCTGACAGGACCTGCTCAAGCGCGGCCCGGTCCTGCCGGAAGATGGATTCGGGCAGCCCGAAAGCGGCCAGCAGCTTGCGCGCGCTGCTGTTGCCGACGCCCGGTGTGAGCGCGAGGCGCAGCCAGCCGGCCAGCTCCTCGCGTTCCACAGCGCCTACTTGGGATTGGAGACGCGGTCGCCAACCTGGACCGTGTCGGTGATCTCGAGGATCAGCGCGTACGACAGCCGCTCGAACGGACGGAACACCATCAGCAGGCCATTGCGCTCGTCGGGCAGTTGCATCTGCGCATGCTCGCCGGGTTGGGTGCGGTCGACGCTGGCCTGGCCGGTCTTCAGGATGGCCATCACGGTGCCGTTGTCGACGCCGTCGGCGGTGCCCTTGTCGATCACCACGACCTGGTTCTGCCCGGCGATCGAAACCGCTTCGCCGTAGACCGACACGATGGTGCCGGTCAACGCGGCTGCGGGCGCATGCGGCGCGTAGCTGGTGAACTGGCGCGGCGGCTCCGGCAGCAGGCGATCGCCGACGCGGATTTCCTCCTTGGCGGCGACGATGTCGAGGGTGGCGGGAATCACGGTGTCCTGGTTGCCGCCGAACCACTTGAACCAGCCGCCGTTGGCCGGCGCCGGCTGCACGCTTTCGCCGCGCACCAGCGAGGCCTTGCCCACGTACTGCGCTTCCCAGCCCAGCACCTGCTGGGTGGCCGGGTGCTTCAGCGGCGTGGCGTTGCGGAAGATCCGGTAGGGATCGTTGCGGCCCGCGGCAGCCGGCAGCAGCGGCGTGGCCACCGGGCCGCGTGCGTACGCGCGGTCGCCGCGCGTGATCAGCACCCGGTTTTCCGGCACGGCGACGATGCGCGGGGCCTGATCCAGCAGGCCTTCGTCCACGATCAGCGGCTCGGTGAGGAACGGCTCGATCAGATGCGCCTTCAGTGTCGGCACCGACAGGTCACCCACGGCCTCGACACGCGTGCGCGGCGACAGGCGCAGGGTGCCGGGGTCGCCGCTGGGCTGGCCGGCGACCCGCAGGCGCGCCCTGCCGTCGACCTTTTCCAGCACCAGCAACTGGCCCGGGTAGATCAGGTGCGGATTGCGCACCTCCTGCATGTTCATGCCCCACAGTTCCGGCCAGCGCCAGGGACTCTTGAGGAACATGCCCGAGATGCCCCAGAGGGTGTCGCCGCGTTTGACCGTGTGCTGGTCGGGTGCATCCGGCGCGAGTTCGGACAGGGGCACCCCGGCCTGAGCGACCTGTTCGGCCGTGCTGCGCTGCTGCGCGGTTACGGGAAAGTTCTGGGCCTGCGCGGTGCCGCCCAGCAAAACGGCGGCCACCGCCGCAGCGATGGTCCATGCCGTCGCACCGTGGCGAGGGCGCTTGCCAAGGTCTGAGTCCGTGATCTTCTGGCTGTGTTCTTGCATTGGCGGGCTACGAGCGCCGGCGTGGGCGCCAGGCAGTCGAAAGTCTTGACAAAGTACTGTCGATTCTGCGCTCAAGCCCTTGATTTCGGCAACGTTTATGCCACCTGCAATCTGCGGCCAAACCCAAAAGTAGCGAAAATAGCGACACCTTCGTCTGGTCTGTCATGTCCCTGCTTCCCATCCTCCAGTACCCCGATCCCCGTCTGCACACCGTTGCCAAGCCCGTGCAAGCGGTGGATGCCCGCATCCAGCAGCTGATTGGGGACATGCTGGAAACCATGCACGACGCCAAAGGCATTGGTCTGGCGGCCACCCAGGTCGACGTGCACGAACGACTGATCGTGATCGACATTTCCGAGGACCACAAGCAGCCGCTGGTCCTGATCAATCCGCGCATCGTCTGGGCCGCCGAGGAAAAGCAGGTCAACGAGGAAGGATGCCTGTCGGTGCCCGGCATCTACGACGGTGTCGAGCGATCGACCGCCGTCCGGGTCGAAGCGCTGGACGGCGAGGGCAAGCCGCGCACGATCGAGGCCGAAGGCATCCTGGCCGTGTGCATCCAGCACGAGATGGATCACTTGCTGGGCAAGGTGTTCGTCGAATACCTGTCGCCGCTCAAGCGCAACCGCATCAAGACCAAGATGCTCAAGGCGCGCCGGGATACCGTGCGCGCCTGAGGGTCCGAGGGTCCCACGCCATCGTTCGCCCCAAAAGGAGGTCACCATGCGCTCATCGCTGAACCTGCTTTGCGCCACATCGGCCATCTGGCTTTCGGCCTGTGCCGCGCCGTATGGCTTCGCACCCGGCACCTCGCGCGACGCGGTGCTGCAGCAGGCGGGGGCGCCCACGCGCGTGGTGCGCACGCCCCAGGGCGAACGGCTGCAGTACTCCTACCAACCTTTGGGTTACCAGGCCTGGATGGTGGACGTGGATTCGGCCGGCCGCGTGATCGACAGCTACCAGGCGCTGACCGAGCAAAATTTCAACCGCATCCAGCCGGGCTGGACGGGCCAGGACGTGGAACGCGAATTCGGCCCACCCGCCCAGGTGGACCGGGTCGGCAGCTGGCGCGGGCCGGTGTGGACCTACCGCTGGCGTGATGCGGCCAACAGCCGCATGTTCTACTGGGTGTATTTCGACGAGGGGGGCGTGGTCGGGCGCGCGCACCCCGGCATGGACATGATCGGCGGCCCCAACGACAGAAAGTAGGGTTCCGTCTTCAACGATTTGCGCATCATCTTCGCCGGCACGCCCGAATTCGCCCGGGTGGCGCTGGAGCGCCTGCATGCCGCCGGCTTCGCCATACCCCTCGTGCTGACCCAGCCGGACCGGCCGTCCGGCCGCGGCATGAAGCTGCACCCGTCGCCGGTGAAGGCGTTCGCGCTGGACCACGGGATCGCCGTGGCGCAGCCGCGCAGCCTGCGCCTTGGCGGCCGGTACCCCGAGGACGCCCAGGCCGCCAAGGCGGCCATCGACGCGGCCCGCGCCGACGCCATGGTGGTCGCCGCCTATGGCCTGATCCTGCCGCAGTGGGTGCTCGATGCACCGCGGCTGGGGTGCCTGAACATCCATGCCTCGCTGCTGCCACGCTGGCGCGGCGCCGCCCCCATTCATCGGGCCATCGAGGCCGGCGACCGGCAGACAGGCGTCACCATCATGCAGATGGACGCGGGCCTGGACACCGGCGACATGCTGCTGGATGAGCGGGTGGACATCGCCGAGGCGGACACCACCGGCACGCTGCATGACCGGTTGGCCGACCTGGGTGGACGCCTGATCGTCGAGGCCCTGCAGCAGGCCGTCCGCGGCGGACTGCAGGCCACGCGCCAGCCGCAGGAAGGCGTCAACTACGCGCACAAGATCGAGAAGGCCGAGGCGGCCGTCGACTGGACGCAGCCGGCCGAGGTGATCGCCCGGCGCGTGCGCGCCTTCAATCCGGCGCCCGGTGCGTTCGCCACCCTGCAGGGCGAGACGGTCAAGCTGTGGTCAGCGCAGCCGCAGGGCGCCGACAGCAGCGACGCCAGCCCCGGCACCATCGTCGCGGCCAGCCCGGCGGGCATCACGGTGCGTTGCGGCCAGGGCCTGCTGTGCGTCACCGAACTGCAGCGCGCTGGCGGCAAGCGCCTGGCCGCGGCCGATTTCCTGCGCGGCTTCGAGATTCAGCCCGGCATGTGTTTCGACGGGCGAGCCTGAATGTTCTTTCTGCGTGCCAACTACACCCATCCCGCGTTCCGCGAAGCCGCGCGGGCGATGGCGCCCGTGGCCACCGGCATCTCGGCCTGGGGCCTGATGACCGGCGTGGCCATGGTCAAGTCGGGCATGAGCGTGGTGGAAGCACTGGCCATGACCTTCCTGGTGTACGCAGGCAGCTCCCAGCTCGCGGCCATTCCGCTGATCATGGCCGGCGCGCCATTCTGGGTGATCCTGGCCACCGGGTTCTGCGTGAACCTGCGCTTCGTGGTCTTCAGCCTGCACCTGCGGCCCTACCTGATGCACCAGCCGCGCTGGCGGCGCCTGGTCAACGGATTCCTCACCGCCGACATGAGCTACGCGATGTTCACGCGGCGCTTTCCCCAGCCCGGACGCAGCGAGGAGGAGCGGCGCGAGCAGGAAGCCTATCTGTCGGGCAACTACTTCGTGACCTGGTTCAGCTGGGTGGCCATGAGCGTGGCCGGCATCGTGCTGGGCAACCTGATACCGACATCCTGGGGACTGGGCTTTGCGGGCGTGCTGTGCCTGGTGGCCCTGCTGTGTTCGCTGGCCAACACCCCGCTGCGCCAGCTGTCGGTGGTGGTTGCGGGCGCCGCCGCGGTGGCGGCGTATGCGCTGCCGCTGAAACTGAACATCGTGGTGGCCATCGTGGTGGCGGTGGCCGTGAGCTTCTGGCTCGAGAAGAGGGCGCCC
>Ga0207853_1000087_pt1 | contig 21388 bp, 23 predicted proteins | sample LuqExpMetagenom6_FD_187764 | JGI IMG/M metagenome (GOLD analysis project Ga0207853, IMG submission 187764) | Tropical forest soil microbial communities from Luquillo Experimental Forest, Puerto Rico - Sample 6 (SPAdes) | ecosystem: Environmental > Terrestrial > Soil > Tropical forest ...
CCGAGCTGTCTGGAGGGGCTGCGGCTCTGGCTGAACTCTACGCCCGGCAAGCCGACTCCAACCGGCGTGCCGGGCTCCTCTGCGAGCGGGACTACGACTCCTTGAAAGGCACGCCATGACACCGCTTTTCGTGTTCGCCCTCGTGCTGCTCGCTGGTGGGGCCGCTGTCGGATCGGAGTTCGGGCACCCGCTGCTAGGGGCGCTGGTGGGCGCCGGGCTGATCGGGGCCTTCGTCTGGAAGGCTGTCAAATGAAGATCCTGCTGTTCGCCCTGGCGCTCATGTGCGCTCCAGCACTGGCGGGCGAGATGGTCCTGCGCTCCAATGGCGTCGAGATCCATTTGGCCGACTCTCCCTGTGTGCACGCCGGCACGCTCGGCCTGATGAAACCCGAGTGGCGGCCGAAGTTCCGCAAGGCCTGGGCCATGCTCAACGGCAAGCACTTCTATGCCTGCTGGTTGCCTGAGCCTGAATCCCGCAAGGTGATCCTGCTGTTCGAGGACGGCGACATCGTGCAGGTCGATGCCTCGCAGTTCAAGTACAGCCCGGGGGTTTGACCATGACGTCACCGCCACTCGTGGAAGTCACCTGGGAAGACGCATGCTGCCTGGATCCGAATCAGCGCTGGGTCGATCACGACAAGCACACCTATGTCCCACTCATCGTCAAGTCGGTGGGCTACCTGCTCTACGACGGCAAAGAGGGTGTCATCATCGCCGCCGCCTGGTCACCTGACTGCACCGGGCCGCGCGACCAGATCCCCCGAGGCATGGTGCGCCAAGTGCGCAAGCTCAAGGCCTGACCATGGCTGCTCCCAAAGTCTCCGAGCCTGAGTTCATCCGAATGTGGGGCGAGTGCGGCGGCAGCGCTGCCAAGGTCGCCCAGGCCATCGGCGTGGCCGAGCGCAATGTGCATGAGCGGCGGCGGGCCATCGAAGCGCGCACCGGCATCACCTTGCCGACCGGGCATGCGCCTTTGCCAGTTGCCCCCGATGTGGAGCGGCTGAAAGACCAGATCCGCGAACTGCAGGCGCGGCTCGCCACGTCCGAGAAGGCCTCGCTCTCCGACGAGTACGTCAAGCGCAAGATCCTGCAGCTTCTGGAAATCTCGGCCGAGCCGCCGCGCTGGCTCACACCCACCCGGGTGCCGCGTGGCGGCCAGCTGGTCCCCACGCTGATGCTGTCCGACCTGCACTGGGGCGAGGTGGTCTATGCGCGCCAGGTTAACGGCGTGAACGAGTACAACATCGCCATCGCCCAGCGCCGGTTCCGTACCGCGATCGAGCGGACGGTGGACCTGTGCAAGCTGCACATGGTCGATCCGCACTACCCGGGCATCGTGCTGGCGCTGGGCGGCGACATGCTCTCGGGCGACATTCACGAGGAGCTGAGCGAGTCCAACGAGCTGCCGGTGATGCCGGCGCTGCTGGACCTGATGGGGTGCCTGATGTGGGCCATCGGCCGGCTCGCCGACGAGTTCGGCAAGGTGTTCATCCCCTGCGTGACCGGCAACCACGGTCGCAACACCAAGAAGCCGCGGGCCAAGGGCCGCAACTACTCGAACTTCGACTGGCTGCTGTACCAGTTCCTGGCCAAGCACTTCGAGCAGGACCGGCGAGTGCAGTTCCTGATCCCGGATGGAACGGACGCGCACTGGACCGTGTTCGGGCACCGCTACTGCATGACGCACGGGGACCAGTTCCGCGGCGGTGACGGCATGATCGGCGCGCTCGGCCCGATCATCCGCGGCGACCACAAGAAGCGCAGCCGCAACGGTCAGATCGACATGGGCTACGACACGCTGCTCATGGGTCACTGGCACCAACTGATCCAGCTGCAGCGCGTGATCGTGAACGGCTCGCTCAAGGGCTACGACGAGTACGCCGCGGCCAACAACTTCGGATTCGAGCAGCCGCAGCAGGCCTTGTGGCTAACCCACGCCGAGCGCGGCATCACGTTTTCCATGCCGGTGCACGTGGACGAACGAAAGAAGCCGCAGTGCGCCAAGTGGCTGGAGTTCGCCGCGTGAGTGCCTGGCTCATCGCGCTGTGCGGCGTGATCTATGCCGGCGTGGCGATCGACCAAGGCATCAAGGGCAACTGGCCCATGTGCATCACGTACACCGGCTATGCATTCAGCAACATCGGGCTGTACGTGCTGGCCCGCTGACCATATGACACAAGTCGATCCACTCTCCGACGATCACCAGGCGCTGACGTTTCACCAGCTGCCGCCGGAATTGAATCACACGAACCCCAAGGACGCGATCGGCTCGCGCAAGCTGGCCTTCTCCGTTCTGCCCTGGCGTGTGCTGTGCGGGGTCGCGCTGGCGATGCTCGAGGGTGCGGCCAAGTACGGACGGCACAACTACCGGGCCGCTGGCGTGCGCGCCTCGGTCTACTTCGACGCTGTGATCGGCCGGCACCTGACCTCCTGGTGGGAGGGCGAGGACATCGACCCGGATTCGGGCCTTTCCCACATCGACAAGGCCATTGCCGGCCTCATGGTGATGCGCGATTCGATGCTGCAGGGAAACTTCGTGGATGACCGACCGCCGCGGGGCAACGTGGACATGGCGGCTTTCAATGCCCAGGCCGCGGCCATGCTCGATCGCCACGCCGGCAAGAACCCCAGGCACTACACCATCGCCGACTGATCCGCAGTTGTCTCCTGGTCCCGGCTCTTTGCCGGGTTCGCCCCCTCGGCCTTCGGGCTGAGGGGGTTTCTCATTTTCAGCATTCATGGCACATTGCTGAGCATGACAAGCGGTGATCCAACGCAACTGCAGGCCCTTCAGGCGAAGGCGGAAGAGGTTCGAGCGGAGCTAGCAGCTCGTGCAGGTGCAGGCTCAGAACTGTCCCGCGAGGACGTCTTGCGCATTTCGGACGAACTCACGACGTGCATTGACGGCCTGCAGGAGTGGGCGGCAGCAAGAATCGCCGAGAAGGTTGTTGACAAGGCTCGGTCGGCGACCTGATGGCCGCTGGCCGGTGCAATTTCGGTGTAATTCGGTGCAAGTCAGTGCCCTGTTTTGCCGTTCAGCTTGTCCGCTTCCCCTCTGAAGCGCACAGCGCTATTGGCGTTCAACAGCCTTCACACGGCAGGGGTCACATGTTCGATCCATGTATCACCCACCAAATTCCGAGGCCCTCGCAAGTCAGTGATTTGCGAGGGCTTTGTCTTTGGTGCTGTCCGACGCCGCCGACTGGCCGATGCATCTCTGCGGCCAGTGGCTGTCGTCAGCGAGGCGTCCACTCGGACTGCCCCAGCGCGGGATACTCCTAGTCGATCAGTTCACCACCTTCGTAAAACGGAAACGGCCCTGCGAATCGGCCCACCGCGATCTGATGGCTGATCAGTCCCTCGAGGGGGTCCCAGACATGGATCTTGATGGCGCCCGGTTCCAGATTCCAGGCCGAGGCCGCCTGCTCCTGCAGGTCCAGCACTACCTGGTGCGCTGGCGAGGGACAGCTTGACGCGATCGTCCCGCCGAAGCGCACGTCAATGGGCCGGTGCATGTGGCCGCAGATCACGCGTTCGACGTTAGGGTGACAGCGCAGCAGCGCTTCAAGTTCGCTCCCGCCCTCATGCAGGCCGATCCGGTCCATGTGTCCAATGAGCGTGCGAAACGGCGGATGGTGCATCGCCAGCAGCACGGGGGCATCGCGGGCGGTTTCGAGCACCTGCGCCAGCCAGTCCAGCCGCTCGGCGCACAGGCTGCCGTGCGACTGGCCACGCACCGTCGTGTCCAGCGCGATGAGTGTCAGGTGGCCGATGCGCTGTGCGTATCGGATGTCTCCTGATGCGCCGAGATGCGCATGTGAAGGGAAAGCCGCGCGCAGCGCATCGGGTTCGTCGTGATTGCCCGTCAGCAGCCATACCGGGCAGGCCAGCGGCGCCAGCAGTTCGCGCAGGTGCGCGTATTCGGCCGGTCGGCCGAAGTCAGTTAGGTCACCGGTGATCACGACCGCATCCGGGGCCTGCGGCAGCGTTTGCACTGTCGCCACAGCCTCGCGCAGATAGGGCGCAGTGTCCAGTCTGCCGTAGGCGAGCCGGCCGGGCTCGCGAATGTGCAGGTCGGTGAGTTGAACAATGCTGGTTCGCATGGTGCGTCTCAGAAATGCAGTAGGGCTTCAGGCGCCGCGCGCACCCGCACGGGCGCGCCGGTATGCAGCGCGCAGTCGCGGTGGGCGTCGACCTGCAGCAGCAACTCGTTGTGCGTGCGCACGCGTAGCTCGACTCGGTCACCGAGGAACGCGCGCTGCGCCACCACGCCGTGCGCGCTGTCGCCGCCGGCCTCGTCGACCATGATGTCTTCGGGTCGCAGCAGGACCTCGTCGCCTGCGCGAGCGCTGGAAGGCACCGTGAGCCAGCCGCCCCCGAGCTCGATGCCGGGCTGGCCATCGGGCCGCACAACCACAGTCAGGCGATTCACTCGGCCGAGGAAGCCGGCGACGAAGCCGTGGCTGGGCCGGCGGTACAACTCCTCCGGCGTGCCGATCTGAACGATACGACCCGCTTCCATCAGGGCCAGGCGGTCCGCTACGGTCATGGCCTCACGCTGGTCGTGCGTCACGTGCAGTGCCGTGACGTGCAGGCGCCGCAGCAGCTCGGCCAGCTCCGATTGCAGCGCCTCCTTGAGCTTCGCGTCAAGCGCAGTGAGTGGCTCATCGAGCAGCAGCACCCGCGGGCGCACAGCCAGTGCGCGCGCCAGCGCGACTCGTTGGCGCTGGCCGCCGGAAAGCTCGGCCGGGCGGCGGCGCTCGAGGCCATTCAGGCGCACCAGGTCGATCATCTCGCCAACCGTGGTGCGCAGTTGGGCTGGATCGGCCGCGCGCACCCTCAGGCCATAGCCGATGTTGTCGGCCACAGTCATCTGCGGGAACAGCGCATAGTGCTGGAACACCATGCCGATGCCGCGGCGTTCCACTGGAACGCTGGTGACGTCCTGGCTGTCAAAAAGGATCGCGCCGCCGGCATCGGGCACTTCCAGTCCGGCGACCAGGCGCAACAGGGTGGTCTTGCCGCAGCCGGAAGGGCCAAGCAGCGCGAGCACCTCGCCCGGCTCGATGCTGAGCGTGCTGGGCTGAAGGGCGACGGTGCCGTCTCGATAGGTCTTGGCGCATTGCTGCACCCGGACCGAAGTGGGATTAATGACCATGCTTTTGTTCGACGGCACGTGCCGCGAGCTGCAGCACCCAGATAAGCGGCAACACGACCGCGAAGAAGACGAGGGTGTAGGCCGATCCGATCTCAAGCCGCATCGACGCGTAGCTGTCGGCCAGGCCCACCGGCAAGGTGCGCGTGAGCGGTGTATGGAGCATCCAGGTCAGGTTGAACTCGCCAACCGACAGTGTGAACACCATGAGCGCGGCGCTCACGATCGCGGGGAACACCGCCGGCACGAGCACGCCGACAAAGCGCTGTGCGAAACCCGCGCCCAGCGTCGCGGCGGCTTCTTCCAGCTCCAGCAGTTCGGGTCGGCGCAACGCTGCCGCGACGGTGCGGACCATGAAGGGCAGGGTGAAGACCACGTGCCCGACCAGCACGAATGCGAAGCTCTGGCGGAAGTCGGCCCAGCTGCCGTAGGCGAGGATCAGTGCCAGCGCCGTGGCCAGCCCCGGCACTGCGACCGGCAGCGTGATCGCTTCTTCGACCCATGCCGTCCAGCGGCTGCGTGAGCGGGCCAGCGGATAGGCGAGCGGCACGCCGAGCAGCGCGGTGATGACCACCGTGGCAGCGGCAATGACGACCGAGGCCAGCACCGTGCCGCCGTACTGCGTCCACACTTCGTGGAGCCAGCGCAGCGTGATGCCGCCTCGCCAGCCGGCTGCGTAGTTGTTCATGAGGCCGGCTGAAACCGAGAGCGCCATCGGTGCCAGGATGAACAGCGTGACCGCCGCCGTGGTCGCGGCCAGTCCCCAGGGGCGACGCGCAGTGCTGCTCATGCCTGGCCCATGCCGAGTCCTCCGAAGCGGCGCGCCGCGGCGAGCGCCGCCCACGTCGTGACCCCGAGTGTGATCGAGAGCGATGCCGCCAGCGCGAAGTTCGCGTAGTTGGTGAACTCGTTGTAGATCGTGATCGGCAGAACTTCCCACTTGCTCGCCAAGGTGAAGGCAGTGCCAAACGCGCCCATGCAGGTGGCGAACACGATGGCTGCGCAGGCCAGCGTGGTCGGCGCGAGCTGCGGCATCCACACGTCGCGCGCGATGCGCCAGCGCGAGGCGCCGAGGCTGCGCGCAGCTTCTTCCAGCGCAGGGTCGATCGCGCGCGCCGCTGCGGCGTAGGCGCCGATGGCGCGCGGCAGCGAAAAGTACAGGTAGGCGAGGAACAGCCCGAGCAGCCCGTAGGCGAAGGGCCAGCGTTCCAGTCCGGCCGCTTCGGCGAGGTTCGGAATCAGGCCCTGGCGGCCGGCCAGCAGGATGAAGAAGAAGCCGATGATCACGCCCGGAAACGACAGCGGCAGCGTGAGCACACCCAGCAGCAACCGGCTGGCGGCCATGCGCGACCGGCCCAGGTGCAGGCCGACCGCGGCGCCGAGCAGCAGCGTGGCCAGCGTCACTGCCACCGACAGGCCGGCCGTTTGCAGCAGGCTGCGCAGATAGCGCGGCTCGGTCAGGACGGCGAAGTACGTTTGCCAACCCTGCTCGGCGGGCAGCGCGAGCAGCCGTGCCACCGGCAGCAACCAGAACGCGGCGAAGAAGGCGACGGCCGGCACCGCGCAGGCCCAGGCCAGCGAGCGGCGCCCTCGCGCGATGCGGCGGGCGGCGGATGCGGGCGCGAAGGCCGGCATCCGCTTACTGCGCTTCCTTCAGGTAGCGCTCGGAGAAGCCTTTCTGCACCAGCGCCATCTTGGCGTAGTCGATGGTCTTGGCGCGCGCGTACTCGCTGGCCGGCAGGAAGCGCGACTGCACGTCCTTGGGCATGGCGGCGGCGCGTACCGGGCGCAGGTAGGCATTGGCCCAGATCGCCTGGCCTTCGTCGGATAGCACGAAGTCAAGCGCCTTCTTCGCGTCTTGCGCGTGCGGCGCCTTGTTCACCAGGCTCATCACGTACGGCACCACCAGCGTGCCTTCAGCCGGAATGACGAACTCCACGTTGGCCTTGTCCTTGTACTTGGCGCGATAGGCGTTGAAGTCGTAGTCCAGCAGGATCGCAATCTCGCCCGACAGCACGCGTGCGTACGAGGTCTGCTTCGGTACGATGGGCTCGTTGCGGTTGAGGGCCTTGAAGTAGGCGATGGCGGGGTCGAAGTTGTCCAGCGTGCCGCCGCGCGCCTGGTTGATGGCCACCGCGCCGACGTAGCCGACGAACGCCGAGGCCGGGTCCAGGTATCCCACCAGACCCTTGTAGTCGGGCTTGAGCAGGTCGGCCCAGGAGCGCGGAATCGGCTTGCCCTTGAGCGCATCGACGTTGACCATGAATCCCAGCGTGCCGGAGTGGATGGTGAACCAGTAGCCGTCCGGGTCCTTTAGGCCGACCGGGATGTCGTTCCATGCGGCGGGCTTGTAGGGCGCGACGACGCCGTCCTTGTGTGCCTGGATGCCGAAGGTCACGCCCAGGTAGGTCATGTCGGCCACCGGGCTGGCTTTCTCGGCGACCAGCTGAGCCAGCGACTGGCCGGAGTTCTTGTTATCCGGCGGCACCACCACGCCCGTGCGCTCCTTGATCGCGCGCAGCTGCGTGCCCCAGTCGGCCCATTCGGGCGGGCAGTTGTAGCAGATCGCCGTCTGCGCGACGGCGGCACCTGCCGCGAACGCGAGGCCGGCGAGCGACGCCCGCACGAGGTTCAGGTATGTGCGCATGTTCTTCCTTGGCTGTGTTGTCTTGTATGGAGACCGAGGCACGCGCCCAGTCGCCAGCCGAAAGCCAGGAGTGTTGTCGCGCAAGCATGAAACGATCGTGACAGGTGCGTCACGGGCGCCGCGGTGTCAATCCATCGGCCCATCGTGCGCAGCGCAGCGCCAGCCACTGGGGCGCATCGAGCGCCAGTTCATGCCCGGCATGCTGGTGAATGGCCAGCGGAAGCTGCCAGCGCTTGGCCAGCCGCAGTGAGCATTCGGGCGAGACCAGGCGGTCGCCGGCGGACACGAGCACCAGCATGGGAACGGACGGGGCAGCTTCTGACACGCGAAACCGTGACGCCGAAGCGAGCTGGCGCAATGCGTTAACGGGCCGCGTGTGCGCTGCCATCGCCAGGTTGGCCCATTCGTCGGCTGCCGGATGCGGCGTGGCCTGATTGCTGCACACCGACAGCACCAGGTGTTCGCGCCGTGCGCCCGGCGTCCCGGGCCAGGCGGCGCGCGCCAGCGCAGGCCATGCGCGCAAGCGCAGACGCTCCCACGGCCACCCCAGGTTGCGGGCGCTCCCATTGACGGCCACCAGGGAAAGCACTTCGTCCGGGTGCACCTGCGCCCACGCGATGGCGACCATGCTGCCCAGCGACAGCCCCAGCAGGTGGAAGGGTCCGCTCTCACGGCGCGCAAGCAGTTGCGATCGGTACGCTTGCACCATGGCCGCGACGTTCGCCGGACTGCGCTGCGCATGCAGTGCCCCGTTGCCAGGCAAGTCCAGCGCAATCACACGCGCATCGCCACCGTGTGCGATTTCCAGTGCGGACACGAAGCTGCCCCAATGGCGGCTGTCACGCGCCAGGCCGCGTAGCAGGACCCAGGTCGTCGTCATGCGAGATACCAGCGCTGCAGTGCGGCCCGATGGTGGCTTGCCACTGCCGCGGCATCGTGCGGCAACCACTGTTCGGCCGCCATGGTGGCGCGCATCAGGAAGTCCAGCAAGGGCAGGTGGCGGCGCAGCACGCGCGACTCGCGGTGCGCGATCAGCGGATTGAAGACGCCGTGCAGCGAAAACAGCTGCCGCGGATTCTTCTTGACCCACAGCCACGACCCCATCTCGAGCGTCAGCGGCAGGAACACATGGCCCGGCGGCGCTGCCAGGCTGAGGTAATCCCAGAGATCGCCGTGCGCCATGTATTGGCGGTTCTGGGGCTCGACGACATAGTCATGGTGTGCGTTGTTCCGCTCGAAGATTTCGTGCAGCGCATGCATCTGGGCGGCATGCGTGAAAGGCGCGCGGCGCCCGGCAAACGGAAACCAGAGCCGGTCGCGCTGGCCGAAGCCCGAATGACAGTCGAGCGCGATGCTGAATGAGCGCGGAGTCAGTTCGGCCTGCACGGTATCGCAAAGGGCCTGGCTTTCGGATTGCATTGGCTCCCCCGCGCGACCGCGGTACCAGGGCAGCCCCGAGCCCAGCCGGTGTCCTCCCACTAGGAAGGGCGTGGGCTCGCTCGCGTCCACGGGTGCGTTGCGCATCAGGTCGACACCGCGCGGGTTGGCGCGCGTGCCGCGCACGAGGCCGCCGGGGTTGACCAGTGGCATGAACACCAGGCGCAAGCGTTCCAGCTGCAAGTGCAAGGTGGAATCCCAAGACAGCCGAGATACAAGGCCTTGCAGGAAGGCCAGCACGACCCGCGTGCCGATCCGCTCCAGGCCGTGCACGCCCCCGAACACTCCGAGCGCCGGAACCTTGGGTGAAGGGTTGCCGAGCGTGATGGTGTAGACGGGCAGGGCCGGTGTGCCGGCGACTTCGGCACTGCGTGCTTCCCGCACCTCGATGTGTTCGCGCGCCGAAGAAAGGATCTCCCGCAGCAGGCTGAGCTCGGCGACATCCTGCTCTTGCGGGGCGTCGCTCAGCGCACCCTCCAGGATCGCAGCCGCCATCGTTGCAGCGCGAGCAACTCCGATATCCCCGCGAGCAAGGCATAGATCACGTGCAGCGCGCAGCCCAAGGCGTACCTCATGGGCGCGATGTTCAACAGCTTGTGTTGCAGGATTGTGAAACGACCACCCGGCAGGGCTTGCGCAAGGGAGCGATACACGGTGGCTACACAGAGCGCATCGCCTGACGTCGCGCAGTTACCCAAGGTATCCAGAGTCCGTATGCGGCGACCGGTTGCCGTCGCCGCGAGGAGCGAGCATGGACCCTCTGTTCTCATCCCTGCGCAGCACTGTCCTTGGTCATGGACTCCAGATCGCGCATCCCGCGCGAGATGGGGATTGCCACGCCGCCTGTGCGGGGCAGTGGCAGACGCGGCGTGGCGAGGCTGTCCTGATTCGTCCGCTGCAGGCGGCGGACTATTCGCGGCTGCGAAACTTTGTGCAAGCACTGTCCGCCGAAACCCGATACAAGCGCTATCTATCGCCGCGCACCCCAGGTGACGAGGAGATAGGCCGCTGGGCCACCATCGACCCGGCGCATGAATATTCGCTCGTGGCCGTCAGCCCGGAGGGCGCGGGCAAACTTCTGGGCGAAGCCCGCTATGTCATCGAAGCGGCCGGGGAAGCCGAGCTTGCCATCGCGATCGAAGATGGTTGCCAGGGCCAAGGACTGGGACGCGAACTCCTGACGCGCCTCATCGACGCTGCCCGCTGCCATGGACTTCTGCGCCTGACGGGGATCGCGCTTTCCACGAACCGGGCGATCCTCGGCCTGGCGCAGAAGTTTGGGTTCCGCTTGTCCAGGACGCCGGCTGCGGGCTGGCAAACGACGCTGAGCCTGGATCTGAAACCCTGATGATCTTGTTGCTGGTCGTCGGCGGAACACATGTCCGAATCAGGCCAGACAGCAGGCGCTGCCGGCGGTACCTTCAATGCCATGGCCTCCACGAATTCCCTGGCGCGCACCGTTGTCGTCGCGAACGAGAACCAGGTTGCCCGTCGCCTTGCCGGCTACCACTGGCGTGAAGTCGAAGCGGAGCTGGACCGCGAAGGCGTCGCCGTTCTGCAAGACCTGCTCACTACGGCAGACTGTCGTGCGCTGGCGTCGCTTTACCACGATGACGGCGAGGGCATCTTCCGCAGCCGGGTGGTGATGTCGCGCCACGGGTTCGGAAAGGGGGAGTACAAGTATTTCGACTATCCCTTGCCGGACCTTATCTCGCAACTGCGCGGTGCGCTCTATGCCCGCCTGGCGCCCACGGCGAACCGATGGAACGAAGCGCTCGGCCTGGAGGTGCGATATCCCTCCTCGCACGCGGAGTACCTGGAGCGCTGCCACGCCGGCGGCCAGACCCGCGCCACGCCGCTGCTGCTGCGTTATGGCCCGGGCGACTACAACTGCCTGCATCAGGATCTCTACGGGGAGCACGTCTTCCCGCTGCAGGCGGTGATACTGCTTTCACAGCCAGGGCGAGACTTCGAGGGCGGAGAGCTGGTGTTGACAGAGCAACGACCGCGCATGCAATCCCGGCCACTGGTCGTGGCACTGGGTCAAGGTGATGCGGCCATCTTTGCAGTGCGCCATCGCCCCGTGCAGGGCGCGCGTGGCTTCTATCGTGTGAACATGCGCCACGGCGTGAGCCGCATCCGTCTCGGCAATCGCAGCACGGCCGGATTGATCTTCCACGACTCAGCGTGAGTGCCGCTCCGGCATTCGCGATCTACGGCCGGCGTGAATGCCTGGGCTCCAGCGTGACCAACTCCTGCCGCGGCGGCTCCGTGGGTCGACGCTGCAGACTCGCGGCGGCGAAACGACTGTGCCAACCGAAAGTGCTCACCTGCAGTTCGCCGGATGGCAGACGTGCCAGACGCAAGCGCGCACCGCCTTCCAGTCGGCGCCGCAGCAACCAGCTCGCGTCGGGACCGGGATGAAGTGCGCCAGGGCCGAATTGGACCTCGAGTGCGCCCGCCACGGCGCAGATTTCACCCAGTCCTTCCGCCCACAGCCCGGCAGGGGTTTTGTTGAATTGGAAGTGCAGCGTTTCCTCGCGCTGCGAGAGCGTCAGGCGCAACGGTCGGCCGTCGTCCATCCCGGTCTCGATCCAGTCAAGCGGAAATGCGACGTCTTGTGCGATCCGGCGCAATCCGTCGATGTCCCCGGCGCAGTCGGCGTGGGCCGCACCAATGGTGAACGCGAATATGCAGAGAAGAAGTTGCCGAATTGCCGGCCGAGGAAATGCGAAATTGTCAGGTGCCACTGCCGTGAGCGTTCCATGACCGGATGACATCCATGTGTCATTCTTGACCCGCCTTCTTTCGGCCGTCCGCGGAGGCGCGGGGCGCTGTCATGGAACCGTCGCGGCAACAATGTGTAATCGCGGCGAGGAGGTTCCCTCGTCGTGTTGCTGGAAAAGACAGAGAAGGCCCGCGCCGAACTGCGACCTGGTGTGCGAACGCTCGGACAGCGCGAACGCACCGTGCTGCTGCTCGCCGATGGCACCCGCACCGCCGCCGACCTCGCGTCATTCTTCGATGGCGAAGCGCCCCGTATCGCTGCCCGGCTGATCACGGACGGTTACCTCATGGAGCAGCCGGCCTCGGGGCCGTTGCCAAGAGTGACCCAGCAGGCGAATCCGGCGGTCGTGGCCGCCGCGCAGCCGGCGCCCAGAGCGCCAGCGGCCTCCGCAGGCTCGCCCGCGCCGCGCGTGAACGCCGATTCGTTCGAGGGGAAGCGCTCGCTGGCGACCACGCGCATGTTCCTGTTCGACCTGTGCGAACGCATGTTCGCGCGGCGCGATCCGGCGTTGGCCTCGGCGTTCCGGGAGGCGCTGCGGCAGGCCGGGGACCGTGACTCGATGCTCGCTGTCGCCCGCGAGATGGTTGGCGAAATCGAACGAATCGCAGGACCAGAGCGCGCTGACTTCATCAGCGAGCGCATCGCGATGCTGCTGCCGGAGATGGTGTAGCGAATGCCGGACTCGCGGCAGGTTCGCGGCCTCCGCAGCTGAGCAAGCAAGCGCACGCAGTGCCGCTCATACTGTGTCTCGCCGATCTCGATGTTCAACGCCAGAGGTACCATGTCCACGAACACCGTCAGACTTCATCGTGTCCTGCGCGCTCCGCCCGAGCGCATCTACCGGGCCTTCCTCGATGCCGATGCAATGGCCAAGTGGCTGCCGCCCCATGGGTTCATCGGCAAGGTGCATCAGATGGATGCGAGGGTCGGCGGTGGTTACCGCATGTCCTTTACCAACTTCGGCACCGGTCACAGTCATTCGTTTGGCGGCAGCTATGTGGAACTGCAACCCCATGAGCGTATCCGCTACACCAACCGGTTCGACGACCCGAACCTTGCGGGCGAAATGCAGACCACCATCTCGCTGCGGCCTGTGTTCTGCGGCACCGAGCTCAACGTGGTGCAGGAGGGCATCCCGGAAATGATCCCGGTCGAAGCCTGCTATCTCGGGTGGCAGGAGTCGCTGGTACTGCTGGCCAAGCTTGTCGAAGCCGAAATTCCCAATAGTTGAGCGCGCGACTGCACGCGGCAAAGCTTGTGCGGGGTTCGCTGCATTGACGCGGGCGCCAGCTTGCGGAACTTGCGTGGACGGCCGCTGCGTGGCTCGAAAGCGAGCCAGCCATCATTTTTCGCCCCAGCGCCAACGCGGCGGCTCACCCTTCGCATAGCAGACGGCGGTCAGCAGCGCGACCAGAACAAGGTTGTAGATGAAGAAGCCGACGCGGTGGTCGGCCACCGGGAAAACGAACACGCCCGCGCCGACCAAGGCAAAGAACACAGCCAGGACGACCCAGCCTTGCCACGTGCGCGGCAGTCCCCACCCCCAGCCATAACGCTTTGCCGGGAACCAATACTCAGGCTCTTTGGCCACGTGGGTTACTCCGAAAATCTAAAGCACAAACCGAGTGGTCGCCGCAGCCGGTCCACCGCATCGGCACCACACATTCATCGTAGCGACCTCCGTCGTTGAACGGTTGACCATGCCAGTCCTTTGCCAGAATTACCGGCATTCGCCGACTGGCCGTGGATCAGGAGCGCGCCAGCTGCGCTCGTCCGTACATCTTGAAGCCGGCAAATTCCTGGCACCGCTCGCATGCTTTGTGGGCTTTCCGGGAAAAGGCTCCCAACTTGGTCAGGACATCTATACCATGCGTTTCCCACGACGCCGAGGTTGAATCTGGCTGCTTATGTCGAAGAGCCCGGGAAAACACCGCTATGCGCTATGGACGGTTAAGTCCCGCGCCTTCAGATTGGTGCCGTGGCTGCGCCCCTTCCCATGGCCGATCGGCGCTGTTTTCTCTCGACGAAATCTCCTGATCTTCCTGCTTTGCCTGTCGATGCTCATCGCGGGCGCCGTCATCGAAAAATACCAGTTCCTTGGCTTTCGGACGATCTCCAACATGGTCAGCCGGGCACGAGGCATGGGCGTGGGATATGTCGACAGGATCTCCCAGCAGTACTCCAGCGATAGCGAGGGGTTGTCCCTGGAGAGGGACGTCGACTCGGCGCTCCTGCCCTTGAAAATCAAGGGCGTGAGACTGAGCGAGCAGTACGCGATTCCGAAAGAAGGCGGCGCAATCGCGGCCGTTGGGCGCGCCCTCGTCGTCATGGACAGACTGGGAAATTTCTACAGCTATCGACCGGGCAAGGGGGTCGAGAAGCTTCCATTTCCTTCCCTCCCCAACAACATCACTGAGTACGCCGGTCAATCCGACGCCAAGATCGACGAGCGCAACTTCAGGGCGCACTATGTCAAGTACTCGCCCGCGCTGAAGTTGCTCGTCGTTTCTCACGAACTCTTCGACACCGCGACTGGCGCAACTAGGATGGCGGTTTCCGTGATCGGCGTCGACGAAGCGTCGCTCTCCGCAACCGGATCATGGGAAACCATCTACCGCAGCGACGCGGAGCCCGAGGAGCCGAACGACATCTCCGGCGGAGCCCTTGCGTTCGCGGGCGGCGACAAGATCTATCTCACGGTCGGCGACTACTTCCAGGCGGGCTATCTTGTCCAGGATCCGGCAACTTCTTTCGGCAAGATCTTCGAGATCGACATCGCCACGCACGAAGTCCGCAAACTGACGACGGGCCACCGAAACCCGCAGGGGCTCACCGTCACCAAAGACGGCCACCTGTTGTCGACCGAGCAAGGTCCTGCGGGCGGCGACGAGCTCAACGATATCGTCGAGGGATCGAATTACGGCTGGCCGAAGGTGACGCTCGGCACGGAGTACGGCACCTATGATTGGCACCACAATGCTGCACCCGGGCGTCACGAAGGGTACAAGAAGCCGATATTCGCCTGGCTGCCGTCGGTTGCAGTGGCAAGCCTCATTCAGGTCGACCGATTCCATCCGAGTTGGGACGGCGATCTTCTGGCAGGCTCGCTGAAAGCCCGAACACTTTATCGGCTACGCCTCGACGGGTTGCGAGTGCTGTATTCCGAGCCGATCTACATCGGGCAGAGAATCCGGGACGTGGCCCAGACGTCTGATGGAACCATTGCGCTGTGGACCGACGATACGCAGCTTCTCTTCCTCTCCGTCGATCGGCCAAAACTCGCGGGGAACATGCGATTTTCCGAGGTCCATGACACGCTTCGCTACGCTTGCATGCTGTGTCACCATTTCGGCCCGACCGGTCCAACCGACGCCGCGCCCTCACTGAGCAACTTGCTCAACAGAAGAATTGCTTCGGACAATTTCCGCTACTCCGCGGCGCTTCGCAGCAAGGGGGATGGTTTCTGGACGGAGGAGAACCTGCGCAAGTTCCTGACCGATACCAGCAAATTTGCCAGTGGAACGACCATGGTCCCGGAGAGGCTGAGCCCCGATGAGATCGATGAGGTCATCCACGATCTGGCGCGGGAGCAAAGCGCATCACGCTGATCGGCGCCCCGGTTGAAGGGTTTGCCAAATCGTATTCGCACGACTCTTCTGGCCGTGTCGCATCGCGTTGCGCGGCAGCGCCACAGGTCATTCGGCCCCGTGCAGGGGCTTCTTGCCCAGCAGCGGTCCCAGCAAATCCATCGGCAGCGGGAACACCAGCGTGGAGGCGCGATCGCCGGCCACCTGCGTCATGGTTTGCAGATAGCGCAGTTGCATCGCTTCCGGCTGCTGCGACAGCATGCGCGCCGCATCGAGCAGCGCTGCGGCAGCCTGCTTTTCGCCTTCGGCGTGAATCACCTTGGCGCGCCGTTCGCGTTCGGCTTCGGCCTGGCGTGCGATGGCGCGCACCATGGATTCGTTCAGGTCGATGTGCTTGATCTCGACATTGGTCACCTTGATGCCCCAGCCGTCGGTCTGGGCGTCGAGGATGCGCTGCACGTCGATGTTCAGGCGCTCTCGCTCGGCCAGCATGTCGTCCAGTTCGTGCTTGCCGAGCACCACGCGCAGCGTCGTCTGGGCTAGCTGGCTGGTCGCCATCAGGTAGTTTTCGACCTGGATGATGGCCCGCTGCGGATCGACGACGCGGAAGAACACCACCGCGTTCACCTTGACCGAGACGTTGTCGCGCGAAATCACGTCCTGCGGCGGCACGTCCATGGTCACGATGCGCAGGTCCACACGCACCATCTTCTGGATGGCGGGGATCAGCAGCACCAGGCCCGGGCCCTTGACCTTCCAGAAGCGTCCCAGCTGGAACACCACGGCGCGTTCGTATTCCCGCAGGATACGTACCGACATCGCGAACAGGATCAGCAGCAGCACGATCAGCGGAAAAACGACGCCGCCCAGGCCGAGGCTCAATGCGCTCATGATGCGATCACTCCCTGTGAACTGGTTGTTTCGTTTTCTGGCTGGACGTCCAGCGTGAGGCCGTGCGATCCGAGCACGCGCACGCGCTGCCCCGGCACCAGGGCCTGGGTGCTGGCCACCTTCCAGCGCTCGCCCATCACTTCGGCCCAGGCTTCGCCGGGTGCCGTCTCCAGGACCTTGCCGGTCGCACCCACCATCGCACTGCGACCACTGACGACGGGGCGATGGCGCGTCTTGAGCGCCACGCTGCTGGCCAGTGTCACGATCACGAGCGATACGACCGACAGTGCCAGCACCAGCGAGGTCGGCACACCATAGCCGGGCACATCGGTATCGAACAGCAGGATGCTGCCCGCAGCCACCGCCACCACGCCGCCCACGCCGAGGACGCCGAAGGTCGGGGCAAACAATTCGGCCAACAACAGGCCCACGCCCAGCACGATCAACCCCAGCGCTGCGTAGTTCACCGGCAGCAACTGCAGTGCGAACCCCGCCAGCAGCAGGCAGATGGTGCCGGTGACGCCCGAGATGCCGTGGCCCGGCGCGGCGAACTCGAAGAACAGTCCCCAGATCCCAATCATCATCAGGATCAGCGCCACGCTCGGATGTGCGATGGCCGACAGCAACTGGTGCCGCCAGTCCGGCGGTCGCGACTCGACGACCGCGCCGCGGCTGGCAATGCGATGGTCGGCGCCGCGCACCCGCACCGTGCGGCCATCGATCTGCGCCAGCAGGTCGGGCAAATCCTTGGCCACCACATCGATCACCTTGGCCTTGATCGCTTCGCTGGCGGTGAGACTGACGGCTTCGCGCACGGCGCGCTCGGCCCATTCGGCGTTGCGTCCGCGCAGTTGCGCCAGGCCGCGGATGAAGGCGGCGGCGTCGTGCACCTGCTTGGCGGTCATGGCGTCGGCGCCCAGCGGTTTGGCTTGCGATGCCGCGCCGGCCGGGCGTTTGGCGCCATCGTCTTCCTTCGGCGGGGACGGAGAGGTCGGCAGTCCGATCGCCACGGGCGTGGCTGCGCCCAGCGTGGTGGCGGGTGTCATGGCGGCCACGTGCGCCGCATAGAGCAGGTAGGTGCCGGCACTGGCGGCGCGCGCGCCTTGCGGCGTCACATAGATCACCACCGGCAGCGGTGCATCGAGAATGGCCTGCACCACCTCGCGCATCGACGTTTCCAGTCCGCCCGGCGTGTCCAGTTCGATAACGACCAGCGATGCGCCAGCTTCCCCGGCGCGCCGAATACCGCGCACCAGGTAATCGGCGCTCGCAGGATCGAGCGCGCCCTGGAGTTTCAGGACCGGCACGGGCACCGCGCTTGCGGCGTCGTGCCCGAACGCAAAGACCAGCAAGACGAATAACAGCAGGCAGCGCCGCACGAGCGCATGCCCACTGGCTGCGACTTTCATGGCAGGCGCGGCAGAGCCCATGAGCTCACTATGCGCCTGCGGCGGCGCGCTTTCAATGCCGCAACGCCGGACAGCGGCTCAGGCGGGGCGCGGCAGGTCGTAGCCGGGTGCTGGCGCGGTCGGGGGCGTCGCGGGCGTGGTGCCGGAAAGGAACAGGTCCAGATGCTGAGCCACCACCGCCGCATTGCTGCGGACCAGCTCGAGATGCGACCCGGCGACGTTGATCACATGCACGCCCCCACGCGCGACGCGCCGCCACACCGGCATGGGATCGAAGTAGTTTCCCAGACGGGTTGCGGCATGGATGAACACCACGGGCCCGGCGTCATAGTTTGGGGGGCGGTAGTTCGCCAGCGCTGCTGTCATGCAGTCAAACACGAGCTGCTGCGCGGGTGGCATGTCCAGCCCTTCACTGGGCCGTGCCCTGCGGGTTTTCCCGTCGCTGTCCAGCTTCGCGAGCCAGGCCGCCATGGCCTTTGGTATCTCGGCAGGTGCGCCCAGCTTTCGCGCGATGCGTTCGCGCAGGTGATGCACACGTACCGCCCAGGTCGGGTCCTGCCCAACGTAGGGATCGAGCAGGCACACCAGATCGGCCGGCTGGCCGATCCGCTGCAACTGGCAGGCCATCTCGAACACGACGGCACCGCCGAAGGAATAGCCCAGCAAGGCGTACGGCCCCATCGGTTGCAGTGCGCGGATCTGCTCGATGTAGCTGGCCGCGATGTCCTCGATCCGTGCCTGCGGCGGTTGCTCGCCGTCGATCCCGCGCGCCTGCAGGCCCCAGAGGGGCCGAGGGGTCCGCATCGCCTTGATCAACGGCCAGCACTCCATCACGGTGCCGCTGAGACCGTGCACCAGGAAGACCGGCAGGCCGGTGCCGGGGCGCATGCATGCCAGCATCGATGAGCTCGGCGCAGCAGCGGTGCCGCCTTCGATGAGCGCCGTCAATTGCCTCAGGGTGGGCGCCTGAACCAGCGTCGCCAGCGGCAGCGTGCGGCCGGTGAGGCGCTTGACATCGAGCAGCAGGCGAGCCGCGCGCAGCGAGTTGCCACCAAGGTCGAAGAAGTTGTCATCGTCATTGACCTGGGCGAGGCCCAAATGCTGCTGCCACAGCGCCTGCAACTGGCCGGCCAGCGTCGCTGCCATCGCGCTCGTGCTGGCGGGTATCTGCAGGCCCGGGTGCTCGCGGATGGCGTCCAGGCACTGCGGATTGCGCAAGGCGGCGGCGTTCGTGAGCGTCTCGCGGTTGACGGCGGCCCGTGCGGCTGCTTCGGAAGCCTTGTTGTTGTAGGTGTAGGGCAGATCGGGCACGGCGATGAGGCGGTCGGGCACGTGCGCAGGGGACAGCCGCGTGCCCAATTCGTGCCGGATGCGCGTGGCCAGCGCTTCGTCGAGGCTGGATCCATCCCGCATCACCAGCAGGGCCACTATCTCCTGCTCGGCGCCGGCGGCAGCGTCCGGCGACGCGTGTCGCTCGACCACCATCGCGTCGCGCACCTGCGAAAAGTCGCCGAGCACGCGATAGATTTCCGCGGGCGCCAGCTTGATTCCGCGCACATTCAGCATGCCATCGCAGCGACCATGCAGTCGTGCGTCCCCTTGCGACGAAAACTCGATCAGGTCGCCGTGGGTCCACATACCCGGGTTCTGCGCGAAGTACGCCGCATGGAAACGCGAGCCGTCCTCGTCGCCGAGGAAGCCGAGCGGACAGGAGGGAAATGGGTTGGCGCAGACCAGTTCGCCGATGCCGGTAGCCGGTGCGCCGTCCTTCCAGGCTCGAACGTCCAGCGCCAGGCTCTTGCATTGGGCTTCGCCCGGGCGAACCGGCAGGTCCGGATGGCCCAGCACGAAGCACCCGATGATGTCGGTGCCGCCGGAGATCGACTGCAGGGGCACGGCCTTGACATGCTCGCGCACCCACTGGAACTGGCCGTCGTGCAGCACGGCGCCGGTCGAGAGCACCGCGCGCAAGCGGCCGAGGTCGAAGTCGCGCCCCGGTTCAAGGCAGGCCTCCTGCGACAGGCGCAGATAAGCCGGGCTGGTGCCGAAGACGGTGATGCCTTCGTCCGCGACCAGCCGCCACAAGCGGTCCACGCTTGAGATGCTGCCGTCGTAGGTGACGATCTCCACGCCGGAGGCGAGGGCGGACAGCTGCCAGTTCCACATCATCCACGCGCAGCTGGTGTGGAAGTAGAGCCGATCCCCCGGTCGCAGGTCTGTGTGCAGCCGATGCTCCTTCAAGTGCTCCAGCAAGGTTCCGCCAGCGCCATGCACGATGCACTTCGGCTTGCCGGTGGTGCCCGAGGAAAACATGATGAACAAGGGGTGGTTGAACGGGAGCAGCGGCCATGCCAATGCGTCCGCGCGTGCGGCCGCCACCAGCTCATCGAATGAATGGACCGCATGCGCTGCGGTGCCCGACGGCACGTCGTCATCGAGCCCGATAAAGGCCTGCAGCGAGGGCAGGCGACTCATCAGCGCGGCCATCTTCTTGGGCAGCGCCATCCCGGTGTCGAAGGGCTGCGGCATGAGGTGCGCGATCAGCAGGCGGGGCGACAGCGGCGCGAAGCGGTCGTGCATGGCGTCCACACCCAACTCCGGCGACACGCTCGAGAACGTCGCGCCCAACGCAGCCACCGCCAGTGCCGATACGGCGGCGCGGGCGTCGTTTCGCATGACCGCCACCACACGATCTCCCGGCCCCACGCCGAGGGACGACAGCGCCTGCGCAAGGCGGGCGACCTGCTCGCGCAACTGGCCGCGTGTGAATCGGACACGGCTGCCGTCGCCATGCACCTGTGTCAGCGCTGCCGCCGAGTCGGGCGCAATCCGCGGGTTCAGCAGGGCGTCGGCATAGTTGAGCTGCAGGCGCGGAAAGAAACGTGCGTGTTCGCACTGGTCGCCCACGCATACGGGCTGGGGGTCGCCGTGGATTCCCACGTCACCGCACCACTGCAGGAAGAACTGCCAGAAGCTTCGGTATTCGCGCGCGCTGAACGCGTGCATCTGCGGGTAGTCGGCGAAGTGCTGGCCGCAAAAGGCCGAGAACTGCGCCGCGAAATCCGCCATCTGCGAGCTGGCACCGTCGAGCGGGTCGTGACCCAGCCGCGGCTGCGCGAGATCCATATTCACCTCCGTCGCCAACCCTGGGGGCGCGTCGTAAAGGCTGCGCGCTTGTCCCAGGGCTCCAGTCTTCGCCAGCGCGTCGACGCCGGATTGACCAATGGCAACAGCGCACAAGGCTTGCGCCGCTTTTCCGGTGCGGTGTGTAAGGCGGGTCGCATGCAGTTTCAAACGAAGGTCGATTGAATGGCGCGCAAGCGACAGGTCGAGCCCAACCGTGGTGCTCCGGGGCGATCGCAGGGGCCATTTCCTGCTGCGGCTGCGCCACAATCGGCCTCATGAATTCGATGGTCCGAGTCGTTCCGGGAGAAAGGGCGCTGGTGCTCGATTCGCCCCACAGCGGGGTGAGCT
>Ga0207853_1000088_pt1 | contig 21175 bp, 21 predicted proteins | sample LuqExpMetagenom6_FD_187764 | JGI IMG/M metagenome (GOLD analysis project Ga0207853, IMG submission 187764) | Tropical forest soil microbial communities from Luquillo Experimental Forest, Puerto Rico - Sample 6 (SPAdes) | ecosystem: Environmental > Terrestrial > Soil > Tropical forest ...
CCGCCCGCCATGACGCACCACATGGGCAAGCTCATCGAGTTCAACACCTCCTGCGCCAGCGTCTTCACCCAGCGCGCGGCGCAGGTCGCGATCGCGCGCACCGAGGACGTCACGCCCCGGGTCGTGGCTCACCTCAAGAATTGCCGCGACACGCTGGTTCCCCTGCTGCAGGGGCTGCCCGGCGTGGAGCTGAGCCCGGCCAAGGGCGGCATGTACGCCTTCTTCAAGCTCGACGGGTTCGAGGACTCCCTGGCGCTGGCCAAGGGTCTGGTGGCCGAAGCCGGGATTGGCTTGGCGCCGGGCAACGCGTTCGCCCCGGAAGCCCAGGGCTGGCTGCGCTGGTGCTTCGCTTCCAAGGACGCGGGGCGACTGGAAGAAGGCGTGCAGCGCCTGGCGGGCTGGCTACGCTTGAACGCTTAACGCAGCGGCCGCCCCGAATGCCCGCGTGGCGACGGGACCGGGCGAGCTGGCAACTCATCCGTGTTTCGGTGGTGCCTCATCCGTCAGCTCGGAAGCTTTCACCAGCGACCAGCGACCCCAGGCCGCGTCGGTCTCGCGGCGCGCGGCCATCCACCCGGCAAACTCTTCGCTTTTCAGCGCCGCCTCTGGTTCGCCCGCAGCCTCGGCATCCGCGAACACCTGATCGAAGCGTCGCTCGGCGGCGGCTTCCTGCGATTCGATGCGCATTGCGGCAGCTTCCATGAGGGCAAGCTCTTGCGTCCGACTGTCCATTTCAAGTCCCCTAATAAAGTTGGGACTAGTATGAGGCATCGTCCGGCAGCGCTGGCGAGTGCAACTGCAGAGTTACCTCATGGGCGCGGCCACGCATGCCCGGGATGGCGCACGTAGCGGTCGGGCGCTTGAAATTGGTCGGCGGGCTATAATTGGCGGTTCCGCATTCGGCGGAGCGCACGTTGGGCGGCAGTTCCAGCCCCTAACGCAAGTCAAAATCACCTAAGGAATTCGAATGACCATCAATAAGGCCGAGATCGTCAAGGCTAACGCGCGCGGCGCCAACGACACCGGCAGCCCGGAAGTTCAGGTCGCCCTGCTGACCGCCCGCATCAACGAGCTCACCCCCCACTTCAAGACCCATGCCAAGGACCACCATGGCCGTCGCGGCCTGCTGCGCATGGTGAACCGCCGCAAGAGCCTGCTGGCGTACCTGAAGGACACCGACGCCGAGCGCTACACCGCGCTGATCGGCAAGCTGGGTCTGCGCAAGTAAGCGCAAGCCGCAAATGGAAGGCGCCTGAGATAGCAAGAAGCTGCCTCAGGCGTTTTTCGCATCCGGAGAGACCAAGACCGACCACGCGCTGTGTCATTCCAAGAGGGGCCTGAGTGACCCCTGCTGGAATGGCATCGTGTTCGGCCCAATCGCTCCGACTCCAACCACAAACAGGAGAGTCGAACATGACCATGTTCAACAAAGTCACCAAGAGCTTCCAGTGGGGCTCGCACACCGTCACGCTCGAGACCGGTGAAATCGCGCGCCAGGCCTCCGGCGCCGTCATCGTCAACATCGAAGGCACGGTGATCCTCGCCACGGTCGCGGCCTCCAAGAGCGCCAAGCCCGGCCAGGACTTCTTCCCGCTGACGGTCGACTACATCGAGAAGACCTATGCTGCCGGCAAGATCCCCGGCAGCTTCTTCAAGCGCGAAGCCAAGCCCAGCGAGCACGAGACGCTGACCTCGCGCCTGATCGACCGGCCGATCCGCCCGCTGTTCCCGGAAGGCTTCTTCAACGAAGTGCACGTGGTCATCCACACGCTGTCGCTGAACCCGGAAGTCGACGCCGACATCGCTGCCATGATCGGCACCAGCGCCGCGCTGGCCATCTCCGGCATCCCGTTCGCCGGCCCGATCGGCGCCGCTCGCGTGGGCTATGTCAACGGTGAGTACGTGCTCAACCCCGGCCAGACCGCGCGCAAGATGTCCGACATGGACCTGGTGGTCGCCGGCACCGAAGCCGCGGTGTTGATGGTCGAATCCGAGGCGCTGCAGCTGTCCGAGGAAGTCATGCTGGGCGGCGTGGTCTACGGCCATGAACAGGCCCGTGTCGCGATCAACGCCATCCACGAATTGGTGCGCGACGCCGGCAAGCCGGTGTGGGACTGGCAGCCGCCTGCCAAGGACGAGGACTTCATCGCCAAGGTCAAGGCGCTGGCCGAAGACAAGCTGCGTGCGGCCTACCAGATCCGCAGCAAGCAGGCCCGCACGCAAGCCCTGCGCGAAGCCGGCGCGGCCGTGCACGCCGGCCTGAAGGCCGAAGGCGTCGACTTCGACGGCGTCAAGGTCGACGAGCTGCTGTTCAACCTCGAAGCCGGTATCGTCCGCGGCCAGATCCTGGCCGGCGAGCCGCGCATCGACGGCCGCGACACCCGCACCGTGCGCCCGATCGAGATCCGCACCGGCGTGCTGCCGCGCACCCACGGCTCGGCGCTGTTCACGCGTGGCGAAACCCAGGCGCTGGTGGTGACCACGCTGGGCACCGAGCGCGACGCGCAGCGCATCGATGCGCTGATGGGCGAGTACGAAGACCGCTTCATGTTCCACTACAACATGCCCCCCTTCGCCACCGGTGAAGTGGGCCGCATGGGCTCGACCAAGCGCCGCGAAATCGGCCACGGTCGCCTGGCCAAGCGTGCACTGGTCGCCTGCCTGCCGAGCAAGGACGAGTTCCCCTACACCATGCGCGTGGTGTCGGAAATCCTCGAATCGAACGGATCGTCGTCGATGGCCTCGGTCTGCGGCGGCTGCCTGTCGCTGATGGACGCCGGCGTGCCGATGAAGGCGCACGTGGCGGGCATCGCCATGGGCCTGATCAAGGAAGGCAACCGCTTCGCCGTGCTGACCGACATCCTGGGCGACGAGGACCACCTCGGCGACATGGACTTCAAGGTGGCCGGCACGACCAACGGCATCACCGCCCTGCAGATGGACATCAAGATCCAGGGCATCACCAAGGAGATCATGCAGGTCGCGCTGGCGCAGGCCAAGGAAGCGCGCATGCACATCCTGGGCAAGATGCAGGATGCGATGAGCGAGGCCAAGACCGAGGTCAGCACCTTCGCGCCGCGCCTGTACACGATGAAGATCCACCCGGAGAAGATCCGCGACGTGATCGGCAAGGGTGGCGCCACCATTCGCGCGCTGACCGAAGAGACCGGCTGCACGATCGACATCGCCGAAGACGGCACCATCACCATCGCCTCGACCGATGCCGACAAGGCCGCATTCGCGAAGAAGCGCATCGAGGAAATCACGGCCGAGGTCGAAGTTGGCAAGATCTACGAAGGCCCGATCACCAAGCTGCTGGACTTCGGCGCGCTGGTGAACCTGCTGCCCGGCAAGGACGGCCTGCTGCACATCAGCCAGATCGCCCACGAGCGCGTGGAAAAGGTCTCCGACTACCTGAGCGAAGGCCAGGTCGTGCGCGTGAAGGTGCTGGAAACCGACGAGAAGGGCCGCGTCAAGCTGTCCATGAAGGCGCTGCTCGAGCGTCCGGCCGGCATGGCCGAAGAACAGCGTCCGCCGCGCGAGCCGCGTGGCGACCGTCCGCCGCGCGAGCCCCGTGAACCGCGTGAGGCGCGCGAACCCCGCGAACCCCGCGAGCCGCGTGAACCCCGCGCCCAGGAAGCCGCTGTCGACACGCCGCCGCAAGAGTGAAAGCAGTCGAGATCAGTGCCTTCGGCCCGCCCGGCGTGCTGCGCCTGGGCGATCGGCCTGCGCCCGTGCCGGCCGCGGGCGAGCTGCTGATCCGCGTCAGCGCCAGCGGGGTCAACCGGCCTGATGTGCTGCAGCGCACCGGCAACTACCCGGTGCCGCCTGGCGCGTCCGACATTCCCGGTCTGGAAGTGGCCGGCGAAATCGTCGATGGCGACGATGCGGAACTGGCTTCCTTTGGCTTCAAGAAGGGTGATCGTGTTTGCGCATTGGTCGCCGGGGGCGGCTATGCCGAGCTGTGCGTGGCTCCGATCGGCCAGTGCCTGCCAGTGCCCCAGGGCCTGTCGGACGTCGAAGCCGCCTCGCTGCCCGAGACCTTCTTCACCGTCTGGAGCAACGTCTTCGATCGCGGTCGCCTGCAACCGGGGGAAACCTTCCTGGTGCAGGGCGGCACCAGCGGCATCGGCGTGACCGCGATCCAGATGGCCAAGGCCCTGGGCGCCGGCCAGGTCATCGCCACCGCCGGCACCGACGACAAGTGCCGGGCCTGCCTGACTCTGGGCGCGGATCACGCGATCAACTACAAGACCCAGGATTTCGCCGATGAGGCGAAGAAGCTCACCGGCGGTGTCGGCGTCAACGTCATCCTGGACATGGTCGCCGGCAGCTACGTTGCTCGCGAAGTCGAGTGCCTGGCTGAAGACGGACGCCTGGTGATCATCGCCGTGCAGGGCGGCGTCAAGAGCGAATTCAATGCCGGCCTGGTGCTGCGCCGCCGGCTGGCCATCACCGGATCGACCTTGCGTCCCCGTCCGGTCGCCTTCAAGGCCGCGATCGCCGCGGCGCTGAGGACGAATGTCTGGCCGCTGATCGAAAGCGGGCGGATCAAGCCCGTGATCCACAGCACCTTTGCGGCTGCCGAGGCGGCCAAGGCGCACGAGCTGATGGAGTCGAACCAGCACGTCGGCAAGATCGTCCTGACCTGGTAAGCCATAGACAACATGCCCAAGAACAAACTGATCGCCGGCAACTGGAAGATGAACGGCAACCTGGAGGCCAACGAAGCGCTGGTGCGCGCACTGGTCGCCGGCACGCGCGAAGCGCGCTGCGATGTCGCCGTGTGCGTACCTGCGCCGTATCTGGCGCAGGTGAATGCGCTGCGCGCCGGTTCCCGGCTCGACCTCGGTGCGCAGGACGTGTCGCAACACGCCCAGGGTGCCTACACCGGCGAGATGAGCGCCGCCATGCTCAAGGAGTTCGGCGTGCGCTATGCGATCGTCGGGCACTCCGAACGCCGCCAATACCATGGCGAAACCGATGCCGTGGTCGCTGAGAAGGCAAAAGCGGCATTGGCCGGTGGCGTCACGCCGATCGTCTGCGTGGGCGAAACGCTCGCCGAGCGCGAGGCTGGCCTGATGCAGGAGGTGGTCAAGCGCCAGCTGGCCGCCGTGATCCATGTCAATGGACATTGCATCAGCGAAATCGTGGTCGCGTATGAGCCCGTGTGGGCAATCGGTACGGGCAAGACCGCCACGCCCGACCAGGCGCAGGAAGTGCACGCCCTGCTGCGCGCGCAACTGACTGCCGCCAGCACGCACTCGGACCGGGTGCACATCCTGTACGGCGGAAGTATGAATGCCGGCAATGCCGCGCAGTTGCTGGCCCAGCCGGACATCGATGGCGGCCTCGTCGGCGGGGCTTCGCTGAAGGCCGCGGATTTTCTGCAGATCATCGCCGCCGCCTGAGCCGGAGCTCAGGCGGGGAAAGAACCAGGAGTAGAAGAGAAATGAACGTATTGCTCACCATCGTGCTCGCGGTCCAGATGCTGGCCGCGATTGCCATGATCGGGCTGATTCTCATCCAGCACGGCAAGGGTGCCGACATGGGGGCGGCCTTCGGCAGCGGCGCCTCGGGCAGCCTTTTCGGTGCCTCGGGCAGCGCGAACTTCCTTTCGCGAACGACCGCTGTGCTTGCCGCCGTGTTTTTCGTCTGCACGCTGGCACTGGCCTATTTCGGCAACCTCCGCGCGCCGGAATCGAGCAGCGTGCTGGAGCGCGCCGCCGTTGCACCGCCGGCGGCGCCGGCCGCTTCGGGCGCCGCGCAGATTCCTGGCACCGTGGCTCCGGCCACGGGCAGCGCAGCCCCGGCAGCGCCGGCGGCCCCTGCCGCGTCGGGCGCGGGCCAGATTCCGACGAAATGAGTGTGGGCGAAGCTGTGCAATCAGGCAAAAAACAGCTTCGTTTCAGGGTAAACTCCTAGGCTGTCCAGGCAGCAACAAAATTCACAAAGTCCTCGCAGTCTGGGCATGCGTTAGCAAAGCGCGCCGTCGTGGTGAAATTGGTAGACACGCTATCTTGAGGGGGTAGTGGCGAAAGCTGTGCGAGTTCGAGTCTCGCCGACGGCACCAAACAAAAAAGCAGGCTCGCGGCCATGCCCGCGAGCCTAGCGGTGACAAGAGCCCCAAGATGAACCTTGACCAGTACCTCCCAGTCCTTCTGTTCATCCTGGTGGGTATAGGCGTCGGAGTCGCGCCTCAAGTGATTGGGTGGGGTGCCGCCCGCTTCCTGGGCTTCCAGAAGCCTGACGCTCAAAAGAACTCCCCCTACGAATGCGGCTTCGAGGCCTTCGAGGACGCGCGCATGAAATTCGACGTGCGCTACTACCTCGTAGCCATCCTGTTCATCCTGTTCGACCTGGAAATCGCGTTTCTGTTTCCGTGGGCCGTGGCGCTCAAGGAAATCGGCGCGGTGGGCTTCTGGTCGATGATGATCTTCCTCGCCATCCTCGTGGTGGGGTTCATTTACGAATGGAAGAAGGGCGCGCTCGACTGGGAGTGATCTCCCGCACGTCGCGCAGGACACACCGCCATGGCAACTGAAGGCATTCTCGACAAGGGTCTGGTCACGACGACCGTGGACTCCGTCATCAACTGGGCCAAGACCGGGTCGCTCTGGCCCATGACGTTCGGCCTCGCGTGCTGCGCGGTGGAGATGATGCACGCGGGCGCCGCCCGCTACGACATCGACCGCTTCGGCATGCTGTTCCGTCCCAGCCCGCGCCAGTCCGATCTGATGATCGTGGCCGGCACGCTGTGCAACAAGATGGCGCCGGCGCTGCGCAAGGTCTATGACCAGATGCCCGAGCCGCGCTGGGTTTTGTCCATGGGCTCGTGTGCCAATGGCGGCGGCTACTACCACTACAGCTACTCGGTGGTTCGCGGCTGCGATCGCATCGTGCCGGTGGACGTGTATGTGCCCGGCTGCCCGCCGACCGCCGAGGCGCTCTTGTACGGGATCATCCAGCTGCAGCAGAAGATCCGCCGCACCCAGACGATCGCGAGGGCCTGACGCGATGACCGCCACCGCTTTCGCCGTCGACCCGGCCGCGCTCCAGCAGGCCATCACCAATGCCCTCGGATCTCTCGCCAAGCGTGTCGACCTGCGCCTGGGCGAAGTGACCGTCGTCGTCACGCCCGAAAATTACCTGGCCGCGGCCAAGGTGCTGCGCGACTCGCCTGCTTGCCGCTTCGAGCAATTGCTGGACCTGTGCGGCGTCGACTATTCCGGCTATGGCAACGGCGAGTGGGACGGCCCGCGCTTCGCCGTCGTCTCGCACCTGTTGTCCGTCAGCCTGAATCAGCGCGTGCGCCTGAAGGTGTTCGCGGCCGACGACGAGCTGCCGGTGGTCGATTCGGTGATGCCGCTGTGGAACTCCGCCAACTGGTTCGAGCGCGAAGCCTTCGATCTGTACGGCATCGTGTTCGAAGGTCACAACGACCTGCGCCGCATCCTCACCGACTACGGCTTCATCGGCTATCCCTTCCGCAAGGACTTCCCGGTCTCCGGCTACACCGAGATGCGCTACGACGCAGAGCGTCAACGCGTGATCTACCAGGCGGTGACCATCGAGCCGCGCGAGATCACGCCGCGGATCATCCGCGAAGACAAGTACGGCGGTCTCCAGTAAAGCCATGGCAGAGATCAAGAACTACACCCTGAACTTCGGCCCGCAGCACCCGGCCGCGCACGGCGTGCTGCGCCTGGTGCTGGAGCTCGACGGCGAAGTGATCCAGCGCGCCGACCCGCACATCGGCCTGCTGCACCGCGCGACCGAGAAGCTCGCCGAGACCCGCACCTACATCCAGGCGCTGCCCTACATGGACCGGCTCGACTACGTGTCGATGATGTCCAACGAGCACGCCTACTGCCTGGCGATCGAGAAGCTCCTGGGCATCGAGGTGCCGATCCGCGCGCAGTACATCCGCGTCATGTTCTCCGAGATCACGCGCCTGCTGAACCACCTGCTGTGGCTGGGTGCGCACGGTCTGGACTGCGGCGCGATGAACATGCTGATCTACTGCTTCCGCGAGCGGGAAGACCTGTTCGACATGTACGAGGCGGTGTCGGGCGCGCGCATGCACGCGGCCTACTTCCGCCCGGGTGGTGTGTACCGCGATCTGCCGGACAGCATGCCGCAGTACCAGGCGAGCAAGGTCAAGAACCAGCGTGAGATCACCCGGCTCAACGAGAACCGCCAGGGCAGCCTGCTGGATTTCGTCGAGGACTTCACCAAGCGCTTCCCCAAGTACGTCGACGAATACGAGACGCTGCTGACCGAAAACCGCATCTGGAAGCAGCGCACCGTGGGCATCGGCGTGGTCACGCCGGAGCGCGCGCTGAACATGGGCCTGACCGGCCCGATGCTGCGCGGCTCGGGCTTCGCCTGGGACCTGCGCAAGAAGCAGCCCTACGAGGTCTACGACAAGATGGACTTCGACATCCCGGTCGGCAAGACCGGCGACTGCTACGACCGCTACCTGGTGCGCGTGCAGGAGTTGCGCGAGTCCAACAAGATCATCAAGCAATGCGTGGACTGGCTGCGCGCCAACCCCGGCCCGGTGATCACCGACAACCACAAAGTCGCGCCGCCGTCTCGTGAGTCCATGAAGTCGAACATGGAGGAGTTGATCCACCATTTCAAGCTCTTCTCGGAAGGCATGCGCGTGCCCGAAGGCGAGGCCTACTCCGCCGTCGAGCATCCCAAGGGCGAATTCGGCATCTACATCGTGAGCGACGGCGCCAACAAGCCGTACCGCCTGAAGATCCGTCCGCCCGGTTTTGCACACCTCGCCGCGATGGACGAAATGTCGCGCGGCCACATGATCGCCGACGCCGTCGCGATCATCGGCACGATGGACATCGTGTTCGGGGAGATCGATCGATGATTTCTGAATCCACCAAGGCCCGCTTCGCCAAGGAAGTGGCCAAGTACCCGGCCGAGCAGAAGCAGTCTGCCGTGATGGCCTGCCTGTCCATCGTGCAGCAGGAACAGGGCTACGTCAGCAAGGAAGCCGAGAAGGAAGTTGCCGAGTACCTCGGCATGGCCCCGATCGCGGTGCATGAGGTCACCACCTTCTACAACATGTACAACCAGCACCCGGTGGGCAAGTACAAGCTCAACGTGTGCACCAACCTGCCGTGCCAGCTGCGTGACGGCGCCAAGGCGCTGCATCACCTGGAAAAGAAGCTGGGCATCGCCATGGGCGAGACCACGCCCGACGGCCTGTTCACGCTGCAGCAGTGCGAATGCCTGGGCGCCTGCGCCGACTCGCCGGTGATGCTGGTCAACGACCGCACCATGTGCAGCTTCATGAGCAACGACAAGCTGGACCAGCTGGTCGACGGCCTGCGTGCCGCGGAGGGCAAGTGATGAGCCCCCAACAAGTCCTGCAGCAGTTCCAGGCCACGGGCGTCCAGACCTGCTTCCACAACCGCCACATCGATCCGCAGATCTACAAGGATCTCGACGGCACCAACTGGCGGCTGAAGGATTACGAAGCGCGTGATGGCTACAAGGCGCTCAGGAAGATCCTGTCCGAGGGCCTGACCACCGACCAGGTGATCGCCACCGTCAAGGAATCGGCGCTGCGCGGCCGTGGCGGCGCGGGCTTTCCGTCCGGCCTGAAGTGGAGCTTCATGCCGCGCCAGTTCCCGGGGCAGAAGTACCTGGTATGCAACTCCGACGAGGGTGAGCCGGGCACCTGCAAGGACCGTGACATCCTGATGTTCAACCCCCACATCGTGATCGAGGGGATGATCATCGCGGCCTACGCCATGGGCATCTCGGTAGGCTACAACTACATCCACGGCGAGATCTTCCAGGTGTACGAGCGCTTCGAGGAAGCGCTGGAAGAGGCGCGGGCGGCCGGCTACCTGGGCGACAAGATCCTGGGCAGCAACTTCAGCTTCCAGCTGCACGGGCACCACGGCTTCGGCGCCTACATCTGCGGCGAGGAAACCGCGCTGCTCGAATCGCTGGAAGGCAAGAAAGGCCAGCCGCGCTTCAAGCCGCCGTTCCCGGCCAGCTTCGGCCTGTACGGCAAGCCCACCACGATCAACAACACCGAGACTTTCGCGGCGGTGCCCTGGATCATCCGCAACGGCGGCCAGGCCTACCTCGAGTGCGGCAAGCCGAACAACGGCGGCACCAAGATCTTCTCGGTGTCCGGTGATGTGGAGATGCCCGGCAACTACGAAATCCCGATGGGTACGCCGTTCTCCAAGTTGCTGGAGCTGTGCGGCGGCGTGCGTGGCGGGCGCAAGCTCAAGGCCGTGATCCCCGGCGGTTCGTCCGCCCCGGTGCTGCCGGCCGACATCATCATGAACTGCACGATGGACTACGACTCCATCGCCAAGGCCGGTTCCATGCTGGGCTCGGGTGCCGTGATCGTGATGGACGAAACCCGCGACATGGTGGAAAGCCTGCTGCGACTGTCGTACTTCTACATGCACGAGTCCTGCGGCCAGTGCACGCCCTGCCGTGAAGGTACGGGCTGGATGTGGCGCGTCGTCGATCGCATCCATAACGGCTTCGGCAAGCCAGGCGATCTCGCGCTGCTCGATTCGGTGGCCGACAACATCCAGGGCCGCACCATCTGCGCTCTGGGCGATGCCGCGGCGATGCCGGTGCGCGCCATGCTCAAGCACTTCAGGCACGAGTTCGAGGCGAAGATTGTGGCCGCCGGTGCCTCCAAACAAGCGAGCGTTGCTTAAATGATTGAGATCGAACTCGACGGAAAGAAGGTGGAGGTCGCCGAAGGCAGCATGGTCATGCATGCGGCCGACAAGGCGGGCACTTACATCCCGCATTTCTGCTACCACAAGAAGCTGTCCATCGCGGCCAACTGCCGCATGTGCCTGGTGGAGGTCGAGAAGGCCCCCAAGCCCATGCCGGCCTGCGCCACGCCCGTGACCAACGGCATGATTGTGCGCACCAAGAGCGCCAAGGCGATCAAGGCCCAGCAGTCGGTGATGGAGTTCCTGCTGATCAACCACCCGCTCGATTGCCCGATCTGCGACCAGGGTGGCGAGTGCCAACTTCAGGACCTGGCCGTCGGCTACGGCGCTTCTGCCTCGCGCTACGAGGAAGAAAAGCGCGTGGTGCTGCACAAGGATGTCGGCCCGCTGATCTCCATGGAGGAGATGAGCCGCTGCATCCACTGCACCCGCTGCGTGCGCTTCGGCCAGGAAGTGGCCGGCGTGATGGAGCTGGGCATGATCCATCGCGGCGAGCACAGCGAAATCACCACGGTCCTCGGCGACACGGTGGACTCCGAAGTCTCCGGCAACATGATCGACCTGTGCCCGGTCGGCGCGCTGACCAGCAAGCCCTTCCGCTACAGCGCGCGGCCCTGGGAGCTGTCGCGCCGCAAGTCGGTCAGCCCGCACGATTCCACCGGCGCGAACCTGATCGTCCAGGTCAAGAACAACAAGGTCCTGCGCGTCCTGCCGTTCGAGAACGAAGAAGTCAACGAGTGCTGGCTGGCCGACCGCGATCGCTTCTCCTATGAAGCGCTCAACGAGGACAGCCGTCTCACCGCGCCCATGGTCAAGCAGGGTGGCGAGTGGAAGACGGTGGACTGGCAGACGGCGCTGGAGTACGTCGCCAACGGCCTGAAGAACATCAAGGCCGATCACGGTGCCAAGAGCATCGGCGCGCTGGTGAGCCCTCACAGCACGGTCGAGGAACTGTTCCTCGCCAAGCAGCTGGTGAACACGCTGGGCAGCGAGAACATCGACTACCGCCTGCGCAACGCACAATTCGGGCCCGCCGAGGGTGTGCGCTGGTTGGGCACCAGCATCGCGTCGCTGTCCAAGCTGCAAGGTGCGCTGGTGGTCGGCTCGAATCTGCGCAAGGATCATCCGCTGTTCGCGTTGCGCGTGCGCGCGGCGACGCGCCACGGCGCGCGCGTGGCCGTGATCCATGACCAGGACAACGACTGGGCCATGACCATCGCGGCAAAGGCGATCGTGCCGGCCGCCCAATGGGTGCAGGCGCTGGCCGATGTCGCCGCGGCCGTGGCCGAAGCCAGGGGCTCGCAAGCGCCCGCCAAGGCCACCGCCACCGATTCCGCCAAGGCGTTGGCTGCCACGCTGCTTTCTGGCGAACGCAAGGCCATCCTGCTGGGCAACGCCGCGGCGCATCACGCCAATGCCTCCGCGCTGCTCGCGCTGGCGAACTGGATCGCCGGCCAGACCGGTGCCACCGTGGGTTACCTCACCGAGGCCGCCAACACCGTGGGCGCCCAGCTTGTCGGCACGGTGCCTGGCGCCGCCGGCCAGAACGCGGCCCAGATGCTCGCGGGCGGCCTCAAGGCGGTGATCCTGCTGAATAACGAACCCGAGTTCGATTCCGCGGTCGGCCGCGCTGCCGCGGCGGCGCTGGACAAGGCCGAAATGGTGGTGACGCTCAGTCCGTTCAAGGCCAACCTGGAATTCAGCGACGTGCTGCTGCCCATCGCGCCCTGGACCGAAACGCCCGGCACCTTCGTCAATGCCGAAGGTCGCGTGCAAAGCTTCCACGCCGTCGTCAAGCCGCTGGGCGAGACGCGTCCGGGCTGGAAGGTGCTGCGCGTGCTGGGCAACATGCTGGGTCTCGCCGGTTTCGACTACGAGTCGGCGCAGGATGTGCTCGCTGCCGCGCGTGGTGAGAAGGATGCCAAGGAAGCCCTCGTCCAAGGCGGACGCCTGAGCAACACGACTTCGGCGGCTCTGGATGCTTCCGTGCAAGCCGGCGCACCCGTGAGCGCGGCCATCTATCAGCTCGACAGCATCGTGCGCCGCGCACCGGCGCTGCAACTCACGGCCGATGCGCAAGCTGCGCGCGCCCAGGAAGGAGTGGCGGCATGATCGACTTCCTCTACGGCCTCGGCAATGGCCTGGTCGCCGCGCCCTGGTGGACCGCCGCCGGCTGGCCGGTCATCTGGACGCTGATCAAGATCGTCGTCGTGGTGCTGCCGCTGATGGGCGCCGTCGCCTACCTCACGCTGTGGGAGCGCAAGGCCATCGGCTTCACCCAGATCCGGATCGGCCCCAACCGCATTGGCCCGCTGGGCCTGCTGCAGCCGATCGCCGACGCGCTCAAGCTGCTGACCAAGGAAATCATCCTCCCGACGGTCGCCAACAAGGGCCTGTTCTACCTCGGCCCGATCATGACCATCATGCCGGCGCTCGCCGCCTGGGCGGTGATCCCGTTCGGCCCGGAAGTGGCGCTGTCCAACATCAACGCCGGCCTGCTGTTCATCATGGCCATCACCTCGCTGGAGGTGTACGGCGTCATCATCGCGGGCTGGGCCTCGAACTCGAAGTACGCCTTCCTGGGCGCACTGCGCGCCTCGGCGCAAATGGTGAGCTACGAAATCGCCATGGGCTTCGCGCTGGTGGTGGTGCTCATGGTCACCGGCAGCCTGAATCTCACCGACGTGGTGATGCAGCAGGGCCGGGGCCAGTTCGCCTCCATGGGCCTGTCGATCCTGTCCTGGAACTGGCTGCCGCTGCTGCCGATCTTCGTCGTCTACTTCATCTCGGGCCTGGCCGAAACCAACCGCCACCCCTTCGATGTGGTGGAAGGCGAGTCGGAAATCGTCGCGGGCCACATGATCGAGTACTCGGGCATGAGCTTCGCCATGTTCTTCCTGGCGGAATACGCGAACATGTGGCTGGTCTCCATCCTGGCCGTCATCATGTTCCTGGGCGGCTGGCTGTCGCCGGTCGCGGCGCTCGACTTCATTCCCGGCTGGATCTGGCTGGGCATCAAGACCTTCATGGTCGTGACGGTGTTCCTGTGGGTGCGATCCACCTTCCCGCGCTACCGCTACGACCAGATCATGCGCCTGGGCTGGAAGATCTTCATCCCTGTCACGCTCGTTTGGCTTGTGGTGGTCGGCGCCTGGATGCAGACCCCGTTCAACATCTGGAAATGACCATGAGCACGGACGCTCAAACCCTGCCGCGTCCCTCGGCGTTCTCGCTGAAGGACTTCATCTCCAGCTTCGCGCTGATCGAGCTTTTCAAGGGCATGGCGATCACGGGGAAATACATGTTCTCCCGCAAGATCACCGTGCAGTTCCCGGAAGAGAAGACGCCGCTGTCGCCGCGCTTCCGCGGCCTGCACGCCCTGCGCCGCTACGACAACGGCGAAGAGCGCTGCATCGCCTGCAAGCTGTGCGAAGCCGTCTGCCCGGCGCTGGCCATCACGATCGAGTCGGACCAGCGCACGGACGGCACGCGCCGCACCACGCGCTACGACATCGACCTGACCAAGTGCATCTTCTGCGGTTTCTGCGAGGAAAGTTGCCCGGTCGATTCGATCGTCGAGACGCACATCCTCGAATACCACGGCGAAAAGCGCGGCGACCTGTACTTCACCAAGGACATGCTGCTGGCCGTGGGCGACCGCTACGAAAACGAAATCGCCCAGCGCAAGGCCGCTGACGCGAAGTACCGCTGAGTCCGGAACCACCAAGACAACTACAACCATGGACATCCGAACCGGACTCTTCTACCTGTTCTCCGCGGTGCTGCTGTTCTCGGCGTTCCGCGTGATCACCGCGCGCAACCCGGTGCATGCGGCACTGTTCCTCGTGCTCGCGTTCTTCCAGGCCTCCGCGGTCTGGCTGCTGCTGCGCGCCGAGTTCCTCGCCATTTCGCTGGTGCTGGTGTACGTCGGCGCGGTGATGGTGCTGTTCCTCTTCGTCGTGATGATGCTGGACATCGACGTGTCCGCGCTGCGCGCCGGTTTTTGGAAGCACTTCCCGATCGCTGCAAGCGTGGGCGCTCTGATCGCGCTCGAAATGGCTGCCGTGCTGATGGGTGGCTTCCGCCCTGAAGAGGCACGGCCGATGCAAGGGGCCGTCCAGGCGGCCGCACAGGGCGCGCAGTATTCCAACACCAAGGAACTGGGCAAGCTGCTGTACACCAACTACCTGTTCCCGCTGGAGATCGCGGCCGTGATCCTGCTGGTGGCCATCGTCGCCGCCATCGCGCTGACCCTGAGGCATCGCAAGGACAGCCGAGCCATCGATCCGTCCGAGCAGGTGCGCGTGAAGGCGCGCGACCGCCTGCAGATCGTGAAGCTGCCGCCGACCGTGGCGCCGCCGCCGGCCGCGCCCGTCACCGCTGCCGTGGAGACCAAGGCATGACACTCACTCTCGGCCATTTCCTGTCGCTGGGCGCGATGTTGTTCGCGCTGTCGGTGATCGGCATCTTCCTCAATCGCCGCAACCTGATCGTCCTGCTGATGGCGATCGAGCTGATGCTGCTGGCGGTGAACATGAACTTCGTGGCGTTCTCCTACTACCTGGGCGACATGCACGGGCAGGTGTTCGTGTTCTTCATCCTCACCGTGGCCGCTGCCGAATCGGCGATCGGCCTGGCGATCCTGGTGCTCCTGTTCCGCAACAAGAACAACATCAGCGTCGATGAACTGAATGCACTGAAGGGCTAAGGAACATGAACCCCCACGTTCGTCACTTCGTGTACTCGCTGCCCCCCGAGGGGAAGCATCCCGTCCTTGGGGCGGCCCTGCGGACGGTCTGAAATGTCGCAAACCCTGAACGCATCCACTTTGCTGGCGGTGCCCCTGGCGCCGCTGGCCGGCTCGATCCTCGCCGGCATCCTGGGCACGAGCTTCGGCGGCAACCGAATCGGTCGCACCCTGGCACACAGCCTCACCATCCTTGGCGTCTTCGTGGCCTTCGTGATCTCGACCATGACGCTGTGGAGCGTGGCGGTCGACGGCGCGCGCTTCAACCAGACCATCTACGAGTGGATGGTCGTGGGCGGCATGAAGATGGAAGTCGGTTTCCTCGTCGACGGCCTGACCGCCATGATGATGTGCGTGGTGACCTTCGTGTCGCTGATGGTGCACATCTACACCATCGGCTACATGGAAGAAGACGAGGGCTACAACCGCTTCTTCGCCTACATCTCGCTCTTCACCTTCTCGATGCTGATGCTGGTGATGAGCAACAACTTCCTGCAGCTGTTCTTCGGCTGGGAAGCGGTGGGCCTGGTGTCGTACCTGCTGATCGGCTTCTGGTTCACCAAGCCGAGCGCCATCTTCGCCAACATGAAGGCCTTCCTGGTCAACCGCGTCGGCGACTTCGGTTTCATCCTGGGCATCGGCCTGATCGCCGCCTACGCCGGCACGCTCAGCTACGCCGAGACCTTCGCCAAGGTGGGCGAACTCGCAGGCAAGCCCTTCGGCTACGGCACGGACTGGCAGCTGATCACCGTGATCTGCATCTGCCTGTTCATCGGCGCCATGGGCAAGAGCGCGCAGTTCCCCCTGCACGTGTGGCTGCCCGATTCGATGGAAGGCCCGACGCCGATCTCCGCGCTGATCCACGCCGCCACGATGGTGACGGCCGGCATCTTCATGGTGGCGCGCATGTCGCCGCTGTTCGAGCTGTCGGACGTGGCGCTGTCCTTCGTCATGACCATCGGCGCGATCACGGCGCTGTTCATGGGCTTCCTGGGCATCATCCAGAACGACATCAAGCGCGTGGTGGCGTACTCCACGCTGTCGCAACTGGGCTACATGACGGTGGCGCTGGGTGCCTCGGCCTACTCGGTGGCGGTGTTCCACCTGATGACGCACGCCTTCTTCAAGGCGCTGCTGTTCCTCGCAGCCGGCTCGGTCATCATCGGGATGCACCACAACCAGGACATCCGCTGGATGGGCGGCGTGCGCAAGTACATGCCGATCACCTGGATCACCTCGCTGCTGGGTTCGCTGGCGCTGATCGGCACGCCGTTCTTTGCCGGGTTCTATTCCAAGGACAGCATCATCGAAGCGGTGAATGCCAGCCACCTGCCCGGTGCTGGATTCGCCTCCTTCGCTGTCACCGCGGGCGTGTTCATCACGGCCTTCTACTCCTTCCGCATGTACTTCCTGGTGTTCCACGGCAAGGAGCGCTTCGATCAGGTTCCGCCGCACGAGCATGATGCGGCCGAAGAGCCCGATCCGCACCACCACCAGGACGAGCACCACAGCCCGCACGAGTCGCCCTGGGTGGTGACGGTGCCGCTGCTGCTGCTGGCTCTCCCGTCGGTGGTGATCGGCTTCCTGACGATCCAGCCCATGCTGTTCGGTGACTTCTTCAAGGACGCGATCTTCGTGAACCTGGAGCATCACCCAGCCATGGAAGAACTGGCCCACGAGTTCCAGGGTCCGCTGCAGATGGCGTTGCACGCGTTCACGAGCCTGCCGTTCTGGCTGGCGCTGGCTGGCGTGGTGACGGCCTGGTACATGTACCTGGTGAACCCGGCGCTGCCCGCGGCGATCCGGAAGATCTTCCAGCCGATCTACACGATCCTGGAAAACAAGTACTACTTCGACTGGTTCAACGAGAACGTGCTCGCCCGTGCGGCGCGCGCGATCGGTGTCGGCCTCTGGAAGGGCGGCGACCAGGCGGTGATCGACGGCGCCGTCGTCAACGGCAGTGCGCGCACCGTGAACTGGGTTGCCGGCGTGGTGCGCTGGGTGCAGACCGGCTACATCTACCACTACGCGTTCGCGATGATCATCGGCGTCTTTGCGCTGATGACCTGGTTCGTGTGGCTCAACAAGTGATGCAGAGCGGAGAACGAGAACAATGGGATTGCTGAGCCTCGCTATCTGGACGCCGATCTTTTTCGGCGTCGTGCTGCTCGCGCTGGGGCGGGACGATCAGGCGCGCATGGTGCGCTGGTTGGCCCTCATCGGATCACTGGTGAGCTTGCTGGTCACGCTGCCGCTGTATTCGCGCTTCGACACCAGCAGCTCCGCGATGCAGTTCGTCGAGAAGACGCCCTGGATCGAGCGCTTCAACGTCTGGTACCACCTGGGCGTCGACGGTATCGCCTTCTGGTTCATCCTGCTGACGGCCTTCATCACCGTGGTGGTGGTGATTTCCGCGTGGGAAGTGATCACCGAGCGCGTCAACCAGTACATGGGCGCGTTCCTGATCCTGTCGGGGCTGATGATCGGCGTGTTCTGCGCGCTCGACGGCATCCTCTTCTACACCTTCTTCGAAGCCACGCTGATCCCGATGTACCTGATCATCGGTATCTGGGGCGGGCCGAACAAGATCTACGCGGCCTTCAAGTTCTTCCTGTACACGCTGCTGGGATCGCTGCTGATGCTGGTGGCCCTCATCTACCTGTACACCAAGGCGGGCGGCAGCTTCGAAATCCTGACCTGGCACAAGCTGCCGCTGTCGATGTCGGCGCAGACCTTGTTGTTCTTCGCCTTCCTCGCGGCCTTTGCCGTGAAGGTGCCGATGTGGCCGGTGCACACCTGGCTGCCGGACGTGCACGTGGAAGCGCCCACGGGCGGCTCCGCGGTGCTGGCGGCCATCATGCTGAAGCTTGGCGCCTACGGCTTCCTGCGCTTCTCGCTGCCGATTGCACCCGATGCGGCGCACGAGTACGCCTGGCTGATGATCGGCCTGTCGATCATTGCCGTGATCTACGTGGGCCTGGTGGCGATGGTGCAGCAGGACATGAAGAAACTGGTGGCCTATTCTTCGGTAGCGCACATGGGCTTCGTGACCCTGGGCTTCTTCATCTTCAGCGACATCGGCGTGTCCGGTGGCCTCGTCCAGATGATCGCCCACGGTTTCGTCTCGGCGGCGATGTTCCTTTGCATCGGCGTGCTGTATGACCGTGTGCACTCGCGCCAGATCGCCAGTTACGGCGGCGTGGTCAATACCATGCCCAACTTCGCCGCGTTTGCGATCCTGTTCGCCATGGCCAACTGCGGCCTGCCGGCGACTGCGGGTTTCGTGGGCGAATGGATGGTGATCCTGGGCGCCGTCAAGGCCAACTTCTGGCTGGGCCTGGCAGCGGCCACGGCGCTGATCTTCGGCGCGGCCTACACGCTGTGGATGGTCAAGCGCGTGTACCTCGGGCCGATCGCCAATGACGACGTGCGCGCGCTGACCGACATCAACGCCCGCGAATTCCTGATGCTCAGCCTGCTGGCGATCGCCGTGCTGTACATGGGCCTGTATCCGAAGCCCTTCACCGACGTCATGAACGCCTCGGTGGCGGACCTGCTGAAACACGTGTCCGCCAGCAAGCTCTGAAAGAACAAGATGCTTGACAACAACAGCCTCTCCGTCATCACGCCGGAAATCCTGCTGCTCACCATGGCCTGCGTGGTGGCGTTGATCGACCTGGGCGTGAAGACGCGCCTGCGCGACCTGACCTACTGGCTCACCATGGGCACCCTGGCCGCGGTCGCCTACAAGACCGGCTCCATGGCCTCGGGCGCCGATCAGTCGCTCTACGCCTTCGGCAACATGATCGTCAGCGACCCCATGGGCAACTGGCTCAAGTGCTTCTCGGCGCTGGCCATGATGGTCTGCCTGGTCTATGGCCGTCCTTACGCCGCCGACCGGGACATGCTGCGCGGCGGCGAGATGTTCACGCTGTCGATGTTCTCGCTGCTGGGCATGTTCGTGATGATCTCGGGCAGCAACTTCCTGGTGATCTACCTCGGCCTGGAACTGCTCACGCTGTGCAGCTATGCACTCGTGGCGCTGCGCCGCGACCACCCCGTGGCGACCGAAGCGGCGATGAAGTACTTCGTGCTTGGCGCCATGGCCAGCGGCTTCCTGCTGTACGGCCTGTCCATGCTGTACGGCGCCACCGGCTCGCTGGATATCGGCACCGTGTTCAAGATCATCAACGCCGGCCAGATCAAGCATCAGGTGCTCGTATTCGGCCTGGTGTTCATCGTGGCTGGCCTCGCGTTCAAGCTGGGTGCGGCACCGTTCCACATGTGGATCCCCGACGTCTACCAGGGCGCGCCCACGGCCATCACCGTGATCATCGGCAGCGCGCCGGAACTGGCCGCCTTCGGCATCGCCATCCGCCTGCTGGTCGAGGGCCTGCTGCCGCTGGCGGTGGACTGGCAGCAGATGCTGATGGTCCTGGCCATCGGCTCGCTGCTGATCGGCAACCTGGCGGCCATTGCGCAGACCAACCTCAAGCGCATGCTGGCTTACTCCACCATCGGCCAGATGGGCTTCGTGCTGCTGGGCCTGCTGGCCGGTGTGGTCAAGGGCGTCTCGCCCGACGACACCGCACTGGCGGCGAACGCCTACAGCTCGGCGATGTTCTACATCATCACCTACGTGCTCACCACGCTCGCCACCTTCGGGATCATCCTGCTGCTGGCGCGTGAAGGATTCGAGAGCGAGGAAATTTCCGATCTGGCCGGCCTGAACCAGCGCAGTCCGCTCTATGCCGGGATCATGTCGATCTGCATGTTCTCCCTGGCGGGCGTGCCGCCGCTGGTCGGCTTCTATGCCAAGCTGTCGGTGCTGCAGGCGCTGGTGGCTTCCGGGCAAGCGATGTACATCGGCCTGGCGGTGTTCGCTGTGATGATGTCGCTGATCGGCTCGTTCTATTACCTGCGCGTGGTCAAGGTGATGTATTTCGACGCGCCGATCACCGCCACCACCGTGTCGGCACCCACCGACGTGCGCGTGGTGCTGTCGATCAATGGTGCGCTGGTGCTGCTGCTGGGTATCCTGCCCGGTGGGCTCATGACGCTGTGCGCACGAGCGATCATCACCACCTTGTCCACCTGACACGGCGCGTGTGATCGGGCGATGTCGCAAACCGCCTCGATCTGGCTCGTGATCGTGGCCGCGCTGGGCGCGGCCAATCTACCTTTTATCAACCAGCGACTGCTGGGACTGGTGCCACTCAAGCGGCCCAAGTCGCTGGCGCTGCGCCTGGCGGAGCTGGTGCTGCTGTACTTTCTCGTGGGTGGCCTGGGGCTGTTGCTGGAACAGCGGGCGGGCCAAATCGCGCCGCAAGACTGGCAGTTCTACGCTGTCACCGCGGCGCTGTTCGTGACCTTTGCGTTCCCCGGATTCGTCTGGCGCTACCTGGTGCGACACCGATGACCCAAGACCGCCACCTCATCGAGGAAAAGATCGCCGGCGAGGAGATCCTCAAGGGCCGCTTCCTTCACGCGTTCCGTGATACGGTGCGCCTGCCGGACGGTGGCGAGACCACGCGCGAGTTCGTCGTTCATCCCGGTGCCGTCATGGTGATCCCACTGCTCGATGACGGCCGGCTGGTAATGGAGCGCCAGTTCCGCTACCCCATGGGGCGGGTGATGATCGAATTCCCGGCCGGCAAGCTCGATCCGGGCGAGGATCGGCTGGCTT
>Ga0207853_1000090_pt1 | contig 20907 bp, 14 predicted proteins | sample LuqExpMetagenom6_FD_187764 | JGI IMG/M metagenome (GOLD analysis project Ga0207853, IMG submission 187764) | Tropical forest soil microbial communities from Luquillo Experimental Forest, Puerto Rico - Sample 6 (SPAdes) | ecosystem: Environmental > Terrestrial > Soil > Tropical forest ...
CTCGGCGCCCGCAGCCGCCCCGGCGCCGGCTCCGGCTCCGGCCGTTGCGCCGACGAGCACGCCACAACCCATGGACATCGGTGGTGGTGGTGGCGGAGGCGGTGGCGGCGGTGGAGGCGGCTACTGAAACGACGCAGCGCCGTTCGACCACACCGCCGTCACTGGCGAAAGAGGGCGGTCCGCCGATCCGCGCGCTGCAGCACGGCGCGCAGCGGGGACCCCCGACGCGCTCGGCTGAATGCCGCCGATTCAGATGTCGAAGTACAGGTGGAACTCCCAGGGATGCGGGCGCAGCCGCACCGGGTCGATCTCGTTCCTGCGCTTGTAGTCGATCCAGGTCTCGATCACGTCGCGGGTGAACACGTCGCCCTTGAGCAGGAAGCCGTGGTCCTGCTCCAGCGCCCGCAGCGACTCGTCCAGCGAGGCCGGCACCTGCTGCACCTTGCGCGCTTCCTCCGGCGGCAGGTCATAGATGTTCTTGTCGAGCGGATCGCCCGGCTCGGTGTGCTGCTCGACACCGTCCAGGCCCGCCATCAGCATCGCCGCGAACGCGAGGTAGGGATTGGCCGACGGGTCGGGACAGCGGAACTCCACGCGGCGTGCGTTGGGCGAATCGGAGTACATGGGAATGCGCGCGGCGGCCGAGCGGTTGCGCTGCGACATCGCCAGGTTCACCGGCGCTTCGTAGCCCGGCACCAGGCGCTTGTAGGAATTGGTGGTCGGTGCACAGAAGGCCATCAGCGCCGGCGCGTGCTTGAGCAGTCCGCCGATGTACCAGCGGCACAGCTCGGAGGTCAGCGCATAGCCGCCCGCGTCGAAGAACAGGTTCTTTTCGTCCTGCCACAAGCTCTGGTGGCAGTGCATGCCGCTGGCGTTGTCGCCGAACAGCGGCTTGGGCATGAAGGTGGCCACCTTGCCGTGGCGGCGCGCCACGTTCTTGCACATGTACTTGTAGATCATCACGTTGTCCGCCATGCGCACCAGGGGCGCGAAGCGCATGTCGATCTCGTTCTGGCCGGCCGTGGACACCTCGTGGTGATGCACTTCCACCTGGATGCCGCAGGCCATCAGCGCCGACACGATCTCCGTGCGGATGTCCTGCAGCGTGTCCTGCGGCGGCACCGGGAAGTAGCCTTCCTTGTAGCGCGCCTTGTAGCCCAGGTTGCCGCCGCCGTAGGCGCCTTCGTCCCGGCCCGAGGTCCACGCGCCTTCGGCCGATTCGACGTAGTAGTAGCCGCAATGCTGGTTCTGCTCGAAACGGATCGAGTCGAAGATGAAGAACTCCAGTTCCGGCCCGAAATAGCAGATATTCGCCACGCCGCTGGCCTTCAGGTAGGACTCGGCCTTGTGCGCTACGAAACGCGGGTCGCGGGAGTAGGCGCGGTGCTCCACCGGATCGATCACGTCGCAGATGATGGCCAGCGTCGCGGCCTCGCACTGCGGATCGACGAACGCAGTCGTCGGGTCGGGCTTGAGCAGCATGTCCGACTCGTGGATCTCCTGAAAGCCGCGGATCGACGAACCGTCGAAGCCGATGCCGTCGCCGAAGAGGCCGGCGTGGACCTCCGGCAAGGTGATGGAGAAGTGCTGCCACAGCCCGGGCAGATCCGTGAACCGAAGGTCCACGATCTCGATGTGGTTCTGCTTGATCAAGTCGATGACCGCCTCGGGGTTCTGCGGCCGATTCACCTGGAAAGAACCGGGCTGTACGGAGACTGCAGACGGGTGCGTGGACATGGACGGCCTCCTGTCTCGATCTTGCCGAGCAGCATTCACCGTTGATGTTCGGGTCGCTGCTTCCCCAATGTAGGCGGCGTCCGCACTCCTCGCAAATCCCTCCTCCGACGGTTGGGCAGAACTCGCGCCGCTCATGGTTCTCAAATTGATAGATACAACAGGGAGATGTCATGGCCACTGTCACAGCCACAGCCGGGCAAGGCTTGGGCCTGTCCACGGAAGAGGCGCGCGTCCAGCTGCGGCGCGCCGTCATCGCAAGCACGGTCGGCACCACCATCGAGTGGTACGACTTCTTCCTCTACAGCATCGTCACCGGGCTGGTGTTCGCGAAGCTGTATTTCCCGCAGTCGGACCCGCTCACCGGGACCTTGCAGGCCTTCCTGATCTACGCCGTGGGCTTCATCGCGCGCCCGGTCGGCGCGGCGATCTTCGGCCACTACGGCGATCGCATCGGCCGCAAGTCGACTTTGATCGCGACCCTGCTGCTCATGGGCGTGGCGACCTTCCTCGTCGCCTTCGTGCCGACCTACGCCTCGATCGGCATCTGGGGCGCGGTGCTGCTGACGGTGCTGCGCTTCGTCCAGGGCGTGGGCGTCGGCGGGGAATGGGGCGGGTCGGTGCTGCTGGCGATGGAGTGGACCCGCACCAACGACCACCGCGGCTTCGCTGCATCCTGGCCGCAGTTCGGCGTGCCGGCCGGACTGTTCCTGGCCAACCTGGTGGTGCTGGGGTCCAGCGCGCTGACCGGTCCCGCGTTCAACACCTGGGGCTGGCGCATCCCGTTCGTCCTGAGCATCCTGCTGGTCGCCCTGGGCCTGTACGTCCGGCTGCGCATTCTGGAAACGCCGGTGTTCTCGCGCCTGATCCAGGAAAAGCGCATCGAGCGCCTGCCGATGCTGGAAGTGATCCGCCGTCAGCCGCGGGAGATCATCCTGTCCGCGCTGGCGCGCATGGGCGAGCAAGCGCCTTTCTACATCTTCACCGCCTTCGTCTTCGCCTACGGCACCACGAAGCTGAAGATCTCGCGCGACTTCATGCTGACCGCGGTGATGGCCGCCTCGGTGCTGTCGTTCGTCACGATCCCGGCATTCGGGCACTTGTCCGACCTGTGGGGCCGCAAGCGGGTGTACCTGCTCGGCTCGGTGGTCACGGCCATCTTCGGCTTCGTCTACATCGGCCTGCTCGACACCGGCGTGGCCGCGCTGATCTTCATCGCCATCGTCCTGTCGCTGGTACCGCACGACATGATGTACGGCCCGCAGGCGGCGCTGATCGCCGAGAGCTTCACGCCGCGGCTGCGCTACAGCGGGGCCTCGCTGGGCTACCAGTTGGCCTCCATCATCGCTGGCGGCCCAGCGCCGTTGATCGCCACCTGGTTGCTGGCCAAGTACGGCACCGGCTGGGCGGTCGCCTACTACATCTTCCTGTGCGCGGCGATCAGCTTCGCGGCCACCCTGGCGCTGCCGGACTACACGCGCAAGGACATCTCGGAGGAATACCCGGACAGCCTGCTGAGACCTAATGCGCGGCAGAGCCACGCCGCAGGCTGAAGCCGATCGTGGTGAGGCCGTCACCGCTGCGCGCGGTGACGCCGCCGCCGTGCATGCGCGCGATCGCCTTCACGATCGCCAGGCCCAGGCCGAAGCCGTGCTCGCCCTGGCCGTCGTGGCGCGCTGCATCGACACGATAGAAGCGGTCGAACAGGCGCTGCAGATGGGTCTCGGCCAGCGTCGCGCCGGCATTCGTGATGGTCACCCAGACCACCCGCTCGTCCTGGCGGATGCGCACCGTGAGCTGTGACCCCGGCTGCGAATTCGTGATCGCGTTCTGCAGCAGGTTGGACATGGCGCGGCGGAACAGCGCGCGCTCCATCGTCGCGCTCGCGTCCGTGTCGCCCTCGATGCGCACGCCGATGGCCTTGTCGTCCAGCAGGAACTCGAAGAACTCGACGGTCTTCTGCACCTCGCCGGCCACCACGGCCTCGGCCAGGGCCGTGGCCGCCTCGCCCTGGTCGGCACGCGCGAGGAACAGCATGTCGTTGACGATGGCGCGCAGCCGCTCGAGCTCCTCGAGGTTCGACTGCAGCACCTCGTTGAGCTGCGCGGCATCGCGCCGCCGCGACAGCGCCACCTGGGTCGCGCCGATCAGGTTGGCCAGCGGCGTGCGCAGCTCGTGCGCGACGTCGGCGTTGAAGCCTTCCAGCTGCTGGTAGGCGTTCTCCAGGCGCCCGAGCGCGCCGTTGAAGGCGCCGGCCAGGTCACGCAACTCGACCGGCAGCGCGTCGGCCGCCAGCCGCTGCGACCAGGTGTTGGGCTGCAGTGCCCGCGCCTCGCGCGAGAGCCGGCGCAGCGGCGCCAGTCCCAGTCGCGCGATCCAGGACCCCATGGCCGCCACCGCCAGCGTCGCCGCCAGCGCCAGCAGCGCATAAGCGGCGGCGAAGGTGCGCAGCGGCCCTTCGAAGAATCGCGCGTTCACGCCAACCACCAGGCGCACCGGCGGGCGCTGTTCCAGTGCAGTGACAGTGCGCGCCTGCGTGCGGTAGGCGATGCCGCGCTCGTCCGTGAACAGGCCCGCGCCGTCGTCATGGATGCGCATAGCGACGAGTTCGGCGTCGGGCCCGTAGCCGAAGTGGGGGTCGGGCGACAGCACCCAGAAGCGCACGCTGTGATCGTCCGGTGTGAGCGTGTCCATTTTCGCCACGACCCGGGCCCAGCGGTCCGGTGTGCCGACGCGCTCGATGCTGTACTGCAGGCTCTGCAGGTGGGCGCCCAGCAGGTCACTCTCGCGCTTCACCAGCTCGTGCTGCAAGACGGCGTAGAGCGCCGCGCCCACCAGCGCGAAGATGGCGAGCGCCGCGCCGGCGAACATCGCCGCCAGCCGCCAGGTGATCGAGCCTTTCATTCGGTCTCGGCCTCCTCGCGTGCTTCCAGCACATAGCCCATGCCGCGCATGGTGTGCAGCAGCTTCGGGCTGAAGTCGCCGTCGATCTTGGCGCGCAGGCGCTTGATGGCGACCTCCACCACATTGGTGTGGCTGTCGAAGTTCATGTCCCAGACCAGCTCGGCGATCGCCGTTTTCGACAGGATCTCGCCCTGGTGCCGCGCCAGCACCGCCAGCAGCGCGAACTCCTTGGCGGTCAGATCCAGCCGCGTGGCGCCGCGCCAGGCCTTTCGCGAGATCAGGTCGATCTGCAGGTTGGCCAGCCGCAGTTGCGTCGGCTCCTGGTTGCGGCCGCGCCGCGTGAGCGCCTGCAGCCGCGCCACCAGCTCGAGGAAGGAAAAGGGCTTGACCAGGTAGTCGTCGGCCCCCTCTTGCAGACCCAGCACGCGGTCCTCGATGCGGTCGCGCGCGGTGAGCATGATCACCGGCGTCTGCTTGGCGCGGCGCAGCTCGCGCAGCACCGACAGGCCGTCCAGTCCCGGCAGCATCACATCCAGCACGATCACGTCGTATTCGTGCACCAGCGCCAGGTGGCGGCCGTCGTAGCCGTTGGTGGCCACGTCGACCGCGCAGCCCTGCTCGGCGAGCCCCTTCTGCAGGTACTCGACGGTCTTGGCTTCATCGTCGACGATCAGCAGCTTCACGACTTGCCTCTCATTCGGCGCCTGCCGGCCGCACCGCACCGGCCGTCCGCTTGCGCGCCAAGCGGGCCTGCTTGCGCCGCTGGTACCAGAAGTGCGCGCGATCGAGGTAAAGATAGACCACCGGCGTGGTGAACAGGGTCAGCGCCTGCGACAGCAGCAGCCCGCCGATCATGGCGTAGCCCAGGGGCCGGCGCAGCTCGGAGCCGGCGCCGTGGCTGAGCATCAGCGGCAGGCCGGCGAGCAGCGCGCATAGGGTGGTCATCATGATCGGCCGAAAGCGCAGCAAACAGGCCTGGTAGATCGCCTGCTCGGGTTTCATGCCGTCGTCGCGCTCGGCCTTCAGCGCGAAGTCGACCATCATGATGCCGTTCTTCTTCACGATGCCGATCAGCAGGATGATCCCGATCAGCGCGATCACGCTCAGGTCGTAGCCGGCTGCCATCAGGATCAGCAGCGCGCCGACCCCGGCCGAAGGCAGGGTCGAGAGAATCGTGAGCGGGTGGATGTAGCTCTCGTAGAGCAGCCCGAGCACGATATAGACCGCGATCAGCGCCGCGGCGATCAGGTAGGGCTGGGTCGACAGCGACGACTGGAAGGCCTGGGCCGTGCCCTGGAACGAGGTGCGCAGCGACGCCGGCAGGCCCATCTGCCGCGTGGCCTGGTTGATCGCGTCGACCGCATCGCCGAGCGCCGCGCCCGGCACCAGGTTGAACGACAGCGTGACCGCCGGGAACTGGCTCTGGTGGCTGATCGACAGGTAGGCGGTCTTGCTGGTGTCCACCTTGGCGAAGGTGGACAGCGGGACCTGGCGGCCGGTCAGCGGCGAGGTGATGTACAGCTTGGAAAACAGGTCCGGGTCGCGCTGCAGCGCCGGCGTCACTTCCAGCACCACGTGGTAGCTGTTGATCTGCGTGAAGTACTGCGCCACCTGACGCTGGCCGATGGCGTCGTAGATGGTGCCGTCGATCATCGCCGGCGTGATGCCGAAGCTCGACGCCCGGTCGCGGTCGATCGTCACCACCGCGGTGTTGGCCGAGTTCTGCAGGTCCGAGGCCAGGTCGGCCAGCTGTGGCAGCTGCGACAGGCGCTGCTGGATCTTTGGCGCCCAGTCGTTCAACTCGTCGAGGTTGGCGTCGGTGAGCGTGAACTGGTATTGGGTGCGCGAAATGCGGCCGCCGACGTTGATGTCCTGGCCGGCCTGCATCAGCAGGCTTGCGCCCAGCACCTGCGCCAGCTTGGGGCGCAGCCGCGCGATGATCTGGTCGGCGCTGGCGCGGCGGCCTTCGTCCTTGGGCTTGAGCGCAATGAAGAAGAAGCCGGCATTGAACTGCGAGGCGTTGCCGAACATCGCCAGCCCGCTCACGTCCGGGTCCTGCCGCACGATGTCGGCGAAGCGCAGCATGCGCCGGTTCATCGACTCGAAGGACGAGTCCTGCGCGCTCTGCGCCGAGCCGTAGATGAAGCCGGTGTCCTGCTGCGGGAAGAAGCCCTTCGGGATCACGATGTACAGGCCCACCGACGCGGCGACCGTGGCAATGAACACGCACAAGGTGATGAACTGGTGCTTCAGCACCACGTCGAGGCCGCGCCGATAGCCGGCGAGCATCGCGTCGAAGCCGCGCTCGCACAGCTGGTACAGGCGCCCGTGCGGCCGCTCGTGTTCGTTGCGCAGGAAGCGCGAACACAGCATGGGCGTCAGGCTCAGCGACACCAGCACCGACACCACGATCGCCACCGACACCGTGACCGCGAACTCTCGGAACAGCCGCCCGACGATGCCGCCCATCAGCAGCAGCGGGATGAACACCGCCACCAGCGACACCGAAATCGACACGATGGTGAAGGCGATCTCGGCGGCGCCCTCGTAGGCCGCCTGCATCGCCGGGACGCCGTTCTCGACGTGGCGGTAGATGTTCTCCAGCATCACGACCGCGTCGTCGACCACGAAGCCGACCGAGATCGTCAGCGCCATCAGCGACAGGTTGTCCAGGCTGTAGCCGATCGGGTACATCACCGCCGCGGTGCCCAGCAGCGCCAGCGGCACCGTGACAGCCGGTATCAGCGTCGCGGCGGTGCTGCGCAGGAAGAGGTAGATCACCAGCACCACCAGCACCACGGTAAGAATCAGCGTGAACTCCACGTCGTGCAGCGAGGCGCGGATGTTCTGCGTGCGGTCCACCAGCGTGCGCACCTGCACCGCCGGCGGGATCGAGGCCTGCAGGGCCGGCAGCTCGGCCTTGATCGCGTCCACCGTCTTGACCACGTTGGCGCCCGGCTCCTTGTAGATCACCAGGATGATGGCGGGCCCGTCCTCGACGGTGTTCTCGGCCGAGGCGCCCGTCCCCTTGAAGCTCCAGGCCGCGACCTTGGTGTTCTCGGGTGCGTCGATTGCGCGGCCGATGTCCTTGACGCGCACCGGCGCACCGTTGCGCCAGGCCACGATGACATCGTTCCAGGGCGCCGCCTGCAGCAGCTGGTCGTTGCTGTAGACGGTGAAGCTCTGGGTGCCGCCGTCAATGGTGCCCTTGGGCTGGTTCACTGTCGCGTTGCTGATCACGCCGCGCACATCCTCCAGGCTGACGCCCAGCGACGCCAGCTTGGCCGGGTCGGCCTGGATGCGCACCGCCGGCTTCTGCGCGCCGCCGATGTTGACCAGCCCCACGCCGGCCACATGCGAGATCTGCTGCGCCAGGATGTCCTCGGCGTAACGGTCCACCTCGGTCAGCGGCAGCGTGTCCGAGTGCACCGACAGCAGCATGATGGGCGCGTCGGCCGGGTTGGTCTTGCGGAAGGTCGGCGGGTTCGGCAGGTTGGCGGGCAGCTGGCCGCTGGCCGCCTGGATCGCCACCTGCACGTCCAGCGCCGCGGCGTCGATGTTTCGGTTGAGGTCGAACTGCAAGGTGATCTGGCTCGAGCCGATGCCACTCACCGAGGTCATCTGGCTGAGGCCCGAGATCAGCGAGAACTGGCGTTCCAGCGGCTGCGCCACGTTCGAAGCCATCGTCTCAGGACTGGCCCCCGGCAGACTGGCCGACACCTGGATCGTCGGAAAGTCGACCTGCGGCAGCGGCGCCACCGGCAGCAACGGCCACACGGCTGCGCCGACCAGCAGGATGGCCATCGCCAGCAGCGTGGTGCCGATGGGGCGCTTGATGAAATGGGCGGAGACGCTCATGGCCTGGCCCCGCTCGCCACCGGTGCGCGGCGATCCGTGGCCGCTTCGGCCACCAACGCATCGGGCTGCAGCTTGTAGTGGCCGTTGGTCACGACCCGCTCGCCGGCCGCAAGGCCACTGGCAATGACCGAGATGCCGTCCTGCTCCTGCGCCACGCGCACGTTCCGCATCTGGGCGTGGTTGTGCGAGTCGACCACGTAGACGTAGGTGCCCTGCTGGCTGCGCTGCACCGCAGCCTGCGGCACGGTGAGTGCGTCGCCGTGCTGGCCCAACTGCAGGCGGACGTTGACGAACTGGCCCGGCCACAGCGCATAGCCGCTGTTGCCGAAACGGGCCTTGAGCTGCACGGTGCCGGTGGTGGGGTCGACCTGGTTGTTCAGCAGGGTGAGCTCGCCCTGCGCCAACTGCTGGGCGCCGTCGCGCGACAGCGCCGTCACCGCCAGCGGCGCGTGCGAGGCGCGCTGCGCGCGGATGACCTCCTGCACCGCTTCATCCGGCAGCGTGAACACGACCGCGACGGGATCGATCTGGTTGATCACCACCAGTCCATTGGTGTCGGCGGCATGCACGATGTTGCCGGGGTCCACCAGGCGCGCGCCGGTGCGCCCGGAGATCGGCGCGAGGATGCGGGTGTAGGCCAGTTGCACTTTCTGGTACTGGACCTGCGCGGCGTCGTTCTGAACGGCCGCCTCCAGCTGCGACACCATCGCTTGCTGCGTGTCCACCTGCTGGCGGGTGGCCGCGTCCTCGGCCAGTTCGTCGCTGTAGCGCTTCAGGTCGACGCGCGCATTGGCCAGCTGGGCCCGGTCGCGGGCCTCCTGCGCCTGGGCCTGCGCCAGCTGGGCCGCAATCGGGCGGTCGTCCAGCTGGGCCAGCAACTGCCCGGCCTTGACGTCCTGGCCTTCGACGAAAGCCACGCGCACCAGCTCCCCGTCGATGCGCGTCTTCACGACGACGCTGGCCAGGGGCATGACCGAGCCCACGCCGCTGCGGTAAATGGGCACGTCGCGCGTCTGCACCGCGGCGGTAGTCACCACCACCGGCGCCGCAGCCGTGCGTGCGGGCCGCTTGTCCTGGGCATCGGCCAAGGTCATCCAGCGCACGGCCACCGCCAGCGCCACCAGTGCCGCGATGGACAGCGCGATGCGCAAGCTTCGTTTCAAGGCGGAGGTCATGGTGGCATGTCTGGTTCATCGATCCGGTCGGGCGCGCGAGCACGGTCGGCAGCAGTGCCCACCTGGTCCAGCGGCGGGGCCGTCCAGCCGCCGCCCAGGCCGGTGATCAGGTTCACCGCCGCGGTGAGCTGGCGGCCGACGATCTGCGCGGCCGCGCGCTCGTTGCCCAGCGTCAGGTTCTGCGCAGTGATCACCGCGAGGTAAGGGCCGGTGCCGGCGCGGAACTGACGCAACACGGAGTCTTCCGCGCTGCGCGCCGATCGCACGGCGTCTTCCTGGAACCGGCCCTCCTCGTCGAGCACACGCAGCAAGGCCAGGTTGTCTTCCACCTGCTGCAGGCCCGCGAGCACAGTCTGCTTGTAGTTCGCCGCCGAGGCATCGAAGGCGGCTTCGGCCTGCGTGCGCCGGGCGGTACGGGCACCGGCGTCGAACACCGTCTGCGCCAGCGCCGCGCCGAGAGCCCAGACCCGGCCGGGGGTGTCGAACAGGCCGGCCAGCGTGCCGCTCGTGCCGCCGCCGCCCGCCGTCAGCACCAGCGACGGGTAGAAGGCCGCCTGCGCCACGCCGATGTTGGCGTTGGCCGCCGCGGCGCGCCGCTCGGCCGCCGCGATGTCGGGGCGCCGCTCCAGCAATTGCGAAGGCACACCCGGCGGGATGGCGGGCACGCTGTCGCGCAGCTGCAGCAGGGTCATGCGGCGCTCGGACAAGCTGAAGCCGCTGGCAGGCTGCCCGCTGAGTGTCGCGATCGCATGCTCGAGCTGCGCGCGCACGGCGTTGAGGTCCGCCGCCTGTGCCTGCGCGGCCTTCAGCGTGCTCTCGGCCAGCGCCACGTCGGAATGCAGCGCCGTGCCGTGGCGGTACTGGCTTTGCGTCAGTTCCAGTGCCTTGGCGTAGCCGGTGGTGGTGTCTGCGTAGAGATCGCGCAGCACATCGGTCACGCGCAGCACCAAGTAGTCGCTGGCCAGCTCGGCCTGGACGCTGAGGCGCGCGCCCGCCAGGTCATCGGCGCTGGCCTGCGCGCCCGCACTGGCGGCTTCGACGCTGCGGCGCACCCCGCCCCACAGGTCGGGCGCCCAGCTGGCGTCGAGACTCAGCGCGCCGACATTGCCGAGCGTCGAGATGCCGGTCGTGTTGCTCCGGGCGCGATGCACCGAAGCGTTGACGTCGACCGTCGGCCACAGGCCCGCCCGCGTGAGATCCACCTGGGCGCGGGCGCCGCGGTAGACCGCCTCGAGCTGATGCAGCGTCTGGTTGGCGGCGTCGGCCTGGGTTTCGAGCCGGTTGAGATCGGGGTCGCCGAAGACCTCCCACCAGGGCCGATGCGCTTCGGCCAGCTGCGGCTGCGCGACCGTCCAGGCAGCGCCCTCCTTGTACGCGCCCGGCAGCTCCATGGCGGGGCGGACATAGTCGGGTCCGCTGCTGCACGCGGCCAGCCCGGCCGCCACCAGTGCCCAGGGGACGATTCGCATGGCGAGCTTCCGTTGAGAACGGCACGGGCCGGGACACCCCGATCGCGCCATCTCGTGACTGTACGCAGGCCGCGATGACCGCGTGCTGTCTTGAAAATGACGGTGCTGTCAGCCGGCGCGGCCATCACCTGAACCAAGGTCACTGGCACTTACGAAACTTGTCGCGGCAGCAAAGTTCCACACCCGGCGCGAACTTAGGATGCAGCACTCCCGGACAAGGAACTCTCGCATGAAGACCCTGATCCTTCTCGCCGGACTGATCGCGGCCACGCCCGGCTGGGCTGCGCTCGGTGGTCCGGCGTCGCAGGCGGCGTCCACGACCCAATCCAGCGCGGCGTCCACCGCCGCGGGGGTGGCATACACCGACCAGCAGACCACGCTGTCCAGCGGCACCGTCGTTCACGAATACGCCGATGCCGGCGGCACCGTGTTCGCCGTGTCCTGGTCCGGGCCGTTTCAGCCCGACTTGAAGGCCTTGCTGGGTCCCTGGTTCGATGTGTATACCGCCCAGGCCGCCCAGAACAAGGGCCATGGCCATGCCCGCATGGAGGTGCGCAATGCCGACCTGGTGGTGATCTCCACCGGCCGCATGGGCGACTTCCAGGGCCGCGCCTGGCTGGTCTCGCGGCTGCCCCAGGGCTTCGCGCTGGAGGCCCTGAAATGAATGCGCCGCCCTGCCTTCCCGTACGTTCCCGCGCCTGCGTGCGGGCCTCGCTGGCGATGCTCTTTGCGGCCGTGCTGCTGGGCGGCTGCGGCGGTGGGTCGGAGCGTCCGGGGTCAGCGCCCTCGCCTTCACCCGCACCGGCGCCGGCGCCGGCGCCCGCGGCGGCAAACGTCGCGCCCATCGTCGTGGACGGTGGGACGGACGGCACGGCGTTCAACTCGCCGTTCGTCAGCGTGACCGTGTGCCAGCCCGGCACCAGCACCTGTGCAACGGTAGACCGTGTCGTGGTGGACACGGGTTCGTACGGGCTGCGCCTGGCCGCCTCCGCGGTGCCCGCAGCGATCGCGCTGCCGCGGGTCGCCGCCCCCGGCGGCGCGGCGCTGGGCGAATGCACGCCGTTTGCCAGCGGCTTCGCCTGGGGTTCGGTGCGCACGGCGGACGTGGCCGTCGCGGGCGAACGTGCGAGTGCGATCCCGATCCAGCTGGTCGACGACCCCAGCGGCGGCTTCGGCACGCCGCCGGCTTCTTGCAGCAACACCGGGCCGAACTTCGGCGTCGGCAGTGGCGCCCGCGGCATCCTGGGCGTGGGGTTCTTGACGCAGGACTGCGGCGACGGCTGCACCACCAGCCCACCGCCCGCCGTGTACTACGCCTGCAGCACGGCGGGATGCTCGCCAACGACGGTGCCACTGGCCTCGCAGGTGAGCAACCCGGTGGCCAGCTTTGCCACCGACAACAACGGCGTGGCCATTGTGTTGCCGACCGTGCCGCTGGGTGGCGTGGTCTCGATCAGCGGCTCGTTGATCTTCGGCGTCGGCACCCAGCCCAACAACCAGCCCGGCTCGGCGCGGGTCTTCTCGGTCAATCGACAGGGCAACTTCACGACCAATTACAAAGGCACGAACCTGTCGGCCTTCATCGACAGCGGATCGAATGCGCTGTTCTTCCCCGATGCCTCCCTGCCGCAATGCTCGGGTGGCTTTTATTGCCCGACCTCGGCGCAGCAGTTGTCGGCCACGATGTCCGCGCCCAACGGCAGCTCAGCCACCGTGGACTTCTTCGTGGAAAGCGTCAATGCGCTGCGCGCCGACGCGGCGGTCGGGCACGCCGGCGGGGCGATCGGATCGCGCGTGTTCGACTGGGGCCTGCCGTTCTTCTTCGGGCGCACGGTCTGGGTCGGAATAAGCGGCAGCAGCACGCCACTTGGCCCCGGTCCGTTCTGGGCATTTTGAAATTGAATTGGAAATGGATTGGCCTTTGCCATAATCCGGCCTACTCCAACTCAATTGAATCAGCGTAATGGCCACTTATATCGAACTGCAAAGGCAAATTGAAGCTCTGCAGAAAGAAGCAGATGCGCTGAAAGCCAGGGAGCGCGAAGGCGTCATCGAGCGGATGAAGGAAGCCATCGCCGCCTATGACATTTCGGCGGAGGACCTGGGTCTGGCCGTTCGGCGCGGCCGGCTGGCGGGCACGCGCAGCGGCGGGCTGCGGGCCAAGGCGGCCAGCCACGCCGCCTACGCCGATGGCGAAGGAAATACCTGGGGTGGTCGTGGACCGCGCCCGAAATGGCTGAGAGATGCGCTGGCCGGCGGCGCGAGTCTCGACGAGTTCGCGACACGACGGTAATAACACCAACGCCATCGCGGCCGGCATTTCCAGCCGACCGGGTCTTTCGGAAATAGAAAGAAAAAAAGGGCGACCGGGATGGACCCGGTCGCCCTTTTTCAATGGCTTCGCCGCGCCGCTTTAGAACGGCAGGCCGACGTAGTTCTCGGCCAGCGAAGCCAGCGCCTGGCGCGAGGAGAACAGGTAGGCCAGGTCGGTATCCTGCAGCTTGCGCTCGAACGCCGACTGCTCGGGGAAGCGGTGCAGCAGCATCGTCATCCACCAGGAGAAGCGCTGGCCCTTCCACACACGTGCCAGGGCCTTCTGCGAGTACGCGTCCAGGCCGCGATCGTCCTTGTTCAGGTAGTGATCGACCATCGCGTGGTACAGGTAGTAGATGTCCGAAGCCGCGCTGTTCAGGCCGCGTGCGCCGGTGGGCGGCACGATGTGCGCGGCGTCGCCGGCCAGGAACAGGTTGCCCCAGCGCATCGGCTCGGCCACGAAGGAGCGCAGCGGGGCGATGCTCTTCTCGAACGACGGGCCGGTTTCCAGCTTGGCGGCCACGTCCTCCGGCAGGCGGCGCTTGATCTCGTCGAAGAAGGCCTGATCCGACCAGTCTTCCACGGTGTCGGTCAGCGGCACCTGGATGTACAGGCGGCTGATCGTCTGCGAGCGCAGCGAGCACAGGGCGAAGCCGCGGTCGTGCTTGGCGTAGATCAGTTCGGGCGACACCGGCTTGGTGTTGGTCAGCACGCCCAGCCAGCCGAACGGGTAGACGCGCTCGAACTCGGTGATCTTCTCCTTGGGGATGGACTTGCGGCTGACGCCGTGGAAGCCGTCGGCGCCGATGATGTAGTCGCAGTCGATGCGCTCGGTCTTGCCGTTCTTCTTGTAGGTGACGTAAGGGCTGGCGCTGGTGATGTCGTGCGGCTGCACGTCCTCGGCTTCCATGATCAGCACGCCGTTGGCCTTTTCGCGGCCGTCGTACAGGTCGCGGGTCAGTTCGGTCTGGCCGTAGACGACCACGCTGTTGCCGCCGGTCAGGCCCTTGAGGTCCACGCGCTCGCGAATGCCGTCGTGGGCAATCTCGAATCCGTCATGGATCTCACCTTCGCGGTCCATGCGCTCGCCGACGCCGGCCTCGCGCATGAGGGCAGCGAAGCCGTGCTCCAGCACGCCGGCGCGGATGCGGCCCAGCACGTAGTCGCGCGTGTGCTTTTCCAGCACCACGGTGTCGATGCCGCGGCGATGCAGCAGCTGTGAGAGCAACAGGCCCGACGGGCCGCCGCCGATGATTGCAACTTGGGTTCTCATGACTTCTGTCTCCGTTGAAAGGAAACGGGACTCTAAGGGCGCCGTGCCATGGGGTGAACACCGGCCCTGCGGCGTTTGCGCGATGATCGCGCACCCGGCACGATCACCGCACAAGAACGAAGAAGCGCTGCCTGCTGTCCGTGAGTCGGCTGTGGAAGTACGACCAAAGGCCCATGGTCGAGTCCGGTCGTGCCGGCCGAGAATCCCTCAAGCCCTTTGTCCGGCCCGGCCAGGCCGGCGCGGGTATATACCTCGCGGCAATGCGCGTTCTCCTGGAGAAGCCGATGAGACTCTTGCTGATGGCATCACTCGCATTCGCACCGGCCTGGGCCGGTGCCCAGATCTACAACCTGCTCAAGGACACACCCTCGAGCTACTTCAACGAGGCCGATCAAAATCTGTTCTGGGCGGCCACGAACAAGGCGCTCGACCAGGGCGCCGTCAATGAAACCATCCGATGGGAAAACCCTCAGACGCGCCATCGCGGCGACGTGACCGTGCTGCGCGAATTCCAGTCGAAGCAGCGGCCCTGCAAGCAACTGCGCGTGCGCAACGAGGCTGGGGGAATCAAGTCCGATCTGCGCTTCGACCTGTGCACCGTTGACGGCAAGTGGGCGCTGGTCGCGCCGTCGGACCTGTAGGGCTGCGCGCCGTCAGCGTGCCGCGGCGAACCGGGCCGGGCGCCGCCGGCCTTTGCGGGCGGAATTCACGGAACGCACGAACTTCGCGCGATGCCACATCAATCCTGTGCAAGACCATCAAGGCTGTGCAAGCGGGCTTCCTAGCATCCGCCCCGCTCATGCGCCATCCATCTCGGCGCGGCGCGTGGGCGATGGAGGAAGCCCCTGATGAACGACAACCCAGACCTCTCCCCGATCTCGCGGCGTTCGCTGCTGTCCCTGGCCGCAATCAGCAGCCTGCTCCAGGCCTGCGGCGGCGGCGAAGTGGTGCCTGATGGCGCCCACTCCCCGGCCGATCCGCCCACGGCACCTCCGGCCGCACCGCCAGCCGCGCCACCGGCCGATCCGGGCACCCCACCGAGCCATCCCGGCGACTCCCCTTCGCCCATCCGGCCCACGATCACACGCCAGCCCCGCGCCGCCGCGGTGACGGCCGGCACGCCCACCAGCTTCACCGTGACCGCCACCGGCGATGCCCCGCTCGCCTACCAGTGGCTGCGCAACGGCGCGCCCTTGGCCGGCGCAACGGACGCCATGCTCACGCTGGCCTCGCCCGGCCTGGCCGACAGCGGCGCGAGCTTCGCCGTCGTGGTCAGCAACGCGGCAGGATCGGTCACCAGCGACAGCGCCTTGCTCACGGTCATACGTGGCGTCGGCATCGCGCTGCTGGCGGGCGGCCTGGGTGGACGGGGCCGTGTCGATACCCAGGGCGCCGCCGCGCGCTTCGACACGCCGCTGGGCACGGCCGTCGACGCCGGCGGCAACGTCTACGTGGTGGACAACCAGACCATCCGCAAGGTCACGCCGTCCGGTGTCGTCTCCACGTTGGCCGGCCAGCCCGGCGTGATCGGCGGCGTCGACGGCACCGGCGCCGACGCCCGGTTCTTCGACCCCGTGGGCGTGTGCTGTGACCCTGCCGGCAATGTCTATGTGATCGAGCAGGGCGGCCACACCCTCCGCCGCATCACGCCGGCCGGTGTGGTCAGCACCTTGGCGGGGCTGTTCGACAACCCCGGCTCCGCCGACGGGACCGGCGATGCCGCACGCTTCTGGCGCCCCTGCGGCGTGGCCATCGATCCCGCGGGCAACCTGTACGTCGCCGATACGAATAACAGCCGCATCCGCCGCGTCACGCCGGCGGGCGTGGTGACGACCCTGGCCGGATCCACCGCCGGCGCCGTCGACGGCACCGGCACGGCCGCCAACTTCAACCGCCCCGAGGCGCTGGTGTTCGATGCCGGCGCGGGCGTCCTGTACGTCGCCGACACCTACAACAACCAGCTGCGCAAGGTCACCCCGGCCGGCGTGGTCACGACCCTGGCTGGCTCGGGCACGGCAGCGGGCACGGATGGCACCGGCACCGCAGCGGCCTTCAAGAAACCCGCGGGCCTGGTGCTGGTCGGCGGCGTGCTGTTCGTCGCCGATAGCGGCAACCACACGATCCGCGCCGTGACCGCGGCTGGCGTCGTCACGACCTTTGCCGGCGCTTCGGCGGCCACGGGCCTGGTCGACGCCACCGGCGGCAGCGCCCGCTTCGCCCAGCCCCACGGCATCGCGGCCGACGCGGCGGGCAACCTCTATGTCGGTGACAGCGCCAACGCCGTGGTGCGCAAGGTCACCCCCGCCCGCGCGGTCAGCACGCTGGCCGGCAGGGCGCCGCAGCCCGGCAGCGCCGATGGCACCGCCGAAGCGGCGCGCTTCGATGGGCCCAATGCCGTGGCGATGGACGCGGCCGGAAACACCTATGTCGCCGACAGCAACAACTATGTCATTCGCAAGATCACGCCGCAGGGCGTCACCACGACGCTGGCCGGCAGCCCCGGCCAGTTCGGCTCGGCCGATGGCATCGGCAGCGCTGCGCGTTTCAGGTGGCCGGCGGGCATCGTGGCGGACCCCACGGGCAACCTGTACGTCGCCGACGCGTCCAACAACGCGATCCGCAAGATCACGCCGGCCGGTGTCGTCAGCACCTTCTGCACGGGACTCAGCAGCCCGAACCAGCTGGTACTGGATGCGGCCGGCAACCTGCTCGTCGCGGACACCTTCAGCCACACCATCCGCAAGATCACGCCGGCGGGCGTGATGTCGACGCTGGCCGGCAACCCGGGCTCACCGGGGTTCGCCAACGGCGTGGGCACCAGTGCGCGCTTCCAGGAGCCCCACGGCATTGCAGTCGATGCAGGCGGCAACGTGTTCGTCGCCGATGAGAACCACGTCGTGCGACGCATCGCCAGCGATGGCACCGTCACCACCTTCGCCGGCAAGGCGGGGACCAGCGGGTACGCCGACGGCAGCGACAGCGCCGCCCGCTTCAACAGTCCGTACGCCCTGGCCTTTGACGGCGCCGGCATGCTGTACGCCGCCGACATGAACAACCATTCGCTGCGCCGCATCACAGCCGCCGGCGTGGTGAGCACGCCTTACGGCCAGCCGTCGCAAAGCGGCGTGCTGACTGGCGCCGCCCCGGGCGCGTTCTCGCGGCCGGCGGGCCTCGCCTGCGACACCGCGGGCCGGCTGCTGGTCGTGGCGGACACCGGCGAGAACGCCATCCTGGCCATCACCCTGCCTTGAACCGCCGGGCGACGTGGGTGAGCGCGTCATGCGACAGTCGTGCGCCGGCCCTGCTCAGCCAGGCGGGGTCAGCGTGAACCCAACGGCAAGAGTGGGTTGCGGCCTACCCGGGCCCACGCATTGCGCCGGTGATCATGTGACATGCATCGCCGCGCACGTACCGAGATGAAGAGCCAGCCGAAGCTGATCACACCGCAGCCGGCCGTCAATGACAGGCGATGGATCGAATCGGCCAACGAGGCCGAGCGGCTGCGCTTGTTCATCTCATCGGTGAAGGACTACGCCATCTTCATGCTGTCGCCTGAAGGTTGCGTTGTGAGCTGGAATGCCGGTGCCCAGCGGTTCAAGGGCTACAGCGCCGAGGAGATCATCGGCGAGCACTTCTCCCGCTTCTACACCCCAGAGGATCAGGCTGCCGGCGTGCCGGCCAGGGTCCTGGCGCAGGCCCGCGAGACAGGCCAGTTCGAGGCCGAAGGCTGGCGCGTGCGCAAGGACGGCACGCGCTTCTGGGCCAGCGTCGTCATCGATGCCATCCGCGACGAGCGCGGCGAACTGGCCGGCTTCGCCAAGATCACCCGCGACATCACCGAGAAGAAGCGGACCCAGGAGGCGCTGCGTGAAAGCGAGGTGCGCTTTAGCGTGCTCGTGCAAGGCGTGACCGACTACGCCATCTACATGCTTTCGCCCGAAGGCGAGATCACCAACTGGAATGAGGGTGCCCGGCGCATCATGGGCTACCGGGAGCATGAGGTGGTCGGCACGCACTTCTCACGCTTCTACACAGAAGAGGATCAGGCCAGCGGCCTGCCTCAGCAGGCCCTGGCGCAGGCGCAGCAGAACGGTCACTTCGAGGCGGAAGGCTGGCGCGTGCGCAAGGACGGCTCCCGGTTCTGCGCACACGTGGTGATCGATCCGATCTCCAACGATCTCGGCCAGCTGATCGGCTTTGCGAAGATCACGCGCGACATCACCGAACCCAGGCTGGCGACGACCGCGCTGGAGCAGGCGCGTGAAGCCTTGTTCCAGTCGCAGAAGCTCGAAGCCATCGGCAAGCTCACCGGTGGCGTCGCACATGATTTCAACAATCTGCTGAACGTGATCACCAACGGCATCTCGGCGCTGCGCAACCGGATGCGCGACCCGGCGGACGGCCGCGTGCTGGAAGCGATGGACCAGGCCGCCAGCCGTGGCGCCCTGCTGACGCAGCAGCTCTTGAGCTTCGCTCGCCAGCAACCGCTGAAGCTCGAGCCGCGCGATCTGAACCGGCTGATCACCTCGTTCGAGCCGGTGCTCAGGCGCGGCAGCCGCCGGACCATCGGTTTCGAGCTGGCCTTGCACGCGGGCTTGCCCCAGGTGATGGTCGACGCGGCGCAATTCGAGGCCGCCCTGCTCAATCTGGTGGTCAATGCGCGTGATGCGACAGCGGACGGCGGCCGCATCGTGCTTTCGACGCGGGTGGTCAACCTGCATGAAGGCGAGGTCGGCAAGTTGCCCGCTGGTTCGTACGTGGCAATCGCCGTGCGCGACAGCGGCGCGGGCATGAGCGCGGAGGTGGCGGCCCGAGCGGTGGAGCCGTTCTACACGACCAAGGAGGTCGGCAAGGGCACGGGCCTGGGCCTGAGCCAGGTGTTCGGGCTGGTGCAGCAATCCGGCGGCGACCTCCAAATCGAATCCGAGGTGGATCAAGGCACGACGATTTCGATGTTCTTCCCCGCCCTGCCCGCCACCCCCGAGGCTGAGGAAATACCGGAAGAAGCCACCGAGAAGGTCTTGATCGTGGATGACAAGCCGGAGGTGCTGGAAGTGACCTCCGAGTTGTTCCGTACCCTGGGCTTCGAAGTGCTCGCGGCCAATTCGGGCCATGACGCACTCGAAATCCTGCGGCGCACCCCCGACGTGACCCTGATCCTGAGCGACGTGGTGATGCCGGAGATGAACGGCATCCACCTGGGGCACAAGGCACGGGAACTGATCCCCGGCCTGAAGGTGATCCTCGCCTCGGGTTACACCAACGCGTCCGCCGACAAGGAAGCGGCCCGGCTCGGCGGGTTCCACTTCCTGCCCAAGCCTTATCGCCTGGGCGACCTGATGAAGAAGCTGCGCGCGCTGGGGTAGGCCCGGGCACGTATCCTCGGGGTCAATGACCTCTGTTTTTCGTCGAGACCTTTCAGGCGCCACCCAAGCCATCGCCCTCGCGCAGGAACGCGCGGCCACCGCCGGCGTCCAGTTGCGCGTCCCGCCGCCCGTGCCGACCACCTGCTGCGGCCGCGGCTGTGCGGGCTGCGTGTGGGAATCCTATTTCGATGCGGTCGAACTGTGGCTGCGCAACGCCAGCCAGCGGACCGTTTGAACTGGCGTCGCGTCCGCGTTGGGCCGCTCACTCGGCCGATGGCGGCACTGCGGCGAGTTCCGGCCGCGGTGGCGGCTCTGGCGAGGCGGGCGCGGGCAGCCGGGCCTGCTCGTAGTCGAGCAGTTCGGTGAGATGGTGCATGACCTCATCGCCGACCTGGTTCTCGCGCCAGAGGCGGATCAGCTCCCGCCGCTCGGCCTGCAGCGCGGCATGCCGCAGCCGGTGTGACAGCGCCAAGCGTTCCGAGGCGCCGGACGCGGCGAGTTCGGCACGGTCGGCAATCTCGGCCTTCAGGCCCTGGGCCCACTGCGGCGGCACATCTTGCTGCGCCAGCACCTGGTCGATCGCGACGAGCGCGGCGGCGCTCATCGCCGAGCGCACCCGCAACTGTTCCCGGTCCAGGCTCCAGCTGGAGCCGACCTTGAGCCGGCGAATGAGCGGCGCCAGCGTCAGGCCCTGGCCCACCAGCGTGGTCACGATAACCACGAAGGTCAGGAACACGATCAGATCGCGAAACGGAAACGGGCGTCCGTCAGGCAAAGTCAGCGGCAGGGCCAGCGCCGCGGCCAGCGACACGATG
>Ga0207853_1000091_pt1 | contig 20758 bp, 16 predicted proteins | sample LuqExpMetagenom6_FD_187764 | JGI IMG/M metagenome (GOLD analysis project Ga0207853, IMG submission 187764) | Tropical forest soil microbial communities from Luquillo Experimental Forest, Puerto Rico - Sample 6 (SPAdes) | ecosystem: Environmental > Terrestrial > Soil > Tropical forest ...
CCGTTGCAGCCGCAGTCGCTTCCCGCGCCGGCGCAGTACACGCGCGATCCTGTGGATCTGCCGCAGCTGACAGCAGGCACCGAGATTCCAGCTGCCTGGTGGCAACTGTTCCAGTCGGACGCGCTCGATTCGCTGGTGCGCCGGGCGCTGGATGCCAACCCGACGCTGGCGCGCGCGCAGGCACGGCTGGTGCAAGCGCAGGAAGAATTCGGCGCCCGTGCCGGCGCCACGCAGTATCCGCGGGTCGACGCCAAGCTGTCCTCCAACCGCGTCGACGTGCAGCCGCAGTCCCTCGGCGGCCCCGGTCTGCCGGTGCCCATGCCGTTGAGCCTGTACCTCGCCTCGGTGGGCGTGTCCTACACCTTCGACTTCTTCGGCGCCAACCGCCACGAGCTGGAGGCGCTGCGGGCTGAGGTGGAGCACGAGCGTTTCGAACTCGAAGCGGCGCGGCTGATGCTCGCCGGCAATGTGGTGACCGCAGCGGTGCGGGAGGCCGCCTTGCGAGAGCAGATCGAGCACACCGAGGAGATCATCGCGTTGCAGCAGCGGCAGCTCGCCATCGTCGAGCGCCTGGAACAGATCGGCACGCGCTCGCCTTCGGACCTCGCCGCGCAGCGCCGCGATCTGGCGCAGACGCGCGCGGGCTTGCCTGAGCTGCGGCGCCAGCTCGAACAGACGCGGCACCGGCTCGCGATCTATGTCGGCGCCGCGCCCGGCGCGGCCCAGCTGCCGGAATTCCGGCTGGCCGATCTGCGCCTGCCCGATCAACTCCCCTTGACGCTGCCTTCGGAGCTGGCGCGGCGCCGTCCGGATATCCGGGCGTCGGAAGCGCTGCTGCGGCAGGCGGGGGAACGTGTGGGCGTCGCAACGGCCAATCTTTATCCGCAGGTCACGCTCTCGGCCACCACGGGCTCGCTCACGTCGCATCCGGGCGACCTGTTCGCCGGGGGCACCGGCTTTTACCTGCTAGGCGCCTCATTGGCGCAACCGCTTTTCCACGGCGGGGAGTTGCAGGCCCGACGCCGCGCGGCGGTCGCCACTTACGAGCAGGCCGGCGCGGCCTACCAGGAGACGGTGCTCAGGAGCTTCCAGGAAGTGGCCGACGTGTTACGTGCGCTGGAAGCCGACGAGAAGAAGCTGGGCGAGCGGGCCGAGGCGGCGCAGCAGGCACGCCGCGTCGCGGACATCGCCGCGGCGCGCCTGGCGGCGGGCGGTGTCAGCGACTATGCGGTGCTCGATGCACAGCGCAAGCTGCACGCCGCTTTGCTGGATCGAACGCAGGCGACGGCCGACCGCCATGCCGACTCTGCGGCGCTGCTGCAGGCGCTGGGCGGCGGCTGGTGGGCGCGTTCGAAGTGATTCAGCCGGCGCTTGCGGCGCGCTCGATCAGCGCCTGCGGAACAGGGCAGGACTTGCGGGCGACAGTGTCCATGTGCACGCCCAGCAAGGTGGTCACCGCCGCAAGCTCGCCGGTGGCCTCGTTCGTCATGTCGTGGCGAAAGCGGACCTTCTTGCCGGCGAACTCGAGCAGGGTCGTGCGGATGGTCACCACATCGCCGGCCTTGAGCTCGCGCTTGTATTCGATGTGCTGGTCCACCGCTGCCATGCCGCGCCCGTTCTCCCGGAAGTAGGCAGGTGTCAGGCCGACCCGGTTGAAGAAGTTCCAGGTCGCCTCGTCGAACTTGCCGACGTACCACATCACGTTCATGTGACCCACGTGGTCGCAGTGCCACGGGTAGACCGTGCTGCGGTAGGTGATGTTGTCGCTCATGCCGCCATCACATGTTGCGTCGGTACTGGCCGCCGACCTCGAACAGCGCGCTCGTGATCTGGCCGAGCGAGCACACGCGCACCGCATCCATCAGCACTTCGAACACGTTGCGGTTCTCGATCACGGCCTGCTGCAGGCGCTGCAGCATCGCGGGGGCCGCTTTCGCGTTGCGTGCGTGGAAGTCCTCCAGGCGCTTGAGCTGGCTTTGCTTTTCATCTTCGGTGGAGCGCGCCAGTTCCAGCGTGTCGTGCACGGCATCGCCATGCGGATTGCGGAAGGTGTTGACGCCAATGATCGGCAGCTCGCCGGTGTGCTTGAGCATCTCGTAGTGCATGCTCTCGTCCTGGATGCGGCCGCGCTGGTAGCCCGTCTCCATGGCACCCAGCACGCCGCCGCGCTCGGCGATGCGCTCGAATTCGGCCAGCACCGCTTCCTCCACCAGCTCGGTCAGCTCCTCGATGATGAACGAGCCTTGGTTCGGGTTCTCGTTCTTCGCCAGGCCCCATTCGCGGTTGATGATCAGCTGGATCGCCATGGCGCGGCGCACGCTGTCTTCGGTGGGCGTGGTGATCGCCTCGTCGAAGGCGTTGGTGTGCAGCGAGTTGCAGTTGTCGTAGATCGCGATCAGCGCCTGCAGCGTGGTGCGGATGTCGTTGAACTGGATCTCTTGCGCGTGCAGGCTGCGCCCCGAGGTCTGGATGTGGTACTTGAGCTTCTGGCTGCGCTCGTTGGCGCCGTAGCGCTCCTTCATCGCCACCGCCCAGATGCGTCGAGCGACCCGGCCCATCACCGTGTACTCCGGGTCCATGCCGTTGGAGAAGAAGAACGACAGGTTGGGCGCGAAGTCGTCGATGTGCATCCCGCGCGCGAGATAAGCCTCGACGAAGGTGAAGCCGTTCGACAGCGTGAACGCCAGCTGCGAGATCGGGTTGGCCCCGGCCTCGGCAATGTGGTAGCCCGAGATCGACACCGAATAGAAGTTGCGCACGTCGTGGTGCACGAAGTACTCGGCGATGTCGCCCATCACCTTGAGCGAGAACTCGGTGGAGAAGATGCAGGTGTTCTGGCCCTGGTCTTCCTTCAGGATGTCGGCCTGCACCGTGCCGCGCACGTTGGCCAGCACCCATTCGCGGATTTTCGCGGCTTCGGTGTCGGTGGGTTCGCGGCCGTTGTCGGCCTTGAACTTGTCGATGTTCTGGTCGATGGCGGTGTTCATGAACATCGCCAGGATCGAAGGCGCCGGGCCGTTGATCGTCATCGACACCGAGGTCGCCGGATGGCACAGGTCGAACCCGGAGTACAGCACCTTCAGGTCGTCCAGCGTCGCGATCGACACGCCGGAGTTGCCGACCTTGCCGTAGATGTCGGGACGCGGGTCGGGGTCGTTGCCGTACAGCGTGACCGAGTCGAAGGCGGTGGACAGGCGCTTGGCCGGCATGCCTTCGGACAGCAGCTTGAAGCGGCGGTTGGTGCGGAAGGCGTCGCCTTCGCCGGCGAACATGCGGGTGGGGTCTTCGTTCTCGCGCTTGAAGGCGAAGGTGCCGGCGGTGTAGGGGTAGCTGCCAGGTACGTTGTCCAGCATCAGCCACTTGAGGATTTCGCCGTGGTCTTCGTATTGCGGCAGCGCGACCTTGCGGATCGTCGTGCCGGACAGCGTCTTGGTGGTGAGTGCGGTGCGGATTTCCTTGTCGCGGATTTTCACCACGTACTGGTCGCCGGCGTAGGCCTGCTGCATCGCCGGCCATTGGGCCAGGAGCTTGCGGGCCGCGCCGTCCTGCTTCTGCTCGCGTTGTTGGGCCAGGTCGTCCGCTGCCTCCGCCGCCTGCGCCCGGTCGGGCTTGCCTTCGCGCAACATCGCGGCCGAGGCGCGCAATTGCTGGATTTCACGCGCAAGTCGGGCCTGTTCGCGCGCTCGCTTCTTGTAGCCGCGTACCGTGTCGGAGATGTCGGCCAGGTAACGCACGCGCGCCGCGGGCACGACGGGGGTCTGGTTGGTGCTGTTGCGCCCCGCCACAACGGGCAGTCGGCCTTCCTTGAGCGGGAGCCCCAGTTCGGTCAGCCGCGGCTTGAGCGCCTGGTACAGCGCCGTGACACCGTCATCGTTGAAGCGTGCGGCCATGGTGCCGAACACAGGCATGTCATCCGGCCGCTGGCCAAACGCTTCCTTGTTGCGCTGGACCTGCTTGGAGACGTCACGCAGCGCGTCGGCCGCGCCCTTGCGGTCGAACTTGTTGATCGCCACGAACTCGGCGAAGTCCAGCATGTCGATCTTCTCGAGCTGGCTGGCCGCGCCGAATTCCGGCGTCATCACGTACATGGGCACATCGACCAGCGGCACGATGGCGGCGTCGCCCTGGCCGATGCCGGAGGTCTCGACCACGATCAGATCGAAGCCGGCGGCCTTGCAGGCGGCGATCACGTCGGGCAGGGCGGCGGAGATCTCGCTGCCGAAATCACGCGTGGCCAGCGAGCGCATGTAGATGCGCGGGCCCTTCTGCCACGGGCCGATCGCGTTCATGCGGATGCGGTCGCCCAGCAGGGCGCCGCCGCTCTTGCGGCGCGAGGGGTCGATCGAGACGACCGCCACGCGCAGCGCATCGTCCTGGTCCAGGCGCAGGCGCCGGATCAACTCGTCGGTGAGCGATGACTTGCCGGCGCCCCCGGTGCCGGTGATGCCCAGCACGGGGATGCGGCGATCGGCGGCTGCGGCCTTAACGGCTTCCATCAGCTTGGCGTCGGCCGAGCCGTTTTCGATGGCCGTGATGAGCTGGGCGAGGGCGCGCCAAGCCATCTCGCCGTGACCCTGGATCGCCTTCACGTCGTGCGGTGCGAACTCGCTCAAGTCCTTGTCGCAGCGCATCACCATCTCGCCGATCATCCCTTGCAGGCCCATGCGCTGGCCGTCCTCGGGGCTGTAGATGCGCGAGACACCGTAGGCCTGCAGGTCGCGGATCTCGGGCGGCACGATCACGCCGCCGCCTCCGCCGAACACCTGGATGTGCGCGCCGCCGCGCTGCTTGAGCAGGTCCACCATGTACTTGAAGTACTCGACATGGCCGCCCTGGTAGGAACTCACGGCGATGCCCTGCACGTCTTCCTGCAGCGCAGCGGTGACGACGTCATCGACGCTGCGGTTGTGGCCCAGGTGGATCACTTCGGCGCCCATGCCTTGCAGGATGCGGCGCATGATGTTGATCGCCGCGTCGTGCCCATCGAACAGGCTGGCGGCGGTGACGAAGCGGACCTTGTGCGTGGGACGATAGCTGGCGAGCGCCTTGAATTCGGCGGACAAGTCGGTCATGGGGGGCGTTCTCCAAAGCCCGTTCACCGGGCCGCGGGCCAATGTTGAACCGCGAACATTACTTGACGTTTACGTAAACGTCAACACCGCAGCCACCGCGCCGTGCCAGTGCGTAGCTGGGCTATCGACGGGCTGTCGTCATCCGTGAAAACGCGTATCGGCGACAGGGGGTTTTCGAGTGCCCGCATACCGCGGGCGAGCCCAGCAGCAAACACGAAAAATTGTTAGCATGAACGTGACTGCTCGTGAGCAGCGCTTGCGATTCCAACAACAGGAGACATTCAATGATTCATACGGTCCGGCAAACCGTGCTCGCCGCGGCAATCGCCTTGGGAACCTTCTCCGCCTACGCGGCTGACAGCATCAAGATCGGCGTCGATGGCCCGTTCACCGGGGGTTCCTCGTCCATGGGCGTGAGCATGCGCGACGGCGTGCGCCTGGCAGTCGGCGAGATCAACAAGTCGGGCGGTGTGCTCGGCAAGAAGATCGAACTCGTCGAGCGCGACGACGAAGCCAAGAACGAGCGCGGCGTGCAGATCGCGCAGGAGCTGATCAACAAGGAGAAAGTGGTCGCCGTCGTCGGTTACATCAACACCGGCGTCGCGCTCGCATCGCAGCGCTTCTTCCAGGAAGCCAAGATCCCGGTGATGAACAACGTGGCGACCGGCTCGGTCGTGACGCACCAGTTCGACGACCAGCCGGACAACTACATCTTCCGCAACGCCGCGCACGATTCGATCCAGGCGCCGATGATCGTGGAGGAGGCGATCGCCCGCCGCGGGTTCAAGAAGGTGGCAATCCTCGCCGATTCGACGAACTACGGTCAGCTGGGCCGCGCCGACCTCGAGAAGGCGCTGGAGCTCAAGGGGATCAAGGCCGTGGCGGTCGAGAAGTTCAACATCAAGGACGTCGACATGACGCCCCAGCTGTTGAAGGCCAAGGAAGCCGGCGCCGAGGCGGTGCTCACCTACGGCATCGGTCCCGAACTCGCGCAGATCGCCAACGGCATGACCAAGCTGGGCTGGAAGGTCCCGATGGTCGGCAGCTGGACGCTGTCGATGGCCAACTTCATCGACAACGCCGGCCCGGGCGGCGAAGGCGCGCGCATGCCGCAAACCTTCATCCAGGCGGCGACCACGCCCAAGCGCAAGGCTTTCATCGATACCTACCTGAAGACCTTCAAGCCGAAGAACGATCGCATCGATTCGCCGGTGTCCGCCGCGCAGGGCTATGACTCGGTGTACCTGCTGGCTGCCGCGATCAAGCAGGCGCAGTCAACGGAAGGCCCCAAGATCAAGGAGGCGCTGGAGAACCTGCAAGCGCCCATCGAGGGCGTGGTGACGGTCTACAACAAGCCATTCTCCAAGGCTGACCACGAGGCGGTCACGGCGAACATGCCCGTGTTCGGCGAGGTCAAGGGCCAGCGCGTCGTGTTCGCCTACGAGGACGACGTGAAAAAGGCCGCTGAAGTGCGCCTGAAGGACGTCAACGCCAAGGGTGCGTTGAAGGTCGAAGCGAAGAAGAAGTAGTTCAGCGACACGAAGCCGCCACGGGAGATCTCTGCCCGCGGCGGCTTTTTTTTTGGGTGTTTTCATGCAAATTCTTCTTCAACTGATCTACAGCGGCGTCGCGCTGGGGATGATTTATGCCGTCATCGCGTTCGGCTACCAGCTCACGTTCGCCACTTCCGATACCTTGAACTTCGGCCAGGGCGAGGCGCTCATGCTGGGGGCGCTGGTGGGGCTCTCGCTCGTCGGCTGGGGCCTGAATTTCTGGCTCATGGTGCCGCTGGTATGCCTGTTCGGCGCGGTGCAGGGCGCCGTGGTCGAGCGTGTCGGCGTGCGGCCCGCGATCAAGATCCGCAGCGAGTTCGGCTGGATCATGTCGACCATCGCGCTGGGCATCATCTTCAAGAACGTGGCCGAGAACGTCTGGGGCCACGACGATCTCAGGTTCCCCTCGCCGGTGCCCGAGTCGCCCATCAAGATCCTGGGCGCGAACGTGCTGCCCATGGAAATCATCGTGGTCCTGGGTGCGCTGCTCATGATGGCCGCGGTGGAGCTGTTCAACCGCAAGTCGATCTACGGCAAGGCGGTGGTCGCCACCTTCAACGATCGCGACGCCGCCAAGCTGATGGGCATCAACACCAGCCTGGTGATCACGTTCTCGTACGCGCTGTCGTCGATGTCGGCGGCCTTTGCCGGCGTGCTGATCGCGCCGCTCACGCTCACCGGGTCCACCATGGGCGCGGTGCTGGGCCTCAAGGCGTTCGCTGTCGCGATCATCGGGGGCCTCACCAGCGGCATGGGCGTGATCGTCGGCGGCATCCTCCTGGGCATCGCCGAGACGACCACCGGCTTCTATCTTTCCACCGGTTACAAGGATGTGCCGGGTCTCGTGCTGCTGCTGCTGGTGCTGGCGTTCAAACCGGCCGGTTTGTTCGGCAAGAGCGTCATCAAGAAGGTGTGAGGATGAAGCGTTCCCCTTTCCTGATGGCCGCCATTGGCCTGGCGGCGCTGATTGCCGCGCCGTTCGTGCTCGACAACCCTTACTACATCCACCTGCTGGAGACGATCTCGATCTACGCGATCCTCCTGTTCGGGCTGGACATCGTGGTCGGTTATACCGGGCAAGTCTCGCTCGGGCACGCGGGCCTGTTCGGCATCGGCGCCTACACGGCGGGTGTGCTGGTGTTCAAGCTGGGCGCACCGGTACTGGTCACGCTGGGCGCGGCGATCGTGATCACGGCTGCGTTCGGCGCGCTGCTGGCGTTGCCGGCGCTGCGCGTCACCGGGCCGTATTTGGCGATGGTGACGCTGGCCTTCGGCACCATCATCCAGATCCTCATCAACGAGATGACCTTCCTCACCGAAGGCCCGCTCGGCATCAAGCTGAACAAGCCGGTGCTGCTTGGTCATCAGCTCAATGAGCGCGAGTTCTTCTGGATGGTGGCGGTCCTGTTGGTCGCGTCACTGCTGGTTGTCGATCGCATCCTGCGTTCGCACCTCGGGCGCGCCTTCGAGGCGCTGCGCGGCAGTCCGGTGGCTTCCGACTGCATGGGCGTTTCCGTCTACCGCTACAAGGTCTATGCCTTCGTGATCAGTGCCGGGTTCGCCGGCCTCGCGGGCAGCCTGTATGCGTTCTCGGAGCAGTACATCTCGCCGAACACCTACAACTTCGAGCTCACGGTGCTGTTCCTGCTCGCGATCATCATGGGCGGGCGCAAGACGCGGACCGGGGCGATGCTGGGGGCCGCCATCATCGTGATGCTGCCGAAGCTGCTGGACGACATCGAGCTGTTCCGATGGGTATCGGTGGGGATGGCGGTCCTCGTGGTGGCCGGTGCGGCGCTGGTGGTGGCCCGCGGCAAGGTGGCGATCAAGGCTACCCTGATCCCGCTGGCAGGCAGCCTGTTCCTGGCCGGCGTGTCCTTCGTGCTGGAGACCATGACCGACTGGCGCCTGTCGATCTTCGGCCTCATCACGCTACTGGTGGTGTACTACCTGCAGGACGGCATCGTGGGCTTCGTGCGCACCGCGCTCAACCTGAAGAGCCATGCGCGCGCTGCGGCCGAAGCCGCGCGTGAATCGACCCAGGCGCAGGACGGCATTGCGCGCGCGGACGACAACGCGCCCGAGCAACTGCTGGACGCCGGCGGCATCCTGATGCAGTTCGGCGGCCTGAAGGCGTTGAACAACGTCGACCTGAAGGTGAAGCGTGGTTCGATCCACGGCCTGATCGGCCCCAACGGATCCGGCAAGAGCACGATGATGAACGTGCTCACCGGCATCTATGTGCCCACTGCCGGCAGCATCGAATTCCAGGGGCGCTCCGTGGTGGGGCGCAGCTCGGCGGACATCGCGCTGTCGGGCATCGCGCGCACTTTCCAGAACGTGCAACTGTTCGGCGAGATGACGGCGCTGCAGAACGTGATGGTGGGCCTGCATCATAGTTTCCGCAGCAATTTGCTCGACGTGGCCCTGCACACGCCGCGCTACCGGCGCGAGAACCAGGCGGGTGCGGACCGTGCGCATGCGTTGCTCGAATTCGTCGGCCTCGACGCGATGGCGGGCGAGGAGGCACGCAACCTGCCGTACGGGAAGCAGCGCCTGCTAGAAATTGCGCGGGCGCTGGCGCTCAGCCCCCAACTGCTGCTGCTCGACGAGCCGGCTGCCGGCCTCACGGCGCCGGACATCAAGGAGCTGGTGGCGATCGTGCGCAAGATCCGCGAACACGGCATCACGGTGATCTTGATCGAACACCACATGGACGTGGTCATGAGCATCTGCGACACGGTCACCGTGCTGGATTTCGGCCAGAAGATCGCCGAAGGGGCCCCCGGCGCGGTGCAGTCCGACCCGAAGGTGGTCGAAGCCTACCTCGGCAGTGCCGACGGCCACGCCGCCGGCGCGCCCACCGCCGCGGTTCCTGCCTGAAAGACAAGCCCATGCTGAAGATAGAAAACCTCCACGCGGGCTACGGCAAGGTCGAGGTGCTGCACGGCATCTCGCTGGAAGTGCCCAAGGGCCGCGTCGTCACCCTGATCGGGAGCAACGGCGCTGGCAAGACGACAACGATGCGCGCGGTATGCGGCATGATCGCGCCCCGCGAAGGGCGCATCGAGCTCGGCGGCCGCGACGTCACCGGCCTCGAGCCGTACAAGGTCGCCAAGCTCGGCCTGGCGCATTCGCCCGAGGGACGGCGCGTGTTCGCCACCATGAGCGTCACCGACAACCTGCTGCTCGGCGCGTTCCCGCGCTTCACCGGCGCGCGCCCCCGGGGCGATGTGCAGGCGGACTTGGCGCGTGTGATGGAGCTGTTCCCGCGCCTGAAGGAGCGCAGTGCGCAGTTAGCTGGCACCCTGTCCGGCGGCGAACAACAGATGCTGGCCATGGCCCGGGCCATCATGCTCAATCCCGAGGTCGTGCTGCTGGACGAGCCCTCGATGGGCCTCGCGCCCATCCTGGTGCAGGAGGTATTCCGCATCATCGAGCAGTTGCGCGCCAAGGGCGTCACCATGCTGCTGGTGGAACAGTTTGCGGCGGCGGCGTTGAACGTGGCCGACTACGGCTACGTGCTTGAGAACGGCCGGATCACCGTGCAGGGCGAGGCCGACCAGTTGCGCAAGGATCCCGCCGTGCAGGCGGCCTATCTGGGCGGCAGCCACTGATTTATCGCGCCAGGACTCAACGTCATTTCCGGGCTCGGCCGCTATCTCTGCGGCAATCTGGTCGGTGGCCGAGCCGGTCGCAGGGCTGCCCGGGTTGCCCAATCCGAACATCAGGAGCCCCTGAATCTGCGGGCTCGACCGGGCCGGCGGCGGCTTCTACACTTGGCGCTCGACCAAGGAGCCTGCCGTGCCCCGTCCCATCCAGCTTTTCGATCCCGCCTCCAGCACCTACACCTACGTCATCTTTGACGAGTCCACGCGTGACGCGCTGATCATCGATCCCGTGGATGAGCAGGTGGAGCGCGACCTCGCGGTGCTGTGGGAGCATGGGCTCAAACTGGTGTGGACCGTGGAGACGCATGCCCACGCCGACCACATCACGAGTGCCGGATTGCTCGCCGAGCACGCCGGCGCGCGCACGGCGGCGCCCCAAGGCTGCAACATCGGGACCGCGGCGGTGCAGTTGGCGCACGGTGACACGCTGTCGTTCGGCGGCGAGCAGCTGCGTGCGTTGCACACGCCGGGGCACACGGCCGGAAGCATGTCCTATGTCTGGCGGCACAATGTCTTCACCGGCGACACCTTGCTGATCGGCGGCTGCGGGCGGACCGATTTCCAGTCGGGCAGCGCCACGGCGCTGTATCGCAGCATCACCGAAGTGCTGTTTGCGCTGCCTGATGAGACCCTCGTCTGGCCCGGGCATGACTACCACGGGCGCACCCACTCCAGCATCGGTCAGGAGAAACGGACCAATCCGCGCGTCGCTGGAAAGACGCTGGCAGAATTCAAGACCATCATGGATGAGCTCAACCTTCCCAAGCCCAAGCGCATGGACGAGGCCGTCCCGGCCAACCTGACCTCCGGCCTGCGGCATGACGCCGGCGGCGGCTCGATCGGACCCAAGCCGGCGGCGGGCTACGCTGGTGACGTCACGCCGGATCTGGCCCACAGCTGGTGGCGCCGGGGCGACGCGGTGCTGGTGGACGTGCGCTCAGACGCCGAACGCGAGTGGGTGGGTTTCATTCCCGGTGCCGTGCAGGCCGCCTGGAAGCAATGGCCGGGCATGGCGCTGAATCCGGGCTTTGATGAAGCGATCAAGGCTGCAGTGCCGCCGGGGAAGAAGGCGCTGCTGCTGTGCCGCAGCGGTGTGCGTTCCATCGCGGCGGCCAGGCGCGCGACCGAACTCGGCATCGAGGCCTACAACATCCTGGAAGGGTTCGAGGGTGACCCGGACGATCATGGACAGCGCGGCCGTCACAGCGGCTGGCGCTTTCACGGCCTGCCTTGGCGGCAGGGCTGAGTCAATTCATTTCCAAACTGGGCAAGCAAAACATGGCTGTCAATTTGTCCGCACCTCGGGCCGAGGATCTGCGTCCCGTGCCGGGTGTGCGTATCGGCGTGGCGGAAGCCGCGATCCGCAAGGTCAACCGCAAGGATCTCACCGTGGTGCTGATCGATGCGGGCGCATCGGTGGGAGGCGTGTTCACCCAGAACCGTTTTTGCGCCGCGCCGGTGCAGGTGTGCCGGGAACATCTTGCAGGCGGGGACATTCGCGCGATGGTGATCAACACCGGCAACGCCAACGCCGGCACCGGTGACGAAGGCCTGGCGCGCGCGCGCGCCACCTGCGCTGCGCTGGCGCGCCAGCTGAACATCGCACCCCAGCAGATCCTGCCGTTTTCCACCGGCGTCATCATGGAGCCCCTCCCGGTGGAGCGCATCGAGGCCGGGCTGCCGGCGGCGATCGCCGATGCGGCGCCCGATCACTGGTTGCGCGCGGCCGAAGGCATCATGACCACGGACACCGTGCCCAAGGCGTTCAGCCGCAGCGTGTCGATCGACGGCGCGCAGGTCACCATCACCGGTATCAGCAAGGGCGCGGGAATGATCCGGCCGAACATGGCGACCATGCTCGGCTTCATGGCCACCGATGCCAACGTGGCACCGGCCCTGGCGCAACAGCTCGCGCGCGAGCTCGCCGAAGGCTCCTTCAACCGCGTGACGGTGGACGGCGACACCTCGACCAACGACTCCTTCGTCGTCATCGCCACCAACCAGGCGAAGCACGCGGCGATCACCTCGCTGGACAGCAGCGCCGGACGCGCCTTGCGCGAAGCGATGCTCGAGGTCGCCCGCCTGCTGGCGCAAGCGATCGTGCGCGACGGCGAGGGCGCGACGAAGTTCATCGCCGTGCGGGTGGAAGGCGGCCAGACCAGCGAGGAGTGCCGCCAGGTGGCCTATGCCATCGCGCATTCGCCGCTGGTGAAGACCGCCTTCTTCGCCAGTGACCCGAACCTTGGCCGCATCCTGGCCGCGGTGGGTTACGCGGGCATCGCAGACCTGGATCAGACGAAGATCGACCTTTATCTGGATGAAGTGCACGTCGCCGTGAATGGCGGACGCCATCCGGCCTACCGCGAGGAGGACGGGCAGCGGGTGATGAAGAAGGCCGAGATCACGGTGCGCGTGGGACTGGGCCGCGGCAATGCCGTGGACACCGTGTGGACCTGCGATTTCAGCCACGACTACGTGAGCATCAACGCGGACTACCGCTCATGAACGAGCAGGTCGAGCAACTCATCCGGCGCGCCGGGCAGCTGCTGGAACGCATCGAGGCGATCCTGCCGCAGCCGCTGTCGGCGCCCGACTGGAGTGCGTCGGTCGCCTGGCGCTACCGCAAGCGAGCTTCGGGCCACGGCGTTCTCGAACCGGTGCGGCATGTGGCTTCGATTCGCCTGTCTGACCTCAAGGAAATCGAACCACAAAAGGAGCGCATCCAGCGCAACACGCTGCAGTTCGTGCGCGAACAGCCGGCCAACAACGTGCTGCTCACCGGCGCGCGCGGGACCGGCAAATCCTCGCTGGTCAAGGCCTGCCTGAACGAATACGCGTCCGAGGGACTGCGGTTGATCGAGGTCGACAAGGCCGACATGGTGGACCTGCCGGACATCGTCGATGTGGTCGCGCAGCGGCCTGAGAAGTTCGTCGTGTTCTGCGACGACCTGAGCTTCGACGAGGGCGAGCCCGGCTACAAGGCGCTCAAGTCCATCCTCGACGGCTCGGTGGCCGCAGCGACGCCCAATGTGCTGATCTACGCGACGAGCAACCGCCGCCATCTCCTGCCCGAGTACATGAAGGAGAACCTCAGCTACACGCACACCGAGGACGGCGAGGTCCACCCGGGTGAAGCGGTGGAAGAGAAGATCTCCCTGTCCGAGCGTTTCGGCCTGTGGGTGAGCTTCTATCCGTTCAGCCAGGACGAGTACCTGGCGATCGTGGCGCAGTGGCTGTCGGCCTTCGGTGTCGGCGCGCCCGCGATCGAAGCGGCGCGGCCCGAAGCGCTGGTGTGGGCGCTGGAGCGCGCTTCGCGCAGCGGCCGCGTAGCCTACCAGTTCGCGCGCGACTACGCGGGCAGGCAGTGAGCCGCGTATGACGGTGCTCGTTGCCGATGGCGACCGGCCGCGCGAGGGTGGCGAGGATCGCCAGGAGGTCGCGGTCGCGGTGGGTGTGCTGGTCCGCGGCGACGGCGCATTCCTACTGACCTCGCGCCCTGCGGGTAAGGTGTATGCGGGCTACTGGGAGTTTCCTGGTGGCAAGGTGGAGCCGGGCGAAACGGTCGAGCAGGCACTGCGGCGCGAACTGATCGAGGAGATCGGCATTGTCATCGGCGCGATCCACCCCTGGCACGTCGCGCGCGTTGACTATCCCCATGCGCTGGTGCGCCTGAACTTCTGCAAGGTGTTCGATTGGGAAGGTGAGTTGCACATGCACGAGGGCCAGAGCTTTGCCTGGCAGACGCTGCCGGTCCAAGTCGGGCCGGTGCTGCCTGGCACGGTGCCGGTACTGCAGTGGTTTGCGCATGAGCGCGGCTTCGCCGGTGCCACGCACGAGCGCTGACTACTGGAGTTTCGGGTCGCCGAAGGGCTGATCTTCCGCAGGGGCGTCACCCGGCACGCGGAAGCTTTCGCTGGCCCAGGCCCCCAGGTCCAGGTTCTTGCATCGTTCGCTGCAAAACGGCCGCCAGCGATTGGACGGCGCATAAACGCTCGGGCCACCACAGGCGGGGCAGCGCACCGTGCGAGGCTTCGCGGAGCCGTTGTCCTGCTCTTCCATCAGGAGCAAAGCGTCAATTCGAACTGGGCATCCTCAGTACAAGGATGCAGCTTTTCCGGACCGTCCTGCCGCATCAGCCGTACGGAAATCATCAGGCGATTGCCGCTGATCTCGGGCACCAGGCCCAGTGCCGGATTCAGGCGAAGCCGCAGCAACTGGAATGTTCGGCCCTGTGGCAGATTCTGCTGAAACTGGCCATTGCTGGCGACCACCTTCTGCGGCGCCCCCGAATCGCGCAGGAGCTTCAGCAGCAGATGAACCGACTCGGCTAGGAACCCCAGGGTGGATGCCCACCGCTCGAGGTCGGCGCGGCGCGCGCTCGGATCGCGGTGCTGCCAGGCGTAGTAGCTGGGCAAGTCGAATTCGCAGGTCCCGCCGGGAATCCCGACGCGGCTGCGAATGCTCATGAGCCATTCGTTGTCGGTGAGCGATTGACCGGCCTTGCCGGGCTGCTTGTTTAGCGCGTCGAAGCAGCGGTCGAGCTTGGCGATGACCTCGCTGAGGGCCGCCTCGGAGATCGCGGGGTTGCCGCGATAGCCGTTGAGCGCGCCGCGCTGCCGGTCGAGGTCCTTCATGACGTCCGACTTGAGATCGGCCCGCGCAGCCACGTCCATCACTTCGAAGATGGTGGCCAGCGCGTAGTGGTGATCGATGGGCTGCGAGCGCGGCACGAGTTCGCCAAGGCGGCGGAACAGGTGCTCCAGGCGAAGATAAGTACGGATGCGCTCGTTGAATGGGTACTCGTAGAGGATCACGCGCGCCATCATAGCCCCAAGATTCGCGCAACCTCCTTTATCTGAGCGGCAAGTTGCTCCAACGATAACCCTTCGTTACATATCACGATGTCTGCAGCGGCCAATCGTTGATCGCGTGGGGCTTGCGCGGCCATGATTGCGCGCACGGTCTCCGGCGCCAAGCCATTGCGCTCGATCACCCGCGCAACCTGGGTCTCGGCCGAGCAGTCGATCACCAGCACGCGGTCGAGCTGCAGGCGCCAGCGGCCCGATTCCACGAGCAAGGGAATGTCGAACACGATGCAGCGCGCACCGGCCGCCAGTGCCGCGTTGACCTGGCGCGCGCTTTCCTGGCCCACCAGGGGATGGATGATGTCCTCTAGTTCCTTTCGCGCCTGGGTCTTCGCATAAACATGGGCTCGCATGCGTTCGCGATCGAGGGCGCCCACGGGCGTGATGAACTCAGGGCCGAAGTGCTGCGCGATCGCAGCGATGGCCGCGCCGCCGATGGCCGTGGTGCTGCGCGAGATCGCGTCGGCATCGATGACCGCAGCGCCGAGTTCGGCCAACATCGCCAGCGCCGTGCTCTTGCCGCTGCCGATGCCGCCGGTGAGCCCGACGCGCAACGCCATTCAGTTTCCGCTCGGCCGCCCGACGGGGGCAGACGCCACCGAGGGACTGAGGGCTGCGGTTCCAAAGGGGCCTGAGCAGGCCTGGACCGCCCGATCAGGCAACGGCTCTGGCGGCGCGGCCGGCAATGCCTGCGCACTACACGTAGCGAGTCGGGCGGGGGCTTCCATATTTACAGCCCGATGAACTGAAGGATGGCGCCCGGGCTGAACATCATCGCCGTCAGTCCGGCGGCTGCGAGGAAGGGCCCGAAGGGGACGTAGCCGCCCTCGCGCAGGCCGCTGGAATACTTCATGACGATGCCGATGATCGCGCCGATCACCGAGGCCATCAGGATGATGGGCACCAGCGCCTGCCAGCCGAACCACGCGCCGAGGGCAGCGAATAACTTGAAGTCGCCATGGCCCATGCCTTCCTTGCCGGTCGCCAGCTTGAACGCGTGGTACACGAGCCAGAGCGAGAGGTAGCCGCCCACCGCGCCCCACAAGGCTTGCGGCAGGGGCAGTGGTGTCCAGCGCAGGGCCGCCAGGATGAGACCGGCCCACAGCAGCGGCAGGGTGATGTCATCCGGCAGGAAGGTCGTGTCCCAGTCGATCAGCGCGAGTGCCACGATCGCGGCTGAGAAAAGGCACCAGGCCGCACCTTCGGGTGTGGGGCCCCAGTGCTGGACACAGAAGAAGAACAGCGCACCGGTCGCGAGCTCGACCAGCGGATAGCGCAAGCCGATCGCCGTACCGCAGCCAGCGCATTTCCCGCGCAGCGCCAGGTAGCTGATCACGGGGATGTTTTCGTACCAGCGGATCTGGTGTCCGCATTGGCGGCAACGTGAGCGCGGCCGCACCAGGTTGAACTCCTCGGCCGGCGGCGCCTCAGTGCCCGAGAGTTCGGCGCACTCCGCCGCCCACTCGCGTTCCATCATCTTCGGCAAGCGATAGATGACGACGTTGAGGAAGCTGCCGACGAGCAGCCCGAACAATCCGGCGAGGCCCGCCTCCAGCAGGGACGGGTCGGGCATCAGACGACCTGGCCGAGCTTGAAGATCGGCAGATACATGGAAACAACGATACCGCCGATCAAAGTGCCGAGGAACACAATGATGATCGGTTCCATCAGGCTCGACAGGCCTTCGACCATTTCATCGACCTCAGCTTCATAGAAGTCTGCCGCTTTCCCCAGCATGTGATCCAGCGCTCCAGATTCCTCACCAATGGCACACATCTGCAGCACCATGGTCGGGAACACATTGGCATTGGTCATTGCCGCTGTCAGGCTGGTGCCCGTGGCGACTTCCGTCTGGATTCGTGCTGTCGCAGCAACATAGATTGAGTTGCCCGAAGCGCCGCCCACCGAATCGAGCGCTTCCACCAGCGGTACACCGGCTGCAAACATGGTGGACAGCGTTCGGGTCCAGCGTGCAATCACAGACTTGTAGACGAGGTCGCCGAAAACCGGCAGCTTAAGCATGATCCGGTCCATGACCGTTTGCATCTTCTCACTTCGTTTCCATGCCTGGAAGAAGAAATACACGCCGCCACCGACGCCTCCAAAGATCAGCCACCAGAACTTCACGAAGAACTCGCTGATACCGATAACGATCAGCGTGGGCGCAGGCAGGTCCGCGCCGAAGGAACTGAACACCTGCTTGAATGCCGGGATAACGAAGATCATGATGACCGACACCACCACGAAGGCCACCACCATCACGGCGATCGGGTACATCAGCGCCGACTTGATCTTGCCCTTGATCGCTTCGGTCTTTTCCATGTAGACCGCCAAGCGGTCTAGCAAGGTCTCCAGGATACCGGCCGCTTCGCCCGCTTCCACGAGATTGCAGTACAGGTTGTCGAAGTGCAGTGGGAACTTGCGAAAGGCCGCCGAAAGCGATGTGCCAGTCTCCACATCGGTTCGGATGTCGTTGAGCAACTTGGTTACGCTGGGATTCGAGTTGCCGCGCCCCACGATGTCGAAAGACTGCAGTAACGGCACGCCCGCCTTCATCATGGTGGCCAGCTGCCGCGTGAAGATGGCGATGTCCTTCGGCTTGATCTTGGCGCCCGCGCGCATCCTGCGCTTCTTGATCTTGGTCGGCGTGACGCCTTGCCTGCGTAGCGCAGCCTGCACTTGGTTCTCGCCCGCGGCGCGGGTTTCGCCCCGGACCTGCTTGCCGTTGCGGTCGCGGCCTTCCCACTCGAAGACGGTTTCCGTCGCTTTGGTTGCGGCTGCGGTAGCCATGGGCAAACTCCTGTCGTTCTTGCTGCGTTATCGTCAGAGGTTGGTGCAGCCCAGCACCTCTTCGAGCGAGGTGACACCGAGCTTGACCTTGTGCAGGCCGGACTGCCGCAGGCTCTTGACGCCCTCGGCCTCCGACTGCTTGGCGATCTCCATGGCACTGCCGTCGGCCAGGATGATGCGCTGCATGTCCTCGCTGATGGGCATGACCTGGTAGATGCCGACCCGTCCCTTGTAGCCGTTATTGCACGCGGAGCAGCCCACCGGCCTGTAAGGCGTCCAGGTGCCGTCGACGTCCTCCTCCTTGAAGCCGGCCTCCAGCAGCGTCTCGTGCGGGATATCGGCGGGGGCCTTGCACTTCGGGCACAGGCGCCGGGCCAGGCGCTGCGCGGTGATCAGGATCACCGCCGATGCGATGTTGAAGGGCGCGATGCCCATATTGCGCATCCGGGTGAGCGTGGTCGGCGCGTCGTTGGTGTGCAGGGTCGAGAGAACCAGGTGGCCCGTTTGCGCCGCCTTGATGGCGATGTCGGCGGTTTCCAGGTCGCGGATTTCGCCCACCATGATGATGTCCGGATCCTGGCGCAGGAAGGACTTGAGCGCGGCCGCGAAGGTCAGGCCGGCCTTGTCGTTCATGTTCACCTGGTTGACCCCAGGCAGGTTGATTTCCGAAGGGTCTTCCGCGGTGGAGATGTTGATACCCGGCTTGTTCAGCAGGTTCAGGCAGGTGTAGAGCGACACGGTCTTGCCCGACCCGGTGGGGCCCGTGACCAGGATCATGCCGTAGGGGCGCTCGATCGCCTTGAGCAGGCGCTCCTTTTCCTCTACCTCGTAGCCGAGCGCGTCGATCCCCAGCTTGGCGCTGCTGGGATCCAGAATACGGATCACGATCTTCTCGCCGAACAAGGTCGGCAGCGTGCTCACGCGAAAGTCGATGACGCGGTCCGGGCCGATCTTGAGCTTCATCCGCCCGTCTTGCGGAATGCGCTTCTCCGAGATGTCCATCTTGGAGATCACCTTGATGCGCGAGGCGAGCTTTTCCTTAATGGCCACCGGCGGCGAGGCGATCTCGCGCAGCTCGCCGTCGACGCGGAATCGAACGCGGTAGGTGTGCTCGTAGGGCTCGAAATGCAGGTCGGACGCACGCATGTTGAAGGCGTCCACCAGCATCTTGTGCAGGAACTTGACGACCGGCGCATCGTCGACTTCGGACGGGGCCTGTTCCGACTCCTCGGTACCGTCTGCGGCGATCGACGATTCGTCGAACTCGAAGTCGTCGCCAACGATGGTCTCCATCGCCTGCGTGGTCGTGGTGGCGTTGGCCTCGACCATTTTGGAAAGCTTGTCGTACTCCGCAATGATCCAGTCGACGCCCATCTGCGTGGCGAACTTGATCTTCTCGGCCGCCTGCTGGTCGCTGGGGTCTGCGGTGGCAACGACCAGTCGGTTGTTGCGCTTGGCCAGTGCCATCACCCGCAACGCCTGGCACATCTTCGGATCCAGGATGTTCTTGGGCAGCCGTTGTGGATCTACCGCATCCAGGTCCAGCAACGGCGCACCGAAGGCGGCGGACATGGTGTGCGCAAGATCGCCGGCGGACACGGCACCCGAGCCGACCAGCTCGGCGATGAAGCTGGCGCGGTTGGCCTGGGCCTTGCGGGAGACTTCCTCGGCGGACTTCTGGCCCAGCTTGCCGGCGGATATCAGCGCCCGGGCCAGGCCGGGAAGCGCGATGGATGAGGGATCAGCGACGGGTTCGACAGCGGCCATGCAGAGTCAGTGTTCATTTGCCGTGGGAGCGCAAGCTCAACAAGGCGCACCGATCATCGCTGATTGCCCATGGCATGTAAATCTTCACGCCCCACGCATATCGTTACAGTTGGTACGAAGTAACGCGGCGGTGCAATCAATCAGGAAAACTGGTCGGGGTGAGAGGATTCGAACCTCCGGCCTCTACGTCCCGAACGTAGCGCTCTACCAGGCTAAGCTACACCCCGTTTGCATCAACCTGCCGGCAGCAAGACCTGGGTCAGGCGCGGCGTTGAAGCAGTTGAGCCGCTAATTGTAGCAAACCTTCGGAGTGTTCGTTGCGCGGAAGTTGGCGAGCAGCATCAATTGCGCGATTTGCCTCGGCCGCAGCGGCTTCGCGCGTCACTTCCAGTGCGCCGGTCTCACGCACGATGGTGACGATGCGTTCAAGTTCGCCGGAGCCGCCAGTCTGGATCGCGTGCTCGATCAGTGCTTGCTGCTCGTGGGTGCCGCGCTGCATGGCCGCGATCAAGGGAAGGGTCACCTTGCCCTCGCGCAAATCGTCGCCGAGGTTCTTGCCCATCTCGACGGTGTCGCCGTCGTAATCGAGAACGTCGTCGATCACCTGGAAGGCCGTGCCCAGCGCCTGGCCGTAGTTGGCGCAGGCCGCTTCGATTGACGCATCGGCGCCGGCGAGCACTGCACCCAGGCGGGCGCTGGCCTCGAACAGCTTGGCGGTCTTGGAGCGGATCACGCGCAAGTAGCTCGTCTCGTCCAGCGACGCATCATGCATGTTCATCAGCTGAAGCACTTCGCCCTCGGCAATGACGTTGGTCGCGTCGGCCAGGATTTCCATCACGCGCATCTGCCCCGCATCGAGCATCATCTGGAACGCGCGGGAGTACAGGAAGTCGCCCACCAGCACGGACGGCTTGTTGCCCCACATCAGGTTGGCGGAAACCTTGCCGCGGCGAAGCGCGCTTTCATCCACCACATCGTCATGCAGCAGGGTGGCGGTATGGATGAACTCCACTGCCGCGGCCAGGCGCACATGATGGTCG
>Ga0207853_1000093_pt1 | contig 20428 bp, 16 predicted proteins | sample LuqExpMetagenom6_FD_187764 | JGI IMG/M metagenome (GOLD analysis project Ga0207853, IMG submission 187764) | Tropical forest soil microbial communities from Luquillo Experimental Forest, Puerto Rico - Sample 6 (SPAdes) | ecosystem: Environmental > Terrestrial > Soil > Tropical forest ...
CGGGCACCTGCAGCGGCACGCCGACGGCGGTGACCACATCGATGCGGCCGCCGCGCAGCAAACCGGCGAACTGGTATTCCGACAGGCTGTCAGGCACCGGTGTCACGGCGCCAAGCAAGGTCGCCGGATCGGCCCCGAGCGCGACGGCGACTGGGTACGGCTGACCCGGGTGTGCGATGCCGTGATCGCGGAAATCGAGCGCGCCGCCGCGGTGCGGCAGCCAGCGCATGATCACGCGATGGTGGTCCAGCACCTGCTGGCGGTAGATCCCCAGGTTCTGCCGCGTCTTGTGGGGTCCGCGCGTGATCACCAGTCCCCAGGTGATGAGCGGCGCGACGTCGCCGGGCCAGCAGTGCTGGATCGGCAGGCGGGCAAGGTCCACATCGTCACCCTCGAGCACCACCTGCTGGCATTCGGCACTGCGGACTTCGCGCGGCGCCATGTGCCACAGCCGGCGCAGCATGTCACCCATGCCCAGCATGTCCCGCAAACCCTGGGGCGGGGCGGGCTCCTTCAGCTTTGCCAGCAGTTCCCCGAAAGCGCGCACCGAGCGCAGGTCGTCAACGCCCATCGCGCGCGCCACCCGCTGGGGCGTGCCGAACAGGTTAGCCAGCACCGGCATGCGATAGCCGGTGGGATTCTCGAACAGCAGCGCGGGCCCGCCGGCGCGCAGCACGCGATCGGCCACCACCGTCATTTCCAGGTGCGGCGACACCGGCTGCTTGATGCGGCGCAAGTCGCCTGCTCGTTCCAGTTGCGCGATGAAGTCGCGCAGATCGCGATAGGGCATCGGTCAGGCTGCACGCGCCTCGACGGGCCAGCGCGCAGCGAGCTCGTGCGGTACGGCCAACAGATCGAGCACGCGCGCCACGCTCTGGTTCACGATGTCCTCGATCGACTTCGGATGCAGGTAGAACGCCGGCACTGGCGGGCAGACGATCGCGCCCATCTCGGTGACCGCCGTCATGTTTCGCAAGTGGCCCAGATGCAGCGGCGTCTCACGCGCGAGCAGAACCAGGCGGCGGCGCTCCTTGAGCATGACATCGGCGGCGCGCGTGACGAGGTTGTCGCTCAGCCCGTGCGCCACAGCGGCAAGCGTGCGCATGGAGCAGGGCGCGATCACCATGCCATCGCAGCCGAAGCTGCCGCTGGCAATCGCGGCGCCGACGTCTGCCGCGTCGTGTGTGACGTCGGCGTAGGCGCGGAAGTCGGACGCTGTCATCCCCAGCTCGTGCGCCACGGTGCGTGCACCCGAGGGCGACACGACGAGGTGCGACTCAATGCCGCCGGCTGCACGCAAGGCTTGCAGCGTGCGCAGTCCGTAGATGGCGCCGCTGGCGCCCGTCACCGCGACGACGATGCGGCGCGCGGTATTCAGCCGCGCCATGGCGTGGGGTGGTGTCCCGCGCGCCCTGGCGTGGCGCGCCGGAAGCGGCTCAGGTCGAGCACGGGCAGCTCCAGCGCATCGAGCGTGTTTTTCACGACCAGGCCCAGCTCCGTGTCGCCTTCCATCGACAGGCGCCGGCTGAAGAACAGCGTGTCAGCGTCTTCCTTGCGCTGCGCGAGCTTCAGGAAATCGGGTCCGGTCGCGGCAATGGTGAGGTCCATCTGTTGCTGACGCGGCAAGGCGGCGAAGCGTCGTCCGTTCCAGGTGAAGTCCATCATCACGCCGGCATCGCGGACGTGGATGCGGAACTTGCGATGGGTCAGGCGCGCCCGCACGTCCTCGGGCAGTTGCGAGGCCAGTACCAGGTTCAATGCCGTGGCCAGCGCAAACGATGGCGGGAAGGACGGCAGCCGCCGCAGCATGGCGGCGAGGGGTTTCGGGCATTCGGGGATGTTCAGGGCTTCTTTCATCGTGCCTCCGGGGCCGTGGACTCCAGGCCAGCGCGGCCGTGCCAGTAGCCATTGCATTCGGCCGCGGGCAACAGGGCTCGCAACTGCTCGTCGGCTCGATCGGGCGTGAGCGCGCCGCGCCGCACCGCGTCGAACAGGCCGATCACGTCCATCATCGACTGGGACTGTGGGCTCAGTCGCAGCACGTCGACGCCGATCTGCGCAGCGCTTTCGTAGTCGCGCAGCAGGCTGTGCACGCGCGCCGACTGCGTCTGGATGCCATTGAGCACGAGGAACGGTTCGTTTTCGCGCGTGGACAGCAGCATGCCGTCCGGATCGCTGATGCAGCTGAAGCCGCAGTCGTCCTTGGGCAGGTTGTGGTGGCGTGCGGTGAAGCAGCGCGCCGAGAAGGCCAGCGGCAGGCGGCCGAACGCGAACACCTCGGTCTCAAGGCCCTGCGGCCGCGTCTTCTGCAGCACAGCCAGGTCCGAGCGCTTCATCTCCAGCGGTGCGACCCAACGGCGCGCGCCGAGATCGGCCATCCATTGCAGCGAGTCGGCGTTGTACAGATTCAGGTGCGGTCCGGCCACGAAGGGCGCCTTGCCCGAGACGCAGCGCACGGCGCCCATGTCATTGGCCTCGACCGCAAAGTCCTCCTGTCCGGCGATGCGATGCATGGTCGCGACGTCGCTGCCGGACTCGAGCAAGACTTGCGTGGACAGTAGCACTTCCTTGCCGGCCTCGCCCAGCCGCTGCGCCAGCTCGACCCAGTCGGGCAGGCGCATTTCGTGCCGGCGCGAACACACCACCTCACCGAGATACACGATGTCGACCGGCGACGCCGCGACGTCCTCATAGAAATGCAGCAGCGTCTCGCGCGACCAGTAGTACTGGACCGGGCCCAGGGACAGCTTCATCATGACCGCGCCCTCACTTCCACGGCCGGTGGTAGGCGCCCAGCGTGTGCTGCTGCCCTTCGGCCAGCTGGTCGAGCTGCGCCATCCAGCCGGTCTTCACCGCATAGCGGTGCTGTTCGCGTAGGCAGGTGTCGATCGCCTCGCGCCAGACCTTCGTTACCTGCGCGACGTATGCGGGACTGCGCTGCCGGCCTTCGATCTTGACCGCACGCACGCCCATCTTCACCAATTGCGGCAGCAGCTCCAGCGTGTTCAGGCTGGTCGGCTCCTCCACCGCGTAGTAGCTGTGCTCGTTGCCGACATCGAAGCGCCCCTTGCACAGCGTCGGGTAGCCGGCCTTCTCGCCGGGCGCGTAACGGTCGATCAAAAGGCCGCCCAGGCGCGCCTCCAGGCCCTTGGGCGTTTCTTCCCAGCGCACGTACTTCGCCGGCGAGCACACACCGTGGGTGTTGGGTGATTCGCCCGTCACGTAGGATGACAGCGCGCAGCGGCCTTCCACCATCACGCACAGGCTGCCGAAGCCGAATACCTCGATCTCCACCGGCGTACGGTCCACCACCTGCTTGACCTGCTCCAGCGAGAGCACGCGCGGCAGCACGGCGCGCTGGATGCCGAATTGCTGGTGGTAGAAGTTGATGGCGTCGTAGTTGGTCGCCGAACCCTGCACGGACAGATGCAGGCGCAGCCGCGGATATTTCTTCGCCGCGTAGCGCAACAGCCCGGGGTCGGCCATGATGACCGCGTCGGCGCCGAGGTCAACGGCCTTATCGATCGCGTTGTGCCAGGGCTTGGGGTCGGCGGCCTGCGGGTAGGTGTTGATCGCCATCAGCACCTTGCAGCCGCGCGAATGCGCATAGCCGATGCCGCTGGCGATCGCCGCCTCGTCGAAGTTCAGGCCGGCGAAATTGCGCGCGTTCGTGGCGTCACGCAGTCCCAGGTACACGCAATCGGCGCCGTGGTCCACGGCCTGGCGCAGCGCCGGCAGGCTGCCGGCGGGGCAAACGAGCTCGAATGGGCGCGCGGCAGGCGAGGCGTGCGCCGCGGAGAGGGCAGGTGACATGGCCCGCACGATAGGGCTCTGCCGCGACAGCGGCCATGAACCCGATCAAGATTCAAGGTAACAGCGGGGCTGACCGCCGATGACTATCCAGCGGCCTCCAGGCCGTTGCTGAAATGTTCCTGCATCCGCTTCATGGCGGACTTGGCATCTCGTTGGGTCAGTGCCTCCATGATGGCGCGGTGCTCCAGCATGGACTCGTTCACGCGGCCCGCTTTCAAAAGCGAGTTGTGCCGGTTGAGCTTCATCACCTTGCGCAGATCGGCCACCATCTGGTCGCGCCAGCGGTTGCCGGCGATTTCCAGGATGCGCATGTGGAAGCGTTCGTTCAGCGCGAAGAACCTGTCGCGGTCGCTGGCGGCGGTCTCCAGTTCCTTGTGCAAGGTCTGCAGCTCCGCCAGTTGCGCGTCGGTCGCCCGCTGGGCAACCACGCCAGCGGCGTCACTCTCCAGCAGCGAGAGCAGGTGATAGACGTCTGCCAGATCGGTCTCGGACACCTCGGTCACGTAGGCGCCGCGGCGCACCTTCATGGTCACCAGGCCTTCGGCGGCCAGCACCTTCAGCGCCTCGCGCAGGGGTGTACGGCTGATGCCGAACTGCTGGGCAATCTTCACTTCGTCGATCCAGCTGCCCGGTTCGAGTTCGCGGCGGAAGATGCGCTGGCGCAGTTGCTCGGCGACCTCCTCGTAGAGGGCGCGCGGGGCGAGGGAAACGGCTGAGGCCATGGGTCCGGATTCTAGAGGTAGTGCAATTCTTTATCAATAATTATGAATCCTGTATGATGGCACCTTCAACCCAGCCGTGCGTTCCGCGAGACACTGACTTTTATGAGCCAGCCTGACCCCACCTTTGCGCCCCCCGACCTTGCCTCCTGGACACTCGCTGCAGCGAAATCCGCACCCGGCGGGGACGTCAATGCCCTGAACTGGGTGACCCCCGACGGCATCACCGTCAAGCCGCTGTACACCGCCAAGGACGTGAGCGAGCTGTCCTACGCGAACACCTTGCCCGGCTTCGAGCCCTACATCCGTGGCCCGCAGGCCACCATGTATGCCGCGCGCCCCTGGACCATCCGACAGTACGCTGGCTTCTCGACCGCCGAGGAGTCCAACGCGTTCTACCGCAAGGGCCTGGCCGCCGGTGGGCAGGGCGTGTCGGTCGCGTTCGATCTGGCGACCCACCGCGGCTACGACAGCGACCATCCGCGCGTGACCGGCGACGTCGGCAAGGCCGGCGTGGCCATCGATTCTGTCGAGGACATGAAAATCCTGTTCGATGGCATTCCGCTCGACAAGGTCTCCGTGTCCATGACCATGAACGGCGCCGTGCTGCCGGTGCTGGCCGGCTACGTCGTGGCGGCCGAAGAGCAGGGGGTGTCACAGGACAAGCTGTCCGGGACCATCCAGAACGACATCCTCAAGGAGTTCATGGTCCGCAACACCTACATCTACCCGCCCGAGCCTTCGATGCGGGTCGTGGGTGACATCATCGAGTACACGGCGAAGAACATGCCGAAGTTCAACTCGATTTCGATCTCGGGCTACCACATGCAGGAGGCGGGTGCGAACCAGGCCCTCGAACTGGCCTTCACGCTGGCCGACGGCAAGGAGTACGTGAAGACGGCGCTGGCCAAAGGCCTGAACGTGGACGAGTTCGCTGGCCGCCTGTCCTTCTTCTGGGCGATCGGGATGAACTTCTATCTCGAAGTCGCCAAGATGCGCGCAGCACGCCTGCTGTGGTGCCGCATCATGAAGGGCTTCAACGCGAAGAACCCCAAGAGCCTGATGCTGCGCACGCACTGCCAGACCTCGGGCTGGTCGCTCACCGAGCAGGACCCGTACAACAACGTCGTGCGCACCACCATCGAGGCGATGGCCGCGGTGTTCGGCGGCACGCAGTCGCTGCACACCAACAGCTTCGACGAGGCGATCGCGCTGCCGACCGAGTTCAGCTCGCGCATCGCCCGCAACACACAGCTGATCATCCAGGAAGAGACCCACATCACCAACGTGATCGATCCGTGGGCCGGCAGCTACATGATGGAGAAGCTGACCCAGGACATGGCCGATGCCGCCTGGAAAATCATCGAAGAGGTCGAGGCCCTGGGTGGAATGACCAAGGCAGTCGATTCCGGTTGGGCCAAGCTCAAGATCGAAGCGGCTGCCGCCGAGAAGCAGGCCCGCATCGACTCCGGCAAGGACGTGATCGTCGGCGTCAACAAGTACAAGCTGGCCAAGGAAGACCCGATCGAGATCCTCGAGGTCGACAACCACAAGGTTCGCGAACAGCAGATCGCGCGCCTGCAGAAGATCAAGGCCAGCCGCGACGGCCAGAAGGTCCATGCCGCGCTGGAGGCGATCACGACCGCCGCCAAGTCCGGCACCGGCAATCTGCTGGATCTCGCCATTCAGGCCATCCGCCTGCGCGCCACCGTAGGCGAAGTGTCCGACGCGCTGGAGAAGATTTTCGGGCGCCATCGCGCCGATACGCAAAAGGTGACCGGTGTGTATGCAGCCGCTTATGACTCGGCCGAGGGCTGGGAAAAACTCAAGACCGAAATCGCGAACTTCGCGACCGAGCAGGGCCGCCGCCCGCGCGTGATGGTCGCCAAGCTCGGCCAGGACGGTCACGACCGTGGCGCCAAAGTAGTGGCCACTGCGTTCGCCGATCTCGGCTTCGACGTGGACATGGGTCCGCTGTTCCAGACGCCGGAAGAATGCGCGCGCCAGGCCATCGAGAACGATGTGCACGCCGTCGGCATTTCCACGCTGGCGGCCGGCCACAAGACGCTGGTGCCCGCGATCATCGAAGAGCTCAAGAAGCAAGGCGCCGACGACATTGTGGTGTTCGTGGGCGGCGTGATTCCGCAGCAGGACTACGACTACCTTTACAAGGCCGGCGTCAAGGGCATTTATGGCCCGGGCACGCCGATCCCGGCCAGCGCCAAGGACGTGCTGGAGCAGATCAAGAAAGCTGTCGCCTGATCGTGAGCCTGGCTAGCGCTGCTTGGCTGTTACGCCCTCTCCATCTGAGAGAGGGCAGGGGTGAGGGCACCTCCTGGTGAACCTCGCACAAGCCATTCTTTCGACGCCAGGCCCTGCCCAGCGCCGCGCCATCGCCAAGGCGATTACCCTGCTGGAGTCCACGCGCACCGACCATCGAGCGCAGGCCGACGCTCTGCTCACCGAACTGCTGCCGCACAGCGGCCGCTCCTTCCGGCTGGGCATCAGCGGCGTGCCAGGCGTGGGCAAGAGCACCTTCATTGAGTCGCTGGGCCTGGCCCTGATCGAGAAAGGCCATCGCGTCGCAGTGCTGGCCGTCGATCCTTCATCCAGCCTGTCCGGCGGCTCCATCCTCGGCGACAAGACGCGCATGGAACAGTTGTCGGTCCAGGAACACGCCTACATCCGCCCCAGCCCCTCGGGCGGCACGCTGGGCGGCGTGGCCGAGAAGACGCGCGAAGCGATGCTGGTGTGCGAGGCCGCGGGCTACGACATCGTGATCGTGGAAACCGTGGGCGTGGGGCAAAGCGAGACCGCGGTGGCCGGCATGACCGACATGTTCGTGCTGCTGCAACTGCCCAATGCCGGCGACGACCTGCAGGCGATCAAGAAAGGCGTGATGGAACTGGCCGACCTGGTCGTCATCAACAAGGCTGATATCGACGCCGATGCCGCTACGCGGGCGCAGGCGCAGATCACCAGCGCACTGCGGATCTTCTCGCAACATGGACGCACGAGGGATTGGCAACCGAAGGTGTTGCAGCTCAGCGCGCTGAAGGCGCAAGGGCTGGACGCCTTCTGGCACGCGGTGAGCGCCTACCGCGACGCGCGCACCGCCAGTGGCGCCCTGGCCGAGCGCCGCCGGCACCAGGCCATCGCCTGGATGTGGGAGCGCATCGAGGCAGGATTGAAGAACGATTTTCGCGAGCACCCCGCGGTGCGCGAACTGTTGCCGACACTGGCGCAGGAAGTCGATGCCGGGCGCCTGCCTGCTTCGACGGCTGCCCGGCAGCTGCTCGACGCGCACCGCAATTGAATCACCGGAAGACCGGAGAAAAACCATGCATGACATCCTTGAACAACTGGAAAAGAAACGCGCCGCGGCCCGCCTGGGCGGCGGTGAGAAGCGCATCGCCGCGCAGCACGCCAAGGGCAAGCTGACGGCGCGCGAGCGCATCGAGCTGCTGCTCGATGAAGGCACCTTCGAGGAATGGGACATGTTCGTGGAGCACCGCTGCACGGACTTCGGCATGGCCGACAACAAGATTCCCGGCGACGGCGTGGTGACCGGCTACGGCATGATCAACGGCCGCATGGTGTTCGTCTTCAGCCAGGACTTCACCGTGTTCGGCGGTGCGCTGTCGGAAGCGCATGCCGAGAAGATCTGCAAGGTCATGGACCAGGCGATGAAGGTCGGTGCGCCGGTGATCGGCCTGAACGACTCGGGCGGCGCGCGCATCCAGGAAGGCGTGGCCTCGCTGGGCGGCTATGCCGACGTGTTCCAGCGCAACGTGATGGCCTCCGGCGTGGTGCCGCAGATCAGCATGATCATGGGTCCCTGCGCTGGCGGCGCCGTCTATTCGCCGGCCATGACCGACTTCATCTTCATGGTCAAGGACAGCTCCTACATGTTCGTGACCGGACCCGAGGTGGTGAAGACGGTGACGCACGAGGAAGTGACGGCCGAGGAGCTGGGCGGCGCTTCGGCCCACACGACCAAGAGCGGCGTGGCCGACCTTGCGTTCGAGAACGACGTCGAGGCGCTGGTCATGCTGCGGCGCCTGTACAACTACCTGCCGCTGAACAACCGCGAGAAGCCGCCGGTCCGTCCGAGCAACGATCCGGCCGATCGCATGGACTATTCGCTCGACACGCTGGTGCCGGATAACGCGAACAAGCCCTACGACATGAAGGAGTTGATCGTCAAGACGGTGGACGACGGCGACTTCTTCGAGCTACAGCCGGACTACGCCAAGAACATCCTGATCGGCTTCGCCCGAATGGAAGGCCAGACGGTCGGCATCGTCGCCAACAACCCCATGGTGCTCGCCGGCTGCCTGGACATCAAGAGCTCGATCAAGGCGGCGCGCTTCGTGCGCTTCTGCGACGCTTTCAATATCCCCGTGGTCACCTTCGTGGATGTGCCCGGCTTCATGCCCGGAACGTCCCAGGAATACGGCGGGATCATCAAGCACGGCGCCAAGCTGCTCTACGCCTACGCCGAGTGCACCGTGCCCAAGGTCACCGTGATCACGCGCAAGGCCTACGGCGGCGCGTATGACGTGATGAGCTCCAAGCACCTGCGCGGCGACGTGAACTTCGCCTGGCCCAACGCGGAGATCGCGGTGATGGGCGCCAAGGGTGCGGTGGAGATCATCTTCCGCGAAGACAAGAACGATCCGGCCAAGCTGGCGGCGCGCGAAGCCGAGTACAAGGCGCGCTTCGCCAACCCGTTCGTGGCTGGGGCGCGCGGCTTCATCGACGACGTGATCCTGCCGCACGAAACCCGCAAGCGCATCTGCCGCTCGCTGGTGATGCTGCGCGACAAGAAGCTCGAAAATCCGTGGCGCAAGCACGGCAACATTCCGCTGTAAGAGGACCGAGGAGAAATCGATATGTTCAGCAAGATCCTCATTGCCAACCGCGGCGAAATCGCCTGCCGCGTCATCAAGACCGCCCGCAAGATGGGCATCAAGACCGTCGCCGTCTATTCGGATGCCGACCGCGACGCCCGCCATGTGGCGCTGGCCGACGAGTCCGTGTTCATCGGCGCCGCGCCCAGCCGCGAGTCGTACCTCCAGGCCGACAAGATCATCGCCGCCTGCAAGCAGACCGGCGCGCAGGCCGTGCATCCGGGCTACGGCTTCCTGTCCGAGAACGAAGGCTTCGCCAAGCGCATCGAGGAAGAGGGCATCATCTTCATCGGCCCGAAGCACTACTCGATCGCGGCCATGGGCGACAAGATCGCCTCCAAGAAGCTGGCCAACGAAGCCAAGGTCAACACGATCCCTGGCTGGAACGATGCGATCGAAACCGCTGAGCATGCGGTGAACATCGCCAAGGACATCGGCTACCCGGTGATGATCAAGGCGTCGGCTGGCGGCGGCGGCAAGGGTCTGCGCGTCGCCTTCAACGACAAGGAAGCGCTGGAAGGCTTCACCTCCTGCCGCAACGAGGCGCGCAACAGCTTCGGTGACGACCGCGTCTTCATCGAGAAATTCGTCGAGGAGCCGCGCCACATCGAGATCCAGGTGCTGGGCGATTCGCACGGCAATGTGATCTACCTGAACGAGCGTGAGTGCTCGATTCAGCGCCGGCACCAGAAGGTGATCGAAGAGGCGCCGTCGCCCTTCATCAGCGACAAGACGCGCAAGGCCATGGGCGAGCAGGCCGTGGCGTTGGCCAAGGCGGTCAACTACCAAAGCGCCGGCACGGTGGAGTTCGTGGTCGGCAAGGACCAGAGCTTCTACTTCCTGGAGATGAACACCCGCCTGCAGGTCGAGCACCCGGTCACCGAGTGCATCACCGGGCTGGACCTGGTGGAATTGATGATCCGCGTGGCCGCCGGCGAGAAGCTGCCGCTGACGCAAGCCGACGTGAAGCGCGACGGCTGGGCGATCGAGTGCCGCATCAACGCCGAAGACCCGTTCCGCAACTTCCTGCCGTCGACCGGCCGCCTGGTGCGCTTCCAGACGCCGAAGGAAAGCATGTGGGCGTCCGACACGCAGCAACTGTTGGGCGTACGCGTGGACACCGGTGTGGGCGAGGGCGGCGAGATCCCGATGTTCTACGACTCGATGATCGCCAAGCTCATCGTGCACGGCAAGGACCGCAACGACGCCATCGCCAAGATGCGCGAAGCGCTCAATGCCTTCGTGATCCGCGGCATTTCCAGCAACGTCCCGTTCCAGGCGGCGCTGCTGGCGCACCCGAAGTTCGTCGCCGGCGACTTCAACACCGGCTTCATCGCTGAGCAATACGCCGGCGGCTTCAAGGCCGAGCAGGTGCAGCACGACGACCCGGATTTCCTGGTCGCTTTGGCCGCCTTCACCCATCGCCGTGCGCTGCAGCGCGCCAGCGGCATCAGCGGCCAGCTCCGTGGCCACGAGTACAAGGTCGGCGAGGAGTTCGTGGTGGTCAAGCTCGACGCCGCGGGCCAACACCAGCCCCAGCCGGTGCGGGTGACCGACTACGAGGCGCAGTCCGGATCCACGGTGGTGGAAATCAGCGGCCGCCGGTTCGCGATCTGCAGCAACTGGCATTTGGGCGGTGCGCGCATTCGCGGCACGGTCGATGGCAAGGATTTCATCGCCCAGGTGGAGCGCGGCGTCGCCAAGAACCCGCTGGCCACGCGCATCACGCACAACGGCACGCGGCTGGATGCCATGGTGCTGACGCCGCGCGCGGCGCGGCTGCACGCCCTGATGCCGTTCAAGGCCCCGCCGGACATGAGCCGCTTCGTGCTGTCGCCCATGCCAGGCCTGTTGGTCGATGTGGCCGTGCAGCCGGGCCAGAAGGTGCAGGCGGGCGAGCGCGTCGCTGTCATCGAGGCCATGAAGATGGAGAACGTGTTGTTCGCCGCGGCCGATGGCGTGGTGGCCAAGGTGCTGGCGAACAAGGGCGAAAGCCTGGCAGTGGATCAGGCCATCGTGGAGTTCCAGTGATGACCCGTCCTTTCAAGGTGCTGGGCATCCAGCAGATCGCCATCGGCGGCCCCGACAAGGGCCGGCTGCAGAAACTCTGGGTCGAGATGTTCGGCCTGGAGGTCACCGGCACGTTCAAGAGCGCCAGCGAAAACGTCGACGAGGACATCTGCGCCATCGGCAGCGGCCCGTTCAAGGTCGAAGTCGACCTGATGCAGCCGCTCGATCCGGAGAAGAAACCGGCCGTGCACCAGACACCGCTCAACCACGTGGGCCTGTGGATAGACGATCTGCCCAAGGCGGTGGAGTGGCTGTCGGGGCAGGGCGTGCGCTTCGCGCCGGGCGGCATCCGCCGCGGCGCGGCGGGTTTCGACATCTGCTTCATCCATCCCAAGGGCAACGAGCAAAGTCCCATCGGCGGCGAAGGTGTGCTGATCGAGTTGGTGCAGGCGCCGTCCGAGGTGGTGTCTGCATTTGCCAGGCTGGCCGCCGCGGGCTGAGCTGGACTTCTGCGGCTCAGCTCCCGGGGAAACCCGAAGAGCCGCGTTCCCTGCTGCGGGCGTAGACTGGTCCGGGGCCATAGGCCCCGTTGCGCCAGGAGACCAGTTTGCAGCGAACCGACATTGCGAATCCGGCCTACTTCCACAAGGTCGTTGATTGCCAGTGGGCCTGTCCGGCCCACACGCCCGTTCCCGAATACATCCGTTTGATCGCGCAAGGCCGCTACAGCGACGCCTACATGGTCAACTGGGTGTCGAACGTCTTTCCGGGAATCCTGGGCCGCACCTGCGACCGGCCTTGCGAGCCCGCCTGCCGGCGCGGCCGGGTCGAGGACCAGAACGCACCCACGCCTGAGCCCGTGGCGATCTGCCGACTGAAACGCGTCGCTGCGGACTTCAAGGATGAGGATGTGCGCAAGCGCATGCCCAAGGCGGCGGCGCCCAATGGCAAGCGCGTCGCCTGCGTGGGTGCGGGGCCGGCGTCGCTGACCGTGGCGCGCGACCTCGCACCGCTGGGCTATGAGGTCACGGTGTTCGACGGCGAGGCCAAGTCCGGCGGTTTCATGCGCACGCAAGTTCCGCGCTTTCGGCTGCCCGAAGAGGTCATCGACGAGGAGTGCGGCTACATCCTGGACCTGGGCGTGAAGTTCGTGGCCGGCCAGCGGATCGACTCCATGAAAAGGCTGATGTCGCAGGGCTATGACGCCATCTTCGTCGGCTGCGGTGCGCCGCGCGGGCGCGACCTCGACATCTCTGGGCGGCGCGAAGCGGCTGCGCAAATCCACATCGGTATCGACTGGCTGGCGTCCGTCTCCTTTGGCCACGTCACGAAGATCGGCAAGCGAGTCATCGTGCTCGGTGGCGGCAACACGGCGATGGACTGCTGCCGCTCGGCGCGGCGGCTCGGTGGCACGGACGTGAAGGTGATCGTGCGCAGCGGCTTCGAGGAGATGAAGGCTTCGCCCTGGGAGAAGGAGGATGCCATGCACGAGGGCATCCCCATCCTCAATTACCACGTTCCCAAGGCCTTCGTCCACGAGGGCGGGCGGCTGAAGGGCATGACTTTCGAGATCGTTCGTGCCGAGTACGACACCCAGGGCCGCCGCCAGCTGGTGCCCACGGGTGAGCCCGACGCCATCTTCGAATGCGACGAGGTCCTGGTGGCCGTCGGCCAGGAGAATGCCTTCCCCTGGATCGAGCGCGACTGCGGCATCGCGTTCGACAAGTGGGGCTTGCCGACCTTGCGCAAGGACAGCTTCCAGTCCAGCGTGCCCACCGTGTTCTTTGGTGGCGACGCGGCGTATGGTCCGAAGAACATCATCACGGCCGTGGCGCACGGGCATGACGCAGCGGTTTCGATCGACCGCTTGCTGCACGGTGAGGATGTGTCTGTCCGGCCCATGCCCACGACCAACCTGGTGTCGCAGAAGATGGGCATCCATGAGTGGAGCTACGACAACGACACCTCCAACGACCTGCGTTTCAGGGTGCCCTGGGCCAAGGCTGAAAAGGCGCTGGCCAGCATCAAGGTCGAGGTCGAGCTGGGATTCGACGTCGCCACGGCCTTCAAGGAGGCGCGACGTTGCCTCAACTGCGATGTGCAGACCGTGTTCACCGAAAACGTGTGCATCGAGTGCGATGCCTGCGTGGACATCTGCCCGATGGATTGCATCACCTTCACCGAGAATGGTGACGAACACGACCTGCGGCAGCGGCTGAAAGCGCCGGCGCTGAACCTGGAACAGTCGCTGTACGTGTCGGGCAACCTGAAGACCGGCCGGGTCATGGTCAAGGACGAGGATGTGTGCCTGCATTGCGGCCTGTGCGCCGAGCGTTGTCCCACCGGCGCGTGGGACATGCGCAAGTTCCTGTTGAAGACGACGCCGCCTGGCTCGGCCAGCCGCGACAAGGCCAGGGTGGGGGTGCCGGCATGAGCATGAAACGCATCGAAGCGGTCAACGACTTCGTCATCAAGTTCGCCAACGTCAACGGCTCGGGATCGGCCAGCGCGAATGAGCTGTTCGCCAAGGCCATCCTGCGCATGGGCGTACCGGTCAGCCCGCGCAACATCTTCCCGAGCAATATCCAGGGCCTGCCCACCTGGTACGAGGTGCGCGTGTGCGAGCAAGGATGGCTCGGGCGGCGCGGCGGCATCGACATGATGGTGGCGATGAATCCGCAGACCTGGGATGCGGATCTCGCCGAGATCGAGCCGGGCGGCTACTTGTTCTACGACAGCACCCGGCCGCTGCCGCCGTCCAAGTTCCGCGACGACATCCAGGTGATCGGCATGCCGCTCACCGAGATCTGCAACGCGGTCTACTCCGATGCGCGCCAGCGCCAGCTGTTCAAGAACATCGTGTACGTGGGGGCGCTGTCAGTCCTGCTGGAAATCGACGCGGCGGCGATCGAAAAGCTCTTCGGCGAGCAGTATCGGGGCAAGGAGAAACTGCTGGCCTCGAACGTGCAGGCGCTGAACCTGGGCCGCGACTTCGCCAAGGAACACCTGAAAGCGCCGCTGGGCATCCGGGTGCGGCGTTCCGACAAGGTAGGCCACAGCATCTTCGTGGACGGCAACAGTGCCGCTGCGCTGGGCTGCGTCTATGGCGGCGCCACGGTGTGCGCGTGGTATCCCATCACGCCGTCATCGTCGGTCGCCGAAGCCTTCCAGAAATACTGCGGCAAGTTCCGGGTCGATCCGGCCAGCGGCCAGAACCATTTCGCGATCGTGCAGGCGGAAGATGAGATCGCGTCCATCGGCATGGTGGTGGGCGCCGGGTGGAACGGCGCGCGGGCCTTCACGGCGACTTCGGGCCCGGGCGTGTCGCTGATGACCGAATTCATCGGACTGGCGTATTTCGCCGAGATCCCGGTGACGATCATCAACGTGCAGCGCGGCGGCCCGTCCACCGGCATGCCTACGCGCACGCAGCAAGCGGACATCATTTCTTGCGCCTATGCCTCGCACGGCGACACCAAGCACGTGCTGCTCTTCCCGCAAGACCCGCGCGAATGCTTCGACCACTCGGCGGCGGCGCTCGACCTCGCCGACCGCCTGCAGACGCCGGTGTTCGTGATGACCGACCTCGACATCGGCATGAACCAGCGCCTGTGCGAGCCCTTCGAGTGGGACGAAGACCGCCAGTACGACCGCGGCAAGGTCATGACCGCCGAAGAGCTGGAAGCCGGCAAAGATTTCGGCCGCTACAAGGACGTGGACGGCGACGGCATCCCGTGGCGCACGCTGCCGGGCACACACCCGACCAAAGGCAGCTACTTCACGCGCGGCACCACCCGCGACGCCTATGCCCGCTACTCGGAGCGTGGCCCGGACTACATCTACAACGTCGAACGACTGCTGCTCAAGTTCAAGACCGCCGCGACGCTGGTGCCGCAGCCGGTGGTCCGGCCAGCCGCGAGCCGAACGCCGCACGGTGTCATCTATTTCGGCTCGACCACGCCGGCCATGCAGGAGGCACTGGAGGTGCTGACCGCGGCGGGCATTCCGCTGGACGCGATGCGCCTGCGCGCCTTCCCCTTCCCGGACAGCGTGGCCCGTTTCATCGACGAGCACGAGGCGGTTTTCGTGGTCGAACAGAACCGCGACGCCCAGATGCGAAGCCTGCTGGTCAACGAACTGGGCATCGATCCCGCCCGGCTGATCCCGGTCCTGCATTTCGATGGCACGCCGATCACCGCGCGCTTCATCACCCGCGCCATCACAGAACACGTGCGTGGCGGGCCCGAAGGCCTGGTCGGGGGCCGACCGGCCGCTGTATTGCCGGCCATCGAAGTTCCCGGAGCGGAGGTCGCCAAATGACGTACATCGCCAAACCCCGGCTGCACCATCCGACGCTGGAGACCAACAAGGTCGGCTACACGCGCCGCGACTATGAGGGCAAGATCTCCACGCTGTGTGCGGGCTGTGGCCACGACTCCATCTCCGCCGCCATCATCCAGGCCTGTTGGGAGCTCGACATCGAACCGCACCGGGTGGCCAAGCTCTCGGGCATCGGCTGCAGTTCGAAAACACCCGACTATTTCCTTGGCGCATCGCACGGCTTCAACACCGTCCACGGTCGCATGCCCTCGGTGCTGACCGGGGCAAACCTTGCCAATCGCGACCTGTTGTACCTGGGCGTTTCCGGCGACGGCGACTCGGCCTCGATCGGACTGGGCCAGTTCGCCCACGCCATGCGCCGCGGCGTGCGCATGGCCTACATCGTCGAGAACAACGGCGTGTACGGCCTGACCAAGGGGCAGTTCTCGGCCACCGCCGACAGCGGCAGCAAGAGCAAGAAGGGCGTGGTCAACAGCGACAGCCCGGTCGATCTGGTCGGCCTAGCGCTGCAACTGGGCGCCACCTATGTCGGGCGGGGCTTTTCAGGCAACAAAGCGCAACTTGTGCCCTTGATCAAGGGGGCGATGACGCATGGAGGCGCTGCCTTCATCGATGTGATCAGTCCCTGCGTGGCATTCAACAACCACCCGGGCAGCACCAAGAGTTACGACTACGTGCGCGAGCACAATGAAGCCGTCAGCCGCATCGACTTCATCACGCCGCGCTCGGAAATCAGTGCCGAGTACGCGCCGGGTGAAGTGGTGGATGTGCTCCAGCACGACGGATCACTGTTGCGCCTGCGTAGCCTGCATCCGGACTACGATCCCACCGACCGGCATGCGGCGATGAGCTATATGCAGGAGCACCAGGCCCGGGGCGAGGTGGTGACCGGCCTGCTGTACGTCGATCCGCTGGCCACCGACTTGCACACCGCGCTCAACACGAGCGAGCAGCCGCTGAATTCGATGGGGGCTGCGCAGCTGTGTCCTGGCGCCGGGGTGCTGGAAAAGCTCAACGCTTCATTGCGTTGAGGTTTTGAAGTTCATCGATCGCCTCAGGAGGCGCACCATGCCCGAGCGCACCGTCTTTCAGTCGATCTCGCAAAAGCGCGTGCTCACCGTGCAGCCGCAAGCCACGGTGCGTGAAGCTGCCTGTGCGATGACGCGCCTCAATTGCGGCAGCATCCTGGTGATGGAGCCACCCGATACGCTGCTGGGCATCTTCACAGAGCGTGATCTGATGACGCGCGTGGTGGCGCGTGGTTTGGACCCCGAGCGCACCACTGCGCGCGAGGTCATGACCGCCGCGCCGATCTGCGTCAAACCCGAGACGCCGGTGGCCGAAGCCGTGGTGATCATGCTCGAGCGGGGCTTCCGGCACCTGCCGATTGTCAATGCGCACGGGCGCATCCTCGGCGTGTTCTCGATCCGTGACGCCTTGCCACGCGAGATCGGCACCGCGATCGGCATCGCGGAATTCAACGAGCAGGTGAACGACGCGCTGGGCTAGCTTAGGGATGGTTGGCGCGCTTGGCCCTCGCCCGCGCCAGCGCCGCTTCGATCACCGCGCGCTTGCGTTGTGCTTCAGCGCCCTCGGCGTCGTGCGTCTGCGCCGGCAGGTCCGCGAGTTTGTTGAGGGCCTTTTGCTCGAGCCGGGCATCGTGCTCGACCCCTTCGCGCTGCAAGCGCGCCGTCCTGAATTCGTAGCGGCGCAGTGCCTCGTGCGCCTGCGCCTCGGACCACGCCTGCCATCCTGTGCGTTCGCCGCTGACGTTCTCCAACGAGATGCAATCGACCGGGCAGACCGGCACGCACAGCTCGCAGCCGGTGCAGTACGGTTCGACCACCGTGTGCATGCGCTTGTTGCTGCCCAGGATGGCGTCGGTCGGGCAGGCCTTGATGCACAAGGTGCAGCCGATGCACCAGTCCTCGTCGATGATGGCCACGGTGCGCGGACCTTCGACACCGTTGTCGGGGTTAAGCGGCAGCGGCGCGCGGCCGGTGAGACGCGCCAGCCGGGCGATGCCTTCGGCACCGCCGGGTGGGCATTGGTCGATGTCAGCCTGGCGGTCGGCAAGGGCCTGCGCGTAGGCCGCGCAGTCCGGATAGCCGCAACGGGTGCACTGCGTCTGCGGCAGTTCAGCGTGGATCCGTTGCGCCTGGGCGTTCACCTCAATCGGCCGGAATCTGGCGCGACTTCTTCGCGGTCTTGGGCACGCGCGGGCCGTCGTCGAACTGCTTGATGAAGTCGCGCAGTTGCGGATACACCACTTCTCGCCAGCGCCGACCGCTGAAGATGCCGTAATGGCCGGCACCAGGCACTTCGAAGTGCTTCTGGTGCGACTTCGGCACGTTGTAGCAAAGGTCGTGGGCGGCTTCGGTCTGGCCCGATCCCGAGATGTCGTCGAGTTCGCCCTCGACGGTGAAGTGCGCCGTGGTCTTGATGTCCTCGGGGCGCACGCGCTCGAGTTCACCGTCTTCGCTGATCACGTCCCAGGTGCCGTTGACCAGCGCGAATTCCTGGAACACCGTACGCACGGTTTCGAGGTAGTAATCGGCATCCATGTCGAGCACCGCGTTGTACTCGTCATAGAACTGCCGGTGCGCCTCGGCGCTGGCGTCGTCGCCGCGGATCAGGTTGCGGAAATAGTCGTAGTGGCTCGTGAGGTGCCGGTCGGGATTCATCGCCACGAAGCCGGTGTACTGCAGGAAGCCGGGATAGACGCGTCGGCCGGAACCCGGAAAGCTAGGCGGCACGCGGTAGATCACGTTGTTCTCGAACCACTCGTAGCTCTTGTTCATCGCCAGGTTGTTCACCGCGGTCGGCGACTTGCGCGCATCGATGGGGCCGCCCATCATGGTCATGGACAAGGGCGTCACTTCGCCGCGCGAGGCCATGAGCGAGACGGCAGCCAGCGTCGGCACCGTCGGCTGGCAAACGCTCATCACGTGGCAGTTGCCGTAGGTGTGCTGAAGGTGGCGGATGAAGTCCTGCACATAGTGCACATAGTCGTCCAGGTGGAACTCGCCCTCGGACAGCGGCACGTTGCGCGCGTTCTTCCAGTCGGTGATGTACACCTTGTGGTCACGCAACATGGTGCGTACGGTATCGCGCAGCAAGGTGGCATAGTGGCCGGACAGGGGCGCCACGATCAGCACCGCGGGCTGCTCCTTGAGTTTGGCCAGCGTCGCCGGATCGTCGGAGAAGCGCTTGAAGCGGCGCAACTCGCAGAAAGGCTTGTCGACCTCGACACGTTCGTGGATGGCGACGTCGATGCCGTCCACGTTGACCGTGGTGATACCGAAGGCGGGCTTTTCGTAGTCCTTCCACAACCGATACATCAGGTCGTAGCTGGCCGATACCCGTTGCGCGAGTGGATTCTGGCCGAAAGGCGTCAGCGGATTGCTATAGAGCTTTGACGCGGCCTGGGCAAAGTCCGCGAAGGGCTCCATCAAGTTGCGCTGGGCCTCGTAAATCTGGTAGAGCATGTGGTGGGGTCCCGTCCTTTGTGCAGTGCAATATAGCACTCGACCATGGTGGCCGCACGGGGTGAAACGCCAATGCACAAGGCACAGTTGGGACCCTTGTGCACCTGCACAACCACCCTGCCAAATATTCCTGAGGCTGGGCGCCGGGGAAGTGCGGTGCCGCCACGCGCGGCGGCGTGGCGGCAATACGGCAAAGATGCCTTAAGTCTTACTCGATGACCTTGGCGATGGCTTGGCAGACGTAGTCGATGTTCTTGCTGTTGAGCGCTGCCACGCACATGCGGCCGGTGTCGGTGCCGTACACGCTGAACTCGCTGCGCAGACGCTCCATCTGCGGCTTGGTCAGGCCGGAGTAGCTGAACATGCCGATCTGCTGGGCGATGAAGCCCATGTCGCGGTTGACGCCGGCGGCCTTGAGCTTTTCCACCATGGCGTGGCGCATCTGCTTGATGCGCACGCGCATCTCGGCCAGTTCCTGTTCCCACTGGGCGCGCAGCTGCGGCGTGTTGAGCACCGTGGCCACAACCTGGCCGCCGTGCGTGGGCGGGTTGCTGTAGTTGGTGCGGATCATGATCTTCAGTTGCGACAGCACGCGCGCCGCCTCTTCAGCGCTCTGGCACAGCACCGACAGCGCGCCGACCCGCTCGCCATACAGGCTGAAGCTCTTCGAGAAGGAGGTGGACACGAAGAAGTCCAGCCCCGAAGCCACGAACTTGCTGATCACCGCGCCGTCTTCGGCAATGCCCGCACCGAAGCCCTGGTAGGCCATGTCCAGGAACGGCACCAGCTTGGCGGCCTTGACCGCGGCGATCACCTGGTCCCACTGCGCGGGCGTGATGTCGTAGCCGGTCGGGTTGTGGCAGCAGGCATGCAGCACGACGATGGTGCCCGCCGGCGCGGCGTTCAGCGCAGTCAGCATGGCGTCGAAGTCGACGCCGCGCTTGGCCGCGTTGTAGTAGGGGTAGGACTCGACCGTGAAGCCGGCCTGGGTGAACAGGGCGCGGTGGTTTTCCCAGCTGGGGTCGCTGATCAGGACCTTGGCACCGGGGCTCACCTTCTTCAGGAAGTCAGCGCCGATCTTCAGACCGCCCGTGCCGCCCAGCGCCTGCACCGTGGCCACGCGCTTGGACTTGACCGGCTCGCT
>Ga0207853_1000095_pt1 | contig 20417 bp, 25 predicted proteins | sample LuqExpMetagenom6_FD_187764 | JGI IMG/M metagenome (GOLD analysis project Ga0207853, IMG submission 187764) | Tropical forest soil microbial communities from Luquillo Experimental Forest, Puerto Rico - Sample 6 (SPAdes) | ecosystem: Environmental > Terrestrial > Soil > Tropical forest ...
CTTGGCAATCTCCACCGCGCGATCGACGGCAGCCGCGAAGAGGACATCAGAGACTATTTCTCCGCGCGCCATGATGAGACCAAGCCCACCACCGCGAACCGGCGCCTGACGGTGCTGCGCCGCTACTTCCGCTGGGCGCTGCGCGAGCGGCTCATTCCCGCCGATCCGACCCTGCGCCTGCAGGCGGCCCGGCAGCCGCTGCGCGTGCCCAAGACCTTGAGCGAAGCGCAGGTCGAGGCGCTGCTGGCGGCGCCCGACGAGGACACGCCGCTGGGCCTGCGCGACCGCGCCATGCTGGAGCTGATCTACGCCAGCGGGCTGCGGGTGAGTGAACTGGTGTCGCTCAAGACCCTCCACCTCGGCATGAACGAGGGCGTGCTGCGAGTCATGGGCAAGGGCGGCAAGGAGCGGCTGGTGCCCTTTGGGCTGGTGGCGCGCGACTGGCTGGACCGCTACCTGGCCGAGAGCCGCCCGGACATCCTGGCGGGGCAACAGACCGAGGACCTGTTCGTTACCGGGCGCGGCAAAGGCATGACGCGCATGATGTTCTGGCTGCTGGTGAAGAAGTACGCGCGCGAAGCGGACATTCACGTGCCGCTGTCACCGCACACGCTGCGGCATGCGTTCGCCACGCACCTGCTCAATCACGGCGCCGACTTGCGCGCGGTGCAGATGCTGCTCGGGCACGCCGACATTTCCACCACCACCATCTACACCCACGTGGCGCGCGAGCGCTTGAAGCAGTTGCACGCGCAGCATCATCCGCGGGGTTGAAGCAGCTCGATGGTCTTGGCGTCAGGCTTTCCGGCGTAGTACCTGGCCAGGCACTGCTGGAACAGCGGCTCGCCGTTGGCCGCCAGGTCGAACAGGGTGAGGCAGGAGCGCAGCTTCAGTTCGTCGGGGTAGCCGAAGATCTGGTGCGCCGTGTGGCCCTCGACTTGCAGCAGCAGTCCGCAGCAGGCGCGCAGGCGCGGCCCCAGCACCGGATGCGCGAGGTAGGCGCGGGCCTCGTCCAGCGACTCGATGCCAAAGTGCTTGGCGGTCGTGCTGGCGCCCAGGGCCGCGAGCTGCGGGAAGATGAACCACATCCAGTGCGTGCGCTTGCGGCCCTGGCGCAGTTCGTCCTGCACCGCGTCGATCACGGGGTCCTGCGCGCCGACGAAGCGCTGCAGATCGAAGGGGATGGCGCTCATCGTGGGCTCCAGTGAGCGAGCGTGTCTGCCGCCGGGGCGCTACTGCTCCAGCCAGGCCAGCTCGGCGTCCGAAAAGCCGGCGCGGCGCCGTGCCGATTCGTTGAAGGGCGGATGCAGCTTGGGCGCCTTGTAGCGCTCCACGAGTTCCGCATAGTGTGCGATCGGGTCCAGCCCCTCGCGTTCGCACAGCCATCGGTACCAGTGGTTGCCGATGGCCACATGGCCGACTTCCTCGCGCAGGATCACGTCCAGGATCTCCACCGCGCGCAGCGCCGCAGGCGTGTTCACCGTGCGCAGCTTGGCCTGGATCAGCGGCGTGGCGTCCAGGCCGCGCGCCTCCATGGTCCGTGGCACCAGCGCCATGCGCGCCACGATGTCGTCACGCGTCTTCTCGCACATGATCCACAGGTTGTCGTGGGCGGCGAAGTCGCCGTAGGCGTGGCCCAGCGAGGCCAGGTGCTGGGCGATCAGCTCGAAGTGGTCGGCCTCTTCGGCGGCGATGCGCAGCCAGTCCAGGTAGAACTCGCGCGGCATGGCATCGAAGCGCCAGACGGCGTCGAGCGCCAGGTTGATCGCGTTGAACTCGATGTGCGCAATCGCGTGCAGCAGCGCGGCGAGGCCTTCGGGCTTGAACGGCGAGCGCCGCGGCACCTTCGCCGGATGCACGAGCTCAGGCCGGTTCGGCCGGCCCGGCAAGCTCGCCTGAGCCGCCGGTGCTTCGGCTGCTATCGAAAGGCTAGCGACGTCGCGATGCAGCGCGCGCGTCTGCGTCACTTTGGTGTCGGGGTCGGCGATGCAGAGAACCTGCAGCGCTTGCTGGCGAAGCTCCATACCTACAATTCTAGGTTTTCATCCGCGAACACTCATGGCGATCTACGAACTCGACGGCAAATCCCCCCAACTCGGCGACGGCGCATGGGTCGCCGACAGCGCGCAGGTGATCGGCGACGTCGAACTCGGGCCCGACGCCAGTGTGTGGTTCGGTGCGGTGATCCGTGGTGATACCGAGACGATCCGCATCGGACGCAACAGCAATGTCCAGGACTTGTCGATGCTGCATGCCGACCCGGGCAAGCCGCTGTCGATCGGCGATAACGTCACCATCGGGCATCAGGTGATGCTGCACGGCTGCAGCATCGGCGACAACTCGCTGATCGGTATCCAGTCGGTGGTGCTCAATGGCGCGAGGATCGGACGCAACAGCATCGTGGGGGCGGGCAGCGTGGTGACCGAAGGCAAGGAGTTTCCCGACAATTCGGTGATCATGGGGGCGCCGGCCAAGGTGGTTCGCACGCTTGACGACGTGGCGGCCGCACGCATCGCCGAGGGCGGCGTGCACTACGTGGACAATGCTCGCCGCTTCGCGCGCGGGCTGAAGAAGATCGGCTGAAGGCGGCGGCGGTTTTGAGCGAACTACATCGATTCCTGTTTGACGGACTGCCCGTGCGCGGCAGCATCGTGCGCCTCACCGGGGCGTGGACCGAGATCCTGGCACGTCGCAGTGGCGCCGGCGCGGGCGAATGGCCGCTGCCGGTGGCCGAACTGGTGGGCGAGATGGCGGCAGCCGGTGCGCTGATGCAGTCCAACATCAAGTTCAAAGGCGCGCTGGTCCTGCAGATCTTCGGCGATGGGCCGGTGAAGTTGGCGGTGGCCGAGGTGCAGCACGACCTCAGCCTGCGTGCCACGGCCAAGGTGGTCGGCGAAGTGCCCGCGGACGCGCAACTGGCGCAGATGGTGAACGTGGGCAACAAGGGCCGCTGCGCGATCACGCTCGATCCGCAGGGCAAGGTGCCAGGGCAGCAGCCGTACCAGGGCCTGGTACCGCTGTACGGTGACCACCACGAAAAGATCCAGAACTTGAGCGCGGTGCTGGAGCACTACATGCTGCAGTCCGAGCAACTCGACACCACGCTGGTCCTTGCCGCGGACAGCAAGGTGGCCACTGGCGTGTTGATCCAGCGCCTGCCGGCCGCCGGTGAAGCGAACCTGGCGGGCAGCCTGGCCTCTCATCGCTCGAAATTGGAACCTGACCCCGAATACGTGGACGAAATCGGTCGCAACGAGGACTACAACCGCATCTCGACGCTGGCGCGCAGCATCACACGCGAAGAGTTGCTGGAGCTGGACGTCGATACGGTGTTGCGGCGTCTGTTCTGGGAAGAAAAGCTGCTGCGCTTTCCGGCGCAGCAGCCTCGTTTCGCCTGCACCTGCAGCCGCGATCGCGTGGCCAACATGATCCGCGGCCTGGGGCGCGAGGAGGCCGACAGCATCGTCGCCGAACGCGGCGAGATCGAGGTCGGTTGCGATTTCTGCGGGCAGCACTACCGCTTCGATGCCGTTGATGCGGCGCAGCTGTTCACCGCGCCGGGCGACCAGCCACCGGTGAGCGGCGGCGTGCAGTAAGACTCAGGCAAACGCTGAAAAAGCCCCTCGCGGATCGCGCATCCATGCATTGGGCGGTCTGCGGCGTTGCAAATGCTCGCCATAGCTGGGGCTATGGCTGCGCCTTGCATCCCATCCCAATGCATGGCGCGCGCTCTCGCGGGAGCTTATTCAGCGTAGCGCTAATTGATCGGATTCCAGCCGATCAGCATCGGCGCCAGCTCCTCTGCGGCGGCCTGGTGGGCGCGCAGCATCGGCAGGGTCTTCACCGCCCAGGTCCGCAAGGCCGGATCGGTGATGCTGTTGCTCGCTTCTTGAAGCAGGCGCATGTCCGAGAGCTTGTCCTGAAGTCCCACGGTGCGCAGGTACTGGTTGTCGAAGTCGGTGCTCTCACGTGCTGCCAGGCTATTCATGGCGGCCTGCTTGTCCGGGGGCAGGCCTTGCCGCGGCAGGATGCCGCGTCCTTCAAGGATCGTCATCAGTTCCTGGTTCGCCTCCTGGCGGTCCTGCGCCACGCTCTGCGCCAAATCACGCAGCCGCGGGTCGGCCGCCTCGGCGCTGGCCAGCTGCGAGGCCATCACGTCGTAGTGGCCGCTGTTCGCGGCGACCAGCGCAAAGTGGCGATCGGCGGCACTGAGGCCCGGTGCGCCCATGACCGTGGTCGCACCGTCGTTGAGACTGAAGCCTCCTTCCGGTGTGGTGCTGCAGCCTGCCGCGAAGAGGCAGGCGAGCGCGCCAACGGCGCATGCGGCGTGAGCAGAGGCATGGTTCATCTGAAGCTCCTGACCCGGATCACGGAATCGCTATGCTGGAACTTCCATGCGGGCCTCGCTGCAACAAGCTGTTCCCAGGGGTGGCGAGGCCTTGGAACTAATGTCGCAGACGCGAAAACAATCGGTGCTCGCAGTCCGGATCGGAGCACTTTTCGCAGAGCCAGGACCAGGCGCGGGTGCGGTCGCTCTTTGCTGCGTTCGCCGACTCGCCGATGGCGATGAGCGCATTGCGCAGCCGCTCCTCGCCGTGGCCGTAGATCACCCGGTACGGCACGTGCGCTTTCTGCAGTGTCTCGCGAACGAGGGCGTCCACCGGTTCGCGCACATGGGCGCCTTCGCGCTGCAGGCCGTCAGCTACCCACGGCAGGTCCAGGCCGGTCACGAGTGTGAGTTGGTAGCCGCGCTGGCGTTCGACCGCGAAGCGGTGCAAAGGCTCGTCATCGAACAACATGGCGCCGTAGATCGCCACCATGAGCGCCGTGGTGTCGGCGATGACGATCTGCGCTGCTTGCGCGGCCGCGTCGACCTGCCGCTCCTGGGCTTGCGCAATGGCCAGTTGCTCGTCGGGGCGCGGTGCGCGTTGCTCGCGCAGGCACCATTCGCGCAGCGCTTCGGGCACCGCGATGGCGCTTCGGCCCTGTGCGTTGAAGTGGGCCGCGAGTTGCGCGGCGAGGAGGGTCTTGCCTGTGCTTTCGGCGCCCAGCAGGGCGATCTTCACGGCGTGCGACCTTACTTGGCCTGCGTGTTGACGAAGATTTCGTTGGGCTTGACCATGCCCAGTTCGGAACGTGCCTTCTCTTCGACCATTTCCAGGCCCTCCTTCAGGTCGCGCACTTCGGAGGCGAGCCGGTCGTTGGCCTGCTTCGCCTGCGCGTTGGCGGCTTGCTGCGCCTCGAGCTTCTGCTGCAGGGTGGCGACGTTGCCCAGACTGCCCCGGCCGAACCACAGCTGCGCGTGCACGACGAGCAGCAGGGCGATGAGAACGGCCGGGACGAGTCGGTTGGCCACCCGCGTAGCTTAGCGAAGGTTGTAGAACGCTGCGCGACCGGGATAGGCGGCGATGTCGCCCAGGTCTTCTTCGATGCGCAGCAGCTGGTTGTACTTGGCCATGCGGTCCGACCGCGAGAGCGAGCCGGTCTTGATCTGGCCGGCGTTGGTGCCCACGGCGATGTCGGCAATGGTGGAATCCTCCGTCTCACCGGAGCGATGGCTGATCACGGCGGTGTAGCCGGCGCGCTTGGCCATCTCGATCGCGGCGAAAGTCTCGGTCAGCGTACCAATCTGGTTGATCTTGATCAGGATCGAGTTGGCGATGCCCTTGTCGATGCCTTCCTTCAGGATCTTGGTGTTGGTGACGAACAGGTCGTCGCCCACCAGCTGCACCTTCTTGCCCAGGCGATCGGTCAGCAGCTTCCAGCCGTCCCAGTCGCCTTCGGCCATGCCGTCCTCGACGCTGATGATCGGGTACTTGCCGACCCAGCTTTCCAGGATGTTGGTCCACTCGTTGGCGTCCAGCGTCAGGCCTTCGGCCTCGAGGTGGTACTTGCCTTCCTTGAAGAATTCGCTGGAGGCGCAGTCCAGGCCCAGCGCGATCTGCTCGCCGGGGCGGTAGCCCGCGGCTTCGATCGCTTGCAGGATCATGCCGATGGCGGCTTCGTGGTTCGCGACGTTCGGGGCAAACCCGCCTTCGTCACCGACCGCGATGCTCATGCCCTTGTCGTGGATGATTTTCTTGAGCGCGTGGAACACCTCGGCGCCGTAGCGCAGCGCTTCGCGGAAGGTCGGAGCGCCCACCGGGATGATCATCAACTCCTGCAGGTCGAGGTTGTTGTTAGCGTGCGCGCCGCCGTTGACCACGTTCATCATGGGCACGGGCAGCTGCATGCCGCCCATGCCGCCGAAGTAGCGGTACAGCGGCAGGCCGGATTCCTCGGCGGCGGCGCGCGCCACCGCCATCGACACGGCCAGCGTCGCGTTGGCGCCGATGCGGCCCTTGTTGTCGGTGCCGTCCAGGTCGATCAGCGTCTTGTCCAGGAAAGCCTGCTCGGAGGCATCGAGGCCCAGCACCGATTCGGAAATCTCGGTGTTGATGTGCTCGACGGCCTTCAGCACGCCCTTGCCCAGGTAGCGGCTCTTGTCGCCGTCGCGCAGCTCGATGGCTTCGCGCGAGCCGGTTGATGCGCCCGAAGGCACGGCGGCGCGGCCCATGGTGCCGGATTCCAGCAGCACGTCGCATTCCACGGTGGGATTGCCGCGCGAATCCAAAATCTCGCGGCCGACGATGTCAACGATTGCGCTCACTTCTCTTCCTTTTCAAGTTTCTCGATTCAGTACTCGGTGCGTCTCAGGCCGCACCCTCGGCCAGGACCATGCGCATCACGCCGGCGCCCTCGCGCAGCTTGCGCGCCTGGGCATAGGTCTCGCCGAAATAGAAATCGCGGGCCGCCTGCATGGACTGGAAGGCCAGCACCACCATGCGCGTGGGCGACCAGCCGCCTTCCAGAGGTTCCACAGCGCCGCCGCGCACCAGGACTTCGGCGCCGTGCTCCTGCATGGCGCGGGTGCTCCACTCGCGGTACTTGGCCATCTGCTCGGGGTCGGTGACCGTGACGTCCGCGACGATGTACGCCTTAGGCAAAGCTGTTCTCCAGCAGGCCGTTCTTCTTGGTCACCCGGTCGAGTTCGACCAGGGTTTCCAGCAGTGCCTTCATGTGCTTGAGCGGCACCGCATTCGGCCCATCGGAAAGCGCTTTGTCAGGATCGGGATGCGTCTCCATGAACAGACCCGCCACGCCCACCGCGACGGCGGCGCGCGAGAGCACCGGCACCATCTCGCGCTGGCCGCCCGAGCTGGTGCCCTGGCCGCCGGGCAACTGCACCGAATGCGTGGCGTCGAACACCACCGGCGCGCCGGTTTCGCGCATGATCGCCAGCGAGCGCATGTCGCTCACCAGGTTGTTGTAACCGAAACTGGCGCCGCGCTCGCAGGCCATGAAGCTGTCTTCGGGCAGGCCCTTTTCACGGGCTGCCGCGCGCGCCTTGTCGATCACGTTCTTCATCTCGTGGGGCGACAGGAATTGGCCCTTCTTGATGTTGACGGGCTTGCCGGATTGCGCGACAGCGCGGATGAAATCGGTTTGGCGGCACAGGAAGGCGGGCGTCTGCAGCACGTCCACCACGGCGGCCACCTCGGGCACTTCAGCTTCGGTGTGCACATCCGTGAGCACCGGCAGGCCCAGCTCTTTCTTCACCAGCGCCAGGATCTCCAGGCCGCGCGCCATCCCGGGGCCTCGAAAGCTCGAGCCCGAGGAGCGATTGGCCTTGTCGTAGCTGCTCTTGAAGATGAAAGGGATGCCCAGGGCCGACGTGATTTCCTTCAGCTGGCCAGCGGTGTCGAGCTGCAGTTGCTCCGACTCGACGACGCAAGGTCCTGCGATCAGGAAGAAGGGCTTTTCTATCCCTACGTCATATCCGCACAGCTTCATTACAGGCCTCTCTCAGACGTAGGCACGATGGCCTGCGGGTTCCGATCCCCGGCTGCGCAGGGGCCCCTCTCCAGCCCTTCGGCCATCACGTCAAAGCCACACAGCTTCATGCCACGGCCTTCAAGGGCGTCTTGCCCGTGGTCTTGCCTGCGGCCTGGTGATCCACGGCCGCCTTGACGTAGGAATTGAACAGCGGGTGGCCGTCCCAGGGCGTGGATTTGAATTCGGGGTGGAACTGCACGCCCATGAACCAGGGGTGCACGTCCTGCGGCAGCTCGACGATCTCGGTGAGGTGTTCGCGCTGCGTCAGCGCCGAGATCACCAGCCCGGCCGCGCGCAGGCGATCCAGGTACTTCACGTTGGCCTCGTAGCGGTGGCGGTGCCGCTCGTTGACCACGTCGCCATAGATCTTGTGCGCCAGCGTGCCCTTGGCCACGTCGGAACTTTGCGCGCCCAGGCGCATGGTGCCGCCCAGGTCAGAGCTTTCGCTGCGCGTCTTGATCGTGCCGTCGGCGTCTTCCCATTCGGTGATCAGCGCGATCACCGGATGCGGCGTGTCGGGGTCGAACTCGCTGCTGTTGGCGTCGGCCAGGCCGGCGACGTCGCGTGCGTATTCGATGGTCGCGACCTGCATGCCCAGGCAGATGCCGAGGTAGGGCACCTTGTGCTCGCGGGCGAAGCGGGCCGACGCGATCTTGCCTTCGATGCCGCGCTTGCCGAAACCGCCGGGCACCAGCACCGCGTCGTAACGCGCCAGCGAGTTCACGGTTTCGGGTGTGATCGTTTCCGAGTCGAGGTAGTCGATCTTGACCCGCACGTGGTTCCTCAAGCCGGCGTGCTTGAGCGCTTCGTTCAGCGACTTGTAGCTGTCCGACAGGTCCACGTACTTGCCGACCATGGCGATGGAGACTTCGCCTTGCGGGTGCTCGACTTCGTAGACCAGGTCGTCCCAGCGCTTCAAGTTGGCGGGCGGCGTGTTCAGTCGCAGCTTGTCGCAGATCAGGCCGTCCAGCCCCTGCTCGTGCAGCATGCGCGGCACCTTGTAGATCGTGTCCACGTCCCACATGGAGATCACGCCCCATTCCGGCACGTTGGTGAATAGCGAAATCTTGCCGCGCTCGTCTTCCGGAATCTTGCGATCGGCACGGCAGAGCAGGGCGTCGGCCTGGATACCGATCTCGCGCAGCTTTTGCACGGTGTGCTGGGTCGGCTTGGTCTTGAGCTCGCCGGCGGCCGCGATCCAGGGCACGTACGTCAGGTGCACGAAGGCGGCCTGGTTGGGGCCCAGGCGCAGGCTCATTTGGCGCGCGGCTTCCAGGAAGGGCAGCGACTCGATGTCGCCGACGGTGCCGCCGATCTCCACGATCGCGACTTCGGCTTGGTCGGGCGTGCCCACGCCGGCACCGCGCTGGATGAATTCCTGGATCTCGTTGGTGATGTGCGGAATCACTTGCACGGTCTTGCCCAGGTAGTCGCCGCGGCGCTCCTTTTCCAGCACCGACTGGTAGATGCGGCCCGTGGTGAAGTTATTGACCTTCCCCATGCGGGTGGTCACGAAGCGCTCGTAGTGTCCCAGGTCGAGGTCGGTCTCTGCGCCGTCGTCGGTCACGAACACCTCGCCGTGCTGGAACGGCGACATCGTGCCCGGATCGACGTTGATGTACGGATCGAGCTTGATGAGGGTGACTTTGAGGCCGCGCGATTCAAGGATCGCGGCGAGAGAGGCAGAGGCGATTCCCTTGCCGAGGGAAGACACCACACCGCCGGTGACGAAGACGAATTTGGTCATGTCATGGCCGGAAACCTGAGCTTCCGGGAGGTGGTAAAGCGAGATTCTATACGCATGGGTAAGCGCGCCAGGGCAATCGGAGGCGCTCTGCTAAATTCGGCCCCATGAACGACCTCGCGGGCAAACACATTGTCTTGGGCCTGTCCGGCGGTATCGCCTGCTACAAGGCGGCGGAATTGTGCCGCGCGCTGGTTAAGCAGGGCGCCACCGTGCAGGTGGTGATGACCGAGGCCGCGGAGCAGTTCATCACGCCGGTCACCATGCAGGCGCTTTCCAATCGACCGGTATTTGGTTCGCAGTGGGACAACCGCGAGCCGAACAACATGCCGCACATCAACCTGTCGCGCGAGGCCGACGCCATATTGATTGCGCCTTGCAGCGCGGACTTCATGGCCAAACTGCTGCACGGGCGTGCCGACGATCTGCTCAGCCTGATGTGCCTGGCGCGCCCGATCGCCAAGGTGCCCCTGTTGCTGGCACCGGCCATGAATCGCGAGATGTGGGCGCACCCGGCCACGCAACGCAACATGAAGCAGCTGGCCGAGGACGGCGCGCACATCCTCGGCGTGGGTTCCGGTTTCCAGGCGTGCGGCGAGACCGGTGACGGCCGCATGCTGGAGCCGCCCGAGCTGCTCGAGGACCTGATTGCGCATTTCCAGACCAAGCGCCTGGCCGGCCGGCGCGTGCTGATCACGGCCGGTCCGACCTTCGAGGCGATCGACCCGGTGCGCGGCATCACCAATCTGTCCAGCGGCAAGATGGGTTTCGCGATCGCCCGCGCTGCGCGCGAAGCGGGCGCGAAGGTGATGCTGGTGGCCGGTCCGGTGAGCCTGGCGACGCCACGGGGCGTGGACCGCATCGACGTACGTTCGGCGCGCGAGATGATGGCCGCGACCGAGCCGCAGGCCCAGCACGCCGACATCTTCATCGCCACCGCGGCGGTGGCCGACTGGCGGCCGGCGACCGCGAGCGAACACAAGATCAAGAAGGACGGCTCGGGCCAGGCCCCGACGCTGGCCTTCACCGAAAACCCCGACATCCTGGCCACCATCGCGCAGTCGCCGCGCGCGAAGTCGGGCGCGCTCTACTGCGTGGGCTTCGCTGCAGAAAGCCACGACCTGGCGGCCAACGCCCAGGCCAAGCGAGTGCGCAAGGGCGTTCCGATGCTGGTCGGCAACATTGGTCCGGCCACCTTCGGGGCCGACGACAACGCCTTGCTGGTGATCGACGAGCAAGGTTCGTTCGAGATGCCGCGCGCCGGAAAACTGCAGCTGGCCCGGGCGCTCGTGACGCACATCGCCAATCACCTATGAAAATCGACTTGAAAGTGCTTGATCCGCGCATGACGGATCAACTCCCCAGCTATGCCACGCCCGGCAGCGCCGGCCTGGACCTGCGCGCCTGCATCGACGAGCCGCTGACGCTCGCCCCCAACGCCTGGAAGCTCGTGGGCACCGGCATCGCGATCTGGGTCCGCGACCCTGGTTACGCCGCGATGATCCTGCCGCGCTCGGGGCTGGGCCACAAGCACGGCATCGTGCTGGGCAACCTGGTGGGCCTGATCGACAGCGATTACCAGGGCCAGCTGATGGTGAGCTGCTGGAACCGCAGCGACGTCGAATTCACCTTGCATCCGATGGAGCGGCTGGCGCAGCTGGTGATCGTTCCCGTGATGCAGGCGCAGTTCAATGTGGTCGCCGAGTTTCCGCCCACGCAGCGCGGCGACGGCGGTTACGGCTCGACCGGCAAGCACTGAGCGGTCGCCTGGAGCGACCGCAAGCGCATCGGCACGTTCCTACACCCTCGGCAACAGGCTCCTACAAGCATGTGCGGCATTGGCCGCAGAACAGGTCGAGCAGCGCGGTCCTGTAATGGCGGGATCAGGCCGGCCGCGTCGGCCGCGCCCTGTCCAAAGAAGGAGCTTCCCCATGCGTACCTACCGACTCGCCCTGGTCGCCGGCGCCACCATGGCCGCTTTGCTGACCGCCTGCGAATCCCCGGCTCCGGTCGCGTCGGCGCCAGCGACAACGGGCCGCGTGAGCATTCCGCCGACCCTGGAATACGGCCGCGTGACCAACATCGAACCCATCGGCGGCGGCACCAGCACCGCACAGCGCAGCGGTCCCAGTGTGCCGGGTGCAATCCTGGGCGCGGTTGCCGGCGGTGTGATCGGAAACCAGATCGGCTCCGGCAGGGGCCAGGGCGCTGCCATGGTTCTGGGAGCCGCCGGCGGCGCGGCCCTGGGCAGCCAAGTCGCGCGCGGTACGCCGCCGCCGATGCCTCAAACTGCATTCCGTGTGACGGTACAGACGGAAGGCGGCGCGCTGCGCTACTATGATGTGCCAGACGCCAGCGGTTTGCGCGTGGGCGACCGCGTGCACGTCGACTATGGCGTGATCTCGCGCGTTTGATACCTGAGAGGCCCTTATGCAAGCCAAGATTCGCGTCCTGTCAAGCGCTGCCGCCGCCGCGCTGGTCGCGGCCTTGGCCGGCTGCGCCTATCCCGATCCCTACGCGATGAACTATCCCGCACCGGGCACGCCGGCGGCTGTCGCGCCTGCGCCTGCGCCGGCCGGGACCATCGAGTATGGCCGCATCACCAACATCGCCCAGGTCAGCAGCGGCACGCCTGTCGCCACCGGCAACGATCCGGTCGGGACGGTCATCGGCGGCGTGGTCGGTGGCATCCTGGGCAACCAGGTCGGCGGGGGAACCGGCAAGGGAGCGGCCACCGTCCTGGGGGCACTCGGCGGCGCGGTCGTCGGCAGCCACCTGGCCGGCGGCAACCGGGTCTACAACACGGGCGGCCCGGTATTCCGCGTGTGGGTTCAGACCGATCACGGGATCATGCGAACCTTCGACGTTGGTTCCACAGGCAACCTGCGTGCCGGTGACCGCGTGCGGATTGAAAACGGCCTGATCTACCTCGCCAGCTGAATCGGCAGCGTCTGCCGTCCGGTCCGTGCGGCCGGATCAACCGAGCTTGAAGAACCCGGTGCCGGCCGTGCCGCGTCCGACTTCTTCTTCGGTCGCCTCGCGCACGCCTTCGACCTTCAGGTGCAGGCGGATGGCGATGCCCGCCAGCGGGTGATTGCCATCGAGCACCACGTGCTCCGGATAGATCTCGGTCACGGTGTAGAGCGCATCTTTCGGCGCGGCCGGATTGGCGCCCTCGGGCATTCCGTCGAACGTCATGCCTTCTTCCAGCTCCGCGGGGAATAGCGTGCGCGGCTCGAGGAACACGAGTTGTTCGTTGTACTCGCCGAAGGCATCTTCCGGCTCGAGGTGCAGGTCCAGCCGGTCCCCGGTCTCGTGGCCTTGCAGCGCCTCCTCGATCTTGGCGAGCAGGTCGTCGCCGCCGACCAGGAAGTCCACCGGCTCCTTCAATTCGTCCAGCACCTCGCCCAGCGTGTCCTTCAGGGTCCAGGTGAGGGCGACCACGCACTGCGGCGTGACTTGCGCAATTTCCATAGGAGAATTGTCGCAGCTCTCATGGACATCACACACGCTTTGCCGCTGCTGGGCGGCCTGACCCCCCAACAATTCATGCGCCGCTACTGGCAGAAGAAACCTCTGCTGGTGCGTGGCGCCGTGCCGGACATGCGGCCCCTGCTGTCGCGCAGCGAACTGTTCAAGCTGGCCGAAGCCGATGGCGTCGAATCGCGGCTGGTCTCGCAGGCGCGCGGCAAATGGACCCTGCGCCGCGGTCCCTTCGCGCGCCGGGCGCTGCCACCGCTGGCGCAACCGAAATGGACGCTGCTGGTGCAGGGGCTGGATCTGCACAACGACGCCGCGCACGCGCTCATGCAGCAGTTCAGCTTCGCACCACAGGCGCGCCTGGACGACCTGATGGTGAGCTACGCCACCGATGGCGGTGGCGTGGGGCCGCACTACGACTCGTACGACGTGTTCCTGCTGCAGGTGCAAGGGCGCCGGCGCTGGCGCATCGGCCGCGGTGGCGACATGACGTTGCGCGATGACGTGCCGGTCAAGATCCTGGTGAACTTCGAGCCCGAAGAGGAGCATGTGCTGGAACCGGGCGACATGCTGTACCTGCCGCCGCGCTGGGCGCACGACGGCATTGCCGAAGGCGAGTGCCAGACCTACTCGATCGGCTTTCGCACGCCCTTCCGTGGCGAACTGGCGCGTGAGCTGCTGCAGCGCATTGCCGACGATGCGCCCGACATCCTGGGCGAATCCCTTTATTGGGATCCGGCTCAGCCCGCGACCGATGCGCCGGGCGAAGTCCCTGCACCGCTGCTGAAATTTGCGCAGACCGCCGTGCAGACCGCACTGGCCGATCGCGACGTGCTGGCGCGCGCGCTCGGCGAGTACATCACCGAGCCCAAGGCCAACGTGTGGTTCGATCCGCGGGACGATGCGATCGCCGTCGCCGGCGCCCTGAGGCTCGATCGGCGCACGCGCATGATGTACGACGGGCGGCACGTGTTCATCAACGGCGAGAGCCTGCGCGCCGCCGGCCGCGACGCGACCCTGATGCGCGCGCTGGCGGACCGGCGCGCCCTGACGGCGGCGCAGGTCTCCGAGGCGAGCGATGCAGCACTCGAGGTCCTGTCTTCCTGGTGCGAGGCTGGCTGGCTGCACCCGCAGGAAAGCGCGTGAGCGCGGACGGCCCGGGCGTGGCATTGCCCGACGGCCGCTTTGCCGGCCGGGACGATTTCCGGCAACTGGTGCGCGATGCGCTGGCATCCGCGGCGCACGAGGGCTGGCCCGAGCTCATCCTCAGCGATGCGAACTTCGAAGATTGGCCCCTGGGCGAGCGCGCCGTGGCCCAGTCGCTGTCGGACTGGTCGCGATCCGGGCGGCGATGCATCCTGCTGGCACGCCGCTACGACGCGGTGCTGCGCCAGCATGCGCGCTTTGTCACCTGGCGCAAGACCTGGTCGCACATCATCGAGGCGCGCGCTTGCCCATCGGCCGATGAGCTGGAACTGCCCAGCGCGATCTGGAGCCCGCATTGGGTGATGCAGCGGCTAGACGCCGAGCGGAGCAGCGGGGTGTCGGGACGCGAGCCGCAACGTCGACTGCTTTTGCGCGAGCAGTTGAACGAATGGCTACAGAAGAGTTCGCCGGCCTTTCCCGCCGTGACCCTGGGGCTCTGACGCGGGAGACCCCCAGTGCCTATTTGTGAGAATCTCTGCATATAATTGCAGGCTGAGTGCGAGAGCTCGAGTCCTCGCACTTGGTCATCGCAGCCATCACGGCGGCTTTTGACAATTTCCGGAAATTGTTCTGAATCCCTAAAAGGAAACCTGAAATGAAGAAATCGCTCGTCCTGGCGACCCTGATTGCCGCTGCCGCTCTCGCCGCTTGCGGCAAGAAGGAAGAGCCGGCGCCCGCGCCCGCTCCGGCTCCCGCCGCCGCTCCTGCAGCTCCCGCCCCGGCCGCCGAGCCCGCCGCTGCTGCTTCGGCTCCCGCTGCCGACGCTGCTGCCGGTGCCGCTTCCGCTGCTGCTGCCGCCGCTGCTGGCGCTGCCGCTCCGGCTGCTTCGGCCGCCTCCAAGTAATCGGTTCTTTCCGATTCAGCAAAAAGCCGCCTTCGGGCGGCTTTTTGCTTTCCTGAGGCGCGCTCTGAGTGCGCCCGAGTTTCAGGCCGCGGCGATCCAGTCGCAGCCGCTCGGTCCATCGGCCACCGCGACGTCCGACGCGTCGCAGCCCATGGCCGCCGCCAAGGCCTCGCGGGCCAGTTCGGGCCGGTTGTTCTGCTCGGACAGATGCGCCGCCACCACCTGTTTCAGGCCCGAGGCGCGCAAGTTCTCCGCGATCTGCGCGGCCGCTTCATTGGCCAGGTGGCCCCAGTCGCCGCCGACCCGACGCTTCAGGAACGCGGGATAGCGGGAGGCCGCCAGCAGGTCGCGATCGTGGTTGCATTCGAGCAGCACCGTGGCGCAGCCGGCGAGTTGCTCGAGGACGTGGGGGCTGGCGTGGCCCAGATCGGTCAGCACACCCAGCCGCGAGGCGCCGTCGCCGCAGGTCAGTTGTAAGGGTTCGCGCGCGTCGTGCGGCACGGTGAAAGGCCGCACCTCGATCGCGCCAATGCCCAGTTGCATCCCGTCGCACACCAGCTGCAACAGGCCGCCGAAGTCGGGCTGGCCGATGGCCGCGTAGGTGCCATGGCTCATGAACACGGGGATGTTCTGGCGCAGCGCGAACTGGCGCGCGCTGCCGATATGGTCGGCGTGCTCGTGGGTGATGAAGAGGGCGTCGATCTGCGCGGCCGCGAGGCCGGCCTGGGCCAGGCGCTTGTCGAGTTGCCGGATGCCCAGCCCGCAGTCGATCAGGAGATGCGTGAGCTGAGCGCCATCGCGCGCCTGCACCACGGTGGCGTTGCCGGAACTGCCGCTCGCGAGGCTCTTGAATCGAATCATCGGAGCCTTCAAGGACGAAGAGCGCCGCAGCGCTCTTCGTTCATCGTTACTTCAAGTCGTCGGCGATGACCTTGCAGATCCGCTGCGCAGTCGCCGATGTCTCCGGGGTGCCGTTCTGGTTCAGGACCGACACCGTGGTCGACTCGCCTTCGCTCTTGAGGGCGATGCGGTACTTGATCGGCGGATTGCTCTTGTCGCCGCTGAACAGCTTGGCGATGAAGCCCGGTTCCTTGTTGGCGTTGGGCTCCACGTAACGCACGAAGTAGGTGCCCTGGCTGCGGTCACGGTCCTCCACCGTGAAGCCGGTGCGATCGAGCGCCAGGCCCACGCGGCGCCAGGCGCGGTCGAAGCCTTCGTCGATCTGGACCACGGGGGCGCCAGCCACGTCGGCCACGCGCGAACTGGGCTTGACCGCGGCAGCGGCCACCAGGGTCTTGGCCTGCTCGGGCGGCGTGCCGAGCTTGACCATCAGGCGACGCAGGAACTCGGCTTCGAGTTCGGGGTCGGCCGGCCGCGGTTGCCAGACCGTCTGGTCCTTCTGGTTGTTGCTGTAGACCTCGATCATGCCGCGGTGGCTCAGGTAGATCTCGGTGCCGCCGCTCGCCGTGCGCTCCAGGCGGGTGCGGAAGCGGTCACGCTCGGAAGTGGAGTAGACCGAATCGAGCAGCTTGCCCAGCGTGCTGCGGATCACGTCCTGCGGGATCTTGGCGCGGTTCTCGGCCCAGTCGGTTTCCATGATGCCGAGGTTCTGCTGGTCCGTGGTCAGCAGGAAACCGCTTTCCAGCCAGAAGTCGCGAATCGGACTCCACAGCTGGTCGGCCGGCCGGGTCACCACCAGCCAGCGCTTCTGGCCGTCGCGCTCGACGCGCACGTCGCCCAGCGTGTTGGCAGCCGTCGGCATCTCGGGCGCCGCTTGTCCCACCTGGAAGCTGCTGGCCGTCACCGGGCCACCGGGCACCTGGTAACGCGAATCACGCGACAGTTGCGTGAGGTCCGGCGGCACGTCGAGCGGCGCGCCCTTGCCGGCGCTCTTGTAGTCGATCTTCTCGCCCTCGAGCACGGAACAGGCCGACAGCGACAGCATCGCCGCCAGGGCCAGCACGCCGGTTTTCGATTGCAGCTTCACTTGATCCCCTTCAATCTCTTGATCGTTACGCGAGCAGACCGCTCGCGCGCAGCGCCGCCTCGACGGCGCCCTGGTTGGCCGCGGACAACGGCGTCATGGGCAGGCGCAGCGCCGGGCCGCACAAGCCGAGGCGCGCCATCGCCCACTTCAGCGGAATCGGGTTGGCCTCGACGAACAGGTACTTGTGCACCGGCATCAGCTTGCGCTGGATCTCCATCGCGGTGCGGGTGTCGCCGGCGATCGCCGCCTTGCACAGCTGCGCCATCAGGCGCGGCGCGATGTTGGCGGTGACGCTGATGTTGCCCTGGCCGCCGCACAGCATCAGGGCCACGGCGGTCGGATCGTCGCCCGAGTACACGGCGAAGCCCTGGGGCACATCGCGGATCAGCCACTGCGCGCGCTCGATGTTGCCGGTCGCTTCCTTGATGCCGACGATGCCGGGCACCTGCGCCAGGCGCAGCACGGTCTCGTGCTGCATATCGGCCACCGTGCGGCCGGGCACGTTGTACAGGATGGTGGGCAGCTCGGGCACCGCTTCGGCGATCGCCTTGAAGTGCTGGTAGATGCCTTCCTGGGTCGGCTTGTTGTAATAGGGCACGACCTGCAACTGGCAGTCGGCGCCGACGTTCTTGGCGTACTTCGCCAGCTCGATCGCTTCGGCGGTGGAGTTGGCACCGGTGCCGGCCATGATCGGCACGCGGCCGCGCGCCTGTTCGACGGCGACGCGGATGATTTCGTGGTGTTCGTCCACGTCGACGGTGGGCGATTCGCCGGTGGTCCCCACGACGCCGATGCAGTCCGTGCCCTCGGCGATGTGCCAGTCGATCAGCTTGCGCAGGGTGGGGTAGTCGACGCTGCCGTCTTCGTGCATCGGAGTGGCCAATGCCACGATGCTGCCTGTAATCGGGGTCATGTCGGGAATCGGTAAGAAACAGGAATTCTAACGATTGGGGCCAGGTGCCTCGAGCGTATGCCGGCGCGGCGCGACCGAGGGCGGCTGCCGCACGGCCACGATGCGCTGCACGAAGCGATCGGGGCCGCCGAGAAAGCCGTCCTCGTAGGCGATGACGCGTAGAGCTTCGCAGGCGCGCAGAAGTTCACCCGGCGCGAGCAGAAAGTCGGGGCGCGACGGTTTTCCCACCGTCTCGTTGCCGGCCGCGAAAGTTTTGTAGATCAGTACGCCCTCCGGTGCGACACAGTCGAGAATGGCCGGCAAGAGGGGCCGCCAGAGGTAATTTGTCACCACCACGCCGGCGAAGTGGCGGCCGGCGAAGGGCCACGGGCCGTTCTCGATGTCAGCCACCAGCGTCTCGCCGAAGCCTTGCACGCGGGCGATGGCCTCGGGGTCGCGGTCCACGCCGGTGACGGGATGGCCGCGAGACGCGAAAAAGCGCAGGTGCCGGCCCTGTCCGCAGGCGACGTCGAGCACGGCGCCGGCGGAAGGCACCAAATGCGCCCAGCGCAGGACCCAGTTCGAGGGTGTCTGTGTGTCGTGCATGCTCCGGCTCAAGACCTATTCGGGCTTCACTTCATCGCGCAAAGCCGCCAGCGCCATGTCTTCCACCACGCCCGGCGCCAGCAGCTTCATGAAGCGCCCCAGCTTGCCGCGCGTGGTCATCACCACCTCGCGCTGGCGGTGGTTCATGCCTTCGATCGCCAGCCGCGCGCATTCCTCGACGCTCATGGCTTCTTCTTCCTTCAGGCCGCTGGTGCCGGCCGGCTCGCCTTGCGCGTTGTAGCCGCGGCGGCGCGTTTCGGTCGCCACCACGCCCGGGTACACCGTGGTCACGCTGACGCCCGAGGCTTTGAGTTCCGCGCGCAAGGCTTCGAAGAAGCCGGCCAGCGCGAACTTGGTCGCACTGTAGGCCGTGCGGCCGGGCACGCCCACCAGGCCCGCCAGCGAGGAAACGGCAACGATCTGCCCGCGGCTGGCCTTCAGATGGGGCAGGGCCGCGTGCGTGCACCAGACCGCGCCCCACAGGTTCACCTTCATCAGGTCTTCGTACCAGTGCAGGTCCTGTGCGCGCACGTCGGCAAAGAGGGCGTGTGCGGACATTCCGGCGTTGTTGATCAGGACGTCGATGCGGCCGAAGGCCTGCATGGTCTTGTCGATCAGCGCGCGGCACTGCGCTTCCTGCGCCACGTCAGTCATGACCACCTCGGCCCGTGCGGCGCTTTGCCGGCATTGCGCGGCGACGGCCTCCAGCTTGTCCCCGTTGCGCGCGGCCAGCACCAGCGCTGCTTCCGCGCCATGCGTGCGGGCGAGCTGGCGCGCGATCTCGGCGCCGATGCCGTCGGAAGCACCTGTGATGACGAAAACCTTCATGGCGATATTGTTGTGGCGGATGCTCGCCATCCGCACCGGGGCAACCCCTTGGACACAGCGCTCAGTTGAAGCAGGCCCAGAACAGCTCGGTCAGCGTGACCATGGTCTGCGGCCGCATGTACAAGGCAAACACGGCCGCGAGCACCGCCGCGGCGGCGCCCCATCCCAACAGCTTTTTCGCGCGCAGGCTCATGCCGGTTGTGGCACGCGGCGCGGGATCGGCGTCTCGCGCACCGGCAGGTTCACGATCGCCGCGAAGATGCCCAGGGCGATCGCAAGGTACCAGACGATGTCGTAGCTGCCGGTGCGGTCATAGAGCAGGCCGCCGAGCCACACCCCCAGGAACGACCCGATCTGGTGGCTGAAGAACACGAAGCCGCTGAGCATGGACAGGTGCGCCACGCCGAAGATCTGCGCCAGCGTCGCATTGGTCGGCGGCACGGTGGACAGCCACATCAGCCCCATGGCGGCGGCAAAGATGTAGACCGACGTTGGCGTCAGCGGCGCCCACAGGAAGACCGCAATGGCCAGCGCCCGTCCCAGATAGATGGTGGCCAGGATCTTGCGCTTGGCGAGCTTCTGGCCCAGCGTGCCTGCGAAATAGGTGCCGAGCACGTTGAACAGGCCGATGATCGCCAGCGCGTAGCTGGCCACCTGGGGGGCCAGGCCCTTGTCCTTGAGGTAGCTGGGCATGTGCACGCCGATGAAGACGATCTGGAAGCCGCACACGAAGTAGCCGGCCATCAGCAACTGGAAGCTGGGGTAGCGGAAGGCTTCGCGCAACGCCTGGCCGACGGTCTGTTCGCGCCGCGGTGCGGCGCCTCCTGCGAAGCCCGGCTCGCGCAGACCCAGGGCCAGCGGCGCGATCAGCAGCACGGCCGCGGCCAGCACATACAAGGCGTTCTGCCAGCCGAGGCCCGAGATGAGCGAGCCTTCCACCGGCACCATCAGGAAC
>Ga0207853_1000096_pt1 | contig 20297 bp, 13 predicted proteins | sample LuqExpMetagenom6_FD_187764 | JGI IMG/M metagenome (GOLD analysis project Ga0207853, IMG submission 187764) | Tropical forest soil microbial communities from Luquillo Experimental Forest, Puerto Rico - Sample 6 (SPAdes) | ecosystem: Environmental > Terrestrial > Soil > Tropical forest ...
CGCTCCTGCTGCAGCCTTTCGAGCGCCTGCAGGCCATCCGCCGCCAGCGCGACCCGATAGCCTTCGCGCTGCAGCAGGCGCTGCGTGACGCGGCGCACCGTGATGGAGTCGTCCACCACCAGCACCAGCGGGATCTGCGGCACGGCTGGTGCGACCGGCAGGTCGGCCACCGGAGCCTGGCCCTGCGCCGCTTGTTGCCCAGCCTGCGCCTGGGCGTCGCCGGCGGTGAGCCGGTGTGCCTGTTCGCCGTACACGGCGGACAAAGCCACGGGGTTGTAGATCAGCACGACCGCGCCCGAAGCCAGCACGGTCATGCCGGCCAGACCCGGCAGGCGCGCGAGCTGCGGCCCGAGGTTCTTCACCACCACTTCCTGGTTGCCCAGCACTTCGTCGACGTGCACGGCGACGCGCTGCGCAGCGCTTCGGAACACCATCACCGGCAACGTCTTGCCATGCGGCTCGGCGCTGCGCTGCGAAGCCTGCAGCAGCGCACCGCACCAGTAGAAAGGCAGCTGCTCGCCGTGGAAATCATGGAAGCCGTCGGCATAGGCCTTGTCCACATCCGCGGCGGGCGCGCGGCGCACGGTCTCCACGATGTGGGCGGGCACGCCGATGGACAGGTTGCCTGCGCGAACCATCACGACCTGCGTCACGGCAGTGGTCAGAGGCAGCACCAGCTTGAAGCTGGTGCCCTGCCCGACGGCCGTCGCGGTTTCGATGCGGCCACCCAGCGCGTTGACTTCCGAGCGCACCACGTCCATGCCGACCCCGCGGCCCGCCAGTTCGGTGAGCTGCGCAGCCGTCGAGAAGCCGGACATGAAGATCATTTGCGCGGCTTCGGCATCGCTCAGCGGCTGCCCGGCGGCAATCAAACCCTGCTGGACCGCCTTTTCACGGATCCGTGCCAGGTTTAGGCCGGCGCCGTCGTCGCGGAATTCCACCGAGACGTCATTGCCTTCCTGGTTCAGCACGATGTGGATCGCGCCGGTCGCATCCTTGCCGGCAGCGACACGCGCCTGAGGCTCCTCGATGCCATGGGCGACGCAGTTGCGCAGCAAGTGCTCGAACGCGGGCGTCATGCGGTCCAGCACGCCGCGGTCCATTTCGATGGAGCCGCCGGTGATGTCCAGCTTCACCTGTTTGCCGGCTTCCTTGGATGCCAGGCGCACCACGCGATAGAGGCGGTCCGAAATGCCTTCGAACTCCATCATGCGCGTGCGCAGCAGGTCACGCTGCAATTCACGGGTCTGGCGCGCCTGGGCAATCAGGTCGTCTTCCGTGGATTCCACCACGCGCTGGATGTTGCGCTGCACGGTGGCCACGTCGTTGACCGACTCGGCCATCAGGCGGGTGAGCTCCTGCACGCGCGTGAAGCGGTCGAATTCCAGCGGGTCGAATCCGCCGGGCGCATCCTTGGCCTGTGCCATGCGCGACTGCATCTGCGACTCGGCCTGCACCTCGATCTCGCGCAGCTGCCCGCGCAGGCGGTCGAGGTTGCCGGACAGGTCGGTCAGCGAGCTGCGCAGTTGGCGCAATTCGGATTCGAGGCGCGTGCGGGTGATCATCACCTCGCCAGCCTGGTTCACCAGTCGGTCCAGCAACTGCGAGCGCACGCGCACCGCCTGGTTGGCCGAGGCGCGTTGCGTGGGTACGGCAACGGCCGGCACTGCGGCGCGCGGGGCATCGCCACGATGTGCCATCGGCGCCACCTGAACCTGAACGGGTGCGGACAGCGGGGCGAGCGCTGGTGCGGGCTCGCTGGCGGCAGCCTGGGCAACAGGTTGAGGCAGCGGTTGAACTTCGGGCTGCGCTTGCGGCACGGCCTCCACGCCGACCGCGGCGATACCACCACCGGCTCGCAGTGCGTCGAAGTTGGCCTGGATATTGTCAAAGCGCTGCAGCAGCGGCTCGATGCCTGCTGCCGAAGCCCCTTCACCGCCCAGCTCCTCGACCTGGGACTCCATGCGGTGCGCCCGCTCGCCCAGTCGCAGGGCGCCGGCCAGCCGCGCGCTGCCCTTCAGGGTATGCAGCCCGCGCAGGATCGCCTCGCGCGCGCTGCGGTCGCCGGGATGCGCCGACCACTGGCGCAGCGACGCGCCCAGTTGCGGCAGCAGTTCGATGGCCTCTTCCTCGAAGATCGGGAAAAGGTCCGGATCGACCGCATCGACGGCGTCGATATCTTCGTCATCGCCGACATGGTCGACGGCTTGGACGACCTTGGCTGCCGAGGCAGTCGGTGTCGCAGGCGCAACGAAAGGCGCCACGACCACGGCTGGTGTCGCCGCGGGGCCCACGGCCACGGGCGCTGCGGTGGCAATCGGTGGCACCGTTGCGGCTGGCGCAACAGGCGCCTCCGGCGCGGCGGCCTGGGCGGTTCGCACACGCTCGACGGCTCGCTCGGCGGCGGCCACCTTCTCGGCTATCGTCGTCGCCGGCACAGGCTGTGCCTGGGCGGGCAGCTCGTCGACCTCGAGATCGTCCAGGTCGCCAAAGTCGTCCAGCTCGGTGGGGTCGCGCAGCAGCTCGCGCTTGGGGATCTCCAGGGACGCCAGCGCGCCCAGCGTTTCCAGCACGCCGGGGCTGCCTTCCTTCAGGAAGCCAGCGGCAAACTGATGCAACAGCCGGCGGATCTCATCGGCCGCTTCGGTGAATGCCTTGCCGTGCGCCGGTGTGCCGTACGCCAGCAACTGCGTGTGGTTCAGTGCAGTTTCCAGTGCACGTGCGATGCCCGAGAGGCTGTGGAAACCGACGGTGGCCGAGCTGCCTGCCAAGGCGTGCGCGAGTCCGATGGCGGAGTCCGGGACCGGCCGGCTCAACTCGAGCGCCCACTCGGCGAGTTCGGTCGCCAGGCGCCGCGACCACTCATCGGCTTCGTTCAGGTAGACGTTGTAGAGCGGAATGCCGATGCGCAGCGTCCCGATCACCTTGACCTGGTCATCGATGTCCTCGACGGCGGCTTCAGGTGCGACCTCGGCCTCGGGTTCGGGCTGTGGTTCCGGCTCGGGCGGCATGACAGCAGCTGGCGCCACTGGCGTCGCGTCGGCCTGCGCGAGCAGGCTGTCGAAATCGATGCCCTCGATTTCGACAGCTTCGGGGACGGCCTCGGGGACCGTCTCCGGGAGGGATTCCATGGCAAGGCTGTCCGCCATCGGGAAATCGAAATCGGCCGGCAACTCGCTGACAGAAACCTCGATGCCTTGCGGTGCTTCCTCGCGGGCCGGTTCGGCCGCGGCAAGGTCGGTCGCCTGCGGTTCCAGCCTCTCGAGATCGATCGCGAACACGTCCAACGAAGCGACGTCGGGATCGACGGCAGCCGTGGCCACGGCATCTACCGTGGGTTCCGGCGACGCGAGTTCCAGTGGCTCCGGCGCCAGCAACACCGGCTCCGCGAGCGCGGGCTGCAGCACGGCAGCAGGTTCGAGCTCCAGCGAGAATTCGAATGCGGCCGGCTCTAGCGCAGCAGCAACGACCGAGGGTGTTTCGACCGGCTCGGGCTCGGTCGGTGGCGCCAGTTCGATCACCTCCGGCGCCGCCTCCAGCACCGGGGCCGGCTCGATCACTTCCACGACCTCGACGGCAACAGTCGCCGGTGCGGCCTCGGCAGCGTCGGGCAACACGATCGGAAGCAGGCGATTTTCCAGTCGCATGGCATCGGCCGAGCCTCGGAAAGCGTTGGCTTTCCAGGCGCCGTCACGGCGTTGCGCGATGTCTTCGATCCAACGGCCGAAGCCCTGCATGGCTTCGGTGGCGAGCGCGCGCAATTCCTCGCCGGCGGGTTTCTGGTCTGCCAGCCAGGTGTTGAGCACCTGCTCCATGGACCATGCCGCCTCGCCGAATTCCGTGAGGCCCACCATGCGTGAGCTGCCCTTGAGCGTGTGGAAGGCGCGGCGCAACGTCGTGAGCTCGGCAACTTCCTTGGGCGCCGACGCCAGCGCCTGGATCGCGGCCAAGCCGTTACCCACCACTTCGCGCGCCTCCTCCAGGAAGATTTCGAGCAGTTCGTCGTCCTCTTCGTCGCCGCCATCCGCAGCCGGCGCCGGTGCGGGCGCTGCGATCGCGGCGGGCGGAGAGACTGCGACCGCCGCTTGCGCAGCCGCGGCAACGGGCTGCACTGGCGCCTGAGGTGCCGCGGTCGCGGCAGCAGCCGGTTCCGGGAATTCGTGCGGATGCGCCACCCGGCCCATCAGCGGCCTGAGCTCGCCCGTCGCTTCGTCGTAGACGAACAGCTTCTTGGCCAGCACCGGCTGGTAGTGCAGCATGTCGATCAGGAACCCGAGCGCACCGAGGTTGTTGCCCAGCTTTTCGAAGGTGCCGGCCGCCCGTGCCTGGGCGTCGTCGATCTCGGTGGCGATGATCTCGTCCACCGTATCGCGCATGCGCTGCACGGCATGCGCGGCTTTGTCCAGCCCCAACACCGACAACACGCCGCGCATCTGCGACAGGTGCGAGGGCGCGGCGGCCAGCGGGGCCTTGTCGGTGGGGTCGCGGAAGAACTGGTCCAGCAGCTTTTCCAGCTCGCCCAGGGTGCCGCGCAGTTCACCCACCACGCTGCCCATGGTCTGGCGATCGCTCACGCGGCGATACAGCTCCTCCATCCAGACTTCAAGCGGTTCCGGCTGGCCACCATGGCGCACGCTGTCCAGGCGTTCGGCCAGGCGAGCCGTGCGCACCACCAGTTGTGTGTCCGAGGGGTCCAGATCCTCGTAGGCCGCTTCCAGGTAGAGCACCGCGGTCGCGACTTCCATCGCGAGCTCGGGGTTGGGCGGGCGACCGGAGCGGACCACGGCCTCGATGGCGGCAGTCAGCGCCTGCCCCAGCGCCGCACTCGGCGGATGGATCTTGGACAGCGAGTCGCGCACCAGGTTGAACTGCTCGCCAACGCCCTTGAGCTTGTTGACATCGCCGCCCGAAAGCGAAGACCAGGTTTCCTTGGCCGTGGCAATGCGCTTGCGCGCCTGCGACAGCAAGGCGGGATCGAAGCGGCCGTATTGCGGCGTGTTGTAGTCGACGGGCTTGAAGCGCTGCAGTGCCCAGGCCTGGCGCACCGCAGCCAGTGCCGGCGCGTCGGTGGGGTTCGCAGGCACGGCCTGCGAGCAGAAGAACACGAGGTCGTGCGCCAGACGGTCGGAGACGCCCAGATCGCCCTTGGCCAGCGAGGCGTATTGCAGCAGGATGCGCGAGCCGGCCCGTTTGACGTGGATATCCAGCGGCAACAGGCCCAGGCCCACCGCCTCGAAATAGGCGGCGCAGATTTTCCAGAAGACCGCCGGCTGCTTGGCGGTTTGCGTCGAGGCCAGCGACAAACTGAGTTTGGCCAGCTCGCGTGCTGCGTGCGGATCGCCCGACTTGACCAGTTTCAACACGGACTGGTCCAGGCGCGACCGCACCGCGGGATCGTAGACGACGGCCTCGGCCGGCTGCGGTGCGGCGGGGTCGTTCCAGCGCCATTCGAGGGACCACAGGTCGGCCGGATGCGTGCGGTCGGCGCCCGCCAGTTCCTGTATATCGCGGTATTGCGGGAACAGCGCGACCGACGATACGGGCTTGCCAAGCAGCACGCCCTCCAGATATTCGGTCAACGCAAAGCCAGCCCGCTCGACCTTGGCGGCAGCCGCCTCGTTGCACAGCTCGGGGCGCTCCACGAACTTCTGGACCGCAGCTTCCATCGAGCGCAGCACATGGGCCGGCGCGCCCAGGCCCACCATTTCCAGCGCGCCCACCGCCTGGTGCAACTGCTGGCGTGCGATGCGCAGATGACCGCCATCCACCGACGCCATGTCGGTGCCTCGCGCCAGCGACGTATCGCGCACGAATCGCCGCAGCGCCGAAGACGCCGAGTCCAGGGACTTGCGCAGCTCGTCCAGCACCCAGGCCAATGGGCCCAGGTCATTCGTTGCCAGATCGATATCCGTTTCGTTGACTTGCATGAACAGCCTTGGCTGGGTCGCGTTGCCGCGGTAACAGTCGCCTTAAGCGATCTTGAATCGCGACACCGACTGGCGCAGTTCTTCGGCCATGCGCGAAAGTTCGCGCACCTGTTGCGCCGTCGAGCGCGTACCTTCACCGGTCTGCTCCGTCACCGCGAAGATGTGCTGGATGTTGTCCGCCACTTCGTTGGCCGATGCGGCTTCCTTGGCTGCCGTGTGGGAGATGTTCTCAATCAGTTCAGCGAGACGGTGCGACACCTGGTTGATCTCGGTCAGCGCGGTACCGGCGTTGTCGGAGAGCTTGGCCCCCTCGACCACACCCTGCGTGGAGCGTTCCATAGCGGCCACGGCGTCCTGCGTATCGGTCTGAATTGCCTTCACCAGCGCCGAGATCTGGCGCGTGGCGTCTGCGGAACGTTCGGCCAGACGCTGCACTTCTTCTGCCACCACCGAGAAGCCTCGGCCCGCTTCACCGGCCGACGCGGCCTGGATGGCGGCGTTCAGGGCCAGCACGTTGGTCTGTTCGGTAATGTCCGAGATCAGCTCGGTAATTTCACCAATCTCCTGCGACGATTCGCCCAGGCGCTTGATCCGCTTGGAGGTTTCCTGGATCTGGTCGCGGATCGCGTTCATACCGCCGATCGCGTTTTGCACGGCCGACAGACCGGAGGACGCGGCTTGCAGCGACTGGCGCGCCACCTGGGCCGATTCCTGCGCCTGGCCGGACACCTGGTTGATTCGACCCGCCATGTCGAGCACCGACTGGCCGGTTTCGCGAATTTCGCGCAGCTGCTCGGTGGACGCTGCCAGCAGTTCGGTCGAGGTGCTCTCCACCTGGGCCGTCGTCTGCGCCACGCGCGTCGCCGTGGTCTGCACGTTACCCACCAGCTGGCGAAGTTCTTCCACCGTGTAGTTCACCGAGTCGGCGATAGCGCCGGTGATGTCCTCGGTCACGGTGGCTTCCTGCGTCAGGTCGCCTTCGGCCACTGTCTGCAGTTCGTTCATCAGTCGCAGAATGGCCGCCTGGTTGGCATCGTTCACGCGCTTGGCTTCCTGCTCGTGCTGCTCAGCCTGCAGCCTTTGCTGTTCGGCGATCAGCTGGCGGCGGCGGCTGTCTTGCAGCGTCACGTACGCCAAGCCGACGGCGGAGCCGATCGCGAACAGGGCGGCAACGGCCAGGGCGATCAGGGCCGCGAGGCCCAGACCCGTCTGGGCCTGAAGCTTGTTCTGCAGGTCTTCCAGCGCCTTGCGCAGCGGCTCGGAGTCGGCCACGATCACCGATTGCGCTTCACGCGCCGACACCAGACCCTGCAGGTTGCCCAGAATCGCGCCCGCTTGCGTGCGGGTCTGTTCGTACAGCTTGAGCAGCGCTTCCAGGCGCTCGCGGGTTTGCGGGTCCTTGGAGCCCGTCAGGCGCAGTTCAGGGCTGCCTTCCAGCAGGCCCTGGGCGATTTCCTTGAACGAGTTCAAGTCCTTGCCCAGCAAGAACACCGCTTCGGGCGAAACGCCTTCAGCCGTGAGGAATTCGTTGGCCGACTTACCGATACGCTGCGTCAACATCACCAGCTGGCCAGCCGCGGAAATCTCGGCCGCCGGCGCGTTCTGTTGCAGCTTGAGGGAAGACACCGTCTCGGCGATTTCCAGCAGGTCCGACGACTGGCGGTTGATGGTGCGCAGCGCGGCGCCCACCTGCGTCAGGATCTTCTGCTGCTTCAGGACGGTGTCGGCGTTCTTTTCCGCACGTTCCATCAGCGGCGTGATCTTGCCCACGTCATCCTGCAGGGTTTCGGCCACGGGCTGCAGGTGCAGCGAATCGTCGCCCGCCTTCAGGCCCCGCACCGTCTTGGCCAGCGTCTCGGACGCTTCCTTGACGTCGGGGAAAGCCTGGGCGCTGCCCACCAGCGCCTGCGTCACCGACTTCGCGAGGCGCTGCGACTGCATCAGCGACTGGCCGGTACCGGCCACCTGTTGCGCGATCCGGTCGGCCTGGGTGACCGCCAGGAAGGCCACCGCACCGAGCACCAACAGCGCAATGACCAGGAAGGTGAACAAGGCGCGCTGGTGGGTGGCCACCGCGCGGCGACCCAGCAGGGGCACTGAGACCAGCGCCTCCCCTTCGGCCGTCGGGTCGTGCAGTGCCGTGTCATCGGACTCGCTGTCCGGGTCCGCCGACACGCCGGCGGAGCGGCTCGGGTCGAGGTTGACCACGCCCATGGGATCGACGGAAGCATCGGGCATCGCCAAGCTCAGCTCTCCGCTGGCGTCCACCGACGGGCCGGCGTCTTTCTTCGAGAACAGGTTGTTGAGTTTGTCTATCAACGACATGGTGCGGTGCCTCTTAAGCGCTGATGCTCAGGAACTGGGATTGCTGCGACAGCGCCTGCAGGTTGATTTCCTGCCAATGGGCGCCGGTGGCATCGGTGAAGCCGTTGCCGAAATAGTCGGGCGAGCCTTCGGGTGGCTCGCTGGTGGAGGTAAACGCGTCCATGTTGCGCAAGCCTGCCAGGCGGTCGATCAGCAGGGCGCAATTGATCTCGAGCGCGCCGCTCAACGCGATGAGCCGTGACTCCGCCCGCGTCGCGTCGGAGCGCATGGCCGGGGCCTGGCCACCGACGAAACTGGCAAGGTCGACCACGCCATACAGCCCGCCGCGCAGGTTGGCGACGCCCAGGAACCACGGCTGCGTGTAGGGCACCCGCTGGGCATTGGTGAATGGAAAGATCTCGCCCGATTGGGCGAGCGGAAAGAGAAACTTGCGCCCGCCGGATTCAACCGCGAGCCAGGAAGCCTGCACACCTTCGGTACGGGCAGCCTGCAGGCGGCTGGCGAGCCGGCTCTGGAGTTCTCGAAGCGCTTCGCGGTTGGCCATCGTCCGGTCGGCTGCCGTGTCAGCTGAGGGCCTTGATCTTGGCCATCAGTTCATTGGCGTCGACCGGCTTGGTGATGTAGTCGCGCGCGCCCTGGCGCATGCCCCAGACACGGTCGGTTTCCTGGTTCTTGCTCGTGCACATGATGATCGGCACGTCCGCGTACAGCGGGTCGCGCGTGATCGCGCGGGTGAGCTGGAAACCGTTCTGGCCGGGCATGACCACATCCATCAGGATCAGGTCGGGCTTTTCCTCGGCGAGCCGCTTGAACGCGTCATCGGCGTTCTCGGCCGTCTTGACAGAGAAACCGTTCTTCTGCAGCAGGTCCGTCATGAACATCAACTCGGTCTTCGAGTCGTCCACGACGAGCACTTTCTTGATCGCCATCACATCGCTCCTTCTTTCGCGGCACCGAACTGCTGGACTGTCTGCAGCAGTTGATCCTTGGTAAACGGTTTGGTCAGGTAGTCCTGCGAACCGACCATGCGGCCGCGGGCCTTATCGAATACGCCATCCTTGGAGGACAGCATCACCACGGGCACGGAGGCGAACTTGGCGTTGCGCTTGATGATCGCGCACGTCTGGTAGCCGTCCAGCCGGGGCATGAGGATGTCGCAGAAGATCAGGTTCGGCTGGTAGTCGTTGACCTTGGCCAGCGCGTCGAAGCCGTCCTCGGCCAGGAGCACGTCATGGCCGCCCTGCTTCAGGAAGATCTCGGCACTGCGGCGGATCGTGTTGCTGTCATCGATCACCAGCACCTTGAACCCAGTTGTGCTCACTTGACGCTGCTCCTCATACTTGTAACTTCATCGGCGCCCGCATCGTTGAAGATGCAGCGACACCGCCCCTCAGATCTGCACCATCTCGAAATCTTCCTTACGCGCGCCGCATTCCGGGCAGGTCCAGTTCATGGGAACGTCGGACCAGCGTGTCCCGGGGGCGATGCCGTGTTCAGGAGCTCCGGTGGCCTCGTCGTAGATCCATCCGCAAATCAGACACATCCAGGTTTTCGTCTCGGTCACAGCTTAAAGGGGCTTCGAATAGAATGCAACGATTGTATCGAGGGCCTTCGCTGCTCAGCCGCACAGCCGCCCGAGGGCTGGAAGAATGAGGCTTATGACGCACTCCAGTTCCGACAGCGAGCACACCGAGTCCCCCCAAGACGATGATGCAGGCACCGCCTGCGTGATCGTGTTCAATGCCAGCGACCCGAGCGGCGCTGGCGGCATCGCCGCAGATGTAACCGCGATTGCCTCGGTGGGCGCCCACGCCCTGCCGGTCGTGACCGGTGTCTATGCACGTGACACCGCTGAGGTTTTTGCTCATTTCCCTCTCGACGAAGACGCAATTGCCGAGCAGGCGCGCGCCATCCTCGAGGATGTCAGCGCACAGGTATTCAAGGTCGGATTCGTCGGCACGCCGGAAGCAATCAGCGCGGTCGCCGAGGTCGCCGCCGACTACGCCGATGTGCCGGTGATCGCGTACATGCCCAACCTGTCGTGGTGGGACGAAGGCCAGATCGACCTGTACCTGGACGCCTTTCGCGAACTCATGCTGCCGCAGACAACCGTGTTGGTGGGAAACCACAGCACCCTGTGGCGCTGGCTGTTGCCGGACTGGTCCGGCGAGCGCAGCCCGAGCGCTCGCGACATCGCCAAGGCCGCTTCCGAGATGGGCGTGCCGTACACGCTGGTCACGGGGATTCCCCTACCCGATCAGTTCATCGACAACGTACTGGCCACACCGCAGGCGGTGTTGTGCAGCGAAAAATTCGAACGCTTCGAAGCCGTGTTCGCCGGCGCCGGCGACACCTTGTCGGGCGCGCTCGCGGCCCTCGTGGCCAGCGGCACCGACCTTGCCGCCGCGGCGAGCGAGGCCCTGGCCTATCTGGACCGCTGCCTCGACGCCGGTTTCCGCCCCGGCATGGGCAACGTGGTCCCCGACCGTCTGTTCTGGGCGCAGGCCGAGGACGACCCGGGCGAGCCCACGCCCGAGGAAGCGCAGGCGCTGCAGGTCTTCGACATGCCGGCGCCCGACACCAAGCATTGAGCGCCGTCCGGGCGCCACACAACAACACGGAGCAACGAGAGTGGGCAATCCTGATCTGAACCAACAACTGTTCGACCGCGCGCGCCGGTCCATCCCGGGCGGCGTCAATTCGCCCGTGCGTGCGTTCAAGGCCGTCGGCGGCACGCCGCGCTTCGTGCAGCGGGCGCAGGGACCGTATTTCTGGGACGCCCAGGGCATGCGCTACGTCGACTACATCGGCTCCTGGGGACCGATGATCCTGGGGCATGGGCACCCGGCGGTGCTCGAAGCGGTGCTGAAGGCCGCGGGCGACGGCTTCTCCTTCGGCGCTCCGACCGAACGCGAAGTCGAGCTGGCCGAAGCCATCATCGGACTCGTGCCGTCGGTGGAGATGGTGCGGCTGGTCAGTTCCGGCACCGAAGCGGCGATGAGCGCGATCCGTCTGGCGCGCGGCGCCACCGGCCGCAGCAAGATCATCAAGTTCGAAGGCTGCTATCACGGCCACGCCGACGCGCTGCTGGTGAAGGCCGGCTCGGGGCTGGCGACCTTCGGCAACCCCACCAGCGCCGGCGTGCCGGTGGAGGTGACGCAGCACACCATAGTTCTCGAATACAACAACATTTCGCAGCTGGAAGAAGCCTTTGCACTTCACGGCCGCGACATCGCCTGCCTGATCATCGAACCGATCGCGGGCAACATGAACTTCGTGCGGGCCAGCCTCGAGTTCATGAAAAAGTGCCGCGAGCTGTGTACAAAAAGCGGCGCGCTGCTGGTGCTCGACGAGGTCATGACCGGCTTTCGCGTCGCGCTCGGCAGTGCCCAAAGTGTGTACGCGAAGGCGCTGCCCGGCTTCGCGCCCGACCTCACGGTGATGGGCAAGGTGATCGGCGGCGGCATGCCGCTGGCCGCGTTCGGCGGCCCCCGCTCGGTCATGGAGCAACTTGCCCCACTGGGTTCGGTCTACCAGGCCGGGACCTTGTCGGGTAACCCCGTCGCCACCGCCTGCGGCCTGGCCACGCTGAAGGAAATTTCCAGGCCGGGATTCTTCGACACCCTGTCGGCGCGCACCGCTTCGCTGGTCGATGGCCTGAAATCGGCCGCCGCACAGGCAGGCATCGCCTTCAGCGCCGACTGCGAAGGCGGCATGTTCGGTTTCTTCCTGCTGCCCGAGCTGCCGCAGAACTACGCCCAGGTGATGAAGACCGATTCCGCGCGCTTCAACACGCTGTTCCATGGGCTGCTGGACCGCGGCGTCTACATCGCACCGGCGCTGTACGAAGCCGGCTTCGTCAGCGCCGCGCACAGCGAAGCCGATATCGCCGCCACGCTGTCAGCCGCGCGCGAGGTGTTTGCGCAGCTGGCCTGAAGAAGACGCTCAGCTCGCCCGGGCAGCCTCGGCGGCGCGCCAGATCTTCTTGCGATTGAGGTACAGCGGGATCGCGCCGATCGCGATCCCGCCCATGCCGACCACATTGGTCAGCACATCGAAGGTGGGGATGCTGTAGAGCGCAATGAAGAACAGGAACAGGCCGCTGGCCGCCGGCCACACCACCCGGGTCAGTGCGCCGAGCGGGCCGGCGCCGGCCTGGTCGCGGTAATACCAGGCACAGGCCAGCCCGGTGAGGCCCAGGTAGAAGCAGATCTGGAAGCCGATCGCCGTGATCGAGTCCTGCAGGATCACATTGATGGTCGGCAGGTACGAGGAGACGAACAGCAAGGCCAGCCCGGCCGCCCAGATGAACAGGATCGCGATGTGCGGGGTCTTCCAGCGCGGGTGCAGCCGTGAATAGCGCTGGTGCAGCGCGCCGGCCCGCCCCTTGGCGAACAAGGTGCGCGTGAACTGCAACATCTGCGTCTCCACCGTCCCCACTGTGCTGAGCAGGACGGCGATGATCGCCACATAGCCCCAGGTCGCGCCCAGCAGCTTTTCGGCGATGGCGAAGATGATGTTGGTGTTGTAGTGCTGGATCTCGGCGTCGGCGAGTCCGAGCAGCGTGATGGTGATGAACAGCAGGAAGAACACCATCAGGAACACCATCGACCAGAAAGCGGCGCGCCCCGGCGTGCGGCTGGGGTCGCGCGTCTCCTCGCTGAGGTTCATGGTCACATCCCAGCCGTAGTAGAAGAAGATCGCCACCAGCGCCGAATTGGCGAACAGCTTGGGCGAAAACGCGAGCGGAGAAAACCACTCCCACTGGAACGGATGCTGCGGCGCGCGCGGAAACACGACAAAGGCCATCACCACGACGACCAGCAGAATCGCGCCTTCCACCAGTGTCATCGCCACCTGCACATAACTGGTGAGCTTGATCCCCTTGACCACCACCGCGCTCACGAAGGTGAGCCAGACCGCAGCAATCACCGTCACGTAGTGCACGTTGTTCATCAGGTCGGGCCGGAAGATCAGCAGCGTGGCATTGGCCGCCGGAATCATGGCCGAGACCATGAACACGCAGCACAGCACGAGCAAGGCCCAGCCGGCGAAGAAGCCCAGCGCCGGCCCGAACACCAGGCTGACCCACGCGAAGGAGGTGCCGGCGCTCACGATCGCCCGGTTCAGGTGGATGAAGGCGAAGGCGATGCCGAACATGATCAGTCCGCACACCAGAATGCTCGCCGGCGCCTGCGTGCCGGCGGTGCCGATGATGGTGGAGGTGGTGATCTCGATGCTGTAGGCCGGGGCGGTGCCCGCAATGCCCATGATGACCGATTCGGCGATGCCCAGCGAATTCGCGTGCAGTGAATCAGCCATCCCGGTCGGCCCTCCGGAACAAGCACGCCGCGCGAGGGGCGGCGCCACGGGCCAAGGATACGGCAAAGGACCGGCCGCGTGGGCCGGCCCCGGGGGTCAGTGGCGGAAGTGACGCACGCCCGAGAACACCATCGCCACGCCGCGCTCATTGGCGGCGTCGATCACTTCCTGATCGCGCATGCTGCCGCCGGGCTGGACGATGCAGGTCGCGCCGGCGTCCACCACAACGTCGAGGCCATCGCGGAACGGGAAGAACGCGTCGCTGGCCACGACCGTGCCCTGCAATGACAGGTTCGCATGCTGGGCCTTGATGCTGGCGATGCGCGCCGAATCCAGGCGGCTCATCTGACCGGCGCCCACGCCCATGGTCATGCCGTCCTTGCAGAACACGATGGCGTTCGACTTCACGTACTGGGCCACGGTCCAGGCGAACAGCAGATCCTGCAGTTCCTGCGCTGTCGGCTGCGTCTTCGTGACGACCTTCAGGTCGCTCAGGCTCAGCTGATGGTTGTCGGCCGTCTGCATCAGGATGCCCGAACCGACGCGCTTGATGTCCATGCTGTTGCGGCCCTTGTCGCTGCCCACCAGCGGAATTTCGAGCACGCGGACGTTGGCCTTGGCCTTGAACACCTCGAGCGCTTCGGCGGAAAACGCCGGCGCCATCAGCACCTCGACGAATTGCTTGCTCACGGCCTGCGCTGCGGCCGCATCAACCGGACGGTTGAAGGCGATGATGCCGCCAAAGGCCGAGGTCGGATCAGTTTTGAAAGCCTTCGAATAGGCTTCCAGCGCGTCGCGGCCGACCGCCACGCCACACGGGTTGGCGTGCTTGACGATCACGCAGGCCGGCGCGTCGAAACTCTTGACGCATTCCCAGGCCGCATCGGCATCGGCGATGTTGTTGTACGACAGCTCCTTGCCCTGCAACTGCCGCGCCGTGACCAGCGAGCCCGGCGCCGGGTGCAGGTCGCGGTAGAACGCCGCCTGCTGGTGCGGGTTCTCGCCATAGCGCAGGTCCTGCAGCTTGACGAAGCGGCCGTTGGACTGGTCGGGGAACAGGCCGCGGCTGCCGTTGTCCTGGATCGACGACAGGTAGTCGCTGATCGCGCCGTCGTAATCACTGATGCGGTTGAACGCCGCCACCGCCAGCGCGAACCGTGTCTTGTCCGACAGCTTGCCGTTCGCCTTCAGCTCCTCGATGACCGGGCCGTACTGCGCCGCATCGGTGAGCACGCCGACGTCCTTCCAGTTCTTGGCTGCCGAGCGCACCATGGCCGGGCCGCCGATGTCGATGTTCTCGATCGCATCTTCCAGCGTGCAGCCGGGCTTGGCGACGGTGGCCTCGAACGGATAGAGATTCACCACCAGCAGGTCGATGGTGTCGATGCCGTGCTGCTTGAGCGCGGCCATGTGCTCGGGTACGTCGCGGCGCGCCAGCAGTCCGCCGTGCACCTTGGGGTGCAGCGTTTTCACCCGGCCATCGAGCATCTCCGGGAAATCGGTGACCTGCGCCACCTCGGTCACGGGCAGGCCTTTGTCGGCCAGCAGCTTGGCGGTGCCACCGGTGGAGATGAGGCCGATGCCCAGCGCATGCAGCGCCTGCGCGAGTTCGACGATGCCGGTCTTGTCGGAAACGGAAATAAGTGCGTTCATGTTTTCAATAGCCTGTGTTCGACGAGCTTCTTGCGCAAGGTGTTGCGGTTCAGTCCCAGCCACTCGGCGGCACGCGACTGGTTCTGGTCGGCCTTGGCCATCACCACTTCCAGCAACGGCTTTTCCACCACCTTGACCAGCATCTCGTACATCCCGTCCGGTTCGGTCCCGCGCAGATCGCGGAAATAACCTTCCAGACTGGTCCGCACACATTCCTCGATGTGCTTCTTGCTCATTGCGTCTCCTCCAACGCCACTTGTTCATTGCCGGCGATTGCCGCCTCGGGCATGCGGTCGGTACCCACCGCGAGCCCATCGAAGAAATCGGCCACCGCCTGCCACTGCGCGGCGCAATCCTCGATCGCATTCATCTGTTGACGGAACTCCACTGCGCCAGGCAAGCCCTTGACGTACCAGCCGATGTGCTTGCGGGCGCTGCGCACGCCGGTGAACTCGCCATACAGGCGGTAGTGGTCCTGCAGGTGCTCCAGCAGCAGCCGGCGCACTTCGCCCACCAGCGGCGGCGCCAGCTGCGTGCCGGTCGCCAGGAAATGCGCCACCTCGCGAAAGATCCAGGGCCGGCCCTGTGCCGCGCGGCCGATCATGATGGCGTCGGCCCCGGTGCGGGCCAGCACCTCGCGGGCCTTTTGCGGTGTGGCGATGTCGCCGTTGGCCACCACCGGGATGCGCACCGCGGCCTTGACGGCGGCGATGGTGTCGTACTCCGCGCAGCCGCCGTAGCCCTGCTCACGCGTGCGGCCGTGCACGGTGAGCATCTGCACGCCGACCTGCTCGAACGCGCGCGCCAGCGTCACGGCATTGCGGTGCGCCTGCGACCAGCCGGTGCGCATCTTCAGGGTGACCGGCACGCCGCGCGGCGCACAGGCCTCGACCACGGCCTGGGCGATCGCCACCGCCAGCGGCTCGTCCTGCATCAGCGCCGAGCCCGCCCACTTGCTGCAGACCTTCTTGGCCGGGCAGCCCATGTTGATGTCGATGATCTGCGCGCCGCGATCGATGTTGTAGACCGCGGCCTCGGCCATCATCTGCGCATCGGTGCCGGCGATCTGCACCGCCACCGGCCCGGGTTCGCCTTCGTGGTTGGCGCGGCGCGAAGTCTTCAGGCTGTCCCACAGGTCGCGCCGGGACGTCACCATCTCACTGACCGCGTAGCCGGCGCCAAGCTGACGGCACAGCTGCCGAAACGGCCGGTCCGTCACGCCGGCCATCGGCGCGACAAACAGGTTGTTCGCCACTGTGTACGGGCCGATGTTCATGCGGGGGAGGACGTGTGCTGCTGAAAAATGAGGCACGATTGTAAGCGCGCGCGATTTCAGGCCCTGAAATCGAAAAGCCGATCCTGGCCCACGGCGCAACGATTCGCTTCATATACTCGCGTGCGCATGGAGTGGCTCGATCCCATCTTGAATCTGTTGGCGCTCCCGCGCTTTGGCCTGACGACGCTGTTTATCGCGTCCTTCATTTCAGCCACCTTGCTGCCGGTGGCCTCCGAGCCCGTGCTGTACGGCCTGCTGCGCCTCAATCCGGAGCTGTTCTGGAGCGCCATCGTCGTGGCCACCCTCGGCAACACCCTGGGCGGCGTGCTCGATTGGTGGATGGGCTTCGGCGCGCACCAGGTGGTGGACAAGTACCGACACTCCAAGTCGCACCTGAAGGCCATCGAATGGCTGAACCGACTGGGCCCCAAGGCCTGCCTGCTCGCCTGGCTGCCGGTGATCGGCGACCCCCTGTGCGCGGTGGCCGGCTGGCTGCGCATGCCCTTCTGGCCTTGCACTGCCTACATGCTGATTGGCAAGTTCCTGCGCTACCTGATCTACACGGCAGCGCTGATCTACTTTTTTCCCGGCACGGTGTGATGGGCCAGGTGCAGCACTCGCTCAAGCAGGACGGCGCTGTTCGGGCCTGATGCGCGAGGCCAGGAGCGCGTCGGCGTCATCGGGGTCGACCGGCCGCCCGCTCGCGTCCTGCAGCGGCAGTTCCGCGTCGTTCCATCCGCGCACACCCAGCTTCAGTGAGCACACCTTGCGAAAGCCCATCTGCTGCATCCGGTCGGTAGCCAGGGCGGACCGCTTGCCCGAGCGACAGACGACGACGATCTCACGGTCGCGGCCCGCGGCAAGCGCCGGCACGGTGTCCTCATAGTCCCATTCGCAGGACTGCTCCAGAACGCCGCGCGGCACATTGATCGAACCGCCGATGTGCACCGCGCCGAACTCGTGCGGCTCCCTCACGTCCACCAGTAGCGGCGCCTCATTGGCCCGCAGCCGCGGACCCAGATCCCACGGCAGCACCTCCTCGACGCGGGTGAGGGCATCAGCCACCAGCGCGTCATAGGTCTGCATGGGCAGCGGTCAGACGTTGAACAGGAAGTTCAGAACATCGCCGTCCTTGACGACGTATTCCTTGCCTTCACTGCGCATCTTGCCCGCATCCTTGGCGCCCTGCTCGCCCTTGTAGGCGATGAAGTCGTCAAAGGCGATGGTCTGGGCCCGGATGAAGCCGCGTTCGAAATCGGTGTGGATCACGCCCGCAGCCTGCGGTGCCGTGTCGCCGATGTGGATGGTCCAGGCGCGCACTTCCTTCACGCCCGCAGTGAAGTAGGTCTGCAGCCCGAGCAGCTTGAAGGCGGCGCGGATCAGGCGATCCAGGCCGGGCTCCTCCTGGCCGATCTCGGCGAGGAACATCTGCTTATCCTCGTCGTTCATGTCGGCCAGTTCGGATTCGATCTTGGCGCAGATCACCACCACCGGCGCGTTCTGCGCCGCCGCGTACTCGCGCAGGCGGTCCAGGTAGGCGTTGTTCTCGAAGCCGTTCTCGTCGACATTGGCCACGAACATCGCCGGCTTGGCGGTGATGAGGAACAGTTGCTTCAGCAGCGCGCGCTCTTCGTCCGTCAACTCCATGGTGCGCACCGGCCGGCCGGCATCGAGCTGCGACTGCACGCGCGTGAGCACCTGCACCATCTTGGCGGCTTCCTTGTCGTTGCCCGACTTGGCAGCCTTGCCGTAACGCGTCAGGCTCTTTTCCACCGTCCCCAGATCGGCCAGGCACAGCTCGGTCTGGATCACCTCGATGTCGGCCACCGGATCGACCTTGCCGGCGACGTGCACGATGTTCGCATCGTCGAAGCAACGCACCACGTTCACCACCGCGTCGGTTTCGCGGATGTGCGCCAGGAACTGGTTGCCCAGGCCCTCGCCCTTGCTCGCGCCCGCCACCAGGCCCGCGATATCGACAAACTCGACAATGGCTGGCACGATGCGCTCGGGCTTGACGACGTCGGCCAATTTCGAAAGCCGCGGATCCGGGAGTTCGACGATGCCGACGTTGGGCTCGATCGTGCAGAAGGGATAGTTTTCAGCCGCGATACCCGCCTTCGTCAAGGCATTGAACAAGGTGGATTTCCCTACGTTGGGCAAACCTACAATCCCGCACTTCAAACTCATGGCCGTTCCAGAAAGACAAGCGGGAAAGTGTATGCGATGCATGCTGCGCGCCGTGCCGGCGTGGGTGGTGGCCTGGCTCGCGCTGCTGCTGGGGTTTGCCGGCCAGAATGCTGTGGCGGCCATGCTGGCGCCGGCGACGGTGGTCCTGCAGCCAGCGCCGTCGCAGCTCGATGCCCACGAACTCGGCGTGGTGTGGGTCGATCCGGGTGGCACGGCGACGTTCGAACAGGTGCTGCAGCGCGGCAGTGCGGGCTTCGAGCCGGGACGCCCGGAACGCATCCACTCGCTGGGCGAACGCGGGCACCTCTGGATGCACTGGCGCCTGGTGCGTAATCACGAGGAGGATGCCGGCTGGCTGCTGGTGTTCCCGATGCCCACGCTGGACGCGGTCACGGTTTATCAGCAAAACGACAAGGGCCAGTGGATCGGCCGCACGGCGGGCGATTCCATGCCGGTCGCCGCCTGGCCCGAAGCGGGCCGCTATCCGCATTTCCGGCTCGACCTGCCGGCCGGACAGGTACGCGATGTCTACGCGCGCATCGAAAATGTCACGCCGGCCAACTTTCCGGCGCAGCTGCTGTCGGAAGCCGCCTATGACGAAGGCATCCAGGTCGAATACCTGGGCCTGGGCCTGAGTTTCGGCGCCCTGCTGCTGCTGATCGTGGCCTGCATCGCGCAAAGCCTGCTGTATCGCGACAGCGTCTATGCCTGGTATGCGGTCTATGCCGTGATCACCACGCTCTGGGTCACCGCGTATACCGGCGTCGCGGCGCATCTGCTGTGGCCGCGGTTCGCCCCCATGGGCGACGCGATGCAGGGCGTGCTGGGCCTGCTGGCCGCCGGCGCGGCGCTGCTGTTCGTGCGCAACCTGATCGGCATCGCCGGCCGCTACCGCATCCTGGACCGGGTGGTGCATGCGAGCGGGTTCGCCGGCATTGCGCTGGCGATCGCCTACCCGTTCATGGCCAAGTCCTCGGCGCTGGCGATGCTCGGCGTCTACACGGCCAGCGCCGCCTTCGCGAACGTGGCGATCGCCTTCGCGGCGCGGCGGCGCGGCGACGTGGTGGGCGGCTGGGTGCTGATCGCCTCGGCACCGCTGTGCCTGGCGGTGGTGATGACGGTGACGCGCCTGTACGGCTGGCTGCCGGTGTTCTTCGGCACGCAGTACGCGATCGTCGTCGCCATGGCATTCGAAGTGCCGCTCCTGTTGGTGGCGCTGACGATCCGCTCGCGCGAGCGGCATGGCGCGCAGATCCGGGAGCTGGCGCTGTCCACGCAGGACGCGCTCACGGGCCTGCTGGCCGCCCATCTCTTTCATGACCGGCTGCGCCAGGTGCTGTCGCGCTTCAAGCGCGACGGCGACAACGCCGCGGTCGTCTTCATCGACCTGGTCAACTACCCGAACATCAAGGCGCAATTCGGCACCGCCGTGGCCGAGCAAAGCCTGCTGCGCAGCGTGATCAAGCTGCGCCGGTTGCTGCGCGACGTGGACACCGTCAGCCGCGTCGGCGAAGCCCGCTTCGGACTGATCCTGGAAGGCGAGATTTCCCGGGTGGCCGTCACCGAGCGGGCGGCACGGCTGATCGCGGCGGGGCTGATGCCGC
>Ga0207853_1000100_pt1 | contig 19898 bp, 19 predicted proteins | sample LuqExpMetagenom6_FD_187764 | JGI IMG/M metagenome (GOLD analysis project Ga0207853, IMG submission 187764) | Tropical forest soil microbial communities from Luquillo Experimental Forest, Puerto Rico - Sample 6 (SPAdes) | ecosystem: Environmental > Terrestrial > Soil > Tropical forest ...
GGGGGCGGGCGTCTGCGCGAGCAAGGCGCTGGCCGCCATGATCATCCCGGACTGGCAGTAGCCGCATTGCGGCACTTGCGCGGCGATCCACGCCTGCTGCACCGGATGGGCGCCGCCGAGTCCTTCGATCGTGGTCACGTTGGCGCCGGCGCACGATGCGAGCGGGACCACGCAGGAACGCACGGCTGCGCCGTTCATGTGCACGGTGCAGGCGCCGCAGGCGGCGATCCCGCAGCCGAACTTGGTGCCGGTGAGGCCCGCCAGTTCGCGGATCGCCCACAGGAGCGGCATCTCGGGTGCGGCGTCGAATGTTGTAGGTTTGCCGTTGAGGTTCAGGGTGACTGCCATCGTCATTCCTTCCTGTAGCGCGGCAAGATATTGACGCAGGCCGTTGCGGCGGAAAGTTGCAACATGTGCCAAACGCGCTGCGCGACTTGCGCGACTTGCGTCGGACACCCTGGTGCTGATGAGACGCGTCGCCGAACTCAGCTGCCGGCAGGGGTTCAGGATTCGGAATTCGGCAGCCGCAGACGTTTCCTCTGCTGCTCTCAGCTGCCATCCAGGAGTGAACAGCCGCGCGTGGGTTGTGGCGGCATCAGGAGCCGCTGGAATCGGCGAAACCTCGAAGAAATGTCACGGTTGGTCGCAATGTCGGCTGCATAGAATCCAGCCCAGACTAAGTGGAGGAGGGACGCATGAAGGTTGCCCTTGCCCTGGCCCCGGCGCGCGTTGCCGGTGCCGTGTTGGCCGCGTTGCTGGCCGCACCTGGGCTCGTGCACGCGCAGGAAGAGGCTGTCGTCATCAAGCGCGCCGCCGAGTTGCGGGAATCGCCGAGCGACGGCGGCCGCGTGCTGGCGCCGCTGGCGGTCGAGAGCGCCGTGATCCGGACGGGTGAACGCCAGGGCCCCTGGGTTCGCGTTCGCACCAGCGAAGGCACCCTGGGTTGGGTGCACCTGTTCGATGTCGGGCCGGCATCCGGCGCGAGCAAAGGTGGCAGCGTGTTCACCGGGGCCTTGCGCAGCGTCTCGGGCCTGTTCGCCAAGCCAGGCAATCAACGCGCGACCACGCCCACCGCCACGATCGGCATTCGCGGCCTCGGCGCTGAAGATATCGCCAGTGCGCAGCCCAACGATGCGGCCGTAGAGAACATGCAGGCGCTGCGTGTGTCGGACAGCGACGCACGCCAGTTCGCGCGCGAGGCGTCGCTGTCGCCGGTGCGCGTCGATCCGTTACCCGAGCCCGCGCGCCCGCAGGCGCGTAACCCGCAGGAGAACTTGCCATGAAGCGCTTGCTTGCCGCGGGTGTCATCGCCGCGCTGTGCCTGCCCAACGCCTTCGCGCAGAGCAATGGCCTGGGCAAACTCAATTCCCTCTTTGGCCAGTCCGGCGCCGCCGTGTTGGGCAAGCTGCTGCCCGGCGCGTCCAACCCGACCGAACCCGCGGGTGGTGACTTGTTCACCCTGCTCACCCAGTCGGTCGGGGAGATCGACGAAGCCAAGGAAGTCGAGATCGGCACGCAACTTGCGGCGGTGCTGTTGGGCAGCAAGCCGCTGCTGGCGGACGTGCCGCTGCAGCGCTATGTCAACCGCGTCGGCCGCTGGATTGCCCTTCAGTCATCGCGACCGCAACTGCCATGGACCTTCGCGGTGCTGGACGATCCCGGCTTCAATGCCTTCGCGGCGCCGGGCGGCTTCATCTTCGTCACCAAGGGCCTGGTCGATCGCGTCGACGAGGCCGAACTCGCGGGCATCCTCGCGCACGAGGTGACGCACGTGACCGAGCGCCACCACCTGAATGCCCTGCGCTCGAAGGCCCGCGCCGGGCTGGCCGCGCAGTTGCTGGCATCCCAGATCCGCACCGACAACGCCGTGAACAGCATGGTCTCGCAGCAATTGGTCGCACTGGGGCGCAACCTCTATTCGAGCGGACTGGACCAGACCGACGAGTTCGACGCCGACCGCCAGGGCGTGACCCTGTCGGCTCGCGCGGGCTTCGATCCCTTCGGGTTGGCTGCGGTGCTGGAACAGTTGCGCACGCAGGCGCCGGACGACGCCTTGTTCGCACTGACCTTGTCGACGCATCCGCCGGCGCAGCAGCGCCTCGACCTGCTGGAGCAGGCCATGGGACACCGGCTGGACGCGCTGGGCGGCAAGCCAGCGGTCAAGATCGCGCAGCGGCTGGCGCAGAAGCGCTGACCGAGCGCGCGGTGCGGAGCGCCTGATTCGCCGCGCGATCGAAGTTTGATCGCTGCTGGAGCTGGACCCGCCTTGTCGCGAGTCCGGCAGGTCATTGAACTTCGATCACCACCGCGGCCCCCATGTCGCCAGCGGCGCAGCCGGTGAACAGGCCCACGCCGCCACCCTTTTGCACCAGCGACTGAACCAGTTCGGCGATCGCGCGCAGGCCCGTGGGCGCTTGCGGATGGCCGTAGATGAGGCTGCAGCCCAGTGGGTTCATCTGTTCCAGGGGGAAGCCGGTCTCGCGATGGAGCCAGAGGTCATTGACGGCGAAGGGGTTGTGCGTGGTGATCGTCTTCAGGTCGGCGACGCGCTTGCCGGCCTCGGTCAGCGCCTTCTGCGCGGCCAGGGCGGGCGCCTTGGGCATGCGCGCCTTCTCGGCACGCGCGAAAGCCGCCGACAGGATCCGGGCGACCGACTGGCCCTTGGCGAAACGCAGGGCCTTGTCCCGGCCGGTGACGATCGCACCGGCCGTGCCGTCGGCAGGATGCGTCTGCGAGCCCGGTGTGATCGCACCGCCCGGCTTGGACGGCGAGAGCTTCGCCAGCCCCGCTGCGCTGTATTCGCTCACGCCTTCGTCGGCCGCCAGCACCGTCTTGGACTTGCGCGATTCGAGCACGATGGGCCGCAGGTAGCGTTTCTGCAGGGCGCGGTCATCGCGCAGCGCGTCCTGGTACTGGCTGAAGCGCAGCAGGGTCAGCTCATCGCACTGCTCGCGCGTGAAGCCGCCGTCCACCGCCGTGCACTCGGCGGTGTAGAGCATGGACTCGGACGTCCAGGGATCGGCGGCGAAGGAATCGAGCACCCAGTGCGTGGTGAGCGGCGCGCCGCCCATGCCGGCGCTGCGCGGGTAGACGAGCAGCGGGCCATTGCTGGTGCGATCCGCGGTGACCACGAGCTGGGTCTCACCTGCGCCGAGCTGCGAGGCGGCCGCGGCCGTGGCCAGGCAGGAGACGGCGGTGGCGCAAGCCTGGGCAATGCTGGGGCCGCCGATGCCGGCCATGCCGAGCCGGGCGGCGATCCAGGGCGGTGCGTAGAAGCTGTTCGGCTGGGGTATGGTGCTGCCGAACACCAGCTGCGACGTTTCCTGTGCGTCGTAATCCGCGGCGGCGAGCGCATCGCGCGTCACCTGCACCGCGACGTCGAGCGCGGAGGCGTCGGCCGCGGCGCCTTGCCAGCGGATGAAGGGCGAGCTCCAGAGGAGCGGAACGGGGATGTAGGCGTCGTCGAATTTCATGAGCGATCAGGTTCAGGGTTCAAGGTTCAGAGCGCGACCACGCGTGGGTCGGGCTGGTTGGCATACAGGGCGCTCACCTCCGTGGCGCGCCGGTTCAGCACGGCACGCTGGTTGATGTAGCCCTTGTCGGTGATCTCGCCCGCGTCCATGGCGGGCGCGTCGTCGAGCAGTAGCGCGCGCGTCGGGCAGCGCGAGGAGCCGCCACCGCTGCGCATGGCGCGCAAGGCCTGGAGCACGTGCTCGCGCACCTCGGCGCGATCGGCCTGGCGACCTTGCGGCGAGAGAAACAGCAGCAGGCCAATCTGGTCCCGGTCGTGGCCGGTGATCACGGCGTCGGCCACGAAGGGCGACATGGCCGTCACCGACTGCAGCCGGACGCTGCCCACCGAGACCCAGGTGCCGGTGGTGAGCTTGAAGTCTTCCGCCACCCGGCCATCGAAGGCGATGCCGCGGGAGGGATCTTGCGCATCGACCAGCTTGCCGGCGTCGCCGATGCAGTAGTAGCCCTCGTCGTCGAACGCGGCGCGCGTGAGCTCCGGCGCTTTGCGGTAGCCGGGGAAGACCTGCGGGCCGCGCACGCGCAGCTCCAGCTTTTCGCCGTTGGGCACCATCTTGATCTCGGTTCCCGGCAGCGGCAGGCCGATGCAGCCGGCCCGCTCGATGGTCCAGTGCACCGTCGTGGCAGCCGGCGCGGTCTCGGTGGCGCCCCAGGCGCAGGTGAGCCAGACCGGCCGCTCGCGCACGCTGCGCACCACCTTCTGCAGCCGATCCCAGGTGCTCTGGGGCAGGGCGGCGCCCGCATAGAACATGCCGTCCAGCCGCTCGAACACGTCGCGCGCGGCTTGTGGATCCTGCTCCAGGAATGGCAGCAGCATGTCGAAGCCGCGCGGCACGTTGAAGTGGAAATTTGGCTTGATCTCGCGCAGGTTGGCCAGCGTCTTCTCGACGAGCCCGGGGGCGGGCCGGCCTTCATCGATGTAGAGCGCGCCGCCGTGCGCGAGCACCATGTTGAAGTTGTGGTTGGAGCCGAAGGTGTGGCTCCAGGGCAGCCACTCCACCAGCACCAGCGGCTCGCGCGAAAGGAAGGGCCAGACCTGGGTGATCTGCTGCTGGTTGGCGCACAGCATGCGATGCGTGTTGACGCCGACTTTCGGCATGCCGGTGGAACCGCTGGTCAGCAGGTACTTGGCTTCGTGGTCCGGCTGCACGGCAGCGGCCAGGCGCGCCACCTCCGGGCCCTCGGCGTTGGCCTGGAGCGACTCGAAGGCAGTCGCACCGGCGATCTGTCCGGCGTTGCGCCCGAACACGCGCACGGCCTGGCCATTCCACCGCTGCAGCGCTTCGCCGTACACCGCTGCGTCGGAGGCATAGATCAGGCCCGGCTGCAGCATGTCCAGGATCGCGTGGATCTTGGTCCAGTCCCTGGTCAGGCGGATGTAGGCACTGGAGACCGTGCAGCTCACGCGGCCGATGTACATGGCCGCCAGCGAGAGCAGTGCGTGGTCGACCGAGTTGTCCGAGACGATCACGACAGGGTCCTGCGGCGGCAGTCCCAGATCCAGAAGCCCTTGCGCGATGCGTCCGACCTCTTGCCGGGTCTCGCGATAGCTCAGGCGGCGCCAGGGGCCTTCGGCCGTGCGTTCGGCCAGGAAGACGGCGTCGGGCGTGAGGGCCGCCCAGTGATCCAGCCAGTCGCCGATGCAGCGGGCAAAGGGTTGCAGGGGCTGCGGACTGCGCAGGACCAGCGAACCGTCGGGACGATCTTCGCGCAGCACGAGTGGGCGCGCGAGGGAGCCTTCGCTCAGAAGGTAGTTGCTCATGGAAACCGTGCGGGAGGTGGAGACGATGCCAGGGGAGTCCCGCCGCAGCGGGTCTGGCGCCATACACATGTGTATGGAAAGTCTAGGCGCGGATGGCGCCGATTTACCCTAGGGTTTCCCCGGACATTTGGCTAGCGACCGGACAGTAGTGTCTGGGCGACGAACTGCCGCCGCTGAGTCTTGTCGCCGGCAGAGCCCTGGTTGCGGAACAGCGACTCGGATTGCATGTAGCAATACAGCAGGAACGCCCGCGCCTTCGCCTCGGGCGCCGAAAATTCGAGCGCAGAGAAGCATTCCTCCAGATAGGCCAGCCGCTTGGCGTCGACCGCGTCCACGACCTTGCGCGCCATCTCGTCGCGACGGGCCCAGGCGCGGATCGCGAGTTCGACGGAGGAACCCTGCATGGCGGCGCGGCCATGGAAGGGAAGCTCCACCAGTTCCTGGATGAGGGTTTCGGGCTCGACGCCGCGCTTGCGGTAGCGCGCGATGATCTGCTCGGTCTGCTCCTCCTGCCAGCTCAGGAGCAGGCGCTTGAGGAGATCGTCCCGATCGGTGAAATGCCAATAGAAGCTGCCGCGCGTGACCTCGAGGATCTTCGCGAGCACATCGACTCGCACCGCGTCGATGCTCCGGTCCACCAGCAGGTCACGTGCCGCCCGGATCCAATCCTCCGGGGTGAGTTGCGTCCGCTCGGCCTTGGATGAACGGGTGGTCTTTGAAGTCGATGGAGAAACGGGCGACATACGCGACTTGAGCGGGGCGAGGGTGTTCTCGAGCAGAGGGCATGATAGCCAGCCCTCCCGACACGATGGCCCGCCCAGCGCACACGACGGTGCAGCGTGTTGCGCGCGCTGCACTGTCGGGGCTCTTGTTCAGCCGTCGGGTCAGCCCGTGCGCCCCGGCACCCAGTTCGTCCCGGCCAGCGGCACCTGCGCCATCGCCGCGGATTCCACCGTCAGCGCCACCAGGTCCTCGGGTTCGAGGTGGTGCACGTCCTGCTTGCCGCAGGCGCGTGCCAGCGTGGTCAGCTCCATGGTGAGCGTCTTCAGGTAGTTCTTCAGGTGCTTGGCGCCCCATTCGGGCTCCAGGCGCTGCTCCAGGATGGCGTCCTGCGTGGTCACGCCGACCGGGCACTTGCCGGTGTGGCAGTGGTGGCAGAAGCCCGCGGCCGTGCCCAGCGCGGCATAGTCGGCCTCGGCGCTGTGGACCTTGCCGCTCTGCTGGTAGCTGTCGCGGTTGCAGCCCAGCGCCATCAGCACGCCCTGGCCGATGGCCACGGCATCGGCGCCCAGCGCCAGTGCCTTGGCCACATCGGCGCCGGTGCGGATGCCGCCGGAGACGATCAGCTGCACCTTGCCCTTCATGTCCAGGTCTTCCAGCGCGGCCACGGCCTGGCGCACCGCCGCCAGCGTGGGGATGCCGACGTGCTCGATGAAGCAGGTCTGCGTCGCCGCAGTGCCGCCCTGCATCCCGTCGATCACCACCACGTCGGCGCCGGCGTGCACGGCGAGCTTCACGTCGTTGAACACGCGGGTCGCGCCCACCTTCACGTAGATCGGTTTTTCCCAGTCGGTCAGCTCGCGCAGTTCCTGGATCTTGATCGCCAGGTCGTCAGGGCCGGTCCAGTCGGGGTGGCGGCAGGCCGAGCGCTGGTCCACGCCTTCGGGCAGCGTGCGCATCGCGGCCACGCGCGGGTTCACCTTCTGGCCCAGCAGCATGCCGCCGCCGCCCGGCTTGGCGCCCTGGCCCAGCACGACCTCGATCGCGTCGGCCTTGCGCACGTCGTCGGGGTTGAAGCCGTAGCGCGAGGGCAGGCACTGGTAGACCAGCGTCTTCGACGAGCGGCGCTCTTCCTGCGTCATGCCGCCGTCGCCGGTGGTGGTGGAGGTGCCCACCGCCGTGGCCGCCAAGCCCAGCGCTTCCTTCACGTTGGCCGACAGCGCGCCGAAGCTCATGCCGGCCACCGTGATGGGCGTGTCCAGCACGATGGGCTTCTTGGCGAAGCGCGTGCCCAGCACGGTCTTGGTGTTGCACTTCTCGCGGTAGCCTTCCAGCGGATAGCGCGACAGCGAGGCGCCCAGGAAGACCAGGTCGTCGAAGTGCGGCAGCTTGCGCTTGGCGCCCAGGCCGCGGATCTCGTACAGGCCGGTGTTGGACGCGCGGTGGATGTAGTCCAGCGTGCTGCGGTCGAAGCTGGCGGACTCTTCGCGTTGCAGGCGCTTGAAGGTGATGGGGTGTTCGGTGCTCATCGCGGTGCTCTCAATACTCTTGGTTGGCGTCGGCGTTCCAGTGGTACAGGCTGCGGGCGGAGGCCACGCGCTTGAAGTCCCTGGGGTCGTGCTGCAGGCCGGCGGCTGACAGCAATGCAGTCAATGCCGTGATGTCGGCATCGCCGAGCGGCTCGATCTGCGCGTCCGCGCCCAGACTCTTGATCGCCCCCTTCACGTAGATCACGGCCTCGTACAGCGAATCGCCCAATGCGTCGCCCGCATTGCCGCAGATCACCATGCGGCCGGCCTGGGCCATGAAGCCCGAGAAGCTGCCGACCGAGCCGCCCACCACGATGTCGCCGCCCTTGAGCGAAATGCCGCAGCGCAGGCCGGCATCGCCGTCGATCACCAGCAGGCCGCCATGCGCCGACGCGCCGGCGCTGTTGGAGGCGAAGCCCTTCACGTGGACTTTGCCGCTCATCATGTTTTCGGCCACGCCGGTGCCGGCGCTGCCTTCTATGGTCACGTCAGCCAGCTTGTTCATGCCGGCGGCGAAGTAGCCCGCGTGGCCCTCGACGGTCACCTTCACCGGGGCGTTCATGCCCACGGCGATGTTGTGCGCGCCATCGGGGTTGGCCACGGTGATGTGCTTGCCTTCGAGGCCCGCCGCCGGGCCGTGCAGGTACTGGTTGAGCGGGCGGACGCCGCCGTCGCTCAGGTCGAATTTCAGGCTTTCCATACGTACATCTCCTCGGGGGCGGGTTCGAACACCGTGGCGTGCTTCACGCCGGGCAGGTGGGCCAGCGAGCGGAACTCCGACGCGATGGCCACGTAGTCGTCGGTCTCGGCCACGACGGCCGGCTTGCAGGCGAAGGGGTCGCGGATCAGGGCCAGCTCGGTCGAGGTGCCCATCAGGAAGGTGTAGAAGCCGTCAAGCGCCTCGAAGCCCTTCTGCAGCGCGGTGTGCAGGTCGTCGCCCTCGCGCAGTCGCCACTCCAGGAAGCGGCAGGCGGCTTCGGTGTCGTTGTCGGTTTCGAACTTGATGCCGCGCGGCTCCAGCATGCGGCGCACGCCGTTGGGGTTGGACAGCGATCCGTTGTGCACCAGGCAGAAGTCCTCGCCCGCAGTGAAGGGGTGGGCGCGATCGGGCGTGACGGCCGATTCGGTCGCCATGCGGGTGTGGCCCACCAGGTGGCTGCCCGCCAGCTTGCCGAAGTCGTAGCGCGCGGCCACTTCACCGGGCGTGCCGATGTCCTTGTACAGCTCGATGCTGCGGCCGGCGGACAGCAGGTGCAGCTTGGGCCCGTAGGCCTTGACGAAGGCCTTGACCGGATCGGCCGCGCCTTCAAAAGTCAGCACCGCATGGTTGCCCTTGATGCGGGCTTTGGCCTGCACCTTCAGTTCGGCGTTCAGCGCATCGACCAGCGCGACCCAGTCGTAGCCGGCGCCGTCTTCGGTCAGGCCCGAGTACACGCTGATCTTGCGCATGCCCGCGGGCAGCGCCTCGGTGAACACGGCCAGGCCGGCCGAGTCGGGGCCGCGTTCGGTCATGCCGATCAGCATCGGCACCATCAGCTCACCGAGCCGCTCGCGCAGCGCCGGCTTCTTGAGCAGCAGTCCAACGATTCCACACATGATGGTTCTTCGTCCTTCTCAGAAAGTCATTTAGAAAAATTCGAGGTATTGCCGGATCTCCCACTCGGAGACATGGCGCATGTACTCAAGCCATTCCATGCGCTTGAGCTTGATGAATTCGTCGGCCACCGGGCCGAGCGCGTTGCGGATCAGGGCGTCGCCTTCGAGTGCGTCGAGGGCGGCGCTGAGGTTCTGCGGTAGCAAGCCGATGCCGGCTTCGGCCAACTGCGCTTCGCTCCACTCGTACAGGTTGACGTTGCGCGGCGTGCCGGGCTTCAACTCACGGTCGATGCCGTCCAGGCCGGCGGCGATGACGGCGGCCGTCGCCAGGTAGGGGTTGCAGGCGCCGTCGGGCAGGCGCAGTTCGAGCCGGCCCTTGGGCACGCGCACCATGGTCGAACGGTTGTTGTCGCCGTAGCTGATGTAGGCCGGCGCCCAGGTCGCGCCCGTGAGCGAGCGGCCCACCACCAGGCGCTTGTACGAGTTGATGGTCGGCGCGCACAGGGCAGTAAGCGCCGGTGCATGCGCCAGCAGGCCGCCCAGGAACTGGTAGGCCATCTGCGACAGGTCGAGCCCGTTGGCGTCGGCCTTGTCGGCGAACAGGTTGCGCTTGCCGTCGCCCAGCGACAGGTGCATGTGCATGCCGTTGCCCGGCCGGTTGGCGAAGGGCTTGGGCATGAAGGAGCACACCAGGCCCATCTCGTTGGCGATCTCGCTGGCCGCCATCTTGAAGAAGACGAAGTGGTCGCACGAGGTGAGGCAGTCGGTGTACGTGTAGTTCAGCTCGAACTGGCCGTTGGCGTCTTCGTGGTCGATCTGGTAGACGTCGATGCCGCTGGCGCGCAGCACGTTGGAGAGCTTCTCCAGGTAGGCGCGGGTGCGCGACAGGCCCTTGTAGTCGTAGCAGGGCTTCTGCAGCGTGTCGCTGGGGTCGCAGGGCGCGATGCCGCCTTCGGGCGTGCGGCGCAGCAGCGAGAACTCGGGCTCCAGTCCCGTGAACATCGTGAGACCGCGCTCAGCCAGGCGGGCCACCTGCTTGCGCAGCGTGACGCGGCTGTCGTAGGCCCAGGGCTTTCCTTCGACATTGCCTTCGCAGACGATGCGCGCCAGCCCCGGCTGCCAGGGCACCGGCGTCAGGGTCTTCAGGTCGCCCACCGCCATGAAGTCGGGGCCGTGCGGCTCGATGCCGACGCCGCAGATCGCAAAGCCGGCGAAGCCCGCGCCGTCGGTCAGCACGGTTTCCAGGTGCGACACCGGCACCGACTTGGCCTTGGCCACGCCGTGGATGTCGACGAACTGCGCGAGCACGTAGCTGATGCCCTGCGAGCGCAAATACTGCTGGGCGTGTTGGACGTTCTCGAAGCGGGCGGGCGGCACCAACTCGCCGGGGAGGGCGTCGAGGGATGTAGGTATGACAGTGTTCAAGTCAAGGCTCCTTCATGGGAGACGGGTATCGCTTCGGACCTGCGGAAGTCGATCCCGTCATGTTTCCTGTAATGCAACTAGTGTGCCTAATAGGAAACACCATTTTGGGGAGGCATGGAAGCTGCGCATACACTGAACAGCACTGCACAAGCGGGAGGAGTCGGACGTGGAACGCGATGCGGGCAGGAACCTGCCCTCACTGGAAGAGACGGTGGGCGCGGCCATCCGCGAGCTGCGCCAGAAGCACGGACTGACCATCGCGCAGGTCTCGGAGCAGGCCGGCATCAGCCGCGGCATGCTGTCGAAGATCGAGAACGGACAGACGTCGGCGGGCATGGACACGCTGGCGCGCATTGCGCGCGCACTGGGGGTGTCGATGTCGATGCTTTTCAGCAAGTACGACGCCACCGCCGCCGCCGCCCAGCACATCAAAAAGGGCGCGGGCATGGAAGTGGTGCGCCGGGGCACCAAGAGCGGGCACAGCTACCACCTGCTTGCCTACGATCAGGGGCCGGTAAAGCTGTTCGAGCCGCTCCTGATCACCATCGCGGACGACACCGAGCGCTACCCGACCTTCGAGCACCCGGGGACTGAGTTCATCTACATGCTGGAAGGGCGGATCGAATACCGCGTGGGGCAGGAGAACTACCTGCTGGAGCCGGGGGACTCACTGACGTTTCAGGGCGAGGTGCCGCATGGGCCGCAGCGGCTGGTGAAGTGTCCGATCAAGTTTCTGTCGGTGATCATTTATCCGCGGCAGGTGGAGTGAGCGGGGGCGCGCCCAGCGCGGTTGCGTGCGCACGAGCCTGACTTGAAAGACCTGAGTACCCCCACCTTGTGTACCGCTCAACGCTCATTCAAGTGACCGTGTCATGGGCGCACGAGGTGCGCTCGTTGGAAAGTTCTGCGACACGAAAGCGGCTGATAATGGGCACCTTAGACCTACTTGATCGTTAGCCTTGCCGGCTTGCCAGAAGACTTGGCCTTAGTGGTGTGAGCTAATCCCTATTGCAATCCCATCATGACAGACGATCTCTCGCCTGCGATTCCAACCGCCTTCACTCTTGGCAACAGGAAAGTCATTACTGACCATTACGTCCCGCAGTCCGTTGCAGACGACGCTGTTTCATTCAAGTTCAAGGTCTTCATCCGCCTTAACGCGAACAAGATCACATTCAAGAACGTGTCTTTCGAGCACGGTGTGTTCGACGGATGCTATTTCCGCAACTGCGTCTTTGACTCGTGCAACTTCACAGGGTGTCGGTTCATCGGTTCTAACCTCCACCAGTCGAGCTTCCCCGGCTCCAGATTTGACTACGCGACCTTCGAGCGCTGCCATATCGACTCTGATATCTTGACTGCTTGGACCCCCCGGGAGGAGAACCTCAAGATGCGCTTCGCGCGCTCATTGCGGATGAACTTCCAACAGGTTGGCGACGCCAAGGCGGTCAATGAGGCAATCACACAGGAACTCGATGCCACGTCACGTCATTTGCTCGAGTCCTGGCTATCTGAAGAGGAGTTTTACCGCAAGAAGTACCGTGGCCTTCAGCGCATCCGTCAGTTCATGGCTTGGGTGGAGTTCTGGGTTCTTCATTTCGTATGGGGAAATGGTGAGAGCATTGCCAAGCTGCTGCGGACGATCCTCATCGCGATGGTTGCCATTGCGGTTTACGATGCAAATGCCACCAACGGCTCGGCTACCATCGTGGACTACTGGGAAAGCCTAAAGTCCGCCCCGGCAATCTTCCTGGGGACCATCTCCCGCTCTTTCCATACGACTGCCGCTGCGTCGATGATCGTCGCCGCGAGGCTAATCGCGTTGTCGCTGCTCACCGCACTTCTGGTCAAGCGCTTCGGCCGCCGATGACCATGCATTTTTACGCATTTGGCTCGATTTGCCGTGGTGAGGTCGATAGGTCATCAGACGTCGACCTACTCGCATGCATCACCGGCCCTAATCCTGATATCGACACTGACAAGTTCTCCGTATATCAGCATGACCGATTGCACTGCTTGTGGGCTGAGGGGAACCCGTTTGCCTGGCACCTGCATCTGGAATCTAGACTCCTATTTTCGTCTGACGGAGTCGACTTCCTCGCGTCGTTGGGTGTTCCCGCGGCCTACAAGGCCGGCGCGGAGGACTGCGAGAAGTTCGCTCTCCTCTTTTCCGAGTCGCTTGATCAGCTGTCGAAGACACGCGTAAACGCCACTTTCAATCTATCTTGCATGTTCTTGGGCATCAGGAATGTTGCGACCTGCTATTCGCTCTGGCGTGGTCATCCCGTTTTCTCCAGAAAATCCCCCCTATTAATCGACTCTCCTCTGAATGTGGATGAAGGCACCTATCGTGTTCTCACCCGCGCAAGAGTGCTTTCGACGCGTGGGATTGGCGACGCGCTGTCGGACGAAGAGGTTAAGCTTGCACTTGGGGCGGCTCCTGCAATCCAAGTCTGGATGACTCAGCTGCTCTCGGAGGTAAGAAAATGACTGAGTTCAATAATCGCATTGCCGCTCAACGAGAGATTCTTCTCGCTGTGAACAGCGCGCATTGGCGGGAAGAGCTCTACGGGATGTCCAGTGGGGCACTCGACCGCTGGGTACGAGCCAACAGCCTTGATCAAAGCTCGAAGCTGGTGAGCTTGCTCCTGACGGCCGCTGGAAAGCTATTCTTCCTCGCCAACAAGAGCCAAGAACAGGTAACTGCCGAGTATCGGCTTTGCTCCTCCGAAGTATCTAGACTTGCCGAAGAAATTCGACTTGAAATTCGGCTGAGTAATTAAAACCGGACGAAAAATATGCTGAGCGTTGTTTAGGCGAGAAGGGACTGAAGCTAGGAAGGCGTCGCTGTCGTGGTCCCATCCGAATGGACACCTTGATCGGTAGTTTTTTTCCCGACAAGAAATAGACAAGCATGACAGAAACAGATCGATCATAGAGTCAATGCACAGCAGGGACTGCAGCCGCGCCCCATGGCGGGACCTATCCCGGCATTCCCCGCAGCGGAAGAAGAAATTCAGCGCAGTTGCGTGCGCACCAGCCGTGCGTCGGACGACGTCGGCAGCAGGACCAGCGCCCGCGGGGCGGGTCGCCGGTGCAGGCCTTCGTCAGCCTCGAGGAGAAAGAGTTCTTCGCCCGTCGGTGATGTGGCGCGGAAGCTGCCCTGTAACACCCACGCGAGGGCATGACCGTCACCACTTAGTGCGACGGTTCTACCTGCGATGACCTGCACATCGGCGCAGGCGTGACCGCGCCGCATCATCACATTCCAGATCCGTGCTTCGCTCTTGGGCGGTGCATTCTCCAGCGACCATTCGCCGGCGAAGCACGCCATGTCGCCCGGCGCTGCAAGATTCCATTGCCGCTCGGGACCGCGCAGTAGCACCGGCCCACCCGCCGCCAGCACGGCGGTGCGGTCCATGCCCGGGAACTGCGAGAAAGGGGCGCCTTCGCTGATCTCAGCCAGGCTCACCCGCCAGTCGATCTGGCCGTCGCTCTCTGCGCAGGCGATGGTGCGGGTCCAGCCCGCGCCGTTGCGCCAGCGTTCGCGCGGCAGATCCGTGAGGGCGAAGCGGCGCAGGCCTGCGGGCAACGCGGTGACATTCACGAAGCGACCCGTTCAGGACACGGCGCCCAGGCCGTACTTGCCGGTGAGCAGCTGGCCGGACTGGAAGCGCTCCAGCGCATAGGGCGCCAGTGGCACGTCGGTGGGCAGGTTCAGCGCCGACTGTGCGAGCACGCGGCCGACCCCGGGCGAGAGCTTGAAGCCATGGCCCGAGAAGCCGTAGCCCACGACCAGCCCTTCCAGGCCAGGCACGCGCCCCAGCACCGGATTCCAGTCCGGCGTCACGTCATACACGCCGGTCCACGACGATGCCAGCCCCGCCGTCTCATAAGCCGGGAAGCGCTCGGCCACCTGCGCGCCGACTTCGACCACGTAATCCATCGGAATATCGCCCTGCTCGTTGTCCGGCGCCGCCAGCGTCTCGCCGACGGTGCCTTCGCTCACCAGCATCTGGTTGCCGCCGTAGCTGCGGCAGTACAGCATGCCGGGCGAGCCCAGGTCCTTGAACACGGGCATCTTGAAGGTGTAGGGGGCGTCCTTGCACTCCAGCGCCAGCACCGCGTGGCGCTCGGGAACGACCGGGGTGGGGATGCCGGTCCAGCGCTCGATGTCGGTGGCCCAGATGTTCTGCGTGCTGATCACGGTGTCGCTGCGGAAGGTGCCATGCGTGGTCTCGACGCCGCAGACGCGGCCGTTGTCGACCAGGAGCTTCTCGACGCTGACGCCTTCCATGATCTTCACGCCCTGGCGGCGGGCGGCACGGGCGAAGCTGGTGGCCACCAGGTAGGCGTCGGCGAAGCCGGCCTCGGGCTCGTAGCCGATCAGGGCGGCGTCGTCGAACTTGGCGATGGGCAGCAGCGAGCGGGCCTCTTCGCGGCCCACGAACTGAACCTCGATGCCCTTGGCCTGCTGGCCTTGCAGGGCGGCCTGCAACGGCGCGAGCTTGGGGCCTTCAGGGGCGCAGATGAGGTAGCCGCACTTCACCAGGCCGCTGGCGGCGTCCTCGTCCTGCAGATACTCCGAGAAATTCGTGAACACCGACCACGAGCGGCGGGCCAGCTCGACGTTCTCGATCACCGAGTAGTGCGTGCGCAGGATGCCGGACGATTGCGTGCTGGTGCCGGCGCCGATTTGCAGGCGCTCCAGCACCAGTACTTTCCTGGCGCCCAGGCGGGCGAGGTGGTAGGCGACCGAGGAGCCGATCACGCCGGCACCGATCACGATGGCATCAAAGCTTTCCATCGACAGCCTTTCAATTGATGGGGTTGGTTGCGATGGGCTCAGCCTAGGCCCGGCCGGGCATCGAAATTGCAGATGAAGTGAAATGAATGCTGTCGTGTGGTGTTGCTTATGTTGGCGCGCCGCTGTCGCCCCTGCCTGAGGATGCACGCCATGGCCGATCGCCGCCCCTCCACCAATGCCCGCCGCACGCTGGGCATGCCCGATCTGCGGGCGCTGGAGACCTTCGTCGCGGTGTGCGACGCCAATTCCATGATCCTGGCGGCCGAGCGCCTGGGGCTGAGCCAGAGCGCGGTCAGCCAGGCGATCAAGTCGCTGGAGGAAGACCTGGGCCTGCAGCTGATGGACCGCGACGTGCGCCCGGCCCGGCCCACGCACGCGGGCTGGGTGCTGCACGAGGTGGCCGCGCGGCTGCTGTCGCAGGCGCGCGCGGCGATGGACCAGGTGCGCGCCTCGGCCCGCCAGGAGCTGGCGCAGATCCGCCTGGGCTGCGTGGATTCCTTCGCCGCCACGGTGGGGCCGGCGCTGATCCGCGCGATGTCGGGCAAGGCCCGGCAGGTCCAGATGTGGTCGGGGCTGACGCCGGCGCTGGCCGAGCAGATGCAGTCGCGCGAGCTCGACATGGTGATCTGCACCGATGCCGGCGTGCAGGACCCGCGCGTGGTGCAGCGGCTGCTGTTCTCGGAGTCGTGGGTGGCCGTGTTTCCGCGCGACCATGCCGTGCCGCCGCTGGACAGCCCGCGCGCGCTGTCCGCCGCCGCGGGCGACTTGGCGCTGATCCGCTACAGCCAGCGTTCGGTGATTGGCCAGCAGGTCGAACGCTACCTGCGCCACGTGGGCGTGCAGACACCGCGCTGCTACGAATTCGACGCCACCGACCCGCTGCTGGCGCTGGTGGCCTCAGGCCTGGGCTGGGCCATCAGCACGCCGCTTTGCCTGTGGCAGTCGCGCCATTCGCTGGACGCCGTGCAGGTACTGCCGCTGCCGCCTGCACGCCTGGGGCAGCGCCATTTCTTCCTGCTGTCGCGCGAAGGCGAGTGGGCCGGGCTGGACGAGGAAGTGGCGCGCGTCACCCGCGAGGTGATCCGCCGCGACACCGCGCCCGCCATCTTCAAATGCCTTCCCGCGCTGCCTGCCGGCGCGCTCTCTTGCCCCGACGAGGAATCTCCTTGAGCACCGAAACGCCCACCTTCGACTTCACCCCCGGCACGCTGCCGCTGCTGATTTCCATGCCGCACCTGGGCACGGAGATTCCCGCCGACCTGCAGGCGAACTTCGCCGACGTGGCCGCGATCCGCCAGGACACCGACTGGCATCTCGACCAGCTGTATGGCTTCGCCAGCGCGATGGGCGCCTCGGTGCTGCGGGCGCGCGTGTCGCGCTACGTGATCGACCTGAACCGGCCGCCGGACGGCCAGAGCCTGTACCCGGGGCAGACGACGACTTCGCTGTGTCCCACAGACACCTTCCGCGGCGAGCCGCTGTACCGTGCGGGTTGCGAACCCGATGCGACCGAGCAGGCACGGCGGCTGGCCGCTTACTGGCAGCCGTATCACCAGCAGATTCGCGATGAACTCGATCGTCTGCGGGCGCAGCATGGTGCGGTGCTGCTGTGGGATGCGCACTCGATCGCCAGCCACCTGCCGCGCCTGTTCGACGGCCGCCTGCCGGATCTCAACTTCGGCACGGCCGACGGCCGCAGCTGCGACGCGTCGCTGATCGATGCGGTGTTGGATGTGGTGCGCACCGGCACCTACAGCCACGTGGTCAACGGACGCTTCAAGGGTGGGCACATCACGCGCCACTACGGGGCGCCGCACCAAGGCGTGCACGCGATCCAGCTCGAAATGAGCCAGTTGATCTACATGCAGGAAGAAAGCCCTTTTGCCTACCAGGCCGACAAGGCCGCGCAGCTGCAGCCTTTGCTGCAGGCCATGCTCGAAGCCGCGCTGCACGGGCTGCACGCATTGAAGTAGACATTGCCTTACCCCCTCTCCCCTCCGGGGAGAGGGCAGGGGTGAGGGGCGCTCCTCCAAATCCCAGGGCGTCCTCACCCGAACCCGCCCTCACCCCAACCCTCTCCCGCAGGTGCGGGAGAGGGAGCAATGCGAATGCGTTTCCTGCTGCGCAATCTTGTCAACTGGTGTGAAACTCTGGCATGTCCATTGCTTGAGCCCTGATCAGAGTCGCCGGATGGTCCGGCGGCCTGACTTGGAGTCACCATGAAGCTGATCACCGCCGTGATCAAGCCCTTCAAACTGGATGACGTGCGAGAGGCTTTGGGCGCCAACGGCGTGCAGGGCATCACCGTCACGGAGGTGAAGGGCTTTGGTCGCCAGAAGGGCCATACGGAGTTGTACCGGGGGGCCGAATACGTCGTCGATTTCCTGCCAAAGGTGAAGGTGGAGATCGCCGTCGCCGACGACCAGGCCGACAACCTGATCGACGTCATCCGCCAGGCTGCGCTGAGCGGCAAGATCGGCGACGGAAAGATCTTCGTCATGGACCTGGACCACGCGGTGCGCATCCGCACGGGCGAACTGGATGAACAGGCTCTCTGAGTCCCACAACAGGAACACCACGATGAAACGCTTTCTTCTCGCGCTCGCCCTGTGCGGCACCCTGATGAGTCCAAGCTGGGCTCAGGACAACACTTCGAGTCCGGCCGCACCTGCGGTGACGGCCACGGCCTCGGCCCCCGCAGCGGCCCAGGCTGCATCTGCGCCGGCAACTGCCCCTGCAATTGCAGCGAGTGCCGCCACGGCCGCCCCTGCCGCGGCGGCGTCCGCAGCCGCACCGGTCGCCCCCACGGTCAACAAGGGCGACGCCGCCTGGATGATCGTTGCCACGCTGCTGGTCATCATGATGGCCGTGCCTGGGCTGCCGCTGTTCTACGGCGGCATGGTCCGCAGCAAGAACATGCTGTCGGTGATGATGCAGGTGCTGGTCACGTTCTCGCTACTGGGCGTGCTGTGGTGCATCTACGGCTACAGCGTGGCCTTCACCGAGGGCAATGCCTTCTTCGGCGGATTCGACAAGCTGTTCCTCAAAGGGGTAACGCCTGACAGCGTGGCCGCGACCTTCAGCAAGGGCGTGGTGATTCCCGAGTTTCTCTACATCGTTTTCCAGATGACATTCGCGGCCATTACGCCGACGCTGATCATCGGTTCACTCGCCGAGCGCGTGAAATTCTCGTCGGTGCTGCTGTTCATGGTGCTGTGGTTCACGTTCAGCTACCTGCCGGTGGCGCACATGGTGTGGTACTGGGCAGGCCCCGACGCCTATACCAGCGCCGATGCGGCCGACAAAGCCACGGCCACTGCGGGCTTCCTGTTCCAGAAGGGTGCGATCGACTTCGCGGGCGGCACGGTGGTGCACATCAACGCCGCGATGGCCGGCCTGGTGGGCGCTTTCATGATCGGCAAGCGCGTGGGCTTCGGGCGCGACAACCTGGCGCCGCACAGCCTGACCATGACGATGATCGGCGCCTCGCTGCTGTGGGTGGGTTGGTTCGGCTTCAACGTGGGCTCCAACCTCGAAGCCTCGGGCGCCGCGGGACTCGCCTTTATCAACACCTTCCTGGCCACCTGTGCAGCCACCGTGTCGTGGACGATGGTGGAATGGATGCGCAAAGGCAAGCCCTCGATGCTGGGCGCGGCCTCCGGCGCCATCGCGGGCCTGGTCGCGATCACGCCGGCCTGCGGCTACGTAGGCGTCATGGGTGGGCTGGTGATCGGCCTGCTGGCGGGCGTGGCCTGCTACTGGGGCGTCAACAGCCTCAAGCGCCTGCTCGGTGCGGATGACAGCCTGGACGTCTTCGGCGTCCACGGCGTGGGCGGCATCCTGGGCGCCCTGCTGACGGGCGTGTTCGTCTCGCCGGCGCTGGGCGGCACGGGCGTCTACGACTACGTCGCCAACAAGGTGGGCGATTTCAGCATGGGCGCGCAGCTCGTGAGCCAGCTGTGGGGCGTGGGCACCTCGGTCGTGTGGTCGGGCGTCGTCTCGTTCATCGCGTTCAAGATCGTCGACATGACGCTGGGGCTGCGTGTCAGCGAAGAAGAGGAACGCGAAGGCCTGGACATCAGCTCGCACGGCGAACGCGCGTATCACCCCTGAGCGGGGACTCACCTACGAAGGGCGCGGTCTGCGAGGGCCGCGCCCTTTTTGCTTTCATGCGACTGCAGCAGATCATCAGAAGCATTGAAGTTGTCTTGAACGATGACCGCCGGTGGGATAACTGTCGCACCTGAACTCTGCGAGGCAACAGCCCATGAAAGTCATCGTTCCCGTGAAGCGGGTGGTCGATTCCAACGTGAAGGTGCGCGTGCACTCCGACGGCTCCGGCGTCGATATCGCCAACGTCAAGATGAGCATGAACCCCTTCGACGAAATCGCAGTCGAGGAGGCCGTGCGCCTGAAGGAAAAGGGTGTCGTCACCGAGGTGATCGCCGTCTCGTGCGGGGTCACGCAGTGCCAGGAAACCTTGCGCACCGCGATGGCGATCGGCGCCGATCGTGCCATCCTGGTCGAG
>Ga0207853_1000102_pt1 | contig 19720 bp, 20 predicted proteins | sample LuqExpMetagenom6_FD_187764 | JGI IMG/M metagenome (GOLD analysis project Ga0207853, IMG submission 187764) | Tropical forest soil microbial communities from Luquillo Experimental Forest, Puerto Rico - Sample 6 (SPAdes) | ecosystem: Environmental > Terrestrial > Soil > Tropical forest ...
CCGGCAGCGGCGCGGCAACGCCCGAGATCATGAACGGCTTAGCCATGTGCAAGCTCCTTGCGAATGTCGACGATGCGGCCCGCTATCGCGGCGGCAGCGCTGCTGGCGGCCAAGCCGCTGCAGTTCAGTGGGTATCGACCATCTTGCTGGCGAGGTGGGTACGGTCGGACGAGCGCGCGTTGGCGGCGGCCAGTTGAGTCAGGTAGGCGGAGCCCGAGTCTTCGCCGGTCATGGCGGCCACGGCCTTGCGATCGGCGAAGAACTCAGCACGCACCTGGTCGCGCGTCAGCGTCGATTGGAAGCCCTTGAGCGGGTCGTAGCTGGTAGACCAGGGGTTCACGCCTGCCTGCCGGTATTGCTGCAGTTCTGCTTGCACTTCGGCGCGCGTGCGCTCGCTGTGGAAGGGGGTGGTGTCGATGGTGATGTCATCGGCGCGGGCGGCGGCGCTGGCAAGCGCGGCAAAGGCGGCGATGGCGTAGACGGTCTTGGCGTTCATGGTGCTTCCTTTCAGTGACTGGGGAACGTTCTTCGGTTGAACATCAACCGTGATGTCACTGTAGGAGCCGTCGTTTAGCCGGTTCTTAGGGCTTCCTTAGCTGCGAATTAGCAGGCTGTCGAAGAACGTAGCGAGCGGGTCGAGATGGGGGCCGAGGAGCGCCCGCGTACGAGTAGTACGCAGAGCACTGCAGGCCCCGGGATCGGCCCGCGCAGTCGTGTTTCGACAGCCTGTCAGGGCCTCGCGGAGGCACTCGCCTCGATGCGTGCGATGAGCCCGCTGCGGTCTGTGCGATTGCGCAGCACCACGCGCAAGCCACAGCGTTGCGCGGCCGCCTGTGCGATCGCCAGGCCCAGGCCGCTGCCGCGGGCCGACGTGCCAGGCACGCGGAAGAAACGATCGAACACACGGCCGATCAGCTCCGGCGGAATGCCCGGGCCGGTATCGATCACTTCGATCGCGAAGTGGCCGCGCTCGTTGACCACGCGCACGTCCACCACGCCGCCTTCAGGGGTGTAGCGCAGTGCGTTCTCGATCAGGTTGTCCAGCACGCTGCGAAAGTCGCCCGGCGCGCAGCGCAGGTTCATCTTGCCCGATGGGGTGCCATCGGCCACGCCGAGGTCGATGCCGCGCTGGTCGGCCAGCGCGATCAGGGCACTGATGCTCTCGTGGACCTGCGAACGCAAATCCAGGGTGGTCGGTGCCTCTGTGAGAGACGCGCCATCGTGCCGCGACAGCTTGAGCAGTTGATCGACCAGCCGCTGTGCGCGCTTCACGCCTTGTTCGAGTTGGGCGAAGCTTTGCGCGCACGCATTCGGCGGCAGATCGCGGCGCAGGTTCTCGAGTTGCAGCGACAGCGCAGTCAGCGGCGTCCGCAGTTCGTGCGCGGCGTCCTGCACGAAACGCCGTTTGGTGGCGAATGCCTCGCGCAGGCGCGCCAGCACGCTGTTGAACGATTCGACCAGCGGACGCAATTCGGTCGGTACCCGCTCCAGCGGAAGCTCCGTGATGTTGTCGGCGTTCTGCCGGGCCGCCTCGCGGCCGATGTCCTGCACGGCGCGCGACACCGCACCGGACAAGCCCCACAGCACCAGCAAGGCCAGCGGCAGCAGGATCAGCACGGGCACGAGCGCCGCCGTGGCGCGCTCGACCGCCAGGTGCGTGCGGAACTTGCCGCTGTGCACGATCTGCACGATGCGCTGCGTCGCGGGATCCGGCGCGCCGGTGTACACGCGCCAGCCGGTCTCGTCGGCATGGACGTCGCTGAAGCCCTCCACCGGCTGCAGCGCGACGTGCGTGTCGTTGCAGGTCGTCTGCTGCAGGTGGCCATCGAGCCCCCACACCTGCACCACGTACGTGCCCCATTTGTGCACGCGTTCGGTGTTGGTCGGCGGCGGCATGAACTCCGACTTGCTGCTGGAAAGCGAGATCGCCAGCTGCTCCATCTGGTTGTCCATGAACTCGCGCACCATGTCCGCGTAGCTCCAGTAGGAGAACACCGCCGACAGGCCGCCGACCACGAGGAACAAGGGCACCAGCCACAACAGCAGCGCGCGCCGCAACGAGCACAGGGGTCCGCGGGGAAACACATGGAAGTGCCAGGGCACGCCGTGAGGACGGCCCCACCCTTGTGCCGGCATCGATGCTTCGTGGAACTTCATCATGATGCGTCGCTCGCAGGCGAAAGCACGGCGCCGTCGGGCGCGATGCGCCAGCCCAGCCCGCGCACGTTGCGGATGGTATCGGCGCCGAGCTTGCGGCGCATGCCGTGGATCAACACGTCCACCGCATTGCTGCTGACTTCTTCGCCCCACCCGTAGATGCGGTTTTCCAGCTGTTCGCGCGAAAGGATGGCGCCGGGGCGCTCCAGCAACGCGTGCAACAGGGCGAACTCGCGCGCGGACAGTTGTGAGCGCTCGGTGCGCACCACCACCTCGCGGGTGGTGAGATCCAGCTGCAATTCGGGGGCCCCGATCAGCGAATGCGCGGCACCGTCGCGGCGGCGGATCACCGCCCGCATGCGCGCCAGCAGCTCGGGGAATTCGTAGGGCTTGACGAGGTAGTCGTCGGCACCGATATCCAGGCCGGCGACGCGATCGCCAAGGCCGTCGCGGGCGCTCAGCACCAGCACCGGCGTGCGGTCGCCGCTGCCGCGGGCCTTGCGCAGCACATCGATGCCGTCGCGCTTGGGCAGGCCGAGGTCGAGCAGGACGCAGGCGTAGTCGCCGTCGGCCAATGCGCTCTCGGCCAGCAGGCCGTCCTTGACCCAGTCGACCGACCAGCCGCTGGCCCCCAGAGCCTCCTTCAGGCTCTGCCCGATCATTTCGTCGTCTTCGACCAGCAGGACTCGCATCGCACTCCTAACGCAATCGGTGCCCGGCATCCCAGCGCGCCGCCCGCAGGGCATCGTGCACGAACACCAGGGCGGCAAACAACACAGCCGCCACGGCCAGCGCGGCCATCGCGACCGTGGGGGTCAGCGCCATGCCCAGCGCGATGACGCCGGCCAGCACGAGCGCAGCCAGGGCACAAAGCAGCAACAGGGCCAGCGCCAGATGGTAGTACCGATGGGAGTGCATGGGGTCGTCCTCGCGGCAGATGCAAATGCCGCAAGGATGACTCTAGAACCTCAGATTTAGCCCTGAATTAGGCGGGCCTTGATCAGGAGGTTGGCAGTCATTCTGCCGCGGGTAATGCCGCAGGACGGCCGGGGACGGTGATGTCCTGCCGGGCGCCAGGAACGTCACCCACGGTCGCTGGAATCGCGATGCCAGCGAGGGATTGGGCGATATCGCTCATCGAGCTGCCGCTCAAACCGGCGTCTTTCACGATCGCATCGATGACAGGCTTGGCCACCTGGTAGTGCAGCGCCGAGTTCACCACCTGCTCAGGCAGGCTGGCTCCGCCTGCACCCCCACCCGTCTGGCCGGCGGCGGCGCCCGAACCATTGAGCCCGGCGGCATGGGGCATGCCGTTGACCTGGAAGATGCGGATCGAGTCGATCTTCTCCATCGGCTTGGACGCCTCCCGAATGATCAGCGGCAGCATCTCGAGCAGGCGCAGGCGCACGTTCAACGCGATCTGCGCTTCGCCGAGCTTGTTCTTGGCGTCGTTGATGGCGGCGATGCCATCGGCCTCTGCCAGCGAGGCCGCCCGCTTGGCTTGCGCTTCCACCGTGATGGCCTGGGCGCGATTCTCCGCCGCCTCACGTTCGGCCTCGGCCGCCACGCGCACCGCGATGGCCGACTGCTCGGCCGCCTTGCTGGCATCGATCAGCTGAATGGCCTTGTCGCGCTCGGCCACGGTCGTGGCACGCGCCGTGTTCACCAATTCCTCGGACCGGACGGCGTCGGCCCGTGCCTGGCTGGCAGCGGCATCGGCCTTGGACTTTTCCTGCGACTTCTCGGCGATGGCGATGGCCGTCGTCTGGTTGGCCAGTTCGACTTGCCTGGTTTGCTCAGCCTGCAGCACCTTGGTCTCGCGTTCCGAGTCGATCTGCTTTTTCTGCACGGTGAGATCCTTCTCGATCTCGGCGCTCTTGACCGTTCGATCCGCCTCGATGCGACGCTCCTGCACCTGTCGACCGGCGATGATGCGCGCCTCCTCCGCCTCGCGTTCGCGCTCGGCCTGGGTTTTCGCCACCGTGGCGGCCTGTTCGGCCCGCGCCGTCTCGATGTCTTTCTGCTGGGTCAGGGTGGCGAACTCCTGTTGCTTGGAGATATCCAGCTTCAGGCGCTCGGCCTCGAGGTTCTTCTGGCGCACCTGGACTTCGGTGTCCTGTTCGATGTCGTTGCGCAACTTGCGGCGCGCTTCGGTCTCCTCGGTCAGCCGAGTCAGGCCCTCGGCATCGAAGGCATTCGTCGGGTTGAAGAACTCCTTGGCCGTCTGGTCCAGGCTGGTGAGCGATACCGATTCCAGCTCAAGGCCGTTTTTTTCCAGGTCTTCGGCCACCGCGTTCTGCACCGCCTGGACGAAGTCGCGCCGCTTGTCCTGCAACTCGTGCATGCTCATGGTGGCGGCCGTGGAACGCAAGGAATCGACGAACTTGTCCTCGACCAGGGTCTTGAGTTCGCCCGGCTCCAGTGTCTTGCGCCCCAGCGTCTGCGCCGCAGTGCTCACTGCTTCGGCGGATTGCTTGACGCGCACGAAGAAGCCTGCGGTGACATCCACGCGCATGCGGTCCTTGGTGATCAGACTTTGTTCCTCGCGCCTGGAGACCTCCAGCTTGAGGGTATTCATGTTCACGGGAATGACTTCGTGGAACACCGGCAGCACGATCGCGCCGCCGTCCATGATGACCTTCTGGCCACCGAGGCCGGTTCGCACGAACGCTACTTCCTTCGAAGCGCGGTGATACAGGCGCGCGATGATCAGACCGATCACGCACAAAGAGAACAAGACGATGCCGGCAGGGACCAGCACGTTCAACAAGCTATCGATCGACATAACCTCCTCCAGTTCTTGGCCGCGATTCTTTTGCGTGCCAGGGTTGATCAAAGAAGCTCAGGATGGGGATTTCGAATGCAATGGAACCGGGCTCCCACCTTGCGCACCAGCAGCACGTCATCTCCGTCGGCGAATGTCTGATCCTCCAGATCGGGTTCGACCATCACGTAGTGAACGCGCCCGTGAGCGTCGCGAACCTTGGCTTCGGCGGCATAGCCGCGGCGCGCGGTACCGCGGATCACGATGGCTGCGCGACCGATGAGAGATTCCTCGCTGACGGCGCTGGTCTCATCACCCGGTACCACCCGGGCAATCAGCGCCCCGAGACCGCCCACAGTGGAGACGCCGCTAAAGATGGCCGGAATCGAGGCCAGCCAGGCAGGCAGCAGCGACCCGGTGATGGTGTGGGCGATCGTCTGCACCGCATATCCGCAGAGCGAAAAGCCGGTCAGAAACAGGATCAGCAGCACAAGGAATGGCAACTTCCCAAGGTGCAGCCAGCCCAGCGGGCCTTCCAGCGCATGCGGTAGATCGGGAATCATGGCATCGATCCACTGCGAGGGGCTTGCGGACAGCATCAATCCTGCGCCTTCGACGATGCTCACGCCCACCATCAAGGCCAGGGCGCTGCCGAAGGGCCAGGTCTCAGGAGCGGTGAGAAGAATCATGCGGACGCCTAGACCTTGGCCTTGAAGGCGGCCAGGCGCTCGTCGATCTTGTTGTTTCGCACCAGCTCATCCAGCTGCCTCAGCTTCGCGACCTCTTGCAGCGTGGTGCCTCGGCTCGCAGGGTTCAATCCGGTTTGTCGCTCGTAGTGGCGCTTGAATGCGTTCTCAGCCGCATCGAGCCGCGCGTCGGCGGAACCGGCAGGCGCGCAGGGCGCGGGCGCCGCAACGGCACGGCGCGAGGCTTCGAAGTCACGCACGGCCGCTTCCATCTCGCGCCGCTTGCCCTTGAGGGCATCGACGTAGCTGGCCAGTTCCTTCTCTTGCTGTGCCAGGTCGCCGAGGCTGCCTTCAAGCACAGGCAATTGCGCCTCGATGTCGAGTTGGCGGGCTACTGCCGTCCTCGCCAGATCCTCGCGGCTCTCGGCAAGCGCCGTTGCCACGGACGCTTCCAGCAGCGTGTGCTCGGCATTGAGCCGCTGGTGTTGCTGTTGCGCCAGGTGGCGGCTGGCGGCGACGCGGCCCAGCTCGGTGCGCACGTCGTCGGTTACGACGTCCACCTCTCGCAGCGACTGGTCGAACATGGCCACCGGGGCGGCGTCTTCGATCTTGTCCAGCAGTGCATGCGCACCGCCTGCGATGACTCGAGCAACACGGGTGCGGAGAGTGTCAGCCATGATTTCCTTTCTGGGCATTGGTTGCGGACAGGACTTCAATCAACTGGATCAAGCGCTGAGAATTCCTTTGCACGACCTGCGCGTCATAGGCCGCCTCACGCGGCAACAACGCTTGGCGCAGCAGCGCTTCGCAAAGCAGCAACACGCGTCGCACCAACTGCTCCTCCAGGCGCGCCGCGTCTTTCGAGTTTTTCAGCACGGCGGAGTTGAGCATCGCCGTCAGCACCGGCAGGTGTTCTGAGAAAGCAGCGAGTACCTCCGAATGCTGACCGGTCTGGCTTTCGAGTTCGGTCATGGCCCGGCGGGTGCCACGCCCAAGATCCGTCAGCAGATCGAGCGCTCCCATGTAGTCGGTATCGCCCTCGTGCAAGCGCTTCAAGGTGGCCACCGCCACCCGAAGCTTGTCGCTGTTGGTCGCCGCCCCTTCGAGCTGCTGGGTGGCCAACCACTTGTACAGGTCATCCGGCAGCCGGCCGGATACCGGAACCATCGTTGATGCAGGCGCTGCGGCCTTGGCGGCGGTCGTCATAGACGGCATTGTGTATTCATTCGAATACGAACGTCAACAACCGTCTACGTACCGCGGTAACAGACCCTTGCACGCAGGTGGGGACGAAGCGTCGCCAGCAGCCGAGATGCTGCCCGGAGCTTTCAGGCACTGCCGCCTGAACCCCACTGAGCCTGAGCAAGTGCCAGTCGATGGATTCTTCAGCTGACGTACGCCAGCACTGTCCCCGCACCCTGACAAGGTGTCCCCTCCCTCTACAGGGGACGATAGCAGATTCAATCTCGATAGCGGTCCGTGGTCGGCCCCGCCTTCGTCGCGCGCAGCGGCGCCAGCAGGTGTCTCAGGCCGTTGTGGTCGATCTCGTGCATGAGCGCCAGCAGGCGCCCCAGCTCGCCGGGCGGAAATCCCGCACGCGCAAACCAGTTCAAGTAGTTCCCGGGCAGGTCGGCGATCAGCGTCCCCTTGTGCTTTCCAAAGGGCATTTCCGTTCGCACCAGCCGCAGCAAGGATTCGGACATGGACAACGATACCCTGCCGCCGACCTGGAACGCAGCCTGCGCCTTGCGTGGCAGCGGTGCGCTGCGCCGACTTATGCGAGCAGCTTCGCGCTCAGCGTGATCGGCAGCGCCTTGAGCGCCTGGCTCACCGGGCAGTTGGCTTTGGCGCCCTGTGCAAGTTCCTCGAAACGCTTGGCATCGATCCCGGGCACGCGACCTTCCAGCTTCAGTTCGATGCCGCTGATGCGGAATCCCGCGTCGGTGCGCTCCACGCTGACGATCGCCTGGGTGTCGAGCTGCTGGGCGGTGTGACCCGCCGCGTCCAGCTGGAACGCCAGGGCCATGGTGAAACAGCCGGCATGCGCCGCCGCGATCAGTTCCTCGGGGTTGGTGCCCGCCTTGCCGTCTTCGCTCTCGAACCGGGCACTGAAGTTGTACGGCAGGTTCTTGAGGGCACCGCTCTGGCTGTCGAGCGTGCCGCCGCCGCTCTTGCCTGCACCACGCCATTGCGCACTGGACGTTCTCTTCATGAGCTTGCTCCTGGTCTGCAAATGCAAGGACCATTCTCGGCGCATACGCCGTGCCCGTGGGGCGCGCACCCTAGGGTGCGTGGTTCGCAGCGCGCACCATGAACACGGCATCGTTCCCGTAGCTGCGCAACTGCGCGAAGGCCGGTGCACGCAGCGCTTGGAATCCATGGCGTTGCCAGAAGGGCGCGGAACGGTTGACTGCCACCAGCGACGCATGAGCCAAACCGAGTTGCCGCGTCGTTTCCACGATCTCCCCGACCGCTGTGCCCGCGGCGCCCGAGCCCCGTGCGGCCGGCAGCAGCGCGAGATCGTGGACGTACAGGGTCGCGGCGTCGCGAGGAATCTGCTGCAGCAACGTATCGAGCAGCACCGGCATGGCTGCATGCCAGGGATGGCTCACCAGATAGCCGCGCGTCCGGTCGTCCAGGTCGGCGAGAACCCGGCAACCCGCCGGAAACAGGCGCAAGCGCTCAGCGAACACCGCCTCCTGCTCCGGGAAGTCCGGATGAACGACGGCCGCAACCGCCAGGACCTCAGGCAGATCCGAGATGGCCATCGGGCGCCAGTGCAGCACGGTAGATGAGGATGAGTGTCTGGACATGGCTCGTTTTCGTTGCGCCAATTGTGTCGCGAGCGCACGCCTCGACCGCGCGACGGCGCGCCGCGCCCAACTCACGCTCGCGCTTGAGATGCGAATGGCAGCTGCGCGACGCGCACCCTCAGCCGAGTAACACTTGATTGCCCAGCTGCGCTGACCCGGTTCAGCTTTTATCCTGCAACGACAGCCATCCCGGCGCGTCGTCGATCGGCGCGTCGATATGCAGCGCATGGCAACCAAGAAAAACCCGGCATCCGCCCTCTGGACCTGCTGTCTGGCAGCGTTCGTGCTCGTGGGGTGCGGCGGCAACACGATCGTCTTCGCCTCGTTCACAACCCCGGCGCCCGCCACGACGTCGCCCAACGGCAATGCAACGAACGCGACGCCATCTGTCCGCGCCCCTGCCGCGCGCTCGCAGCTGGGCGTCGCGCCCGACAACGCGCTGAGCGGCGTGACGCGCCTGATCGTCGCGGGCGACAGCCTCGCGGATGTGGGCACCTTCGGCTACAAGGCCACGGTCCAGGACTCGGCCAATCCGGCCGGCTTCCCGATCATCCCGGAGCTGGTCGCGACCGCCCAGGGCCTGACACCGGCGTGCAGCCACTACATGGACAACGGTGCGGGTGGTGTCGTCGCGCGTGGCGACCCGGCCTGTACCAATTTCGCCATCGCCGGCAGCCGCATCCTGATGCCCGGCGACAGTCCGCTGGGCATCGCCGTTCAATTGCGGGACGCCGCGGCCGCGGTCGGTGGCCAGTTCGCGGCGGGCGATCTGGTCCTGGTCGATGGCGGCGGCAACGACGCCGCCGATCTGGCCACCGCCTACCTGGCCGGCAGCACGGGCCGCACCGGATCGCTGGCCTTCCTCGCCTTTCTGGCGCGTGAAGTCGACGTGGGCAGCCTGCTGTCCACCGTACCCGGCCCGGCCAGCGTGGCCCGCAGCGCGAAGCTCTACATGGAGAAGGCCGCCGACACGCTGGCCGATGCCGTCGTTGCCCAGCTACTGGACCGCGGCGCCACGCGCGTGGCGGTGCTGAACGTGCCCGACATCACGGCCACGCCCTGGTTTGCCGCCGCGTTTGCGCGGCTGGTGCAGGCACTCGGCGTGGATGAAGCCACGGCCGCGCAGGCCGTCGTGCGGCAGTCGGTCGAGGCGTACAACGCGCGCTTGCAAAGCCGGCTCGGCAGCGACCCGCGGGTGGTGCTGGTCGACCTGCGCGCGGCGGTCGACGATTTCATCGTCCATGCGCCGGTCCACGGCTTGAGCGACGCCACGCACGCCGCCTGCCCGGTGACCAGCGTGAACGCCGAAGGATTGCCGCAGTGGTCGCTGCCGACCTGCACTTCAGCCGCGCTCGATGCCATGCCCGGGACGGCGCCAGGCTGGTGGACGACCTGGGCCTTCGCGGATGGCTTTCACCCCACGCCCATCGGCCACCGCCTGCTGGCGGCCACCATCAACCAGGCGCTGGCGGCGGCAGTCAGCCCCTGAAGCGGGATACGCCTCAGTAAGTCACCGTATAGCGGTTGCCCTGGAACGCCACGACCGCGGCCTGGGGCTTGATCTGCTCGAGCACCGCGCCCGACCCGAGGTCGGCCCCTTCCTTGACCACCTGGCCGTTCACGATCAGCATGCGCTGGTCCCGATTGGCGGAGTACACGCCGCCGTTGATGACGAGACTGGGGGCACCCGGCGGAAGCCCCCTCGCCGGCAGCGTGGGCGGGTTTGCGGCGGCCGGCACGGAGGTCACCCCTGCGCCGAGGGGCGAAGGGCTTTGCGGCACGGATTGCGGTTGCGGCGCCATCTGCGGCTGCGGTGCCATCGAGGGCCGTTGCGGCGTCGGCAGCGGCGGCGCGGCGGCGGTTTGCGGCAGCGGCGCAGGCGCCACCGGGGCGGCAGCAGGGATGACCGGCCGGGGCGTCGCCACCGGTGCCGGGGCCGGTGGCGCCGAACCCAGTACGCCACCAGGCACGACCCCGCCGGGCACCACGCCACTGGTGGGCGGCGCCGTGGACGTGCCTAACATCGAATCGCCCAGCGCCGGATTCATTCCCATCACCGCGGTGGACGGCGCGGCAGGATTGGCTACGGCCGGTACGGGCGCCGCCACTGGAGGCCCGGACGGCTCGCCTGGCACCTGTGCGATGCCGTGCGCGACGAAGAAGGTCGCGCCCAGCCATGCCGCAACGCGTGGCCGGTTGTTGCAGATGGAATCAAGGGAGTCCAGGGCCATAAGCGACATGATGGCACGCGCGGTGGCGCCGAGCTTCCTCGGTGCCTCATCCGCTGCGCACGGGCACCGCTACCTGCCTCGCCTGGGCTTGGACGCATTGAGCTCGATCGCGGCACGGACCAGCGCCTTGAACGCGGCAGCATCAACCTCTTCGCTTTCATGGATGTCGATCGCGCGCCGGACGTTACCCTCGAGGCTTGAATTGAACAGCCTGGCCGGGTCCGCCAGCGAAGCGCCCTTGGCGAAGGTGAGCTTCACCACCGACTTGTACGACTCGCCTGTGCAGATGATTCCGTCATGCGACCACACGGGCGTGCCCATCCACTTCCACTCTTCGACCACCTCTGGATCTTCTTCCTTGATCAGCTGGCGCATCCGGCCCAGGGTGGCCCCACGCCAATCGGCGAGCTCGGCGATTCGCTGGTCGATCAGCCCGGACGCGGGCAGGCCTTCGGCCGACACCGACTTCTTCATCGTTTGCCTCCTGATACCCGGTGCATGGTAAGCGTGATCCACCGCGTGGCGCAGGCACAATCCTGGGTTCCATGACGACCACCTCTCCCGACACCCTGCCACTGACTGCGGATGACTTCGACGCCCAAGACGCCGAGCTCGATGCCATGCGCGAGCACGACGAGGAAATCCCGCAGTGGGAATTCTGCGAAGGCTTCCTGGCCGCGCTGGTATGCGCGCGGCGCGTCATCACGCCGGAGGAGTACTGGCCGGTCCTGCTGGGCGACGACTTCAATCCGATGGAGCACCTGGAGTTCGTCTGGCGCTGGCGCCGGCGCTGGTCGGAGGTGGCGACGGCCCTGGACGCGCCGGTGGAAGCGCTGGATGACGAACGCACCTACCAGCCCGAGGTCCTCGACACGCGCGGTGCCGTGCTGGCCCTGCCGGCCGAAGATCGGGGCGAAGTCGATCTCACCGCCTTGCCCGCGTTCGGGCAGGTCTGGGCGATCGGCTTCATGTACGCCGTCGAAAGCTGGCCTGACGACTGGAAGCCGCCGCGCGATGCCGACAGCGCCAAACTGCTGGACGAGTCCGTCGACTGCATCGTCGCGCTGACCGAGGACGACACCGCGAAAGCCGCCGTCTCCATGTACGCAGAGGATGGCCCGCCCAGCGTGAGCGAACAGCGGCTGAACGACTTCGGCGCTGCGATCTGGGCGGTCTACGACCTGCGCCAGCTATGGCAAAGCCTGGGGCCGCGCATCGAAGCCGTGCGCAAGCAGCCCGAGCCTGGCCGCAACGATCTCTGCCCTTGCGGCAGCGGCAAGAAATACAAGAAGTGCCACGGGGCGTAGCTCGCACCAGCCACTGACGATGTCGCCGCGGCGGCGCGGCGCATCGGCAGGCCCGCGTCCGCACCGCATCGCATCGATCCGATCCTCAGGGCGTGCGAGCTGCACTGGCCGCGACCAGCGCCGTCATGTTCAGGATGCGCCTGACCGTGGCCGAGGGCGTGAGCACATGCACCGGCGACCGGGCGCCCAGCAGCATGGGACCGATGGTGATGCCCTGGCCGCCGCACATCTTGAGCACGTTGAACAGGATGTTGGCCGAGTCCAGGTCCGGGCACACCAGCAGGTTGGCTTCACCGGTCAGGGTGGTCTCCATCAGGCTCGAACAGCGCAGGCTTTCGGACAACGCGGCGTCGCCCTGCATTTCGCCGTCGCACTCGATCTGCGGGGCCAGCTGACGAAAGATGTTGCGAGCCTGGCGCATCTTGAGCGCCGACGCGCGGGTCGATGAACCGTAGTTGCTGTGCGAGAGAAAGGCCACCTTGGGCGGCAGGCCGAATCGCTGGACCTCGATGGCCGCCACGCGGGCGGTATGCGCCAGCAATTCGGCGCCCGGGTCCTCGTTGACATAGGTGTCGGCGATGAACAGGGTCCGGTTCGGCAGCATCAGGCCGTTGAGCGTCGCGAAGCCCGGCGCGCCCGGCGCCAGCCCGATGACATCCTGCACATGCGCGAGGTGGTGGTCGAACTGGCCGACCACGCCGCACAGCACCGCGTCCGCATCGCCCAGGTGCAGCGACAGGCAGCCGATGAGGGTGTTGGACCGCCTGACCGCGGCCTTGGCCGCCTCCGGTGTGACGCCGTTGCGGCCCATCAGCCGGTGGTAGGCCTCCCAGTACTGGCGGAAGCGCGCATCGCTTTCGGGATTGACGTTCTCCACGTCCGTGCCCAGCCGCATGCGCAGGCCGCAGCGGGCGATCCGCGCCTCGATCACCGCGGGGCGGCCGATCAGGATGGGCGCTGCAATGCCCTCTTCCAGCGCCAGCTGCGCGGCCCGCAGCACGCGCTCGTCTTCGCCTTCGGCGAACGCCACCCGGCGCCGCGGCGAGCTGCGCGCCGCGTCGAACACCGGGCGCATGATCATCCCGGTCTGGTAGACGAAGCGGGTCAGGTTGCGCCGGTAGGCGTCGTAGTCGGTGATGGGGCGCGTGGCCACGCCCGAAGCCTCGGCCGCCTTCGCGACCGCCGGCGCGATGCGCAGGATCAGCCGCGCGTCGAACGGCGTGGGGATGATGTAGTCCGGGCCGAACGACAGTTCGCGCCCGGCGTAGGCGTTGGACACCTCTTCGCTGATGTCCGCCTTGGCCAGCTCCGCGATCTCGCGCACGCAGGCCAGCTTCATGGCCTCGGTGATCCGGGTGGCGCCGCAATCGAGCGCGCCGCGAAAGATGTAGGGGAAGCACAGGACGTTGTTGACCTGGTTCGGGTAGTCGGAGCGGCCGGTCGCCACGATGCAATCCGGTCGCGCCTGCTTGGCCAGTTCGGGACGGATCTCCGGTTCGGGATTGGCCAGCGCCAGGATGATGGGCTTGTCGGCCATGGTGCCCACCATCTCGGGCGTCAACACGCCGGCGGTGGAGCAGCCGAGGAAGACATCCGCCCCCCGGCACACGTCGGCCAGCGTCCGGGCACTGGTGTCCTGCGCATAGCGGGCCTTGGATTCGTCCATGCCGCCGCTGCGGCCCGTGTAGACCACACCCTTGGAATCGACGACGTGGATGTTCCGCAGCGACACGCCCAGGTGCACCATCAGGTCGAGGCAGGCAATGGCCGCGGCCCCGGCGCCCGAAGACACCAGCTGGATGTCGCCGATGCGCTTGCCGACCAGCTCCAGGCCATTGAGCAACGCGGCGCTGGCGATGATCGCGGTGCCGTGCTGGTCGTCATGGAACACCGGGATGTTGACCCGCTCACGCAGCTTGCGCTCGATGTAGAAGCACTCCGGCGCCTTGATGTCCTCGAGATTGATGCCGCCCAGCGTCGGCTCCAGCGCCGCGATGATGTCCACCAGCTTGTCGGGGTCGCGCTCGGCCAGCTCGATGTCGAAGACGTCCAGCCCGGCGAACTTCTTGAACAGGCAGCCCTTGCCTTCCATCACCGGCTTGCCGGCCAATGGACCAATGTCCCCCAGGCCCAGGACCGCCGTGCCGTTGGTCACCACGCCCACCAGGTTGCCGCGCGCGGTGTACTCGGCCGCCAGCGCCGGGTTGTCCCGGATGTCCAGGCAGGGGTAGGCCACGCCAGGCGAATAGGCCAGCGACAAGTCGCGCTGGTTCGACAGCGGCTTGATCGGCGTGACGGAGATTTTTCCCTTGAGCGGCGTACTGTGGTATTCCAGTGCGGCCTCGCGCAACTCGGCGGTGGACATCCTGTCTGGCATGTTCTTTCTCCTGGGGCGGCTCATGTCCCGTTGGGAATCACGCTCGCCGCGAGCCCATCTAGCCTCTTGCAGTCATGCCCTCGTGTCAACTGGCAGCAAGGCTGAGCCGGCTTTGCGCCAGCTTCACGAAGCAGAAACAGACAAACGCGAGCTCTGCGTTCCAATCCGGGCATGGACCATTCGATTCGACGGCTGACTTTCGCCGCCACCGGCGCCTTGTGCCTGGCCCTGGTGACCACCAGTGCCAGCGCACAGTTTGGCGGGATGGGCGGCGGCATGGGTGGCGGCATGCGGCGCGGCGGCGGCGGTGCAGACCGGGGCGCACGCAAGCCGGACGCGGCTTCGAGCGAAGCGAATCGCCGCAGCCTGGCCGATCGGCTCTACCAGCTGCGCATGCGGCTGCTGATCACGCCCGAACAGACGCCCGCCTGGGAGCGCCTGTACGCGGCATTCCAGGCCCTGCAGCAACCGACGTTCCACTCCGCGGCCATGTCCGACGCCGGCAGCGCCATCCAGACCATGCAGCAGGCGCTGTCGCAGGCCCAGGATCGCTACACGCTGATCGAAGCGCTGTCCGATGCCTTGAAGCCGCTTTATGCTCAGCTCAATGTTGAACAGAAGGCCACCGCCGACGATCTCCTGCCCGCCCTCATCACGGACGCCACGCGATCCCGCGATGCCCGCGACCGTGCCCCCGATTGACACCTGGCCGGCGCGTGGCCGGCGGGCCGCGATCTTCGTGACGGCCTGCCTGGGATTGTTTGGCGCCGCGGCGAATGCACAGACCTTGCCCGGCGGCACGCAGCTGGGCATGACCGTGCCCCAACTGCAGCAGGCCGTGCCCGCGCTGAAACCGGTGGCGCGCCCGGCGCGCCTGACCGGTGGCCTCGTCGGCAACTGGTCGGCCCCGCCCATCGACATCGCGGGCATCGCGCTCACGCCGACCTTCTTCTTTGCCGATGCGCAACTGCGCCGCGTCGAGTACCTGGCACTGCCCCAAGCCGGCACGGGCGCGTTCGACACCCTGCTGGCCTGGGGACGCACCTTCTGGGGCCAGGAACTCGCGTCCAGGAATCCCGAGGGCGCCTACGCCAGCTGGACCCCGGGCGAAACCGACGTCTACCTGCAGCAAACCGGCGAAGCGGCGCATCCGCAGGTGCGCCTGGTGGTCAAGCGCCGCGTCATGAAGGACGCGAGCGAGCTGTAGCCCGCCTGCGCGACGCCTGTCGCGGATCCTGTGTTGACGCTCGATGGGCACCGCATCGAAACCCCTGTCGGGTTCTCCTTGCGCCGTCGGTATAGTCAAAACACAGGAGGAGAATATGAGCATCGAGAATGCGTCGCTGACAACCATTCGGGAAATCCGCGGCCAATACCGGTTCGTGATACCGGAGTACCAGCGTGGTTTCGCGTGGAACGAAGGTCAATGGGGTGACCTCTGGCGAGACGCCTTGAACGCCGCTCGGCGCACTCACGCGGATCACTTCTCAGGGTCCCTGATGTTGCGCGTGACGTCGAACACGGACGTGCAGCCCGAGGTGGTGGACGGACAGCAGCGCCTCACCAGCATCAGCCTTCTGTTGCGCGCGTTGGACGAACAGGGCTTGGCCATCGAGTTCAAGAACAACGAGCCCCTTCAGACCTATTTCGACTATTTCGCCGCAGGCAACCGGAATCTGGCACCCAGGCTCGGCCAATACCGGTCCTTCTACGCGCGCAACATCCAGGACGCCGCACAGTTCTTCGCCGGCCGGGCGGCGACATTGAGCAAGCCGGAACGAGCGCAAGTCGCGGAGGTGTTGCTCGATCGCTTCAAGCTGTTCGTCCTGGCCATGAGTCCCGCTTTCGACGTTCATGTGGCGTTCGAAACCATCAACAACCGAGGAAAACCGCTCTCTGTCCTGGAGAAGCTCAAGAACCGACTCATCTATCTGTGCTCGTTGGCGCCGGACCGACAGGCCGGCGAGGCAGCGGCGGATCAGGTGCACGCGGCCTGGAAAGGCATCTATGGCTGGCTGGGCAGCGGCGAGAAACTCCTCGGAGACGATGAGTTCTTGCGCGCCCACGCGATGGGCTGGTTTCGGAAGGAAAAGAAGTCCGAATGGCTGACGAATCAGTTGTTCGAGGAGGAGTTCAGCGCGTCGTCCAACGACATCACCCCTGAAGAGATCACGAGCTACGTCAGTAATCTGGAACGGGCGTCTGCGTGGTGGTACTTCCTGAACCACCCCGATCAGTTGCCGGCCGAAGCGGCCAAGGCGCTTCGATCGCTGGATCGGACTGCTTCGACAGGCGCGCGCCCGCTCTTGTTGTGGGCGCTGGACCGCAGCGCCCTTGTCGACAGCGAGCTGCTTTCGGACCCGCGGGCGCGCGCCGACTGGATCGAGCCCTTCACTGCCCTGGTCAGGGAAGCGGAACGGTTTTCGGTGCTTGTCCTCTGGGGAAACGATCGCATGTCGAACGTAGGGCAAAGCGACTTCAGCCGATCCGCTTACTCACTGGGCCATCCTGGTGTCCCGGTGGCGCCGAAGCTCGCCGCGCCGCCGCTGGACCATCGCGCGGCCGTTCAATACGCGCAGGCGCACATGAAGTCGCTCGTCGACAACTGGCACTATGACGACCCCGAAGGCGCGGACCCGGCCGACAGCAGATTCCCCTGGATGGGTTACTTCGACCCCCAGAAGGTAAAGACCGTCATCGCCGACCGCCTGCGTCGCGGTGACGGGTTCTACAAATGGACATTGGGAAAGCTGATCGTCTACGAGTGGGAAAACATGCTGCGCGGCGACCGGGGACTGCCGGAAAAAATGGCCTGGGAGAGGTTCGCCTGGGATGAATCCATCGAACACATCTACCCACAGACCCCGATGGATGGCTGGAACGCCAGCATCTCCTTCGACGGCCGCACGTCGGAGCCCTTCAGGAAAGCGGTCGTCAACTCGCTGGGCAACCTGCTTTTGCTTTCCGGTTCCCGCAATGCCGCCGCATCGAACAACCTGTACGTCGGGAGCTCCGAGGTGTCGAAGGACAAGCGCGAACGGTACCGGGGCGGAAGCTACTCGGAATGGCAGGTTGCCGAGGTGTGCCCCGCTCGCTGGACGGTGGCGGCCATTGCGGCGCGAGGAATCGCGATGATGCGATTTGCTCAACGCCGCTGGGAATTCCAGCTGCTCTCCGACGATGCGCCATTGCCCGACTGGCTGCCCATTCTCTTCGGAGACTTCGGAGACCGCATTCGGGCCGGCGCCGCGAGCCACGACCGGGCCGTGGACGGTCGCGTGCTCGTGCCGCTGGTCCAACGTTTCGAGACGGTTCGGCCACGCTAACTCGCCGACAGGCTGCCTTGCAGCCTATTGACCGTTGTCAGCCGACCACCGGCTGGCCCGACGCGTCGAACATGCCTTCGAACAGCACCGAGCTGAGGTAGCGCTCGCCGGAGTCGGGCAGCACCACCACGATGGTCTTGCCGGCGTGCTCGGGCTTCTTGGCCCAGCGCACCGCCGCCGCCACCGCGGCGCCGCAAGAGATGCCCGAGAGAATGCCCTCCTCCCGCGCGAGGCGGCGGGCATAAACCACGGCTTCTTCGTTGCTCACCTGCTCGATCGCGTCGACCAGCGACAAGTCCAGCACGTCGGGCACGAAGCCCGCCCCCAGGCCCTGCAGCTTGTGTGGGGCCGGCTTGAGTTCCTCGCCGTTGCGCGTCTGCGTCAGCACCGGGCTGGCCGAGGGCTCGACTGCCACCGAGACGATGGCCTTGCCGCGCGTGCGCTTGATGTAGCGCGACACGCCGGTGATGGTCCCGCCCGTGCCGACGCCCGAGACGAAGATGTCCACGGCACCGTCGGTATCCGCCCAGATCTCCGGACCGGTGGTGGCTTCGTGGATCGCCGGGTTGGCCGGGTTCTTGAACTGCTGCAGCAGCACGTACTTCGCCGGGTCCGAAGCGACGATTTCCTCGGCCTTCGCGATCGCCGCTTTCATGCCTTTGGCGCCCTCGGTGAGCACCAGCTTCGCGCCATACGCCAGCAGCAGCTTGCGTCGCTCGATGCTCATGGTGTCGGGCATGGTCAGGGTGATCGGGATGCCGCGCGCCGCGGCGACGAACGCCAGCGCGATGCCGGTGTTGCCGCTGGTGGGCTCCACGATCTCCTTGCCGGGGCCGAGCAGGCCGCGCTTTTCGGCGTCCGAGACCATGGCCGCGCCGATGCGGCACTTCACGGAGTACGCCGGATTGCGGCCCTCGACCTTGGCCAGCACGGTGGCTGCCGCGCCGTCGGTCACCCGCGAGAGCTTGACAAGCGGCGTGCCGCCAATGGACTGCGAGTTGTCGGAATAAATTCGGGTCATCTGAGGTGCTCCTCTTGCATCTTTTGCGCCACGCGCGAGCTTACCTTGCCCGCTGAGTGGCCTCGCCGAACTGCAACCATCTGCTGCGCGCGCGGAAAGGGCCGCGGCGTCGGCGAGAATGCGTGCCCGTTCCCCCTTCGCTGACCCGCATGCCGCTTTTCAAGAACATCGTCGTCTATCGCATCGGCCCCGACTGGACGCCCCCGCCCTTCGAGCGCCTGGAGGAGGAACTTCAGCGCCTCGCGTTCCAGGCCTGCGGCCCCACGCAGGAGCAATCGGCCGGCTGGGTGCCGCCGCGCGGCAAGGACCATGGCGTCATGGTGGAAAGCATCGCCGGCCAGTGGATCCTGAAGCTCGCGGTAGAACGCCGCAGCGTGCCCGGTGGCGCGGTGCGCGCGGAACTCGACGCTCGCTGCAAGGCGATCGAGGTCGAACGCGGCCGCAAGCCCGGGCGCAAGGAAAAATCGGAAATCAAGGACGAGATCGTCCGCACCTTCCTGCCGCGCGCCTTCAGCAAGCGCTCGTCGCACATCCTGTGGCTCGATCTGCAACAACGCGCGCTGGTGATCGCCGCCGGCAGCATGAAGTCGGCCGAGCCGGTCCTCAAGCAACTGGTCGACGTGATGGCCGAGGTCAAGCACGTGCTGCCGCTCACGCCGATCTCGACCGCGCTGGCGCCCGCCACCGCCATGGCCGATTGGCTCACGACCCAGCAGGCGCCCGACGGCTTCTCGATCGACCGCGACCTGGAGCTGAAGAAGACCGGCGAAGAAAAGTCGGTCGTGCGCTACGCGCGCCACAACCTGGAGCTGGAGGAGATCGCGCAGCACATCCAGGAAGGCAAGCTGCCGACGCAACTGGCGCTGACCTGGAACGACAAGGTGTCCTTCGTGCTCACCGAGCAGCTGGCGATCCGCAAGATCGACATCCGCGGCGTCGAGGACGCGCCCAAGGGCGAGGACGGCTTCGACGCCGACGCGGCGATCGCGACCGCGGAGTTGTCGGGGCTGCTGCCGCAGCTGCTCGAATCGCTCGGCG
>Ga0207853_1000104_pt1 | contig 19411 bp, 18 predicted proteins | sample LuqExpMetagenom6_FD_187764 | JGI IMG/M metagenome (GOLD analysis project Ga0207853, IMG submission 187764) | Tropical forest soil microbial communities from Luquillo Experimental Forest, Puerto Rico - Sample 6 (SPAdes) | ecosystem: Environmental > Terrestrial > Soil > Tropical forest ...
GCCAAGGACATCCCGGTGGTGCTGGTCACCATCGTCGACGAGAAGCAGCGCGGCTACACCCTCGGCGCGACCGACTACCTGATCAAGCCCGTCAACCGGGAGCGGCTGGCGAGCACGCTGCGCACGATCTGCGGCCGCAGCAGCGGGAACCTGCTCATCGTCGAAGACGACGAGTCGGCGCGGATGCTGGTGCGGCACGGCATGGAGCGCGAGGGCTGGCAGGTGCAAGAGGCCGCGAATGGCCGACTCGCCCTGGAGGCCGTGGCGGCCTGTGAGCCGGATGCCATCGTGCTCGACCTGATGATGCCGGAGATGGATGGCTTCGAATTCCTGACCGCGCTGCGAAGTCATGCGAGCTGGCGAGACATCCCGGTGGTCGTGGTTACCGCGCTCGACCTGTCCGAGGAGGATCATCGGCGCTTGAACGGATTCGTCGCCAGCGTGATCCAGAAGAGCGGCCAGGCTCGCGAGCAGCTCCTGCGGGAGGTCAGCTCGAAGCTCGCATCCTTCGCCCATCGCGACGACGTGGTGGCGCTGGAGCCGGGGGCATGAAGATCCTGTACGTCGAGGACAACGACGACAACGTCTACGTGATCCGCAACCGGCTGGGTCGCGCGGGCTACACGATCATCGTCGCCACCGATGGCGAGCAGGGCGTCACGATGGCCAGGACCGAGCAGCCCGACCTCATCCTGATGGATCTCCGGCTCCCTGGGCTGGACGGCTGGGAGGCGACGCGGCAGCTCAAGGCTATGAGCGAAACGCGCCACATCCCGATCATTGCGCTGTCGGCGCATGCCATGGCCGGCGACCGGCAGAAAGCGCTCGCCGCGGGCTGCGAGGACTACGACACCAAGCCAGTCGACATCGCCAGGCTGCGCACGAAGATCCAGGCGCTTCTGCCGCCCGCCGGATGACGCGCCCGCCGAACGTCGCGTATGCCGTCGACGACGCGCCACCGGTGGGCGTCATGGTCTTCGCCGGGCTGCAACACGTGGCGCTCATGTGCACCAGTCTCGTGTATCCGGTGCTCATCGCCCAGGCAACCAACGCGCCGCCGGAGATTGCGGCGGCGATGGTGAGCCTGACCCTCATTGCCATGGCCATCGGGACCGTTCTGCAGGTGATTGGGACCGGCCCGGTGGGCTCGCGCTTCCTGTGCCAGCCGACCCCGACGGTTATCTATCTCGTCCCGTCGCTGCTGGCCGCGAAGACGGGTGGTCTGCCGCTCGTCCTCGGCATGACGGTGGCCGCGGGCGCCGCGCAAGTGGTTCTGTCGCGCGCCATGCGGCACATGCGTTCGCTTCTTCCGCCCGAGATCAGCGGTCTGGTCGGACTCCTGATCGGCGTTGCCACGGGCATCGGCGGCTTGCATAGCATCTTCGGCGACGCCGGCAGACACGGTGACCTGCTGGACCTTGGCATCGGGTTCGCCACCATTCTCGTCATGCTCGTGCTGAACATCTGGAGTCGCGGCACGTCTCGGCTGCTTTGCGTGCTCATCGGCATGGTGACGGGCTACGCCATGGCGGTGCTCGCGGGGCGCGTCACTTTCGGCGCACTTGCAGCGGGCCCTTTGATGGCCGCACCGGCAATCGGCCATCTCGGCTGGTCCTTCGATGCCAGCCTGCTGATTCCGTTCGGTGTGGCCGCCGTCGCGGCCACGCTCAAGGCCACAGGCAACGTGACCACGTCGCAGAAGGCGAACGACAGCGACTGGAAGCGGCCCGATCTGCAATCGGTCTCGCGCGGCGTTTTCGCAGACGGCCTGGGCACGATGGTCGCCGGCGCCATCGGCGCGCCCGGTCTCAACTCGGCCACCTCGGCCGTCGGACTGGCCGCAGCGACCGGTACGTTCAGCCGGCGCCTCGGCTATCCGATCGCTGCGATGCTCCTGGTGCTGGCCTTCGTGCCCCAGCTCGGGATGCTGTTCTACCTGATGCCGCCCGCTGTCACGGGTGCTGCGCTGGTCTTTTCCTCCACGTTCATCGTGGTCAACGGGCTGGAGATCATCACATCGCGCTTGCTCGACGCCAGGAAGACGATCGTCATCGGCTTTGCGCTCGTCTTCGGCCTGGCCGTCGACATCTTCCCGGCGTTCTTCCAATCGCTTCCTGCGGGGGCGCAGACGCTGTTCGGCACGTCGATGGCCTTCGGCACGATCACGGCGCTTGGGCTGAATGCGCTCTTTCGCATCGGCGTCACGAAGCGCGCGGGCCTCGTGCTGCCGGTCGGGCCGCTGGACGGCGACAGGATCTACGAATTCATGGAGACCGCCGGCCAGCGCTGGGGCGCGCGCCGCGACGTCATCGAGCGCGCGCAGTTCAACCTTGCGCAGTCGGTCGAGACCATCGTCGAAGGCTGCAGTCCGCAGAGCCCGCTGCTGGTCGATGCGACCTTCGACGAGTTCAACCTGGAAGTGCGCGTGTCCTACGTCGGCGCGGCCCTCGAGCTTCCGGAACAACGACCGACGAAGGCGGAAATCATCGCGTCCGAGGCGGGGGAGCGAAAGCTCGCGGGCTACATGCTGCGGCGCTTCGCCGACCGGGTGACGGCGACGCACAAGTCGGGGCGTTCGACCATCCTGTTCCACTTCAATCATTGACCCGCATGAACGGCTCCGACGCGCGCTTGCTGGTCGTCGACGACAACGAGGACAACCGCTACACGCTGCGGCAGCGCCTGAAGCGACAGGGCTACGCCGATGTCGAGACCGCGACGAACGGCCGCGAGGCGCTCGATCTGCTGGGCCAGCGCGAGTTCGACCTGGTGCTGCTCGATGTGATGATGCCGCAGCTCAACGGCTACGAGGTGCTGGAGCGGCTCAAGGCGGATGCGCGCTTGCGCGACCTGCCGGTCATCATGATTTCGGCGCTCGACCAGCTCGAAAGCGTCGTTCGCTGCATCGAGCTAGGCGCCGAGGACTATCTGCCCAAGCCGTTCAATCCGACGCTGCTCGCGGCGCGTGTCGGCGCGAGCCTCGAGAAGAAGCGATTGCGCGATGAGTTGCGCGCCAGCCTGAGCCGCCTCGAGAAGGAAATGGAAGCGGCGCGCCGGCTGCAGATCAGCATGCTGCCGCGCGAGTTCCCGGCGTGCACGCCGCAGCATCCGGTCGACATCCATGCGCTGATGGAGACAGCGCGAGAGGTGGGCGGTGACCTCTACGATTTCTTCTTCCCGTCGCCCGAGCGCCTGTGCTTTCTCGTTGCGGACGTCTCGGGCAAGGGCGCCGACGCGGCGATGTTCATGGCGCGCACGCGAAGCCTGGTGCGCATGGCCATCGAGTTGCTGCAAGAAGTTGGTGCCGCCGATGTCGCGCCGGGCCGCGTGCTGAACACGGTCAATCGCGAGCTGTGCCAGAACAACCGGGAGAAGATGTTCGTCAGCATCTTCCTTGGCACGCTCGACCTGCGCACCGGAGTACTCGTCTACGCCAACGCCGGCCACCCGCCGCCGTACGTGATCGGTGCCGCGCAGCGTGTCGGGCGCATCAGCGGTGCGCCGCAGCCGCCGCTTGGGATCCGGCCGGCCACGAACTACACGACCGGCGCCCTCCAGCTGGAGCTGGCCGACACGCTCTTCGTGTGCACGGATGGAATCGCCGAAGCCGCCAACGCAGTCCAGGACATGTATGGCGACGAGCGGCTTGCAGCATTGCTGCATGCGTCGAGTGGCTCCTCCGCGCAGGCCGTGGTCGCTCGCGTGAAGGATGCGATCGATGATTTCGCAGCCGGCGCCCCGCCGGCGGATGACGTGACCATGCTGGCGCTGCGCTGGCGGCCGCCCGCGGCGACCTCGTAGGATCGCCTCAGCCCAGCTGCCGGATCGCCTCGTCGCTGCTCGCGTGGATCGTGAACGCGTCGAGCAGGCCGCCCATCTCGAACAGCTCTCGCACCTGGCCGAGCACGCTGCACAGAGTGAACTGCGCGGCCCTTCGCTCCGCTTCGTCCGCGGCAACCAGCAAGGCCCGGAACGCCGCGCTCGTCAGGTAGATGACCTGCTTCATGTCGACGAGGACGCGGGTCTCTCCCGCACCGAGCAGCGTGCTCAGGCGGGCCATGAGCTGTTCCGCATTGGTGCTGTCGATGCGGCCTGCAAGGGTCACGACGCACACGTCGCCCTTTTTGGCTTCCTGGATCTGCAACGAACTGTCTGCCATGAACGACCCTTGTGTTTTTAGCCTTGTGCGCTTAGTTCACTCGCTTGGTAATCGTGATGCGGTTGGTCGCGCCGATCCGGGCGTAGGCCATCGCGTCGACGAGCTGCCGCACCATGTGAAGTCCAACGCCGCCGGGCCGAGGGCGGTCCCCAGGCCGCAGCGGTTTCGGCGCGGGTGCGTCCAGCGGGTTGAATGCGGCGCCGTCGTCGTCGATCTCCAGCGTGATCGCGCCATCGCTGACGCCGAAGGACACCGACAGCTCGTGCCGGCCGCCATCGGACCACGCGTACTTGATGATGTTGCTTCCCAGCTCATCCAGCACGACCTGGAGCTGGTTGACTGCCTTGACGGGGATGCCGTGCTGCTGGCCGAATCGCTCGAGCGCCTGTTGCAGCTTCGAAAGGTTCGCCCGATCGTTGCTGATCGTCACTCGCCCGCTGGGATCGGGATCGGTCGGCACGCTGGTTGCCCGTTCATCATCGGACGGCCAGTATAGCGGTGCCAACTACTGTGGGAGCGCGTCGGACGACGCAGGGGAGAAGAAGGCGATCTTGTCGGCCTTGGGCAGGGACTTCAGCCGTATCTCCGCCCGCAGCGCCTCCGACTTGTTCGGGTATTCCCGCGCGGCCAGCACCCGAAGCGGCGACCTTGCGCGTGTAAACCTGGCTCCGACACCGAACAGGTGCTGATAGAAGCGCCGCTCCACGTCCAAAGCGATGCCGGTGTAGTAGACGCCGCCCTCGCATTCGAGCAAATAGAGCCAATAGGGTGGTGGGGGCGGTTCGATCATGGCGTCCGGGCGCCAGCTTAGCCGATGGGGTCGACCTGACCCCCACACTCACTGCGCAGCCGTCAGTTCATGCCGGATAAAAGCCATCGCCATACCCAGAGACCACCGCCGGGCGCAAGTGTTGCAGCGCCAGTTCGTCGAACGTTCGCTGGTAGCCGGCCGCGTCGAGTCCGTGCCGGGCTTGCCACTCGATGGCCGGAAGCCCGCGGTGCCAGATCGCGGCATAGTTGGCGATACCACCGTTGGAATAGCCACTCACCCACACCAATCGGAAGCCGCGGGCGAGCGCATCGTTGAAAGCAATCTGGTACTGACTAGAAGTCAGGTTGTGCCTGCCGATGAATTCAATGCCCGCCAGTTTTTGCCATATCGCCGCAAAGCGCAGACCGAAGTTGACCCGGTATCCGCAGACCTGGACCGGAACGAAGCCGGCCGCGCCCAAAGCGTCGAACGTCGCCTGGTACTCGTTCGGCAACAGTCCATGGCGGGCCTGCCACTCGGGCGCGGGCCCCTGCTCGAACAGGGCCGCATAGCGGGCATCACCACTCTGCGCATACCCGGACACCACGACCGGCCTGAATCCATCCGCCACCAACTGATCGAAGGCAACCTGGTAGGCCGCGCCAGTGAGCCCGTGGCGCGCTGCCCAGGCCGGCCCGCCGCGCTTCACCCATACTGCGTTGAATCGCGAACCCCGGCCCTCGGAGTAGGCCCCGATGAATGCAGGGCGGAAGCCCTGGCCGGGCAGCGTGTCGAAGAGTGCCTGGTACGCCGTGCCGTCGATACCGTGCCGAGCCTGCCAGACCTCGCCTGCGTCGGGGACGAACAGCGCGGCGAAGCGCGTGTTGAAGCGGCTGAGTTCGACCGGCCCATTCGCCGTGCCGAGCTGCTCGTGCACGTCGGCGAAATCGAAATCGGCCTCGAGCTTCAGGCCGGTCTCGGTTCCCGGCAAGGTCGGCCCGGTGCCCGAGGCAATGAAGGCGGTCAGCGTCCTACCATTGGCTGAGAAGTGCCCGTTCACGTCGTGTCGTCCGTCGGCCATGTACGCGTGCCCCAGGCGCGTGGGCTGTCCAGGCGTCGGGAAGTCCTCGGAGCGGCGCAGCAGAAGCCGGAAGTCTCCGTTGCCACTCTTCACATGCCAGTTGCCGAGCCAGCAAGCCTGGTTCTGCACGAAGGTGGGGTCGACAACGTCGGTGATGTACCAACCGGCCAGGAACTGCCAGTTCGGGTCGTTTTGATAGGCAATCTCGATGAAGGCGTTCTCGCCCCAATGGTTCTTGGCGATGAACACCTGACGGTCGCTGTCGAAGCCGATCAACGTCAGAACGTGGCCGCCAGCCGGAAAGGTCAGGTGCTGCACGTCGCAGATCACCTCGTGGTTGGACAGGATGACGTTCTCCAGCGCCTCGATGCTCGGCGCATTCCCGATGCTGGCGAAGCCGGTCGCGCGGTAGCGGCAGTTGACCCGGGCGATCAGCGGGATGTGCTGCTCGCAGAATTCCAGCGCGTCGAAATCCTCTTGCGAGACCAGCGATGCCACGCCTGGGAAGCCGAGCGTGGGCAGGATGCCGGTGATCGCAGCCTGGCTGGCCAGGTAGGGGGCCAGCGCTTCGCCGGGCACGGCGTTCTCGGAGAGCTTCTTCGCGATATCGCCTGAGCCCTGGAATCCGGTGAGCGAGGAATTGTCTTCCACCGGCGCGTTCGGGTTGAGGGCAAAGGCCTTGCCCATGTGGAAGACGTACTCCTCCGACAGGTCCAGCGTCAGCCCAAAGCGCCGATGGTAGGCGGCTTCCAGCGCCGAGGCACCGGCAAAGGCCCAGCAGGTGCCGCGGTCGGATTGGTTCTTGAACGGCGTCTGATCGGCAGCGAGCGACCAGAAGTGCGGCCTCAGGTCGGCGTGCAGCACGGAAATTGGGCCACGCCGGCTCACGAGGCCGGAACGCTCCGCAAACTTGAGTGCCGCGTCGATCGCTGCGCGATGAGCGCCGGGATCGAGCATGATCGGCGTGAAGGCCGTGGCTGGCTGCGTCGCGTTTTCCAAGACGGTAGCTGTGTCGCTCATGATCAACCTCGTAGCCGAAAGTGCAAAAAGTCGCTGGCGAGAAGAGGTCCACCGGTCGGGACGCCCGCTGGTATCGATGGCGCCCCGTCGCGCTGGTGTCGCTCGTTGCCATGGCAACCGATGCTCAACTTAGGCTGTCGGCACGCACGGATCAACTGACTACCTAGCTAGGGCGACACCGCATCCCTGGCGAACGTCTTGCACAGCGGGAGCTTCCGACTCGGGGGCGACCGTTGAATGGCCCAGCCAGGACAAGCACGGTGGCCATGGCGTGGGGGCGCTCTCGGCAATAGCCGAGCTGTGATCGGCCCGATCCGGTTCCGGTCGCGCGCGATTCAGCGCGCCCTGGCGGAAACTCGTGGATTACAAGGCCGGGAAATGGCACAGTCCACCTATGGACGGGTCGTCGTCTCCGGACCAGGGAACCAGGAAGCAGTCCGCCTTGCGCTGGCTCGCGGGCCTGGACACGCTGCGTTCCTACGACCGCAGTTGGCTGCGCCACGACATCGCCGCCGGCATGGTGCTGACGGCCATGCTGGTGCCCGTGGGTATCGCCTATGCGGTCGCGTCGGGCGTGCCGGGCATCTATGGGCTCTACGCCACCATCGTGCCCCTATTGGTCTACGCCGTCTTCGGCCCCAGCCGCATTTTCGTGCTGGGGCCGGAATCAGCGTTCGTCGCCGTGATCCTGGCGGTGATCGCGCCGCTGGCCGCCGGCGACCCGGAGCGGGCGATCGCATTGGCCAGTGCGATGGCCATCGTGTCGGGCATCGTTTGCATCGCTGCGGGCCTGGGGCGTCTCGGGTTCGTCACCGAGCTGCTTTCCAAGCCCATACGCTACGGCTACATGAACGGCATCGCGCTGACGGTGCTCCTGAGCCAGTTGCCCAAGCTGCTCGGATTCTCCGCAAAAGCCGAAGGCCCGCTGAGCCAAGCCCTGGCCATCGCCGATGGCGTGCTCGCGGGCAAGGTGAACCCGACAGCGTTTGCGGTCGGTGGCGGCGCCCTGGTCACCATCCTCCTCCTGCGTCGCTACCTGAAGATCCCTGGCATGCTGATTGCGGTGGCGGGGGCGACCGTGGTGGTCGCCGTGTTCGACCTTGACCGCCGCGCGGGCGTGTCGGTGCTGGGAGCGTTGCCCCAGGGCCTACCGGCGTTCCGGATTCCTGACATTCGGCTCGCCGACGTGGAGGCCGTGCTGGTCGGCGGACTCACGGTGGCACTGATCGGATTCGCGGATACCAGCGTGCTCTCGCGCACGTTCGCGGCACGGCTGAAGACAAGGGTGGACCCCAACCACGAGATGGTGGCGCTGGGGCTCGCTAATTTCGCCGCCGGGCTGTTTCAGGGCATTCCCGTGAGCAGCAGTTCCTCGCGCACGCCGGTAGCGGAGGCCGCGGGTGCGCGCACGCAGCTGACCGGCGTGGTCGCCGCGCTGGCCGTCGCCGTGCTGCTGGTGGCCGCACCGAACCTGCTGCAGTTCCTGCCGAACACCGCCCTCGCCGCCGTCGTCATCTGTTCGGCCTTGTCGCTGGTGGAAGTAGCTGACCTGCGCCGCATCTGGCGCATGCAGCGCTGGGAGTTCTGGCTGTCCATGGCCTGCTTCGCCGGGGTGGCCGTGCTCGGTGCGGTGCAGGGGATTGCCATCGCCGTGGTGATCGCCGTGATCGAATTCCTCTGGGATGGCTGGCGCCCGCATTCGGCCGTGATGGGCCGGGTGGACGGACTCAAGGGCTATCACGACATCACCCGTTACCCGCAGGCCAGCCGTATCCCGGGGCTGGTCCTGTTCCGATGGGATGCGCCCCTGTTTTTCGCCAACGCGGAACTGTTCCGCGACCGCGTGCTGGCCGCAGTGGCCGATGCGCCCCAGTCCGTGCGTTGCGTGGTGGTGGCCGCCGAGCCGGTGACCAGCGTGGACATCACAGCCGCCGACATCCTGGTGGAGCTCGACGACACGCTGAACGGTCAGGGCATCGAACTGTGGTTTGCCGAGATGAAGGACCCGGTGAAAGACAAGCTCAAGCGCTTCGGGCTCTATGCGCGCTTCGGTGCGGACATCTTTTATCCGACGCTCGGAGAAGCCGTGAGGGATTACTTGCGCAGCCATCCGGTGAAATGGGTCGACTGGGAAGACGCTGCGCCGGCCAGTGCGCCGTAGCAGGGCTGCCTGTCGCGCGGCGGCGGATCAAGAAAAGGAAATCGTCTTCCGCCGTGGTCAGCCGATCTTCAGAGACTTGAGTGTCGGATCGTCATCGGGGTAGCGCAGGCCCAGGCCACGGAGCGTTTCGAGGAGGATCTGCGCGATCATCAGGTTGCGGTGCGTCTTGGAATCGGCCGGAATGATGATCCAGGGTGCCCAAGGCGTGCCTGTCGCCGTGATCGCGTGTTCGTACGCGATCTGGTACAGGTCCCACTGCTTGCGCACCTTCAGGTCTTCCCTCTGGAACTTGTAGCGCTTCGCCGGGTCGTCCAGCCGTGCCTGCAATCGCTTGCGCTGTTCGTCCTTCGAGATGTGCAACATGAACTTGAGGACGATCGTGCCCGTCTCCGAGAGCAGGCGCTCGAAGTCGTTGATGTGCGCATAGCGCTGCTGCGTCTGCTCCTGCGACAGCTGGCCGTTCACCACGGGGACCAGCACGTCCTCATAGTGGCTGCGGTTGAATGCGACCACCTCGCCCGAACCCGGCACCTCCTTGTGGATGCGCCAGAGAAAGTCGTGCGCGCGCTCCGCTTCGGTGGGCGCCTTCCACGCCGTCGTGCGCACGCCCAGCGGACTCATGCGCCCGAACACGGTCCGCAAGGTGCCGTCCTTGCCGCTGGTGTCGAGCCCCTGCAGCACCATGAGCAGCTTGTAGCGGCGGTCGGCATAGAACAGATTCTGCAGCTCGTCCAGTTCGACGGCCAGCCTGTCGACGCGCGCACGGTCCTCCTGCTTGTTGCCGGAAGAACAGGGTTTCTCGGCGGGGTCGAACGCGGCGAGCGACACCGACACGCCGGGCGTCGCGATGCGGTAACGGGCCCACGTCGTGGGGTCGCCTGCAGCCATCTTCTTGCGGTTCATGAGGGCAGTATGCCGCCTGCCAGCTCCACCATATGACTTGTCGCCGGCAACCGCAGACGCACAACGAGGGCGGTCTGCTTCCGGTCCCGAAAGCAGTCTTCCATTCGTCCGACGTCAGGACTTCGGCGGAAGTTCTACCAGCTTGATGGAGTCTTCTGTTGCCTCGATGAAGCCTTCCAGCTCCTTGATCAGCTCCCCAATGGCGCGCTTGCCATATCTTTGCTCAATGTGCTGATACTGCAATTCGATCAGTGGCGCCATGGCCTGCAGCAGGCGGTTGCCCTTCGGTGCCAGACGCACCATCACGCGGCGCTGATCCTGCGCCACGCGGTTTCGCACGATCAGTCCCGTCTCTTCCATCCGCACCAGAACGCCGGCCATGCTGGAACTGAAGATCTGGCACATGTCGCACAGTTCCCGGGGTTCCAGCTGTCCATGCTCGTCGAGCAGTCGAAGGATGCGCCACTGCTGTTCGGTCACCCCAAAATGGTTGAGGATGGGCCGGAAGTGGGACATCAGGCTGTCGCGGGCCTTCAGGAAAAGCTGGGGCAGGTTGCGGTAGGCGATCCGGTGCTTCACGCCGTTCTCCATCTCTGGTGCTGGAAGGTCTTCACATCATCTCATGACTACCTTGCATCGCTAACATGCTAGCGATTACACTTGCTCATATGTTAGTGAGTTTCCGGCATCCTATCCGGGCACCTCGTTCCGGACGGATGCATGATCGTTCGTGATCGGCCCTCGGGGTTCAAGCTTTTCCTGGTCTTGCGCGGGTCCGTCCTGCCCCGGATCCTGCCGACGCTGGCCTTCAATTTGCTCGTCGCCACGTTGGTGACGTTCAATCATGGCGACCTCTTTGCGCTCAAGATCACGCTGACGCCGATTCCGTTCACCCTGATCGGATTGCCGTTGGCGATCTTTCTGGGGTTTCGCAACACGGCCGCGTACGACCGCTACTGGGAGGCGCGCAAGCTGTGGGGCGAGCTGGTCATCAGAGCCCGCAACCTGGCGCGACAGTGCCAAAGCCTGATCGCCGGTCCACAGCCGGCGCATGCGTCGTGGGGGCTCCAGGATGTGCGGGTGCGCATGGTGTATCGCTCGATTGCGTTTGCCTACGCCCTGAAGCAGCAACTGCGGCCGGATGCGGCACCGCCCGGCATGCACGAGTTGCTGTTGCCATGCGAATCGCAGCAGCTCGCGCTGGCATCGAACAAGCCGAATTTCCTGCTCTCGGAGATGGGAGCGGATTTGCGCCGGTGCCTGGAGCAACGACGTATCGAGCCCTGCCTGGCGGTGAACATCGACGAATCCATTTCCGCCATGACGGCTGCGGCCGCCGCCTGCGAACGAATCAGGCAAACGCCCATTCCTTTTTCCTACACGCTGCTGCTGCACCGTACGGCCTACCTGTATTGCTTTCTCCTGCCCTTTGGCCTGGTCGACTCGATCGGGTTCATGACGCCGTTCGTGGTGGGCATCGTGGCGTACACGTTCTTCGGGCTGGACGCGCTTGGCGACGAAATAGAAGAACCGTTCGGCACCGAGTCGAATGACCTTCCGCTCGACGCGATCTGCCGAACCATCGAAATCGACCTGCGCGAAGCGCTCGTGGACGAGTACGTTCCCGCGCCGCTTCTGCCGGTCGACTACTGCCTCAAGTGACGCGCGCCGGAGCCGTCTTCCCATATCGATAAGGAGAATCAGTAATGCGAGACAGTTGCCACGATCGAATCCGCCTGCCACACCTGCGGGACAGGATCACCAGCGCGGCTGCCGCCGCCGAGTGGGTGCGTGACGGCATGACCGTCGGCATGAGCGGCTTTACCCGCGCCGGCGACGCCAAGGTGGTGCCGCTGGCACTGGCCGAGCGTGCTCGCCACGAGAAGTTGAAGATCACCCTGATGACCGGCGCGTCGCTCGGCAACGACATCGACAAGACGCTGACCGAGGCGGGCGTGCTGGCGCGCCGCATTCCGTTTCAGTCCGACCCGGCGCTGCGTTCGGCGATCAATCGCGGCGAGGTGATGTTTGTCGATCAGCATCTTTCCGAGACGGTCGAGATGCTTCGTACCCGGCAGATCGCGCCGATCGATGTGGCGATCATCGAAGCCATCGCGATCACCGAAACCGGCGCCATCGTGCCGACGACATCCGTCGGCAACAGCGCGAGCTTTGCGATCCTGGCCGACAAGGTCATCGTCGAAATCAACCTCACGCAGTCGCCCGAACTCGAAGGCCTGCACGACATCTTCATCCCCAAGCGCCGGCCACAGCGCGAACCGATCCCGATCATGAACGTGCGCGACCGCGTCGGCACCGCGGCGATCGAGATACCGCCGGAGAAGATCGTCGCCATCGTCGTCACCGAGAAGGCCGACAGCTCCTCGAACATCCTGCCGCCGGATGCGGAAACGGCGCAGATCGCCGGGCACCTGGTCGAGTTCTTCAAGAGTGAGATGAAGCAGAGACGATTGACCGAAAGCCTGCTGCCACTGCAGGCCGGCATCGGCACGATTGCCAATGCGGTGCTGGCCGGCTTCATCGACAGCCCGTTCCAGCATCTGACGATGTACTCGGAGGTGCTGCAGGATTCGACCTTCGATCTGTTCGATGCCGGCAAGCTGGATTTCGCATCCGGCTCGTCGATCACGCTGTCGCCGCAGAAGAGCCGCGAGGTGTTTGCCGATATCGCGCGCTACAAGGACAGGCTGGTGCTGCGCCCGCAGGAGGTGAGCAACCATCCGGAAGTGATCCGGCGGCTGGGCATCATCGCGCTCAACACCGCGCTCGAGGCGGATATCTACGGCAATGTGAATTCGACGCACGTGCTCGGCACGCACATGATGAACGGGATCGGCGGCTCCGGCGACTTCGCACGCAACGCCTACCTGGCCATCTTTGCAACCAAGTCGGTGGCCAAGGGGGGCAAGGTGTCGAGCATCGTGCCGATGGTGTCGCACGTCGATCACAACGAGCACGACGTTGACATCCTGGTGACCGAAGTCGGCCTGGCCGACCTGCGCGGGCTCGCGCCACGCGAACGGGCGCAGGTGATCATTGCGAACTGTGTGCCCGAGCCGTATCGCGACATGCTGCGCGACTATGTCGCGCGGGCGAACCAGCGTGGGGGACAGACGCCGCACCTGCTGGAAGAAGCACTATCGTGGCACATCCGCTATCGCGACACGGGATCGATGCTGCCGACTCAATCGACGGAGTAATTGAGCGCGGCATCGATGGCGGACGGGTCTTTGGCTGCCGACGTGTCCGGCGTGATGGCTGGTGAGGCTGCAGCGGTCCCGGGCATCAGCTCGGGCCGCACCTTGCCAGTGACTGCGCCACCGACAAAAGCCGCAGCCATTGCGCACACGGCCACCGCGACGAACAGGATGATGGATCTGGATACGACGGGCAGTTTCATGAACATCTCCTGGGTTGAACCATGCACTCAAGCCTGCGTTGATCGCGGGACTCGAGGAGCTCGCTGCGCGCCTGCTTGAGCGTTGTTGCGCCGGAAATCGAATCGCCAATGGCAGGTCCGAAGGGCCGCCAGACGATTCCACCCTCTCATACCCGATGTCACGCGGCCTGGCACGGTCAAGCCGAAAAGCCTCGGCCGCTCGGATGGCAGCGCCGAGATGCGTGACTGGGCGATCGTCTGCGCGAGTCGCCGGATGTTCACCGCGATCAGCAGGAGGTGCAGCACGAGAACGGGTGCCAGCCCCGACAGCGCGCCGTATGAGATGAACGCGACGTTCGCTGCGATCGCGACGGTGCGAAGCATCAGAGCCTCTTGGCAGAGGAAGGTGCAAAGCATCAGGAGGGATGCAATCCAACCAGACAGGTCAGCGATTGACATGGCGCCTCCCGGAATGAACAGTCTCGCATGCACTGGTCGCGGCTCGGCGGCACGGACAACAGCCGCGAGCGCTCAGGAAGACAGATGGCGCCCCAACTGGTGGCTTGTCTGTCGAGGCGGGCGGCGTGTCGCAAACCTCAGCTCGCCCGCCCTGGAATTCCGCGCAGATCGCCACGCGCCGGCGTTTCGCCCGACGGCATGGCAGTGCCTGTGGCACTCGTCGCAAGGTCCTTCGAGCCGCATCCATGCGATCTCCGTGTGTGGAATGATCTTGCTGCGATCCTCGACACTCGGTTTCGGCATGTCCTGAAAGTGCTCTAAAAAATCCATAAAATTCGCTGTTCGGTCCGCCGACGCTCTCGATGACATGGGCAGGCACTACGACATCGGGCCCTTCCACCTCGACAGCGAGGCCCGGGTGCTGCTACACGAAGGCCACGCCGTCGCGCTTGGTGCGCGCGCGGCTGCCGTGCTGTCATTCCTCGTGGCGCATCCTCGCGAGTACGTCCTCAAGACCGCCATCCTGGATGCGGCATGGCCCGGCCTTGTGGTCGAGGAAGCCAACCTCGCGGTGCAAGTCTCCGCAATTCGCCACGTCCTCGCGAGCGTTGCAGGCTGCGAACATTGGATCGAGACGCTGCCGCGACGCGGCTATCGCTTCGTCGGGCCGGTCATCGAACGCGAAGCTTCCATGGAAGGGGTCAATTCGGCGGCGACCGGCGTCACGTCAGGCGCAAGCGATGTGGGGCATCCGCAGCACGGCATTTCGCACAACCTGCCCGAGCGGATTTCGTCCTTCGTCGGTCGCGAAAAGGACATCGCCGAGGTGAAGCGGCTGCTGGCTCAGAACCGCCTGGTCTCGCTCGTCGGTGTCGGCGGCATCGGCAAGACTCGCTTGGCTCTGCAGATCGCGGCGGACCTGCTCGATTCGCATCCGGACGGCGTATGGCTGGTGGAGCTGGGCTCGGTCTCAGACCCGCGCATGGTGGCGGCATGCGCGGCGCAGGCGCTGGGCCTTCCGGAGCAGCCCGGGCAAGCCCCGACCGTGACGCTATGCCGTCATCTCGGGTCGCGCCGCACGCTGCTCGTGCTCGACACTTGCGAACACGTGATCGACGCCGCCGCGGCCCTGGTGGCGGCGATCCTCACCGAAACGCAACACAGCCACATCCTTGTGACGAGCCGCGAGGCATTGGAAGTCGAGGGCGAGCAGCACGTGCCGTTGCCACCCTTGTCGCTTCCAACGTTCGGAGCCGCTGCGGAAGATTGGATGCAGTCCGAGGCCGTCCGCTTATTCCTGGACCGGGCACGCCTGCAGCGCCCCGACTTCGCTCCCATGGAGGGCACAAGCGCAGCGGTGGTGGCCATCTGCCGCTCGCTTGACGGCCTGCCTCTTGCGATCGAGCTGGCCGCTGCGCGGGTCTCTGCGCTGTCGATCGACGAGATCGAGCGACGACTCACCGATCGGTTCAGGCTGCTCGAGGCAGGCTCTCGCGCATCGCCGCCTCGACAGCGGACCCTGCGCGCGACGCTCGATTGGAGTCACGCCCTGCTCGCCCAGGACGAGCAACGCGTGCTGCGCCGCCTGGCCGTCTTCGCCGGCAGCTTTGGCGGGGACTCGGCGCGTGCGGTGGCCGGGTTTGATCTGCCGGATGAGGGCGCGATGGTGCATGTGCTGTCGCGATGCGTGGCGCAATCGATGCTGGTTGCCGACACCAGTGGCGCTGGCACGCGTTATCGGCTGCTCGACACAGTGCGCGCCTACATGCGCGAGCGGCTCGACCAGGCCGGCGAGCGCACCGGGACGACGCGGCGCTTTGCGCAGCATTTCTGCGACCGTTTCCACTCAGCCCTCGAGGACTGGTTGAAGTTGTCGGACGCGGCCTGGGATGCGGCCTACGCCTCTGACCGTGAGCATGTGCGCGCTGCGCTCGACTGGTCTTTCTCGTCCGAGGGCGATGCGGAGACCGGTGTTGCGTTGGCCGCCAATTCGGGCCCGGGGTGGCTGGTGTGGTCATTGCGAGGTGAGGGCCTGGACCGGCTCGAAGTGGCGCTCGCGCGATGCGGCGCGCAAACGCCTGCGAGCACCCAGGCGCGCCTGTGGCTCTGGGTCGGCGTGCTGCGCCAGTTTCGCTCGATCGGCGATTCGGTGCGCGCGCTGCGTCGCTCCGTCACGCTGTATCGCAGGCTCGGTGACGCTGTCGGCACCGGCTACGCGCTCATCCGGCTGGCAGGTGGCCTCGCACGAAGCGGTCGTCCCAGGCTCGCGCAGCGCGTGCTCAATGCGTCCGCGCCGTTGGTCGAAGGCCATGGCTGCGCTCTGGCGGGGCCGTACTTCCATATCTCGGGCTTCATCCGCAAGTCGATGGGTGATCTCGAAGGTGCGCGTGCCGACTGCGTGAAATCGCTCGCGGCCTATCAGGCGGCCGGGGCAGAGCGCTCCGCGCTCGAGATGCGGGGGTCGCTCGCAGACACGCTCTGGGCGCTCGGTTCGCTGGATGCCGCCCTGACTGAGTTTCGCGAGGTCGTCGCGCAGATGCGTGCGTCGGCGCGCACCACGAAGCTCGCCCTGGGGGTGAACCTGACCAACCTGGCCGGCGTGCTCACCGAGGTCGGCGCGCTCGACGAAGCGCTCGAGGTCGCCCGCGAGGGCCTGCCTGCCCGCCGTGACGCGGGATATGTGTTCGGCGCACTCGATCACCTCGCATTGCGCGCTGCGCTGGCCGGCAAGCTGGCAGAGGCCGCACGGCTTGCCGGCTACGCGGACTCGAACTACGCCACAGGGACAAGCCGCCGACAGCCGAACGAGGCGCGTGCGCGGGCGCGCTTGCACCGCCTGTTGCTCGATCATGCAGATGCCGACGACCTGCTGCGCCAGCTGGCGGACGGCGCCCGGATCAGCGAAGAAGAGGCCTGCCGGCTGGCGGTGAATGCCTGATTTGCTTCCGGCGCCGCGATACGGCCCCGACATGAAGTGAGCGGGGCGAGTCGTCGATCAAAGCGGGTGGCGAAGTCGTCCAAGCAACGTTCCGCGCGGCTGGCTCAACCGTCCTGCAATCCACATTAAATCCAATAAGCTGGAATGACGTGCCATGCCAAGCCACACCGAAACGGGCACGAGCGACGTCAACACACGAATTGGCCGCCGAGTGCGTGAACTGCGCTCCTTGCGCAGCCTCACGCTCGACGATCTCGCGGCGCAGTCTGGCGTCAGCCGGTCCATGATTTCCCTGATCGAACGGGGTGAGGCCAGCCCGACGGCTGTGATCCTTGAGCGGCTTGCTTCCGGCCTGGGGTGCCGCTCGCCAGCCTCTTCGGGGCCGACCGCGCAGGCACGAGAGCGCAGCCGCTCGTGCGCCGCTCGGAGCAGCCCACCTGGCAGGATCCTGAATCGGGCTACTTGCGCCGCAACCTGTCGCCGCCGGACTGGCCATCGCCCATGCAGTTGGTGCACGTGCATTTCCCCCCGAGAGCGCGGGTCGCGTATGAGACGACGGGAGGCAATAGAGCTCTGCACCAGCAGGTATGGGTGCTCCAGGGCCGCATCGACATCCTTCTCGGTGAGCAGCCCTACACGCTGAAGACTGGCGATTGCCTTGCGATGGTGTTCGACCGGCCGCTCGTCTACAGCAATCCTACCGACAAGGCTGCCGAGTACATCGTCGCGATCTGCACTGCACCTGACGTCTCCGCTTCCAGCAAAGGCCCCCGATGAGCACGCCCAACCCCGATGTCGAACTTCGCTTGATCGACTGCACCGAGGCCGAACACGCTTCGGCCATTCTTGAAATCCTCAACGAGGCCATCGTCAACTCGACGGCGCTGTACGACTACCAGCCCCGCCAGCCGCAGGCCATGGTCTCCTGGTTTGCGACGAAGCGCACGAACGGCTTCCCAGTGGTCGGCGCGGTGGATGCTGCTGGCGCCTTGGTGGGCTTTGCGAGTTGGGGCACCTTTCGTGCGTTCCCGGCGTACAAGTACACCGTGGAGCACAGCGTCTATGTGCATCATGGGCATCGTGGCCGAGGCATCGGCAGGTTGCTGATCGAAGAGCTGATTCGACGCGCACGCGTGTCGGACGTGCATGTGATGGTGGGCTGCATCGACGCAGCCAACACGGCGAGCATCGGCTTGCACCAGCGATTGGGCTTCAGTCACACCGGCACCTTCAACCAGGTTGGCTTCAAGTTCGGAAGGTGGCTGGACGCTGCGTTCTATCAGCTGACGCTCGAATCGCCGGCGAACCCCGTGGACGGTTGACTGGGCCGATCACGTCCTCCGCGGTGCTGATCCCTTCCGCTCAGGCGCCAGCCAGCATGGGCGCCGGCCTGCGGTGGGCGGCCAGGCAGGAGAGTACGCTCGTCACCACGAACGCCAAGGCGGCCATCTCCAACGAAGTCGGCAATCGGCGCTCCCAGAGAAAGCCATAGACCAGCGCGAATACCGTCTCGAAAAGAATCATCTGTCCGACGAGCGTCAGCGGCAGCAGTCGACTCATCCGGTTCCACAGGAGGTTGCCGACGATCGAGGCCAGCACCGCGAGGCCGACACAGACCGCGCCAAGCCGCATCCACTCAGCCGCGCCGTGGTTCTCCGATTCGAGGGTGAGCGCAAGCGGGATCAGGACGATGCTCTGTGCGCCGGTGACAATTCCGGTGAGCAGGTTCCAGTCGTGCGTCGAGACGTGTTCCAGCCGCTTGAGGCAACGGGCATTGCCAACCGCGTAGGCGGTCCATGACGCCAGCGCGCCAAGGGCGCAGAGCAGCCCGATCACCCGTTCGTCTGCCGTGCCGACGACCGGGCCCACCAACGCCTGCCAGCCGATGCAGATGGCGCCGGCGGCGCAGAGCAGCAGCGACGGCATCAGCCTCGCGAGAGGGACGGCCCCCTGGTCGCGGCTGCCAATGATGGTGACCGCGACGGGAAGGAAGCCGATCACCAGGGAGGTCATCGCGATCCCGCCGGTCTGCACCGCGCTCGACAGAAGGACGTAGTAGAGCGTGTTGCCCGCGAAGGCGAGCCACACCAGGCTCAGCCATTGTTGCCGGGTGACGCGAGCCGCCAACGCGCGCCAACGGGGGGCAAGCAGAGCCCCGGCGATCAGTCCGTAGCAAAGATACCGCCCGATGCTCAGGTGAAGCGGCCCGAACGTCCCCACCGATTTGGGAGCGAGAAACACCAGCCCCCAGAGCGCCCCCGCACCCATGCCGCAGGCAATGCCGGTCAATTTCTGTTGCTGGACGTGGGCGCAGGAGAGGTCGGCCGTCGAGAGCGTTGTCATGCGCGCACTTTATTCTCGGCAGTGCGAGCATTCCGCTCCAATTCGGGCCGTCAAACGCAACAAATAATCGCTCATGTCCCGCAAAGCCGCCGCCCGCAGTTACGTCCTTGACCGGCAGGACCGAGCCATCCTTCAGATTCTCCAGCGTGACAACAAGACGCCGCAGCGGACCATCGCCGAAAAAGTGAACCTCTCC
>Ga0207853_1000108_pt1 | contig 19007 bp, 14 predicted proteins | sample LuqExpMetagenom6_FD_187764 | JGI IMG/M metagenome (GOLD analysis project Ga0207853, IMG submission 187764) | Tropical forest soil microbial communities from Luquillo Experimental Forest, Puerto Rico - Sample 6 (SPAdes) | ecosystem: Environmental > Terrestrial > Soil > Tropical forest ...
CGGCGCCCGGACCATGCGCTGTTGCGCGCGAGCAGGACGCGGTCCTGGTACTGGATCACGGCAGCCAACACGGGCGTTGGATTGTTCCAGTGCGTCCAACCGCACGCGCCGCAACGCAGACGCGCTTTTTCACCACCGTCTTCCAACCGCGTCAGCAGCTGCAAGGGTGTCGCGCAATGCGGGCAGAACCGGAACTCGTGCTCCATCAGGCCGGAAAGACGCCCGTTGACAGATAGCGGTCACCGCGGTCGCACACGACGAACACGATGGTGGCATCACGCACCGAGCGTGCAATCTGCTGTGCCACCCAGCACGCGCCGGCAGCAGAGATCCCGCCGAAGATGCCTTCCTCTCGCGCCAGCCGCCGGCACATTTCCTCCGCGTCGTCCTGGCTGACGTACACCAGTTCGTCCACGTGGCTGGGGTCGTAGATCTTCGGCAGGTACTCCTGCGGCCACTTTCGGATGCCCGGGATGCGCGAGCCTTCATTCGGCTGCGCGCCGATGATGCGGATCGCTGGATTCTTCTCTTTGAGGTAGCGCGAAACGCCGGTGATCGTGCCGGTGGTGCCCATGGCGCTCACGAAGTGGGTGATCCGCCCTTGCGTCTGGTCCCACAACTCCGGTCCTGTGGTTTCGTAGTGGATGCGCGGGTTGTCGGCATTGGCGAACTGATCGAGCACCCGCCCCTTGCCTTCGCGCTGCATGTTTTCCGCCAGGTCGCGCGCGTATTCCATGCCTCCGCTCTTGGGCGTGAGCAGCAGTTCCGCCCCGAAAGCTTTCATCGTCTGCGCGCGCTCCACGGACAGGTCTTCCGGCATGATCAGCAGCATGCGGTAGCCTTTGATGGCCGCGGCCATCGCCAGCGCAATGCCTGTATTGCCGGAGGTCGCCTCGATCAAGGTGTCGCCCGGCTTGATCTCGCCGCGCTCCTCGGCGCCACGGATCATGGACAGCGCCGGACGATCCTTCACGGAGCCGGCTGGGTTGTTGCCCTCGAGTTTTCCAAGAATGACGTTGCCGCGGTCACGATTTTCGGCCGCGCCGACGCGTTGCAGCCTCACCAGCGGCGTTTTGCCGACAGCATCTTCAATTGTCGGATAGCGATTGGAGGAATCCATGCGTTCACTGTGCCATAATTTTCGGCTTCCCCATCAAATGCGCCGGAGTGGTGAAATTGGTAGACGCAGGGGACTCAAAATCCCCCGGGGTAAAACCCGTGCCGGTTCGATTCCGGCCTCCGGCACCAAATAAAAAAGCCCGCGACTGCGGGCTTTTTTCTGGGCGGCTGTTCTTAGCTGCCGGTCACGGGGGCGAGGGTCACCGAGCCCACACTCTTGCCATTGACCAAGATTTCCCCGGTGGAGCTGATGGTCACCGCGATTTTCGTGCTGTCAGACGGCTTGTTGTTTGCAAGCACGAGCTGGACGGCTGTTTGCTGCGCTTGGCCGTTGGCGGTCTGGCCGCTCGTGTTGAGGTCGATCTCACACGGATGCACTCGGATCACTTGACCCACGGTCAGCGGCGACGGCGGCTGGAACGTGGATTGCGTGACCGCGAACAGGCAGGAACCGAAGGTGGTCGTTCCAGTGGCCGAGTTGCCGCCCGAGCTGATCGAGAAGGCTGGCGTGGCGCTGGCGTTTGTGAACGTGAGCGTCGTGGCGGTTGTGGTACCGAACTCGGCGACCCCAGCTGCGAAGCTGAACGGAATGTTGGTCACTGCGGCCGTCGTCGTGGGCGAGGCAGCAAGCGTCGTATCCTTATTCGCGACATTGATCGGCGGCATGACTTCGCCAGTGCCGCCACCACCGCAAGCAGACAGCACGGCAGCTGTGCTCAGCGCCACGGCGAATGCCGATAAACTCTTCATCCTTATCATCCCCAAGTGAACAAAAGACGCCACAGGATAGCGGCTTTGTTTCTGGTCGTAAATACCCCTGAGCTGCATGCAAGGACAAACACGGCAAGCTCAGCAGCGCAGCGGATAATCCGCGCGCCATGCGCGATCGCTGCAAGTACTCCCTCACCCTCGCGCTCGGTTCTTGCGTGATCAGCGCTGCAGCCCAGCAGCCGAGCACGATGACCGCCGCAGGCTACACAGGCCTCGAGGTCACTCCGAACGCACTCCTGAGCCCCTGGGGGCACATGGAGGCTATCTACGACAACCAAGTTCCGGGGGTTGTGAGCAACCCAAAAGGTCACAACTTTGTTGCGGGCTTCGGACTGCTGCCGAATCTGGAAGTCAGCGGGCGCCTCGCGACCAACAACCTCAACACCAACTGCTTCGCTGAGCCCTGCGGCGTCCGAGATTTGTCTGGGTCCGCCAAGGTGGCAATTCCCGTGGATGCGCGGGGGCGATTCCGCATCGGTGCCGGCGCCACAGACTTGGGCGGAGCGGCGACCAACTTCCGCTCCTACTACGGTGTGGCAACTTATGCTGGCGGGCCTTACGAGGTCAGCGGCGGCTGGGCCAAGCGCGAAGCTGTGAAAGGGCAGCATCCCCGCTCACCGCTCGAAGGCCCCTTCGCTTCAGCCGCTCTGAGCCCCTGGCCCTGGCTGCGAGGGCAACTCGAATACACCGACAAGAACGGCTGGGCCGGTTTGCGCCTGTTCACGCCGGAGGGCTGGCTCCCGCAGGGCTGGAGCGCTCATATTGGTGCCAACCTACGGCTGACCGACTCGGCACTCACCGAGCGAACCTGGTTCACTGCCGGTCTATCGATTCCGCTTTACTCCGTCCCGAAGCTTCAGCAAAGCGGGCCGGCGCTGGCCGCCCAGCCTGCGCCACTTCCTGCGAACACAGGCTCCGACCAGACTGCAGCGCCCAAGTGGCCGCCCGTGGAGAAGTCGACCTCCGAAGCACCACGTACCACATCGCCGGCCACGACGACCACCGATAGCCAACTCGACGCACTGGCTGCCGACTTACTGGCCAAAGGGCTTGAAGATATTTCAGTGGGCCGAATGCCCGACGGTTCGGTCGCCGTGCGTGCCAACAACGCAAGTTACAACTGGAATGCACTCGATGCGCTGGGCGCCGCGCTGGGTTCGGTGTCGCGAATACTGGGCACCGGCCCGACCGGTTATCGCCTGGTCCTCACGCAACGGCAAGTTCCGCTGGTCGGAGTTACCGGCCAGGCCGACTGCTTGCGCGACTGGATTGCAGGCGTCACTGCGAAATGCACCGCCGGCGAGTTGTCCACTCCAGGCACAGCATCGATGGAGGCGCTCCATAGCGGTGCCCAATGGTATGTGAACAATCTGCAGCCCAGTTGGAAGACCCTGCGCGTGCGGCTGAGCCCCGTGCTACGTACCCGGGTTGCTACCGAGTTGGGTGCGCTTGACTACTCCCTGGGTGTGAACGTCGGGTTCGAGCAGCCGCTCTGGAAGGGCGCCTACTTTGAGTGGCGGCGGGACGTGCCCATCGCCAATTCCGATGACTACCAACCGGGGGCGGCGTTTTCTCCACGGCGCGTCAAGTCAGAGACCGAACGGCTGGCATTCACCCAGGTGCTGCGACTTCCGGTCGATGCGTGGCTTGGAGCCGGAAACGATGCGACCGCCCAGCGCTGGGTGCCATCCAACCTGACCGCCCAGGTCACCGCGGGCAGGATCGGCAGCTATTTCGATGGCGCACTCGGGACACTCCGATGGGAACCCGGACAGGGAAGGCATCGCCTGAGCGCCGAGGCCGGCGCATTCCGCAACGCGCGTTTTGGCAGCTTCGATGCGCCGGGCCCCGAAACAGCCAAGCCACTACTGGCCAGCTATCGTTACGACTTCACGAGAACCCGGACATACCTGGAAGGCACGGCAGGACAGTTCATGAACAACGATCGCGGCTTCCAGCTTGGAATGCGACAGTGGTTCAATGACGTTTCGGTGGGGCTGTACTACAAACGAACGCACTTCAATTCCGGGCCTACGCGGGAGCTCGCGGGCATCGAGATGTCGTTCCCGATCGGACCACGGCGCGACATGACGCCAAGCCATCACCTGCAGGTAACTGGAACGTCGCGGTTCGACCATGCGGTGGAAACAGTGATTCGCAACCGAGTGAACGCCGTCGCGACGGGCCTGGGAATGGTGCCGCCAGCACCGTCGCTGAACGACACCTTCAATTCGGACAGGGATGGTCTGGTTTATTTCGAAGACAACATGCAGAGAATCCGCGATGCGGCGCGCTAGCCACGCCACTTCCGGAAACTCAGTGACATTGGTCCGGATCCCGACCGTTACATGGTCTGGCCCCGTGGTCACCACTGGGCTCTGCTGTACAGTCTGACTGGCACAAAGACTTACAAATCGGGTAGAGGTTCAATGGTTTTGGAAAAGACGGCGGCTGCATGCCGCCTGTTCGCACTTTCGTTGGGTGCCTTGGTCCTGCATGGCTGCGCCGTGGTCACCACGCCGGGTTTCGACTACGCCGACCCCAAAAATCGCACGAGCATTGCGTTGGGCGAGTACGTACCCGCGGACGCAAACAACCCGCCTCAAGGCGTGATCGTACCCATTACGCCGGGACTGGTCCAAAGCCAACGTCAGGCCGCTCCCAAAGAAGTACCTGCGCCAATCTCCAAGCTGTTTGGAACGCCAGCTCCTTACACGATCGGCGTCAGCGATATCGTAGCGGTCATCGTCTATGACCACCCTGAACTCCTGCCCTTGGGCAGTCAAGTCATCAGCCAGCAACCGGACCCTACCGGCATCAGTAGCGCACCGGGCTTCATTGTGGACAGTGATGGGGTCGTTGCGTTCCCATACGTCGGCCGCGTCAAGATCGCGGGGCTGACGGAGGCACAGGCGGGCGACCTGATCACGGCCCGCATCAGCCGAGTGATCAAAGAACCTCAGGTGACTGTGCGCATTAGCTCCTTCCGCAGTCGCCGTGCCTACGTTGAGGGCGAGGTTCGAACACCGGGACAGCAAATTTTTACTGACGTCCCAATGACCCTGCCTGAAGCGATCAATCGCGCTGGTGGAATTCTGCCGACGGGGGACCGCTCGTTCGTTACGCTGACGCGGAACACAGAAACCACCCGAATCGACCTGATGCAACTGCAGGACTTGGGCGTCAATCCCGGCAAGATCCTGCTGCAGCCCGGCGATCTCGTCACCGTGCGCAATCGGGACGAAAGCAAGGTGTACGTGATGGGCGAGATTCTTCGGCCCATGGGCGTCCAGATGCATAACGGTCGCCTGACGCTCAACGAGGCCTTGGGCGAAGCCAGCGGGCCCAATCTCAGCACTGCCAACACCAGCCAGATCTACGTTATCCGCAACACCGGCCAGGACATCCCGGCTGTTTATCACCTCAATGCCGGCACGCCAACCGCGCTAGCTTTGGCAGAGACTTTTGCGTTGCGTCCACGGGACGTGGTGTACATCGACCCGGTGCCGCTGGTGAACTGGAACAGGATCATCTCTTTGATTCTGCCGACCGCCCAAACACTGAACGTTGGCAGCCAGATCGTGAACCGATGAAGTCAATCTTGGTTGTCTGCATCGGCAATATTTGCCGCAGCCCGATGGCACAAGGGATGTTGGCTGACGCCCTACCCGGAATGCAAGTCCGATCCGCTGGCTTGGGCGCACTGGTTGGCATGCCTGCCGATCCAACGGCCGTGCGTCTAATGCAAGACCGTGGCATTGACATCAGTGAGCACCGTGCGTTGCAACTGACCCGCCAGATGTGCCTTGATTCAGAAATTGTCCTCGTCATGGATACCGAGCAACGCCAGAACGTTGAAGAACTCTATCCGCAATCAAAGGGGCGCGTGTTCAGGTTAGGCGAATTCAGCAAGAGAGACGTTCCCGACCCCTACAGGAAACCAGAGGCCGCATTTCGAGCATCGTTTTCATTAATTGATGAGAGCGTGCGCGATTGGATAGAACGCATTAAGAGACTTTGACAGCCCGCGCCATGAATGCACCACACTATTTGCCTCAACAGCTGACGCTGGGTCAAGCCACTCCACCCCAAGTGCCTCAGGATGGCGACGAAATCAATCTGCTCGAATACTGGGACATCGTCGTCGACAACCGATGGGTGGTGGCAATCATCACGGCGGTCGTGTTCGTCATTGGCCTTGCTTATGCACTCTTGGCCAAACCGGTATACGAATCGAATTTGCTGATTCAAGTTGAAGATTCTGCTGGCTCGTCAAAAAATCTTCTGGGCGATGCGGCAGCAAGCTTCTTCGACTTAAAAACACCCGCTGCGGCGGAAATTGAAATCCTTCGATCGCGCATGGTCATCGGCCAAGCGGTGGATAGCACGCTGCTATATATTGAGGCCGCCCCGCGTTACCTGCCCCTTGTCGGCAACTGGCTCGCACGCCATGCCCAGGGACTTTCTAGCCCCGGGTTCTTCGGGATGGGCGGCTGGGTTAGCGGTACTGAGCAAATTAAAGTATCCGCTTTCGACGTCCCGGCCGAACTCGAGGACTCGAAGTTCCGCGTCACAGCGCATGCCAACGGCGAATACGCCCTTTCCAGCCCAGACATCGAGTCGCTAACTGGAAAGGTAGGCCAGCCGCTGGTTCGCTCCATGCCCAATGGCACGCTGACGCTCGTCGTTTCAACGCTCCAGGGTGAGCCGGGTGCTCAATTCAATTTGGTGCGCAAGTCGCGCCTCGAGGTGATCGAGGATTTGCAGCAACGCCTTCAGCTTACCGAAAAGGGTAAGCAATCCGGCATGGTCGATGCAAGACTGCAGGATAACGACCGAAGCAAGCTTACATGGATCCTAAACGAGATTGGGCGCCTATATGTGAAGCAAAACGTTGAGCGAAAGGCGGCAGAGGCGCAAAAGACGCTGGAGTTCTTGGGCGTGCAATTGCCTCAAATTAAGAAGCAGCTTGATGTCTCAGAAGATGCGTACAGCCGCTACCGAAACGGAAAAGGCACCATTTCGCTGGATGAAGAGGCCAAAGCAGTTTTGGGACGCAGTGTTGATTTGCAGAGCAAGCTGGTGGAAGCACAGCAAAAGCGGCTTGAGCTGGTTTCGCGCTTCACTAATGAGCACCCATCTGTCGTCACACTCGATCAGCAGATCGCGGCATGGAACCGCGAAATCTCGGCTTTGAATGAGCGAGTGAAGGTCATGCCTACAGTGCAGCAGGATGCGCTCCGCCTAGAACGAGATGTAAAGGTAAACGCCGACCTGTACCAGCAATTGCAGAACAACGCGCTGCAATTGCAGCTGATTCGGGAAGGAAAGACCGGCAATGTCCGATTGATCGACTCCGCCACCAGGCCAGAAGAGCCCGTGAAGCCCAAACGTGCCTTAGTGCTCGTTCTGGCGGCTCTCGTGGGACTGTTGGCGGGCGTAGGAGCCGCCATCACCCGCAATGCATTCTTCCGCGGTATTCGCAGCGCGCAGGAAATTGAAGCTCACACCGGTTTGAACGTGTACAGCACAATTCCCCTCAGCAGTACGCAGGAGGCCATTGCCAAACATGTTGCAGAGAAATTGCCTGGCGTGCATATCCTTGCCGATGCCGCGCCGAGTGACATCGCCGTGGAAAGCCTACGCAGCCTGCGCACTGCCTTGCAGTTTGCGATGCTGGAGGCCGGCAACAACCGAATTTTGATCACTGGAGCGACCCCCGGCATTGGAAAGAGCTTTGTGTCCGCCAACTTCTCGGCCGTCTTGGCGAGCGGTGGCAAGCGCGTTCTGCTTATCGATGCCGACCTTCGCAAGGGACACCTGCATCAATACTTCGGCGTCACACGCCCCGGCGGCCTGTCCGAGTTGATCACCGGCAGCATGAAGCCCGCCGACACGATCCGGCGAAACGTCTTGCCCAATCTTGACCTGATCTCCACAGGTACTCTGCCGCCGAATCCGGCAGAACTGATGACAAGCAGCGCATTTGCGAATTTGCTTGATACGCTTTCTGCAGACTACGACCTGGTCGTAGTCGACACGGCTCCGGTATTGGTAGCCGCAGACACATTGTCGGTGTCCATGCATGTCGGCACGCTATTGCTAGTCGCACGGGCAGGCGAAACACAGATTGGCGAGTTGCATGAAAGCGCTCGGCGCTTGGCCCATGCGGGGCGCAGCGCGAATGGCGTCATCTTCAACGCCGTCGACTTGACGCGCAGGCACTACGGGTCCTATGGCTACAAGTACGGTGGGTACAAGTACCGCTACTACAGCTACGGCTCGCAGACGTAAGACTGCGCATCCAGCGAGTTCTATCTTCTCTGAGTCAAGCGTATGTCTGCTCGCCCCTTGAAAACCCTGTGCGTCTTCGGCACACGCCCCGAAGCCATCAAGATGGCTCCGCTGGCGCTCGCACTCGCGGCCGACCCGCGCTTCGACGCACGCGTGTGCGTCACGGGGCAGCACCGCGAGATGTTGGACCAGGTGCTTGACCTGTTCGCGATCCGACCCGAGTTCGACCTGAACGTCATGAAGCCCGGGCAGGATTTGACGGATGTGACGTGCAGCATCTTGCAGGGTCTGCGAGGGGTGCTCGTCCAGTTCTCGCCTGACATCGTCCTGACCCATGGAGACACGGCGACCACGCTTGCCGCAAGCTTGGCCGCCTATTACCAGCAGATCCCAGTGGCCCACGTCGAAGCAGGTTTGCGCACCGGCAACATGTACTCCCCTTGGCCTGAGGAGGCGAACCGCAAACTCACCGGTGCCCTTGCCGCATTGCACTTTGCGCCTACCGAGACGTCCATGCAAAACCTGCAACGCGAAGGTGTAAAGGGAGACCACATCGTCGTGACCGGCAACACGGTGATCGACGCATTGCTTCAAGTTGTGAAGAAGCTCAACGCCGACGCGCAACTGCAGCAGGAATTCGCCGAACAGTTCACTTTTCTTGCAGAGGACCGCCGGATCGTGCTCGTGACGGGGCACAGGCGTGAAAGCTTCGGCGGCGGATTCGAGCGCATCTGCGAGGCGCTTTTACGCACAGCCAATTCTTTTCCAGACGTCGACATCGTCTATCCGGTCCACCTCAATCCGAACGTACGCGAACCGGTAAACCGTCTGCTCGCGGGCATGCCGAATGTCCACCTCATCGAGCCGCTGGACTATCTACCGTTCGTCTATTTGATGAACCGCTCATACATCATCCTGACCGACTCTGGTGGAATCCAGGAGGAGGCGCCATCTCTTGGCAAGCCGGTCCTCGTGATGCGAGATACAACCGAGCGTCCGGAAGCGGTCAACGCTGGCACCGTTAAGCTTGTCGGTACACAGGTGGCTAGCATCACCGAGCACCTCGGTAAATTGCTTACCGACCAAGCTTCGTACAACGCCATGAGTTTCGCGCACAACCCATATGGCGATGGCAAGGCCTGCAGCCGCATCCTCACTGCGCTGGCGCCCTTACCACGGCGCAGCTGATAACTCCTACTGAAAAAATAGAAAATGTCATTTGAAACAATCTCTATCGTCGGCCTGGGATATATCGGTCTGCCCACTGCGGCGGTATTTGCCAGCCGCAAGAAAAAAGTCATCGGCGTCGATGTCAATCAGCGTGCAGTAGACACAATCAATCGGGGCCAGATTCATATCGTGGAACCAGACTTGGACATGGTCGTGCACGCAGCGGTGGTGGAAGGATTCCTCCGCGCCACAACAAAGCCTGAGCCTGCCGACGCATTCTTGATTGCGGTCCCTACCCCGTTCAAAGACGGGCATCAGCCCGACATGGCCTACATTGAGTCGGCGAGCAAGTCCATTGCTCCGGTGCTCAAGCATGGCGACCTCGTGATTCTGGAATCCACATCTCCAGTCGGCGCAACCGAGCAAATGGCTGCTTGGCTTGCAGAAGCCCGGCCTGACCTTACATTTCCACAAACGCATGGGGAAGCATCCGCGATTCGCATCGCCTACTGCCCCGAGCGAGTGCTGCCGGGCCACGTTCTGCGCGAGTTGGTTCAAAACGATCGTGTGATTGGAGGGATGACCACCAAGTGCTCTGAAGCTGCTGCACGCCTATACAAGACATTTGTCGAAGGCGATTGCGTGATCACGAATTCGCGCACAGCTGAAATGTGCAAACTTACGGAGAACAGCTTTCGTGATGTAAACATCGCATTTGCAAACGAGCTTTCTATAGTTTGCGACAAACTCGGCGTTGATGTATGGAACCTCATCAAATTAGCGAATCGTCACCCTCGAGTTAAAATACTGCAGCCAGGACCGGGAGTCGGCGGGCATTGCATCGCAGTTGATCCTTGGTTTATCGTTAGTGCGGCGCCCGAGGAGACTCCGCTCATACGAACCTCGCGCGAAGTAAATGACGGTAAGCCATCATGGGTGATTGACAAGGTTGAACAGGCAATCGCCCGGTATCTGCAGGCGCACCCAAACAAATCCATCGCCGATGTGACCGTTGCCTGCTATGGATTGGCATTCAAACCTGACATCGACGATTTGCGCGAAAGCCCGGCGCTTGAGATTGCGCTTCGTCTCAGCCAATTGCCGTCAATCAAACTGGTTGCCGTGGAACCCAATATCGATGAGCTACCGGTCTCATGCAAACAGGCAAACATCGAATTGGTTGAATTTGAAGACGCAAGGAAACACGCGCAAATTGCTGTTCTTCTCGTCGCACACCGGACGTTTCGCGACATGTCAAATGACTGGAGCGATCAGTTGGTCGTTGATGCCTGCGGTCTTAGAGCGTCCTAACAATCCACCATCAATGTTGCAAGTGTTCTTGCGACAGAGCGCTTACACAAACAGCAGACAACATCCGCGATCACCGAGAGCGCCGCAATGCAAACCTTTCTCTCGCTACTTGCGATTTCCGCGGGGATTATTGCTGCGCCGCTGATAGCGTTCCGTGAGGCACACACGAGTCTACTGTTGTCATCCGTCGGCATACTTGCCGTCACGCTGGCCGCAATCCGAAACAAAGGCCTCTTTAATCCAGTGACCCTATTCATTGTCACTGCAGCACCCTATTCGCTGGCCGGCGCAGTTGACATACTCACGTACGGCAACAGCATCAATTTCAATATCGATAGCATCTCGGCGTTGACTTGGTATTGCCTCGCATTTCTCGTCACGTTTTACTTTGCCGCAGACTTTCGCATCAAGACCCATTCAAATCTCCTTATCAAACCCAAGTCTAGGCACAAACTAGCAAACCCAGCGCTGGTCCTTCTGGCGTGCACCAACGCACTAGTCGTCTATCTCAATTTTGGATTTGATATTGGAAGCCTATCGCGAGCCGAGATCTATTCATCCAAGTCCGTCTTTTACGATATCTTCAAATTAATCTCTCAATCCTCCATAATTTACTTCCTCTGGGACGCGCTCATAAATAGAAAACAAGCGCCGAAGCAAATCGCCCCTGCGATATTGGCACTCGCCAGCATCATCGTCATTGATGTAGTAATTGTCGGTGACAGGCGGATGGCAACCGTACTATTGCTGATTCTCGGCTATTTTTACACAATCAACAAACCTATAAGCCGAGTTCACTGGTTAATGATCGGGGTTGGAAGCGCGTTGCTATTTGCCGCCGGGCTTTTTCGAAACCTGTCAGCGGAAAGCTGGATCTACGTCTATGACAACCTAGAGTTAACACGAGTCGCAAATCCAGCAAACCAGGAATTCGGTGCGTTTGCCAAGGTCTGGAATGACGTATATCACGGCGGCGATGTGGTCCATCAACTGACGTATGCGGAGGCATTTCTTCAAATCATTCCGTCAGCCATTTTTCCAGATCGACCGATACCCCCGTCAGTTCAATACGTGAGGCAGTTTCATCCGGAAATATTCGCACTTGGCGGAGGCATGGCGTTCAATGCCATACTTGAATCGATTATCAATTTTAGCGTCATCGGGCCCTTTTTGATCGCAGTTCTTTTGGGATCAGTATTCGACCGTCACGCGTCGAAATCCCCCCCTCACATTCTTCGGAACGGGATACTGATTTATGCATTCTGCTTTACGCTACGGAATGACTTAGCCACAACACTTAGATTCACGATTATTTGCTCTGTCGCCGTATCCACGCTTCTATTTCTAACAAATCGAATCGGTGTCAGTCGGGCTCGCATCAGATGACGCGCCTCATATACTTAAGCCTCAAAGCCTTTTTCAGGGCTCTTGAGTATGGGAGAGGAATTCGGCTTGCCTTTTTTATATTGATTTGTGGCGGCCAATGCAAAGGCATCCCAAAAGTTGGAAAAGCGGTGACATGGAAGTATCCACCGCATTCAGGGATTGCGATCGGCTCTCGATGCGACATCGGCCCGGGATGCCTCATTGATGCACCACCGACGGCTCAGCTCACAATTGGCGCTAACGTCAAGCTCACCGCCGGGATCATCATCAGCTGCGCCAATCACGTAGAAATCGGCGATGACACTTTAATCGCCGAGTACAGCTGCATTCGAGATTCGCAACATAAATACTTCAGCGACCACCTGATTAGGGCGCAACCGTTACAACTTGGGACCATTACGATCGGGAAGGATGTTTGGATCGGCAGGGCATCCAGCATCTTGCTGAACACACATCTCGCCGACGGCTGCGTCATCGGCGCACAAAGCTTATTAAAGAACTATCGAACTGAACCTAATTCTGTCTACGTAGGCAACCCCGCAAGGATCATAAAGATGCGCGTCCCTCATCAGTGCGATGAATTCACCGAGTCTTAAACGCGCCTTCCGTCTCCTGATTGGAGGTAATCTCTCCGCACAGTTGATCATGATCTCAGCGGGGGTTTTGCTCGCGAGGATCTACTCACCTCAGGCGTTCGGGGAGTACGCTGTTTATGCAGCCCAGGGAACGCTAATTTCACTTCTATCTGCGCTTCGCTTGGATCAACTGGCTTTTGACGACCAAACCAGCGGAAGGTCTACTTTATATTACAAGACATCACTTCTTGTAGCTATCGCAACTGTCCCGTTGTTCATAATGGTCTGCAAAGCAGGTTCAAGCCTAACAAATACAACGTTCTCGCTACCCTCTTCAATTGCATTCGCCGCAAGCAACTCGCTCTATTACCTAGGGACTCAATATTTACTCCATAGCAGACAGTACGATAAGTTCGCAAAAATCAGACTGGCGCAATCGTTACTGTACTTTGCAGTCCCTGCGGTATTTTGGATTATGGGCGTGGAAGGGGGTTTGCACTTAGGCATTGCAGCGTCTTTTTTTTCAGTCGGTATTTTCGTGGCAATACGCGCCGGCGTCTGGCACGAGAGCGCCAACGCCGCTCGCACATTATTCGTCGGGAGACTGCGCGCAGGCCTACGCGATTCGGTGGCCATGGGGCTGCAATACGCCACACCATTTGCGCCAATTTTCATTGGCGGACTTTTCGCGACGAAGACAGAAGTGGGCGCCTTCTTTCTACTGTCGCAGATAGTCGCCGCCCCATTCTCGTTCTTCAGAAGAAGCCTAGTTAGCTTCTTTAGCTCGGAGCTAGCAAACGTAGAAGTCGCCAAGAGCTTTCTGCATACGCACGCACATCAACTAAAACGAGGCATTGTTGCAGCATGCGTTGGTGTGCCGGTCATCTCTGCGATACTACATTTCAGCGCTCCATCGCTGATTAAGGTGGCGCTGGGGTCGAGTTGGGGCAAGTACTCAGCGTACTTAGTACCGATGCTTCTCTACTATGTTGTAGACGCGTTGCTGCAACCTGTGACCATCTTGCTACCTCTATGGGGCGGCACCCGAATACATTTTCGGCTGGAGATCACTCGATTTCTGATCGTCTTCCCGATTGGATATCTGGCATGCGCCATTCTTGAACTAACGTTCTTCTGGTTCTGCGTGTTTTTTTACTGCGCAATGTCGTTTATCTATATAGCCGAATTCGTAGCAGCCATTTCCATCGCCGAGAACAGCAAGCAAGGAACGTCCGATGGCACAAGCTAGAGTCCTTTTCCTAGGGACACTGCCTCCCCCGCTCGGCGGCGTTTCCGTCTACTGCAAACGGAGGATTAGCCAAGCCTTGCAGGCAGGGGTTATATGCGAATTATTTGACACAAAGTTAAAACTATCCCTCATCAGACTAATTGTTCGCAGCCACCTCTTAGCTCTATCAAATCAACAATTTGAGATCGAAGTCAACACCTCGAACCCAATCGCAATACGAGCACTTCATTATTTCGGCTTGAGTCGCTTTTGCACATTCATCGACCACAACGGCAGTCGGCGGTTCAAGTCGAAACTTGAAACTTCCCTATTGCGAAAGTTCGCCACCGACTGCCGGCGAGTTCGGATCGTGAACCAAGATCTTTTCGAAACTTATCGCCGCATCGGATTGAATGATTTTGCAAATTTCGAGGTCTTTTCCCCTTACATCCCCCCGACAGAAGGCGAAGTCCGCGATGCCCGAGAGCAATATGCCTTTGCATATCGAGGGCTTGTTGACGAAGTATCTTCGCGAACAATTGTCTTAACCAGCGCATGGAAAGTCAGTCATCCCGACGTTTATGGACTGCTGGATTGCATCGACATTTACAGCAAACTTGCACCAAACTTCAGACACGTTAAGTTTGTTTTGATGGTTGGTGAATACGCGAAATCAGAATTTGCCGATGAAGTTAGATTGCGCGTCGAAAGTCTAGCTCTAAAACAACCAAATGTTATTTGCATCAACGGGGGGGTTCCACAATGGCCGTTACTCCCCAACGTAGTGGTGTTCCTTCGACTCACAACTACAGATGGAGATTCGGTCAGCGTTCGTGAGGCGTTGGAGCAAGGCTGCAAGGTAGTTGCAACGGACGTCTGCACCAGGCCCGCCGGGGTATACCTGACCAAGTCTGGCGACAAAGATGCCAGCATTCGTCTTTTGACAGATTTACTCTCTAATAATTAAGACATGCTTCAAGTGCTTCAAGACCTAGCAACAGGGACAACTTCACTTGTGAAGGCGCCGGCACCGGCAAGTTCGCAAAACTCCGTGGTTGTGGATAGCAAGGTTTCACTAATTTCCGCTGGTACGGAACGGATGCTCGTAAATTTCGGCAAGGCGTCTTACCTGGAAAAGGCGAGGCAGCAACCGGAGAAGGTGAAGATGCTGCTGGACAAAGTTCGGACCGACGGGCTCATGACAACCGTGGACGCCGTTCGTTCGAAGCTCGCTCAGCCCCTGCCGCTAGGATACTGCAATGTTGGTCTGGTATCAGAGATTGGACTAGGCGTTGAAGGGATTAAGGTTGGAGACAGGGTCGTTTCCAACGGACCACACGCCGATATGGTGAAGGTTTCAAAGAATCTCTGTGCACGCATTCCCGCATCGGTGGACGACGAATCTGCGTCCTTCGTGGTGGTCGGCAGCATTGGCCTACAAGGCATAAGGTTAGCGCAGCCATCCTTGGGCGAGAGTTTTGTGGTCACGGGTGCTGGCTTGATCGGCCTGCTGACCGTCCAGTTGCTGCGGGCGCATGGATGCCGCGTCCTTGCCATCGATTTCGACGAAAGCAAGCTTGCACTAGCCCGGCAGTTCGGTGCGGTCACGTGCAATCCTGGCGCGGGCGAAGATCCCATCGCCGCCGGCACCATGTTCAGCCGCGGTCAAGGGGTGGACGGAGTGATCATCACCGCTTCCACCGATTCTAGTGACCCGGTAGCGCAGGCGGCACGTATGAGCCGCAAGCGCGGGCGCATCGTACTGGTTGGGGTGACGGGGTTGGAACTGAACCGCGCTGATTTCTACGAGAAGGAATTGAGCTTTCAGGTCTCGTGCTCGTACGGTCCAGGCCGCTACGACCCGGTCTACGAGGACAAGGGACAGGACTACCCACTTGGATTCGTGCGCTGGACCGAGCAACGCAATTTCGAGGCCGTACTCGACATGATGGCAAGCGGGCAATTGGACGTGAGGCCGCTGATCACTCACCGCTTTGCATTTGAAGACGCCCCCAACGCCTACGAAGCGCTCACGCAAGACAAGCAAGCTTTGGGGATCCTTCTCAGGTACACCTCTCCTCCCACCGAGCGTGCGGTACGCAAGGTCCCCCTGAAGGTCGACGCACAGTTCGACGCCCAACGGCCCGTTCTTGGCTTCATCGGCGCAGGCAACTATGCCTCGCGCATGTTGATTCCGGCCTTCAAGGCGGCCGGCGCTCAATTCCACACCATCGTCACAGCGGGCGGAATCAATGGTGTGATTCACGGCGAAAAGGCCGGCTTTGCGGAGGCCTCCACCGACATCACGGCAATGCTGTCCAACACAGCCATCAATACGGTGGCTATTGTCACGCGCCACGATACACATGCCCGATTTGTGGCACAGGCGTTGAAGGCCGGGAAAAACGTGTTTGTCGAGAAGCCATTGGCAATCCATCGTGAAGAGCTCGCCCATGTGGAAGCCGCATACACGTTGGCGCACGCGGCGACCAGTGAGGCACAGCCCGTTCAGGGGCCTCAGATCATGGTCGGCTTCAACCGCCGCTTCGCTCCGCAGGTTGAAAAGATGAAGGCGCTGTTGCAGGCAGTGAAGGAACCCAAGTCCTTTATCATGACAATGAACGCTGGCGCCATCCCCGCCAACCACTGGACGCAGGACAACGCTGTAGGCGGCGGGCGCATCATCGGGGAAGCGTGCCACTTTATCGACTTGATGCGGTTTCTCGCAGGCAGCCCCATCGTGTCGGTACAGGCACGCCGGATGGGCGATGCTCCCGGCCTTGCTGTCACAGAAGACAAAGCCTCGATCACTCTAGGATTTGAGGATGGCTCGTTCGGCACCATCATGTACCTTGCCAATGGTGCGGCGAGCTTTCCGAAGGAGCGGGTGGAAGTATTCACGGCTGGTCGGGTTCTTCAGCTGGATAACTTCCGTAAGCTGAAGGGTTATGGCTGGCCGGGGTTCTCCAAGTTCAATCTGTGGAAGCAGGATAAAGGCCAGAACGCGTGCGCCGCTGCTTTTCTTAAGGGTGTGGAACAAGGTGTCCCCGCCATCCCGATTGACGAAATTTTCGAGGTTGCGCGAGTCACCATCGATGCGGTGGACCAATTGCGCCGACAATGACGGGCCTGGTGACAAAGGCGCGGACGGCCCTCGCACTTGGCATTCCCAACGTAGCACGTGCTGGGGCCTATCACCTTGGCGTCAAACTAGGGTTGAATCCTGTTCGGCGGCTATTGGCAGCATCTCCGCGAGGGCCTTTTTTCGTTGCCGATGTGAGCGGCGGCGCACACGCGCCTGCAATCAACGGCTGGAATGGCTCCGCACTGTTGTTCGGCCGCTGGCCGTTTGATTTTGACCATCACGCGCCGGACTGGCTCTCCAATCCGATTAACGGGCAGCGGGTCGTCGCACCCGAACGCCCGTGGTGGCAGATCCCTGACTTCGACCCCGCCGTCGTTGACATCAAGCTAATCTGGGAGCTTTCGCGCTTCGATTGGACCTTGGCTTTCGCGCGACACGCACGCCAAGGCGATGGCGACGCATTGCGCCACTTGAACACTTGGTTAGCTGATTGGTGCGACCACAACCCCCCCTATCGCGGCCCCAACTGGAAGTGCGGGCAGGAGGCGTCGATCCGGGTCATGCACCTCGCGATGGCAGCGCTGTTGCTTGGCCAAGTGCACCAGCCGACGCCTGGATTGCGCGAGCTCATACGGATACACCTGCAGCGTATTGCACCCACTATCCAGTATGCCGTGGCCCAGGACAACAACCACGGCACTTCGGAGGCTGCTGCACTGTTCATCGGCGGTAGTTGGCTCGCCATGTTGGGTATCGATGAAGGGAAAAGGTGGGAGCGCATGGGTCGCCGCTGGCTCGAGAACCGCACGGCGCGCCTGATCGGCCCTGAAGGCAGCTTCAGCCAATATTCACTGAACTACCACAGGGTAATGCTCGACACGCTCAGTATGGCCGAGGTGTGGCGGCGCCATCTTGAACGGCCCCAATTCTCTGCCCTCTGGAATGAGCGGGCACTGGCCGCAGCGCAGTGGCTGAGGCACTTGGTGAATCCACTGAACGGCGATGGTCCGAATGTAGGTGCAAACGACGGTGCGCGTTTGATGCAGCTGACCAAGACCGGCTACCGGGATCATCGCCCCAGCGTGCAACTAGCGATGACTCTTTTTGCTGGCAAGCGCGCCTACGACCAGCAAGGCCCTTGGAACCATGCTCTGGATTGCCTTGGCATCCCCCTTCCGCAGCAACAGGCTCCTGCAGTTGGCAACTATCTGGCCGACGACGGCGGGTTTGCCGTTTTACGGCGCGGCGCGGCAATGGTTATGCTGCGTTACCCACGCTTCCGGTTCCGGCCCAGCCATGCAGACGCGCTGCATGTGGACTTGTGGTTGGGCAGCGAAAACCTGCTGCGTGATGCAGGCACGTACAGCTACAACACTGACGCACGGTGGCTCGAATATTTCGGCGGCACTGCAAGCCACAATACGGTGCAATTCGACGGGCGCGACCAGATGCCGCGGCTAAGCCGATTTCTGTTCGGCGACTGGCTCAAGACGGAATGGCGTGAGCCGTTGAAAGTGAATGCTGACGGCGCGAAGTTCGGCGCCGGTTATCGGGACACACGGGGCGCCAGCCATAGGCGGCGCATCGAACTCTGCGGTGGGCTGCTGCGGATTGAAGACGAAGTCCACGGTTTCGCAGATAAGGCCGTATTGCGCTGGCGGCTTGCGCCCGGCGCGTGGCAGGTCGAAGTAGCGTCCGACGTGCTGCGAGTTGCAAATACGGCGCGGACTCTAACACTGACCGTCACCGCCAGCATGCCCGTGGCGCGCTGCGAACTGGTAGAGGGTTGGGAGTCGCGCCATTACCTTGAAAAAACAACTGTGCCTGTGCTGGAGGTGGAATTCCGGCAGCCAGGCTCGATCACGACGGAGGTGCGTTGGACAGCATGAAGGTTCTGTATTTTCATCAACATTTCTCCACTCCGAAGGGCTCCGCTGGCATTCGCTCTTATGAGATGGCGCGCCGCCTCATAGAGGATGGTCATCAGGTCACGATGGTGTGTGGCAGCTATGGTGGCGGCGAAACAGGATTGACAGAGGCCTTTGTACGCGGCCGCAGGCGCGGGACG